>Ga0070696_100002510_pt1 | contig 12151 bp, 13 predicted proteins | sample KBSK1253metaG_FD_65474 | JGI IMG/M metagenome (GOLD analysis project Ga0070696, IMG submission 65474) | Corn, switchgrass and miscanthus rhizosphere microbial communities from Kellogg Biological Station, Michigan, USA - KBS K1-25-3 metaG | ecosystem: Host-associated > Plants > Roots >... | reverse complement strand
CTTCTCGATGTCGGACTCGTCACGACTGTCGCCGGGGCCCGCGGAACCGTCCTCGCGAAGGATCAGGACGCGATCGTCCAGTGGTACCTCAAGCGCGCCGCCGCCGAGTAGCGGATCAGCGCGGCGTGACATAACTGACCTTATCGGAAGCGCCATCAACGCCTGATGATCGGGGTCAGGCAGGCAGGACGTTGACCTCGTACGCGCCGATGGCGCGATCACGCGTGATGACGAGCGCGTCAAGGCGTTGCGCCTGGGCGATCAGCAAGCGGTCGAACGGGTCTCGATGGTGCATCGGGAGCTCAGCGGCGGCCACCGCGTCTCCACCGGTGACGGGGACCACGTCGAACTTCTCCGCGTTGACGGTCTCCAGGAGGTTGCCGGGTGCATCCAGGCGGCCTGCCGCCCGTTTGACGGCGATCTCCCAGATCGTCCCGGCGGAGACGGCCACCGTGTTGGCAGGGTCGGCGATCGACCGTCGCGCAGGCTGCCCGAGACGTCGATCGTCTGCCCACCACCACAGCAGGGCATGGGCATCGAGCATGATGATCATTCGCCGAAGGCTTCCTCGAACTCGGGCAGCGGATCGTCAAAGTCCGGGCCGATCACGACCTTGCCCTTCCAGATGCCGGGCTTCCGGGGCTCCATCAGCCGTCCCACCGGGACGAGGCGGGCCACGGGCCGACCGGCCCGCGCGATCGTGAGCTCTTCCCCCGCCTCGACCCGCTCGAGAAGCCGCGAGAGGTGCGTCTTCGCATCGTGCACGTTGATTGGCTTGTCCATTGCGGGCACGGTACGAGGTTAGTCCAGGTTAGTCAATGTGCTCGCATCGGCTTGCAGCCGCGTTGCAAGGATCGAATTCGCGAAACCGACCGGCGACCCGCCGTCGTAGAGGCCTGTGTGATCCCGACCAGAGGATCGATCGCACGGGGTGCCCAGCATGAGACGACGTAGCACACCACTGATCGCCTTGGCCGCGGCCGCGGTCCTGCTCGCAGCCTGCGGCGGCACGGGCGCCACGAGCGCTCCGACCGTCGCCACGACCACCACCCAGTCTGCGACGACCGAGTCGACGACGACCGAGGCGGCGACGACCACTGGCGCGACCACGAGCGGGTCCAGCGCCACCGTCAACGCCCATGCGGTCGGCAGCGCGGGCACGATCCTCGTCGCGGCCTCGAACGACATGACGCTCTACAACTTCAGCAAGGACACCAAGAACAGCGGCGCGAGCGCGTGCACCGACAGCTGCCTCGAGACGTGGCCCGCGCTGACGGTCGCGGCGGGCGAGACCCCGGTCGCGGGCGACGGCGTCACGGGCACCCTGGGAACGATCACCCGGACCGACGACGGGACCCTCCAGGTCACCTACAACGGGCTCCCCTTGTACTTCTTCAAGAACGACAAGGCGCCGGGCGATCTGAACGGCGTGTACGAGAACTGGGTGACCGTCGCGCCCTGACGGCGTACCGGACATCGGCCGGCGGCGTCCCAGCGGCGCCGCCGGCACTCCCCTGTGGGGCCATGTACGGTGATCGCGCATGGCACCGCGAACCCGATTGCAGTTCCTACGCCGATTCACGATCCGGTTCGTCAACCCCATCACGCGGCTCGTCGCGGGCTGGCTGCCGGGCTTCGGCATCCTCCGCTACCGCGGCCGCACGACCGGCAAGGAATACCGGACGCCGATGAACGTCTTCCGCCGGGGCGACCAGATGGTCTTTGCGCTGACCTACGGTCCCGACGTGCAATGGGTCAAGAACGTCCTCGTGGCGGGGACGCTCGACGTGCGGACGATGGGCCGCGACATCCACCTGGTCGAGCCCGAGCTCTTCCATGACCCGGCGCGCCGCCAGATGCCCGCGCTGATCCGGCCCTTCCTGGGCTTCATGCGGGTGACGGAGTTCCTGCGGATGCGGATCGAGCCTTAGACCGCGGGGCCCTCCGGCGCGGGGTCGATCGACCTCGCGGCATGCCTCGCACCCGCCGCGACCGGCACGTCCTCGCGCCCGTTCTGCGCCTGCCGGGATTCGGCCGGCAGGTTAACCGGCTCGCGCACGGTCGTCGGGTACAGCAAGTCGGGGATCGCGTCGGCCCAGCCGTAGCCCTCGATGCGGACCCGGAAGCGTCGCGCCGTGGAGACCGCCTGGGCGAGCAGCTCGCGCTCGCGGGCGCGCAGCGCCGGGTAGTCGAGGCCGTCGATGACGAGCTTGGGGGCCATCTCGCTGAACGGCGGGAAGGTGTAGGCGTCGTCCGTGTTCTCGAGCAGCCGCTCGATCGTGAACTCCTCCCCTGCCCGCTCGGCCAGCGGCTGGCCGCGCTCCATCATGACCAGGGCATCGATCCGGGCGCTGTTCGAGAGCTCGCACTCGACCAGCGAGGTCACGTGGTACTTCGGCGGCGGGATCAGGATCTGGACCCACGAGTTGAGGGTCACGATCGGAATGTTCCGGCGCCCGAGGGCATGGCCCACGGCGCGACCCTCACGGGAGTGGAGCCGGCTCCGGATGCCGAGCATCAGCCGGTCGGTGAGCGGCAGGACGCGATCGTTGACCGCGCTCATCGTGTGCGAGGAGAGCGTCATCGGCTTCGGGTAGGAGAGGACGACGCCATCGGGCGAGACGATCGCCATGTCGTCGGCGATGAACTTCCAGGAATGCCGCATCAGGAGCCGCAGCACCGTGCTCGTCTTGCCGGTGTCGGTCTGGGCCGACAGGAGCACCGCGCCGGCGGGCGACTCGATCGCCGCGCAGTGGAGCAGGACGTGGCCGCGGGTCACGAGCATGAACCGGAGCAACGGCTCGACCATGTTCGTGTACAGGACGTGGTGGGACCACGTCAGCAGCCAGTTCGCGTCGAGGATGATCGGCTTTCCGGGCGTGATCTCGAATGCGGCGGAGATCCGGCCGAAGTGCTCCCGGTAGCGGATCGTGCCGTCGGCGTCCTTGTCGACCGCGACATGCAGCCGCGGTCCCCCACCGACCCAGCGCCGGCGGATCCAGAGGTCGGGCTCGACGTCGTACGGGACGTTGAACGCGGCGAGCTCGGGCAGGCCGACGCGCGACCGCACCTTGACCAGGCCCTGGATGTCGTAGTTGAAGAACCTGCCCACCGCGACCTGGTCCCAGCGATCCCGGCCGGCCCAGATCCAGTTGTCGGCGACGACGTACCGGACCCCGAACGTGAGCCCGATCGCGACCAGGTTCGAGATCAGGTAGTGGACGCCGAGCAGGTCGGTGAGGATGAACAGCACCGGGACGCGGATGACCAGCGTCGCGATGTTGAGCAGGTTGAAGACGAGGTACCGGTACAGGACATGGCTGCGATGGTCGCGGTCGCGGAACACCCACAGCTCGGTCAGCAGGAAGTTGTTCAGCGTCGACAGCTGCGACGCGAGGATCGCCGACCAGATGTAGTAGATCCCGGCGCCGTCAGTCAGTGCATACAGCGCCACCTGGTTGACGACGATCCCGATGATCCCCACGAGCGCGAACTTCGAGGGGCTGAGGAGTGCCTTCAGCAGACGTCGGATCCGGGGCCTCGGACGACTGGCGGTCTGCTCGTCGGGCATGTCGATCGGGATCTCGAGACTCCTCGATGCTCGTTCGGCTCGGCGGAAATCCTAGCGCGTTAGCGCTCTGTCAATCTCGGATAATGGTCCGGTAATCCCCCCGCTACCCGGAAGGGCCGACGCGTGTCGAGTCGCCTGAACGTTGATCGCGCCCTGCTCTGGCAGCTCGCCGGTCTCGGCGTCCTTGCCTTCTTCTTTCGGCTGGTGCCGGTCCTGCTCAGCGGCGGGATGCAGGGACTGGTCGACTACGACGACGGCGTGTACATGGCGACGTCGCTCGCGCTCGTCCGCGACAGGATCGTGTACCGCGACTTCTTCGTGATCCATCCGCCCGGGATGTTCATCCTGCTGACGCCGTTCGCCGCCCTGAGCTGGTTCGTCTCAGATGCGACCGCGTGGGCGACGGCGCGCGGCGGGATGATGGTCCTCGGCGGCCTGAACACGGTCCTCGTCGGTCTCGTCGCGTTCAAGGTTGGCGGCCGGAAGGCTGCCTTCGCGGCGGCGGGCCTGTACGCGGTCTGGACGACCGCCGCGCGGGTCGAGCGCTCGACCTGGCTCGTGGCGCCGCAGAACACCTACCTGCTCCTGTCGCTGCTCGCTCTTGCGCCGACGTTCCCGGGACCGAGCTCGATCCCGGTCACCTGGCGCAGGGCCGCGGTGGTGGGCATCCTGCTCGGCCTGTGCGGCGCGACACAGATCTGGGGGATCGTGCCGGCAGCCGTCGTCGGCGCGTGGCTCCTGCTCAGGACCTTCCGCCAACCGGGTGGCTGGATCCGCCCGGTCGTCGCCTACAGCCTCGCCGGCCTCGCCACGATCGTCGTCATCTTCCTGCCCTTCTACGTGATCGCGGGCGAGCAGATGCTCCGGCTCGTCATCTTCGACCAGATCGGGCGGTCCGTGAAGGGCGTGGGCATCACCGTTCGCCTGCTCCGGATGGAGGGCATGCCGGGCGCGCTGATCAGGTTCGGGCTGGGCTTCGTGTCGATCCCGATCTACCTGGCCACGATGGCGGCCGTGCTGTACACGGCCTGGCGCCGGCCGGCGATACGCCTCTTCGTCGCCCTCTTCGCCGCCCAGTCGCTGTTCCTCCTCACGACGCCGACGTTCTACTCGCACTACGCCGGTTGGATCGCGCCGGTCGCGTCGCTCTCGATCGGCATGGCTGCCGCGACCGCGATCGACTGGCTGGCTCGATGGCCGCGCCGCGCGACGCTGTTGCGGGCGGCCTACGGCCTCGGGTTGGCCGGGTTCCTCACGGCCACACTGGTGCCGCGGCTCGTCGGCTTCTCGTTCGCGAGCAAGCATTTCGATCCCGGCCCGGTGGAAGCGGCCGTAGCCGATGCACGCTGTCCCACGGCGGACAACCCGAGCCTGCTCATCCTGACCGGGACATTGCGACGGATCCTCGACAACGGCTGCCCGCTGCTCGTCAGCCCGACCGGGGTGTCCTACGACACCGACCGGAGCCTGCGCGGCAAGGACCGCATCCGGCTGAAGATGCCGGAGTACCAGGCGGCGATGCAGGCGTACTACGGGCACGCCGACGCGATCATGTTCGTCCGCGACCCGGCGGCCCGCGGCTTGAACGAGCAGACGCTCGCGATCATCCGCGCGCATCTCCCCGTCGAGATCGAGCGCGGCACTGTCCAGATCCTGCTGCCGTCCCCTCCCCCGTAGGCGCGCTGGCCGCTACGCCAGCCGGCAGGCCCAGTAGAAGTACAGCGGGACGTCGGCCGCGGCGTGCACCGCCAGCGGCAAGGTCAGCGAACGCGTCCGCCGGGCGATGACGCCACCGACGAAGCCGAGCAGGACCATCGCGGCCATCGTCGGGATCGCGGCGTTCACGCCGGCGAAGTCGTCGCCCGTGTGCGACAGCCCGAACACGATCGCCTGGGCCAGGTTCGCCCCGACGATGCCGAGCCCCGGCGCGAGCCAGGTCCGCATCGCACCCCGGTAGGCGAGCTCCTCCGCCAGCGAGTTCGAGGCGGCGAAGACGAGCGCGGGCAGGAAGGCGGCCGGCTGTGACGTGTCGATGGTGTAGCTGCCGAAGAACACGCCGCCGAGCTGCGCGCCGACGAGGCCGCTGAACGACATCGCCAGCGGCGTGATCACCAGCAGGCTCAGCACCGCGAGCGCCTGGACCGAGGCCGGGCCGCGCCGGAAGCCGAGCTCCCCCATCGAGGCGCGACGGTCGATCACGAGGGCGACGACCGCGACGAGCCCGACCGCGCCCTCGAGGAACCGCCACACCGCCGGCGGCGCCAGGAGGTTGGCGCAGTCCGCGCCCCCCGGGTCCGCGACCGGCTGCGGGATCGAGCGCCAGACCAGGATCGCCGCCGCCGGCAGCATCGCCGCCAGCGCGGCCGGCCGCTCCCCTCGTGAGCGCAGGAAGATGTACAGGACGAGGATCCCGACGAAGACGAACGGCGCCGCGGGTCGCACCACCGCGCCGAGCCCAACCGCGGCGACGAGGGCGATCGCCGGCAGTCGCGATGCGAGCGGCGCCCCGGACCAGCCCTCGATCCGGCTCATCGCCCGCAGCTCGCCGGGCACAACAAAACGCCCGAAGGAACCGCTGCGTACCTTGGATGGACCACCTATCCGGTGCAAGCACCGGACCGGCTGTCGATGCGAGCATCGACCGGTCCACCCTGGTTGCTCAGGGCCCCTCCGGGCAAGACGTAATGTACGGGCGCGGGGCCCGGTCGAGGAAGCGCCTTATCCACGAGATTCGCAGAACGTCGGGCGATCGAGCCTGTCACGTCCACAGGCTGTCCACGGCGTGTTGACGAGTCGCCCAGCGAGCGGCACCGATGGTGTGCTAGCCACCCGCCGCGAGCAACTCGTCGAGGATCCGACCGAACGAATCGACCACCAGCGTGAGGTGGCCATGCTCCGCGTGGAGGTGCCGGCACGCCGTCGGGAGGTGGTCGCACAGCCAGCCGCCATGCCCGTACGGGACCATCCGGTCGTGGGCGCCCTGCCAGATATGGACCGGGCAACGGATCGCCGCCAGGTCGAAGCCCCATGGCCGCGCGAACACGAGGTCGTCGTCGAGCCAGCCCAGGTAGCCCTCGCGCAGGGCCTCGTGGCTGTTTGCCGCCAGGTACTCCGCCAGCTCGCCGGTGAGCGACCCGCGGTCGACGTCGTCGACGAGGTCGCCGAGCGACGTCGCGACCTCCTCGGGCTTGAGGTCGCGGAAGGCGGGCCACTGACGCTCGACCAAGGGAATCAGCGCGTCTTCGCCCTGGAGCGTGACGCCGAACTCTTCGACGTTCTCGGCGCCCATGCCGGCGAGCCAGTCGAGGCCCTCCGCGCCCCACGGCGCGACGGAGCCGATGGTCGCTACACCGCGGACCCGCTCCGGATGCTGGGCGGCGAGACCCAGGGCATGCGGGCCGCCACCGGACCAGCCCACGACCCAGGCGCGATCGATGCTGAGGTGATCGAGGACGGCCACGGCGTCGCCGGCGTCGTCCGCGACGGTCCGGCCGCGTCGCCGAGTCGACGAGCCGTAGCCGGGTCGGGTCCAGCCGACGTAGCGCAGCCCGCGCGCGGCCATCTCGCGGACGTGGTGGTCGAAGAGCAGGCCAGCCCCAGGCGTGCCGTGGTGGAACACGAGCGGCTCGCCGTTGGGCGGCCCCGCCTGCCAGACGTCGAGGGACCGGCCATCCGGAAGCTCGACGGAGGAGCAGAGCCCTGGCCGCGCACCGTGCCGTGTCGCCGGATCGATCATGCCCGCAATGATGCAGCGACGGCTCGGGCGGAATCTGCCGGGGACAGCAAAACGCCCAGAGGAACCTCGGTCTCTATGCGTTCCCCACCACGACTGATGCAAGCACCTGTCGCGGAGCTCGATGCAAGCACCGAGCGAGACCGCTAGTTGATCGCTGCCCCTCTGGGCAAGAGGAAATATATGGGCGGGCCCCACCCAACCGGAACCCACTTATCCACGAGTTTCGAAGTTCAGGCGCCCGAATCGGTGTTCCCGTCCACAGCTCGTCCACGAAGCTCGCTCGCCAGCGCCGGCGCGACCCTGCCCCGAACCCTCACGTCATGCCCGCCGTACTCCAGGTCGATCGTCCCGCGCTCCCGCACGCGGGCGAGCAGCTCCCCCGCCGTGTACGGCAGCCGGACGTCGACGTCCTCCCACAGCGAGGCGAGCACGGCGGACAGCTCGACGCGCAGCGTGTCGAGCCCGAACCCGGTGAGCGCCGACACGAAGACCGCGCCACCGACGGTGGGCGCGATGAGCGCCGGCTCCCCTCCCCCGCCGTTGCCGTCGCCCGCCGCGGCCGAAGTGAGGAGATCGGCCTTGTTGAACGCCACCAGGCGTGGCTTGTCGCCGGCGCCGAGCTCGTCCAGCACGGCCTGGACGGTGGCTCTGTGCTCGGTGGCGTGGGCATCGGCCGCGTCGACCACCTCCACCAGCACGTCGGCGCGATTCACCTCTTCCAGCGTCGCCCGGAAGGCATCGACGAGCTGGTGCGGGAGCTTGTGGATGAACCCGACGGTGTCGGTGAGGATTGCCGTCTGCCCGTCGCCGAGCTTGACCTGGCGCGAGGTGGGATCGAGTGTCGCGAACAGCTTGTCCTCGGCGCGGGTGACCTCGCTGCCGACGAGCGCGTTGAGCAGCGTCGACTTGCCCGAGTTCGTGTAGCCGACGATGCCGACGGTGGCGATCAGGCGCCGGTCGCGTCCGCGCGCGGCGGTCTCACGGGCACGGCGAACGTCCTCGACGCGGTCCTTCATCTTCTTGATCCGCTCGCGGATGACGCGCCGGTCGGTCTCGAGCTGGCTCTCGCCCGGTCCCCGCGACCCGATCCCGCCCTGGGTCCGCGACAGGTGGGTCCACAGGCGGGTCAGGCGCGGGAGCTGGTACTCCAGCTGCGCCAGCTCGACCTGGAGCCGCCCCTCGTGCGTGCGCGCGTGCTGGGCGAAGATGTCGAGGATCAGGCGGCTGCGGTCGATGACCTTGACCTTGACGAGCTCCTCGAGCGTCCGCTGCTGGGTCGGCGACAGCTCGTCGTCGGCGACGAGCAGATCGAAGCCGGTCTCGGACTTCGCCGACACCAGCTCCTCGGCCTTGCCCTTGCCGACGTACCAGTGCGGGTCGACATGGCGCCGGTTCTGCCATTCGGCGCCGACCACGTCCGCGCCCGCGGTCACGGCGAGGTTCGCCAGCTCGGCGAGCGAGTCCGCAGCGTTCCAGCCGGGCTCCTCGCCGGTGTCGACGGCGACCAGGAAGGCCTTCTCGATCGGCTTCTCGAGCTCGATCAGCTTGGGTGCGGGCACCGCGGAAGGATATCGGGAGCGGCGGCTATGCTCGGATTCCGGCGATGGGGCTCGCCGTTCCGAACCGCCCGGCCTCCGGGCTGATAGCTCCTGACCGAGATCGACGTTCGTTGTCAGGAGATGCCCATGCCCATCCTTCTCGTCGCATTCGGCGGCGCCGCGGGCGCCGTCACCCGGTTCGTCCTGGACGCGTTCGTGACCGAGCGGCTCGGCGGTGCGTTCCCGTTCGGCACGCTCGTCATCAACGTCTCGGGCTCGTTCGTGATCGGGCTCCTGTTCGCGCTCGCCGTGGAGCGGGCTGTCCTGCCCGCGGGCATTCGAGCACCCGCGATGATCGGCTTCATCGGCGCGTACACGACGTTCTCGACGCTGATGCTCGAGAGCTGGCGCCTTGCCGAGGACGGAGCACTCGTGCTCGCGGTCGCCAACGTGCTCGGGTCGTGTCTGCTGGGCATGCTCGCGGTCGTCGCGGGTCTCGCCGTCGGGAGGGCCATGACGTGAAGATCGAGGGCCAGGGGCTCCTGGCGCGGATCTACATCGGCGAGTCGGACACGTGGCACGGCCGCCCCATGTACGAGGCGATCGTGCGCCTGCTGCGCGACAGGGGGCTCGCGGGTGCCACCGTCATCCGGGGGATCGAGGGGTTCGGAGCGAAGCAGCACCTGCATACGACACGGATCCTGTCGCTCTCGACGGATCTCCCGATCCTGATCGAGGTGGTCGACCAGGAGGACCGGATCCGGTCGATCCTGCCGGAGATCGACGCGATCGTCGGCGACGGGCTGATCACGCTCGAGAAGGTCGAGGTCATCGCATATCGAGCCTCGACCGAGTAGACGGCTCCCTCAGCGGTCGTTGAACGGTGCCCTGGCGGCTTTCTCGCGGAAGACGGGGCCGTAGGCGACGGTCGGCGTCGTTCCGAGAGCGGCAGCGACGCGCTCGGCGGCAGCCGCGATGCTGCGGCGCAGATCGGGATCGGCCTTGGCGAACGTCTCGACCGTGATCGCCAGTCGATCTCGCTTCCGCTGCATGTCCCACACGCCGGCGGCCACGCCATCGACGAGCACCACCGGCGAGATCCAGCCCGCCGTTCGGGAGACCCGCTTGAGGTGGGCGGGCGGGATCAGCTGCTCGCGCAGGCCGGCACCGACAATGAACGGATCGAAGCCGCCGACGAGTTGGACATCGCCGCGACCCGGCCTCGTCGCATTGATCGCATCGACGTCCTGGCTTCGCACGAATGCTCGGACGCCCGCGACATCGACCTCGGTCACCGCCGAGCCGAGCTGGGCGACGATCGGCCTCATGACTTTGCGCTCGGAGACGCCCCACCAGCGCAGCAGCTCCTGCAGGGTCGCCGGCCCGTAGGCGGCGAGGTACCGCTCGACCAGCGCCGCGAGGGCCTCGCGTGGCTCCTCGTCGCGCCAGCCCGGGATCCAGCGCGACGCCCGGATGAAGCGAACGCCGGCCTCGTCCTCGGCCGACTGGACGAGGTAGTGGCGATCCGACGCGACCTTGAGCGTGCTGCCCCAGCTGCCGCGGAGCAGCTCGGCGGCTCGGTTGCCGTGCTGCGCGCCGACCTCATCCGCGAGCTCCGCGCGCGTCCTGGGCCGGTCGTCGTCGAGGACCTCACCGATGGCGTCGATGAGCCGGTCCATCTCGGGCTCCGTGACGCCAAACCAGCGCAGCCACGCGGGCCTGCGCCAACGCTCCTTGCCGCGCAGCGCGGCGGCGACCGTCGGGACGTCGTCGGCGGCGAAGAGGTGGAGCGTCCCGCGCATCGCCCAGGCCCGCACGAGCCTGCGGTCGAAGAGCGCGCGAGTGGTGGTGTCCACGGCCGGTGTCTTGCCCCGTGAGCGCTTTGAGCGAAGGGCGATCGCGAGGGCGGCCGACGACGTGACCTGCGCCTGTACGCCGACCAGCGTCCGCGCGACCTCGGCTGGGGATCCCGCCGCTCCCCTGCCGAGCAGCTGACGGTCGATCCGCCAGGCGTGGACGCGGGTGGGATCGAGCGCGATCGCGGGAGCGGCGGCTGCCTTCGCTGGGCTCACGTCGCGCCCAGTAGCGCTCGGGCCGCGGCCAGGGCCGGCTCGAGCGGCGAGGCGGTCGCGTCCAGCCACTCGATGTCGCGCTCGGCGCGGAACCACGTCGCCTGGCGCCTGGCGAACGCGACGTTCCGGGCGGCGTCCCGCTCGATCGCGGTGTCCCGGTCGATGGCGCCATCCAGCAGCGCCCAGGCCTCGTGATAGCCGATCGCCGAGAACGCGGGCAGCCCCGGGTCGAAACGGCCCCTGAGGGCGCGCGCCTCCTCGACCAGGCCGGCGTCGAACTGGTCGCGCGCGCGACGGGCGATCCAGTCCCGGTGCGTTTCGCCGTGGACGTGCAGGCCGAGCCACCGCACCGCTGCCGAGTAGCCGCGCAGCGGCGGCGAGGGCGCATCGCCGACGAGCTCGGCGATCTCGAGGGCGCGCGCGACCCGGCGCGGATTCGCGAGGTCCGTCCGGGCCGCCCGCTTCGGCGCGAGCCGATGGAGCCGCGCGACGGCCGCGCCCAGCCCCTCGCGGGCGAGCATGCCTTCCACCGCGGCGCGGGTGTCGCGATCGGACGGCAGCGCGTCCGCATCGAGCCCGCGCGCGACGGCCCGCAGGTACAGCCCGGTCCCGCCGACGAGGATCGCCAGGCCACCGCGCTCGGCAATCCCGCCCAGAGCTGCGCACGCGTGCCGCACGAAGTCGGCGACCGAGAACGGCTCGTCCGGCTCGACGAGGTCCAGCCCGTGATGGGGCACGTCGGCGCGATCCGCCGCGGACACCTTGGCGGTGCCGATGTCCAGCCCACGGAAGACCTGGCGCGAGTCGGCGGAGATGACCTCTGCGGTGATGCCCTCGGCGCGCAGCGCGCGAGCGACGCCGAGCGAGAGGCCGGTCTTGCCGGTGGCGGTCGAGCCGGCGATGACGAGGAGCGGCGGGCTGCCGATCAGGCGACCTGGCCTCGCAGCGCGTAGGCGCCGGCGTGGTCGACGCGGACATCGACGAGCGAGCCGAGCCAGGTTGCCGGCCCGGTCAGGTGGACGAGCTTGTTCTGGCGCGTCCGGCCGGTCAGGTGGACCTCGCCACTCCCCCACTCCGGTACGCCTGGCGAGGCGGTCGACACGACCGGCTCGTCGGGCTCGTGGTCGTGCGATCGCGGCGGTACGACCGTGTCGACGAGGACTCCGACCGTCTTCCCGAGCCACGCCCGGTTCCGCTCGAGCCCGATCGGCTCCTGGAGGTCGAGCAGGGTGTT
>Ga0070696_100002507_pt1 | contig 12156 bp, 13 predicted proteins | sample KBSK1253metaG_FD_65474 | JGI IMG/M metagenome (GOLD analysis project Ga0070696, IMG submission 65474) | Corn, switchgrass and miscanthus rhizosphere microbial communities from Kellogg Biological Station, Michigan, USA - KBS K1-25-3 metaG | ecosystem: Host-associated > Plants > Roots >... | reverse complement strand
TGGTGGAAAGATAATAGACATTTCCGTACCCGCCCGTTCCCAGCACCACTGCGTCGCCCGCGTGCGATTCGATCTTCCCCGTGATCAAATCGCGCGTCACGATACCGCGCGCTCTCCCGTCGATGACCACCACTCCCAGCATCTCGGTGCGCGCAAACATTTCGACGTTACCCGAATCCGCCTGCCGTTCGAGCGCCTGATACGCCCCGAGCAGCAGTTGCTGCCCTGTCTGGCCCCGCGCGTAAAACGTCCGTGACACCTGGGCCCCGCCGAAAGAGCGATTGGCCAGCGTTCCACCGTACTCGCGGGCAAACGGAACACCCTGCGCCACGCATTGGTCGATGATGTTTACGCTGATTTGCGCGAGCCGGTACACGTTTGATTCGCGCGAGCGGAAATCGCCGCCCTTCACCGTGTCATAGAACAGGCGGTAGATGCTGTCGCCGTCGTTTTGATAATTTTTCGCGGCGTTGATTCCGCCCTGCGCTGCGATCGAGTGCGCGCGCCGCGGGCTGTCCTGAAAACAGAAACACTTCACGTTATAGCCCAGCTCGGCCAGCGTCGCGGCGGCCGATCCTCCGGCGAGACCGGAGCCGACAACAATGATCGTGTACTTGCGCTTGTTGGCGGGATTGACCAGCCTCATCTCGAATCTGGCCTTGTCCCAGGCCTTCTCGATCGGGCCGGAAGGAATTTTCGAATCGAGTTCCATCAAGACGTTAGAGATTTGCACCCACCAGCCCGGTCATCACGGCAATCGGAATCGAAATGAATCCGGCGGTCATGACGATCGCCACCCACGCGGCCGCGCGCCTGATCACCGGCGTATAACGCGGATGGCTGAAGCCCGCGCTCTGAAACATGCTCCATAAGCCGTGATAAAGATGCATGCCAAGCAGCACCATTGCGAAAATGTAAAATGCCGAGACCGGAATTCGCCGGAAGCTGTAGACCAGATTTTCGTACGCGTACAACTCGCGGAATTGCGACGTGCTCACCGTCCCCGTCGTGAGATCCAGAATGTGATAAATGATGAACGCCGCGATAATCGGTCCGCTCCAGATCATCGTGCGCGAGGCGTAGCTCGAACCGATTGCCTGCTGTTTCACGTAGCCGATGGGCCTGGCCTCCTGCTTCAGGACCGTGAGCTGAATGGACGCGACAATGTGCAGAACCACACAGACCAGCAGCAGCACTCTGACCGACCACACCAGCGTTGGCGTCGCATGCAGAAATGCCGCGTAACCGTCCATCCGCTCGGCGCCGAGATACACCTGCAGATTGCCCAGCAGATGACCGACAAGATATCCGAACAGGACCACGCCGGTCGTGGCCATGACGACCTTTTTTCCAATGGCCGCCTGATAGAAACGGATGGCTCGATGCAGGTGATTATCAACCGCTACCGAACTCATTTCCCCTTCCTGATGATGTGTGGTAAAGTGTCTGCGATACGCATTTTTGAGAAGAACCGTACATTTCCGGGCTGAACTTTCAGTATACAATCCCTATGCTCTGCTATATTCGAATCGCGATGATGCGTAGCGGGAATTCGCGTTTTTTAGCGCCGATCCTCATGGCCGTATTCATGGCGGGCTGCTCTCAGATCAGCGTGCAGACCGGTGGCAACCGCGAAGCCGACGAGCGGGCCATTCGCGATCTCGATGCCGCCTGGTCAAAATCCGCGGCCGCGAAAGATGTGGATCGCATCCTAAGCTTCTATGCCGAAGACGCGTCTATGTTTGTCCCCAATGAACCCATCGCTACCGGCAAGCCGGCCATTCGAGTGGAGTGGACCAAGCTGACCACAAATCCCGGTTTCGCCATCAGCTTCGCGCCCAGCCGCGTGGAAGTTGCGAAGTCCACTGACATGGCTTACGAATACGGCGCCTACAGTCTGATGATGAGCGGACCCGATGGAAGGCCGATCAACGATCGCGGCAAATTTGTGGTGGTGTGGAAGAAGCAATCGGATGGTAAGTGGCTGGTGGTGGCGGATATTTTCAATTCCGACCTGCCGATGACATCGCCCGCACCCGCGCCGTCCACGCCCGCGGCATAGCTTTCGCTAAGCGCGACCCGGCCCTCTATAATAAGTCGAATGTCGTCCCCCGTTGCGGAACTCGCTCCGCCCGAAGTTATCTCGAAATACGAACCGGTCATCGGCCTTGAAGTACACGTGCAACTGGCCACGGCGACGAAAATTTATTGCAGTTGCCCCACCAGTTTCGGGGCGCCGCCCAACACCAATGTGTGCCCGGTCTGTCTGGGCCTTCCAGGCGCGCTTCCCGTGCTGAGCCGCGCCGCCGTCGAGATGGCCATCAAAGCCGCCCTGTCGCTCAATTGCGGAATCCGGCCCGTGTCACGGCTCGCACGCAAAAATTACTTTTATCCCGATCTGCCGAAGGGTTATCAAATATCGCAATACGACGAGCCGATCGCGGAGCGTGGATCTGTCGAGATCGTTCTGGCCGGAGGAAAAAAGCAGATCGGAATTACGCGCGTCCACATGGAAGATGACGCCGGCAAGAGTATTCACGAGGGTTTCAAGGATTCCGACCGCTACTCTTACGTCGATCTCAACCGCTGCGGCACTCCGTTGATCGAAATCGTCACCGAGCCCGATATGCGAAGCTCCGATGAGGCGTACGCTTTCCTCACGGAGCTGAAGCAAACCATGCAGTTCATCGAAGTTTCAGACTGCGATATGGAAAAAGGGCAGCTGCGCTGCGACGCCAACGTTTCCGTAAGGCTGAAAGGCGCCGCGAAATTCGGCACCAAGGCTGAGGTAAAGAACCTGAACTCGTTCCGGTTTCTGAAACTGGCCCTGGATTACGAGATTGCGCGGCAGGTTTCGATTCTGGAAGCTGGCGGAAAGATTGAACAGGAAACGCGCCTCTACGACGCCGCGTCCGGTGAAACCATGGGCATGCGAAGCAAGGAGCACGCGCAGGATTACCGGTACTTCCCCGAGCCGGACCTTGTTCCCTTGCGCATCAGTGACAAATGGATGAGCGAAGTCCGCTCCACGATGCCCGAGCTGCCTGCCACCAAGCGCGCGCGCTTTATCGAGTCCTACGGTCTGCGGGAATACGATTCGCACGTGCTCACCGCGACGCGTGATGTCAGCGAATATTTCGAAACAGCCGCCAGAGTTTCCGGAGACCCGCGCACCACAGCCAATTGGGTGATGGGCGATCTAATGGGCGCGCTCAAAGCGGAGGCCAAAGACATCGGCGCCTCACCCGTCAACGCGCAAAGCCTCGGTGAGCTCATCGCGTACATCGGTAAGGGAGAAGTTTCGGGCAAACTCGCCAAAGAAATCTTCGCCCGGATGTTCGCCACCGGCGAATCGGCCTCCGCCATCATCGAGCGCGAAGGTTTGAAACAGATCAGCGACACCGGCGCACTGGAAAAAATCATTGATGAAGTGATCGCCGCCAACCCCAAGCAGGTCGAGCAATACCGTGGCGGCAAGGCCACCGTACTCGGGTTCTTCATGGGGCAAGTCATGAAGGTGTCGCGCGGCCAGGCCAACCCGGCGACTGTAAATGAAATCCTGCGCAACAAGCTCGCGTAAACCTTATGCTCAACGAAGGCGACAAAGCCCCCGACATCCGGCTCGAAACCGACACCGGCGAGCCGTTCCAGCTTTCCAAACACAAAGGGAAGAGAATCGTCCTTTACTTTTTCCCGCGAGCCGATACGCCCGGTTGAACCGTTGAAGCGCACGAGTTTCGTGACGCGATCAAGAAGTTCGACAAAAAGGACGCAGTGGTCATCGGCATTTCGCCCGACACGCCGAAAGCGCAGTCCCGCTTCAAGGAAAAACACGGGCTGCCGTTCACTCTGCTATGTGATGTCGAAAAGAAAGCCGCTCAGGATTACGGTGTGTTCAAGGAGAAAAACATGTACGGCAAGAAGGTCATGGGCATCGAGCGAACTACATTCGTCATCGGCGGTGACGGCAAGATCGAGAAAATTTTCGCCAAAGTCAAAGCTGAGGGCCACGCCGCGGAGGTGCTCTCAGTCCTTTAGTTCCACGATCGTCGCCCCCGTACCGCCTTCGTTCCGGGGCGCCTCGTAATACTTTTCCACGTGCGGGCTTGCGGCCAGCAGTTCCCAGATGGCTTTCCGCAGAATGCCCATGCCGTGGCCATGCACAATGCGCACGCGGCTTGCAGTAGCCATGACCGCGCTGTCGAGGAATTTTTCCACCCGTTCCCGCGCTTCTTCGGCGTGCTCACCGATTACGTTGATCTCCTGCACCATTGGATTGAGCTGCGGCGCCGGCTGATAGCGGACGTTCTTCGGCAGCTTGGATGTCGCGTCCATTGCCGGCAGCACTTCGAGCACATCGTCCACCGACACCTGCATCTTCATGAAGCCCGCCTCCACCTCGATCCGGCCGCTGCCCAGCAGCCTGCGCACACGCGCCGGTTCGCGGACGCTTTTCAATCGCACGCGCGCGCCCTCTTCAATCACCGGCCGCCGACCCAGCTCGCCTTGCCGCGCGTCGTCCTGAGTCGATAGCACGGTCGTCTCGAACTCCTCGCGCAGTTCGCGTTTGACGCGCGCGACACTGCGCTGCGCCTGATCGGCCGCTTTCCGCTTCTCCGCGGTTTGCGAGATGCGCCCGATCGTCTCCTGCGCCTGCGCCTCGAAATTCGCGAGAACCAGATCGCATCGGCGCTCTAGCTCTTTGAGCTTGGCCGATTCACGCTTCTCCCACTCCTGCGCCAATTCCTTTTCGCGGGCCGCTACTTGCGCCTGCATTTCTTTCAATTGCGTTTCGAGCGCGGCAGCTTCCGTCAGCCGAGCGTGCAATTCGCTCAGAAACCGGGACACATCGTGCTCCCGATCGCTCATCGATTCGCGCGCGCGCCGCATGACCGGCTCCGGCATTCCCAACCGCGAAGCAATATCGAGGCCCGCCGATTTCCCCGGCAGCCCCACAAGCAATCGATAAGTAGGCTCGAGTGTCGTCTCGTCGAAACCCATCGAAGCGTTCAGCACTCCCTGCGTGTTCGCCCCGTAAATCTTGAGCGCCAGCAAATGTGTCGACGCCAGAGTGAACGCGCCCGATGCCTGGAAGTGATCCACCACCGCGATGCCCAGCGCACCGCCTTCTTCGGGATCGGTCGCCGACCCGATCTCGTCCAGCAGCACCAGCGAATCCGCCGTGACGTCCAGAATCATTTCGCGTATATGTGAGATGTGCGCGGAGAATGTGCTGAGGCTCTGCTGGATTGACTGGTAGTCGCCAATGTCGGCCAGCACTTGTTCGAAAATCGGGAACTCGGCCTCTCCGCACGGAACCGGTATGCCGGATTGCGCCATCAACGCCAGCAGCCCGACAGTCTTGAGCGCCACCGTTTTGCCCCCCGTGTTGGGCCCGCTGATCAGCAGTGTGCGGCACGCCGCATCGAGTTGAAGGCTGATGGGAACCGCCGCTTTGCGCTGGCGGCGCAGTACGTCTTCGAGCAGCGGATGGCGCGCGTCTTTTAATTTCAACCGGCGATCTTCCGGCGGGCTGAAGCGCGGGCGTACGCAGTCGAACTCGGTCGCGAAGCGCGCTTTGGCGAAGACCATTTCGAGCGCGCCCATCGTGGCTAGCGAGCTTTGGATGGAATCCGCGTATCCGCGCAGCCGCTCGGTCAGCGCGCGCAGAATGCGGTAGACTTCGCGGATTTCCTCTTCGGCCAGCCGCACCAGCTCATTATTCAGGTCGATGGTTTCGAGCGGCTCGACAAACAACGTGTGGCCGCTCGAGCTCGCGCCATGGATCACGCCGTCGATCTTGCGCCGCTGTCCCGCAATCACCGGCACCACGAAGCGTTCATTGCGGATGGTGATGAACTCCTCCTGCAGCACCCCTTCTTCGTGATGGGCGCGCAGAAACCGGTCGAGCGAATCATTGATGGCCTTCTTTTGCTTTTCGATGTCGCGCCGCAAACGCGCAAGCGCAACGCTGGCATGGTCGGCGACAATTCCATCGGGAAGAATCTTGCCGGTAAGCTCGTTCAATAGCGTGCGGAACTCGCCTATGGCGTATGCGCGCGCCCCCAGCCGCGGGAATCGTTCGGTGACGCTTAGCAGGATGGATCGCGCGTCAGATGCGTGATCGAGAAACACAAGCACGTCGGAAATTTCCTTCGGCTCGAGCGCCGCCCCCTCGATGCGCAGCTTGTTGACAGAATCGGAAAGATCCGGAATTCCCGAAAATTTTATGCGGATCGCGGCGCCGCGCGCGGCGGCCTGGGGCTTGGCGGCCGACCGCAGATATTGCGTGGCCTCTTCGGCTTCAGCGAGTTCTTCCTCGAGGCGCGCGACATCGTTGTGTGGATTGATCCTGGCAAGCTCGTCGCGCCCCAGCGGGCTCGCGATGTAACGCCCCAGCAGCTCGCGCAGCGCTTCAAACTCGAGGATCTGCGCGCTGGTTACCCGCATTTACCGCTTCCCACGGAGAACTCGCTCCACCACGGGCCGCGTGCCCTCTGTAATTTTGTAACGCGAGAGCCCGTTGCGCGCCACCCATTCGGCGCGGCTCACGTCGTCGGCCGGCGCCAGTTTCCCGCCGGTGACGCGGCAGAGATAGTCGATCAAAACGTAGTGATATTCCGCGGCGCCTCGCGCGTCCCGCAGGATGCGTTCGAAAACTTCCACGATCCGAACTGGTTTGACCGTGAGGCCGGTTTCTTCCAGCACCTCGCGCTTGATCCCGTCCTCGAGCAGTTCGCCGGTTTCGAGCACGCCGCCCGGCAAAGACCAGTAGCCTTTCAGCGGGCTTCTGGCGCGCTCCACCAGCAGCACGCGGTTGCGCTGAACGATGATCGCTCCCACTCCCAAAATCGGGCGCGCGGGATAACGCCGGCGGCCTCTCATGAACCGGCGATCAATACTGCAGCGCCCCTTTCAATTTTCGCCGCGCTCGATAAAGAGAAGTTCGGGCCGTGATGTAGAGCGTCCCAAGATCCGTGTCGCCGAATGCGCAGTTTGCCGGAGTCTCCGCCATGCCGATCAGCTCGATAAATTTGCCCTGCGGATCGTACACCGCGACGCCCTTAGCCGTCACGTAGATGTTGCCCTTCTCGTCTACACGAATGCCGTCCGGTACGCCATCGATATCGCGGATCGCCACGCGCTCGTTTGCAACTTCACCGCCGCGGCCGACATCGTACGCCCGCACATTGCGGTCGTCTGAATTGGCGACGTACAGAATGCGTCCGTTCGGGGAAAGCGCGATGCCGTTGGGCCGGCCCGCCGGTTTCGCGATCAGGTTCATCTGGCCTTTGGGTGTCATGTGATAGACGCCGTAGAGATCCAGTTCGCGCGTATCCGCCTGATTTCCAAACGCCGGGTCGGTGAAATAGATTTGCCCGTCCCGGCGGATCACGATGTCGTTCGGAGCATTCAGCCGCTTGCCCTCCCACTTTTCGGCAAGGACCTCGATATTTCCCTTCTTGTCCGTCCGGGTCACGCGCCGCGTGCGGCTTTCGCAGGTGTACAGCCGGCCCTGTGCGTCGAAAGCATTTCCGTTGGCGCCGTTCGAATTCTCCCGGAAAACTTCAGGCTTGTGCCCTGGAACATATTTCATGATTTTGTCGTTGGGCACATCGCTGAACAGCAGATACCCTTCGCGCGACCACGCCGGACCTTCCGTGAACCGGTAGCCGCCGGCCACTCTTTCGACTCGGAATTCGTCTTCTTCGACGGCTTCCTGGGCGCCGGCCAGCGCGCCGCGCGGTACGCACCCCAGTCCGGATAGCGCGAGCCCGAAACCACGGCGCGTGATCGTCATCCGCCGCTACTTCCCGGACAGCTTGATTTCATTGATCACCTGTTTGACGCCGTTCACTTTTTTTGTAATTTTTTCGGCTTTCTGCTTCTGCTTATCCGTGTCCACGGTGCCGCGCAGCGTGACTACGCCCTGTTTGACTTCAATCTCCATGGCGCCGCCCTTCACATCCGGATCATTGGCCAGCCGGCGCTTTACATGGTCGTAAACGGAATCGTCGGAAACTACTTTTTCCTTCGCCGCGAGGTCCAGGCAGACCGATCCCATCCACAGCAAACTCAATGCTAAGAATATGGCGCGATTAAGATTCATCTTTTCCGGCCATTGTACGCCAGTCCAGCGTATCGAGGAAGCTCGACTTCTCTTTCCATCCGGGCTCCACCTTCACGTGCAGATCGATAAAAACCTTTTTTCCGAAAATGCGTTCCATCTCCTGCCGGGCGTTTGTGCCTACCTGCTTGAGATTCGAACCGCCCGCGCCGATGATGATACCCTTCTGCCCCTGCCTCTCCACATAGATCGTGGCGTAGACCCGAAGCAGCGTCGGCGTGTCGTCCCAGTTGTCCACGAGCACCGCAACCGAGTGCGGCACCTCCTGGCGCGTCACCGCCAGAATTTTTTCGCGGATCAGCTCGGCCGCGAGGAACCGCTCCGGTTGATCACTAATATGCTCCCGCGGAAAATATGCCGGGCCTTCCGGCATCCGCGTGATAATCGCTTCCCGCAGCACGTCCACGTTTTCGCCTTTCGCGGCTGAGATCGGAACGTAGTCCGAAAAGTCGTGCGCCACCCGATAAGACTCGATCATCTTAAGCAGCTTCGTGCGATCTCTCAACAAATCGATTTTGTTCAGCACCAGGATCGCGGGCGTCTCCCATTTCTTGACGAGATCGAGCGCGTGACGGTCCGGTGCGCGGAACTCGAGCGAAGCATCGGTAACGAACAGCAGCAGGTCGCGTTCATCAAGTGACGACCGCAGCACTTTCATCAGGTGCCGGTTGATGGGTGAATCGACTTTGTGAATTCCGGGGGTGTCGATGAATACGACCTGCGCATGGTCCGTAGTCAGCACCCCTTGTATGGCGCTGCGCGTGGTCTGCGGCTTATCGGCCACGATGGCAACCTTCGCGCCAACCAGCGCGTTCAGCAGCGTTGACTTTCCGGCGTTCGGCTGGCCGATGAGCGAAACGAAACCGGACCGGAAAATCTGGTCGTTCATGCGCCCACCGGCTCCGATTTGCTGATGCGTACCTGCTCGACCCGCAACTCGTCGCTGGCCAGCACCTCGATGCGGATGCCGTGGCGTTCGATCGATTCCCCCGACCGCGGCACGCGCCCCAGCCATTCGGTCACCAGGCCACCGACCGTAGTCGATTCGATATCCTCCTGCGGCCGGAATTCGAACAGATCCATCAGCCGCGCGAGATCGAAATTGCCCGAGACGATGTAGCCGCCGTTGCCGTCCTCGGTGATATCGGAACCCGGCTCGTGCTCGTCGCGGATTTCTCCCAGAATCACTTCAACCAGGTCCTCCATCGTCACCAGCCCCGCCGTATTGCCGTATTCATCCACCACGATCACCATGTGGGTGCCGTCCTGCTGCATCTCGCGCATCAGGTCGTTCACCGGTTTGGTTTCGGGCACAAAACGAATCGGCCGCATCAGTTCGCGCACCGTGCGCCGCGTGCGCTCTTCTTCTTCGAGCTCAAACATGTCGCGCACGTGAATGAACCCGATAATCTGATCGATCGAGCCTTCATAAACCGGAATGCGCGAATATTGTTCGTTGATGACGACCTGGCGAAGTTCCTCGAGCGGCGCGTCCGCCCCGATTGCGACTATGTTGGGCCGCGGCGTCATGACCTCGCGCACTACCTTTTCGCCGAATTCCACGACGGATTGAATCAGCTTCCGGTCCTGCTCCTGGATAATGCCCTCTTCTGTGCCGGCTGAAATCAGCGCGTCGATGTGCTCGGCCGAGGTGGTCGGCTCTTCCGCACTCGCCTTGTCGTCGGAGACCTCGATCAGGGAATAGAAAAACGCCAGCATGGCCGCGGCGGGCTTCACCATCAGAGCTAGCCCGCGCAGCAACGGCACGAAAGGCGCCAGCCAGTGGCCGCTGGTCCGCCGGTAGAGAATCTGCGGCAAGCCGTAAGTGGCGACGAGCATGAGAAGCAGAGACGTGAGGCACGCCTGTAGAAAGATCGCCCAGCTCAGCCCGTGAGTCGAGAAGTCGGCCAGCACCAGGACCCCCGTCACGGCCAGAATCGAGTGCTTGATCACGGAAAACGCCAGCGCACCCACGTCGGTTTTCAAGCCGATCTTCTCCTCGAGGGTGTCCTTGAAATACTGGAGCGCCGGCAGATCGCGTGTTCGCAGCCGCACACTTTCGAGGTACAGCACTTGTACCGACGAAACCAGCGCCAGAAGGATGGTGGCGACAATTGTAGCGATGATCAGGGCAACCAGCGTCATGCTCTTGCCCGCTCGATGAGGCCGGCCGGCAGGCCGAGCTTCTGCCGCCACACGGCTTCGGCGCGCGCCATGCGTCCCGCGTCGCGCTCATGGTCCATTCCCGTCAGATGTAGTACGCCGTGCAGCATCAGAATCCGGATCTCGTCTTCCACGCTATGCCCGAACCGTCGCGCCTGCTGAGCCGCTTTTTGAGCCGAGATCGCGATTTCACCCAGAGATGCACCGGCGCCTCCCGGCCCATTGCCCGGGAACGAGAGCACGTCGGTGGCATAATCACGCCCCAGGAATTCCCGGTTCAAGCGCCGCAGCTCGCCGTTGGTTGTAATCAGGCACGTAAACTCACGCCCCTCGGCGACGAGATTCCGCAGCCGACACGCGAACTGCTCGAGGGCACGGCGGCCCGGCCGGACTGGAGCACGGCGAAACAGCACCACGGGCTCTTTGGAAGGCATTGGAACGCTCTCAGGCGTTAGGATTTTCTGGCGCGGGCGCTGTCGCCGCGGCGCCGTCAGTGGCGGGTCCAGTGACAGGTTCGATCGACGCTTCAGCGGCGTTGTCCCCCAGCCGTAAACTCATCTGCCGCCCCGCGCCAACCAGCTCATTGTATCTTTCGTAAGCCTTTACGATCCGCTGCACCAGATTGTGCCTCACTACATCGCGTTCATCGAAGTTGACGAAGCTGATGCCGGTCACGCCACGCAGGACGTCCAGCGCATCCAGCAAACCGCTGCGGCGGCCCATCGGCAGATCGATCTGCGTGACATCGCCGTTCACCACCATCTTGGAGTTGAAGCCCTGCCGCGTGAGCACCATCTTCATCTGTTCCGCCGTCGAGTTCTGCGCTTCATCCAGAATGATGAAGCTGTCGTTCAACGTGCGGCCCCGCATGAATGCGATGGGCGCAACTTCGATGATGGCGCGCTCCAGCAGCTTTTCCACTTTGTCCGGCTCGAGCATGTCGTGCAGCGCGTCATAGAGCGGCCGCAGGTACGGATCCACCTTCTCCTGAATCGTGCCCGGGAGAAAGCCCAGCCGCTCGCCGGCTTCGACCGCCGGCCGTGTGAGGATGATGCGGGCGACGCGCTTGGCCATCAAGGCTGAAATCGCCATCGCCACTGCCAGATAGGTCTTCCCCGTGCCCGCCGGTCCAACGCCGAATACCAGGTCGTTGCGCTCTATGGCTTCCATGTAGCGCCGCTGATTGACAGTCTTCGGCGCCAGCAGCTTTTTGCCGAACGTGCGCTGGCGTCCGCTCGAGACGAGGGCGCGCAGGCTCACTTCCGGATCTTCGGTGACCACGCGCAGGTAGCTGTTCAGGTCGCCGTTGTTGAACACCTGCCCCTCACGCACCAGCGCCGCGTAATCTTCCAGAATGTTCTCGGCGCGCGACACGTTCGCGGGCTCGCCTTCGATTTCGAGCGAGTCGTTGACGAGCTGTGTGCTCACCTTCAGGCCGTTTTCAATCAGCCGGATATTTTCGTCGCGAGTTCCGAAAAGACTTTCGATGCCCCGCACGATTTGAACGGTAACTTTCATCAGGAGAGACGGTATCGCCTTGGGCTAGCAGTTGCGGAACGCGTAGGCATGGAGAAACGCGCAAGGTGTAGCCGGCGAGAGCGTGATGCTAACGGACGAGTGAGGAACTAGACAAGACCCGCTACCGCGGGCGAAATTCAGAACCATCTGCTGACATTATATCAAAGCGCGCCGCAGCGCTCAAATTGCGCCGGCGGGAAGTGTCGTTAGTCGGTGCTGTTTCAACGTCTTGAACGTTTGTCAGACCACCGCCGTGGGTACAACACGATCCACTCGCTCGTGTTCATACTGCGAGCCGTGAAATTGTGGCCGAAAATGACAGGCGGCATACTCAACCCCAGCGGACC
>Ga0070696_100002506_pt1 | contig 12158 bp, 9 predicted proteins | sample KBSK1253metaG_FD_65474 | JGI IMG/M metagenome (GOLD analysis project Ga0070696, IMG submission 65474) | Corn, switchgrass and miscanthus rhizosphere microbial communities from Kellogg Biological Station, Michigan, USA - KBS K1-25-3 metaG | ecosystem: Host-associated > Plants > Roots >... | reverse complement strand
CGAGATCATCGCGATGACCGGCGCCGACATCGACATCCAGGACGACGGCACGGTGTTCATCGGCTCCCGCGAAGGCGCGGGAGCGGACGAGGCGGCGAGCATGATCAACGACATCGCCAACCCGAGGCCGGTTCTGGTGGGGGAGCGCTACAACGGAACGGTCGTCAAGACCACGACGTTCGGCGCGTTCGTGAACCTCGTTCCGGGCCGCGACGGCCTCGTCCACATCTCCAAGCTCGGCAAGGGAAAGCGGTTGAACCGGGTCGAGGACGCCGTCCAGGAGGGCGACAAGCTCGAGGTCGAGGTCCAGGAGATCGACCCGATGGGCAAGGTCAACCTGAAGCCCGTCGGCGAGGAGTGGGAGATCCCCGAGGGAGCGGAGTCGCAGAACGGCGAAGGGGAGCGGCGAGACCGCCGCCCCCGCGATCGCAACCGGAACCGGGACCGCGACCGCAGCCGCTCGCCCAGACGGGAGTAGCCGGTGCCGATCCGCCGCACGGAGTTCGAGTCGGGGCTCCGGGTCGTTACGGAGCGGATGCCCGGTGCGCGATCCGTCGCCCTCGGCTTCTGGGTCCAGACGGGCTCCCGCGACGAGGAGCCGCGCATCAGCGGCTCGAGCCACTTCCTCGAGCATCTCCTGTTCAAGGGGACGAAGACGCGGTCCGCGCGCGACATCGCCGAGGCCTTCGACGCGGTCGGGGGAGACGTGAACGCCTTCACGGCGAAGGAGTACACGTGCTTCTACTCCCGGGTGCTCGACCGCGATCTCCCGATGGCGGTGGAGTTCCTGGCCGACATGCTGCAGCACTCCCTGATCAAGGCCGCGGACCTCGACGCGGAGCGCCAGGTGATCCTCGAAGAGATCAACATGCACGAGGACACCCCGGACGACCTGATCCACGATCTGTTCAACGAGACGCTCTGGCCGGACCACCCGCTCGGGAGGCCCGTCCTTGGGACGGTGCAGAGCATCGAGGCCGCGTCCCGCAAGACGATCACGAGCTTCTACCGGAAGCACTACGTGCCGGGGAACCTCGTCGTGGTCGCGACCGGGAACGTGGAGCACGAACGTCTCCTGGAGGACCTGGACGGGTGGATGAACACGGGGCCGGTCCGCTCCGAGGGGCCGAGCTCGTGGCGACTCCGCCCGGAAGGAGACGCTCCGGAGCCATCGGGGGGACGCCTCGTGAAGCGTCGGAAGACCGAGCAGGCGCACATCGTGATCGGCACGAACGGCTTCTCCCGCAGCGATCCCGACCGGTTCGCGCTCGGGGTCGTGAACGCGGCCCTCGGCGGCGGGATGTCTTCGCGCCTGTTCCAAGAGGTGCGCGAGAAGCGCGGGCTCGCGTACTCCGTGTACAGCTACACGACGATGTTCGCCGAGGCGGGCGTGTGCGCCGTATACGCGGGAACGACGCCGGCGCGTGCCGACGAGGTGCTCTCGCTGATCCGAGACGAGCTCGCGTCGCTCGCGACGGAAGGCCTGACGCGGGAAGAGTTCTCCCGCGCCAAGAGCCACATGAAAGGGTCGCTGGTGCTCTCGCTGGAGGACTCGGGCGGGCGCATGTCGCGGCTCGGGAAGTCGGAGATCTCGCACGGAGAGGTCCTGACGATGGACCAGATCCTCAAGCGGCTCGACGCGGTCACGCTCGAGGACACCCGACGCGCCGCGGCACGGGTCTTCTCCCAGCCGCTCGCCCTCACGGTCCTCGGACCGTTCGGTGCGCGCGCGTTCGCGGGGAGCGGAGCGCCCGTCGCGGCGCACCACGGAGGCCGTCGGTGAGGTCCGTTCGGTGATCCGCGTCGGCGTGATCGGCGCGTGCGGCCGCGTTGGACGCCTCGTCTGCCGTGGCATCGTCGACGATCCGGACCTCGCCCTCGTCGCCGCGATCGACCGTTCCAGGGTGGGGGAGAGGATCGGCCACCACATCGGCCGGCCGAGCGCGGACGTCGACGTCTCGGAGGACCTCGCGACGCTCGTCCAGGCGGATGCCCGTGTCGCCGTCGACTTCACGCATCCAGACGTCGTCATGGACAACATCCGCTGGGCGATCTCCCACGCCGTCGACATCGTCGTGGGAACGACCGGCATCTCGCCGGAGGACCTCAAGGAGATCGCGCGCCTCCTCGAGGCGGGGGGCGGAGAGTCAAACGTTATCGTCGCGCCGAACTTCGCCCTCGGCGCCGTGCTGATGCAACGGTTCTCCGAGGAGGCCGCGAGGCTGTTCCCGAGCGTCGAGGTGATCGAGCTCCATCACGACGGCAAGGTGGACGCGCCGTCGGGCACCTCGCTCGCGACCGCACGTCGGATCGCGCGCGCCCGCGCGGGAGCGGACGGCGGAGCCGACGAGTCGGCGAGCGGACCCTCGCGACCGGGTGCGAACGAGTCCGTTCCCGGTGTCCGGGGCGGCGAGGTGGAAGGGGTCTCCGTGCATTCGGTGCGTCTCCCGGGGCTGGTCGCCCACCAGGAGGTCATCTTCGGCTCCGAGGGAGAGACACTGACGATCCGACACGACTCGATCGACCGGAGCTCCTTCATTCCCGGCGTCCTGCTCGCGGTCAAGCGCGTCTCGACGCTGCCCGGGTTGACCGTCGGGCTCGAGCCCCTGTTGGACCTCCCGCCCGTCGGATGACGCGGCGGCTCGCCGCCGTCTTCGCGCATCCCGACGACGACACGTACTCGGTGGCGGGGTCGATGGCCCTGTACGCCGGCGAGGACGTGCGCGTGATCGTGGTGCTCGCGACGAGCGGCGAGGCCGGACAGATCGTGGATCCGAGCCTCGCAACGCCCGAGAACCTGGGTCGCGTGCGCGAGCGCGAGGACGTCGAGTCGTGGAGGGAGGTCGGCGTGCCGGTGGACCACCACTTCCTCGGCTTCCCCGACGGTGGCGTGGCGGACGTTCGCGCCGAAGAGCTCACCGGCCGCATCGCCGAGGCGCTCCGGGAGACACGACCCGACGTCGTCGCAACGTTCGGACCGGAGGGCGTCACGGGCCACGAGGACCACATCGCTGTCGGAAGGGCAGCCACGGAGGCGTTCCATCGACTCCGCGCGGACGGCGGTGCCGGCTTTCGGCGTCTGCTTTACGGCTCGATCCCGCAGAGCTCGATGGACCGCCTCGCCGTTGAGTATCGCGACCGAGGGCTCGAACCTCCCGATCCGACGGAGCCGTTCCAGCCGCGAGGCGTTCCGGACGAGCGTTTCGGGATGAGCGTCGACTGCTCCTCGGTGTACGCGCGGAAGCTGGAGGCGCTCCGCCGGCACCGGACGCAAGGGGAGATGCAGGACATCCCCTTCGATCTCTGGCCGGAGGTGCTCGGCCGGGAGGACTTCGTCGTCGCCTGGCCCGAGCGCGATCCGGGAGCGCCGATGCTCCACGACGTGTTCGAGGGGCTGCCGAGCTGACCGAGCGCCGTCCGCGAACCCCTCCAAACTCCGGCGTTGCCGGTATGATGCGGCCCCGTATGCGAGCCCTGAGGTCTTTCGTCGTGCCCGCAGTCCTGGCATCCCTGCTGCTGGGTGCGTGTACGAAAGACAACCCGACGCAGCAGCCCTCTGGAGGCTCTTCGCCGTCCACTCCGACAGCCGTCCACACCACCCCGCCGCCGCCCGGGGAGTATTCCTACGAGAACGCCGGCGTCATCGCCACCGTGAAGTACGCGCCCGACAAGAGCACGCTCACCGTGGCGAACCACACCGGGGCCGAGATCCCCGCTCCGGGCATCTACATGCTCGACGCCCGGGACGGCCACCGCATCGCCGGCACCGTGGAGAACTCCGCGCCGGTACCGGCGGCTTCCTCGAAGGACTTCAACGTGACGTTCGCGCAGCAGGTGGACGAAGCGAACGTCGGCCTGATGATCCTGCTGATCGGACACGCGAACTACGGCGCGTTCGTACCTCCGACCGCCAAGTAGACACGCCCTAGCTTTCTCGCATGCCCGTCGGCGGCGGTGTAGCGTTCTCCGCCCGAGCAGAAACGGAGCGGACGTGAAACGGATGTCGGCGGTCCTCCTGGTGGCGGGTCTCCTCGTCGTCCTGACGGTGACGGCGAGCGCGCACGAGGACGTCCGCAAGGACGGGAACGACACCCGCGGCCCGCTCGATCTCAGGTCCGCGGGTGTCGGGCACAAGGGCGCGGGCTCGGTGACGCACACGCTCAGCACGTTCACCTCGTGGAAGCCGAAGCTCCTGCAGAAGGGCTCCTACTTCGCCCTCGGGTTCGACACCGACAACAACGCGGCCGACTTCGAGCGGTGCGCGTTCGCGCTCTACAAAGAAGGGTTGCACGGACAGCTCACCAATTGCGGACGCCGTCAGGTCGGCACGGTCGACGTTCGAAAGACCGGACCGAAGTCGATCGAGTTCACCGTCGGGCTCCGCAAGCTTCTCGGGTCCGGCGGGGGCGACTATCGGTGGGAGGCCTTCAGCTTCTACCGGAACGCTCACGGATGCGCGAAGGCCTGCAGCGACTCCGTTCCGAACCACCCGCCGCTGCTGTTGCACGACCTGACGCCGCCGCAGGTCACGCCTCGGTCGTTCCCCGATCCGACGACAAACGTTTCCGCCGACACGACGTTCCCCGTCGAGTTCGGGGTCTCCGACAACGGCGGCTCGGGGATCGCGTCGTGGAAGGTCCGGCAACGGCGCGTTCACGGCACGGGATGGACGCCGGTCGGTCACGGGACAGACGGCGGACACCAGTCCGTCGACGTCGACGCCGCGGAGGGTGACCAACTGGAGTTCCAGGTGATCGCCGTCGACCGGCAGGGGAACCGCACGGCCAGCGTGCCGAACGACGCCCACGTCACGGTTCCGATCGACGACGCGGATCCCTCGATCACCTACTCCGGTGCCGGTTGGACCGCGCCGTCGGCCGGCAACGGCGGCTACTTCGAACGGACGCGGCATCATTCCGTCGTGAACGGGGCGACGGCGTCGTTCTCCGTGACGTCGACCGTGCCGAACGCGCGGTTGCGGATCCTCGGCGGACCCGGGAACGGGGGCGCCACCATGACGGTCGACGGCGGAACGCCGGTGCCGATCACCGAGGATCCCTCGGTCCCCAGACGCGACGTCGTGGCGAACGTGACGGTCGGGTCTCCCGGAACGCACGACGTGGTCGTCACGGTCTCGTCGGGGCCGTTCAACCTCGACGGCTACGGGTTCAGCGACTACTGAGCCGGCGCTCCCGCGCCGTTCCGGCTTCGCGGCTCGGCGCCGCCCGACGCCCGCCGCGCCAGCACGAACAGGAGATCGCTCAAGCGGTTGAGGTAGCGGACGACGTCGGCGTTGACGTCCTCCGCCCCCGCGGAGAGTTCCACGACGCGCCGCTCGGCGCGCCGGACGGTGCTCCGGGCGAGGTCGAGCGCGGCCGATGGGGGAGTCGCCCCAGGGACGATGAACTCGTTCGGGAGCGGATGCGCGGCCACCTGCTCGTCGATCGCCCGCTCGAGATCGTCGATCATCTCGGGAACGACCAGCGACACGCGAGGCTGGAGCCGGCGCCGAGCATCCCCCGCCGTCGCGAGATCCGCGCCAACGACGAAGAGGTCGCGCTGGAGCCCCAGCAGGGTGGCGGAAAGCTCCGCGTCGTCGGTGAGGGACCGGGCGAGGCCGATCGCGGCGACGGCCTCGTCGGTCGTTCCGTAGGCCTCGGTCCGCGGATCGCCCTTGGAGATGCGCCCTCCATAGAGGAGACCGGTGGTTCCGTCGTCCCCGGTCTTCGTGTAGATGCGCACCGCGGCTAGGATAGCCGAGCGATCTCGCGGCCCCGCGACCGCGCACCGAGGCTCCGACGGCCGGCGGCCGGAGGGGTTCCAGGCACGCGGCAGGCCCGGGGCAGTTTCGGCAGGGAGGTTCGGATGAGCGCACGGTTCGGCCCGGTCGTCACCGCGATGGTCACCCCTTTCCGCGACGACTCCTCGCTCGATCTCGACGGAGCCCAGCAGCTCGCGCGCTACCTCCTCGAGCACGGATCCGACGCGCTCGTGGTGGCGGGGAGCACGGGGGAGTCGCCCACCCTGACCCATCTCGAGAAGGCGGATCTCTTCCGAGCGGTGGTCGAGGCGGCCGAGGGCGGCGGAAAGGTGATCTGCGGCACCGGCACCTACTCCACGCAGGAGACGCTCGAGCTCACGGAGGCGGCGGAGCGCGCCGGCGCCGACGGCCTCCTGATCGTGACGCCGTACTACAACAAGCCGCCGCAACGAGGGATCGTCGCCCACTTTCAGCGGGTCGCGGCGTCGACGGAGCTCCCGATCCTCGCCTACAACATCCCGGGAAGGACGGGAACCCGCATCGAGCACCCGACCCTCCTCACGCTCGCGGAGATCCCGAACGTCGTCGGCGTGAAGGACGCCACCGGGGACTTCGACGGGCTCTCTCGGCTTATCGCGGAGGCGCCGGCCGACTTCGAGGTCTACAGCGGTGACGACGCGACGATGTTCCTCGCGATGTCGCTGGGGGCGGTCGGGGTCGTCTCCGTCGCGGCCCACCTCGTCGGTTCGCGCCTGCGACAGATGACGGAGCTGCTCGCGACCGGGGATATGCCGGCCGCGCGCAAGGTGCACCAGGAGCTCTCGCCGTTGTTCGCCGCCCTGTTCATCACCACCAATCCGATCCCGGTGAAGACGGCGCTCGAGCTCCTCGGCCGCTCGGCCGGGCCGACACGCCTGCCGCTGGTGCCGGCGACCTCCGAGGAGCGCGAGACGATCCGGAGAGCCCTCGAGGATGCCGGCCTCGTCTGAGGGGCCTTCGGGGAACGGACCCGCCCACCTCTCCTTCCTCGGAGGCGTGGGCGAGGTCGGACGCAACATGGCGGTGGTCGAGCTCGACGACCGCATGCTCGTGATCGACGCGGGACTGTCGTTCCCCCACACGGAGATGCCCGGCATCGACATCGTGCTGCCGGACTTCGAGTACCTCCGCGAGAATCGCGACCGCGTGGAGGCGATCGTCCTCACCCACGGCCACGAGGACCACATCGGCGCCGTCCCGTACCTGCTCCGCGAGTTCTCGCTGCCGATCTACGGCACCGCGTTCACGCTCGCACTCCTGGAGGGGAAGCTGGAGGAGCACGGCGTCCGCGGCAACGCGGAGTTCCGGATCGTGGCGCCGGGCGGGGAGGCGCAGACCGGGCCGTTCTCGATGCGGTTCATCCGCGTCACCCACAGCATCCCGGAGGGCATGGCGGTCGCCATCGATTCTCCGGCCGGCACGATCCTGCACACGGGAGACTTCAAGCTCGATCAGACGCCGCTCGACGGGCGGCCGACGGACCTTCACGCGCTGGCTGAGGAAGCACAGCGTGGCGTGCACCTGCTGCTCTCCGATTCCACGAACGCGGAGGAGGCCGGCTACACGGCGAGCGAGCGCACCGTTGGGCCGGTGCTGAACGACATCGTGTCACGCGCGCCGAAGCGCGTGGTGGTCGCGTGCTTCTCGAGTCACATCCACCGGATCCAACAGATCGTGAACGCGGCGCGCGCCTCCGAACGCGTCGTGTCGTTCCTCGGGCGCTCGATGCACCAGAGCGTGGCTGCCGCGCGCGAGCTCGGCATCCTCACGGTGCCGGAGGACGACGTCGTCCCGATCGAGGAGATCGACCGCCTCGACCCGCAGCGCGTCGTCGTGGTCTGCACCGGGAGCCAGGGGGAGCCGCTCTCGGCGCTCTCCCTGATGGCCGCGCGCGAGCACAAGTGGGTCAAGCTCGACGAGGGCGACACCGTGGTGCTGTCGTCGTCGTTGATCCCGGGGAACGAGCCCGCGATCCATCGGACCGTCGACGGCCTCTACCGGACGGGAGCCGACGTGTTCCATCTCCCGGCGGCCCCCGTGCACGCCTCCGGCCACGCCGGCGCCGAGGAGCTCCGCTTGATGCTCTCCCTCGTGCGACCGCGCTGGTTCGTCCCCGTCCACGGCGAGCGCCGCCAGCTTGCTCACCACGCCCGCCTCGCGACCGAGATCGGCATCCCGGCCGACCATGTGCTGATCGCCGAGGACGGCGACCGCATCGAGGTCGCGGAGGAGGTCCGGATCGTGGACCACGTGCCCGCGGGGATGACCTACGTGGACGGCCTCGGGATCGGAGACGTCGGCGAGGTCGTGCTCCGCGACCGCCGCAAGCTCTCCGCCGACGGTGTGGTGGTCGTGGTGGTCGCGATCGACGCGCACAAGGGGCAGGTGGTGGCCGGTCCGGACGTCGTGAACCGCGGGTTCGTCTACGACGACGCCGCCGGAGACATCCTTGAAGAAGCCCGAAATCGGGTCATGCTGTCCCTCCAGGCCTCCGCCGAGGACCAGGTCACGGACCGGAGCGTGCTCCAGCAGAACATCCGACGGACCCTCGGCAAGTACTTCTGGGAGGTCACGAAGCGGAAGCCGATCGTGCTCCCGCTGATCATGGAGGTCTAGGTGGCGAGCACCAAACGGAAGAGCTCCCGGCGCACCCGCCGGAGTGCCCCCGGCCCCGCCCGCCGCGTGGCGGGAGAGCTCTCTCCCTGGGCGCGCGACGCGGCCGGGATCGGCCTGGTCGTTCTCGCGCTGCTCGCGACGCTCGCGCTCTGGTTCTCGGCCGCCGGCGTCGTCGGGCGAGGCATCGAGTGGGCCGCGCGTGGAGCCGTCGGCGTCGCCGCGATCGTCGTGCCGATCCTCGCGCTGTACTGGGGCGTGCTCCTCCTCCGCGACACCGTGGCGGAGGACCGCACGCGGATGTTCATCGGCTTCGCGCTCGTCGTCGGCGGCGCGCTCGGCCTCTTCTCCCTGGCGCGCGGGAACCCTAGCCCGGCGTCGGGCTACCACGGCGTCCACAAGGTCGCGGGCATCGTCGGAGCGTCGGTGGCCTGGCCCTTGTCGCGGGCGATCTCCGAGATCGGTGCCGGCATCGTGTGCGCGGCGGTCCTCGTGCTCGGGTTGCTGATCTTCACGGGCACCCCGTTGTCCGCCGTCTGGGAGTGGGTGCGATCGCTCCGGCCGGAGCGCGACCCGGAGGCGGAGCTGGAGGATGAGGCGGAGGAGGAACCCGGGGACGATCCGCTCCCGGAGACCCCGGACCGCGTCGTCGTTACGGCCGGCGAGCAGGGCCTCTCCATCGAGGAACCGGGCTTCCGTGCGGAGCCCGAGGAAGCAGACCTGTTCGACGAGGCCGAGGAGGACGACGCGGAGTACGACGACGAGGAAGAAGAAGAGGACGAGCTCGTCGACGAAGACGAGGACTGGGACGAAGAAGACGAAGACGAAGACGACGACGAGGAGGACGGCGAGGAGCCAGACAGCGAGTTCGTGGGCGTCGCTCGCTCCGGCCCGCGTCCCGGATACAAGCTCCCCGCGCTGGAGCTCCTCCGCAAGGCTCCCACCACCGATTCCGACGGCGGGGACCAGGACCACACGACGGAGGCGCTCGAGCGCACGTTCCGTACGTTCGGCGTCGCGGCGAGCGTTCCGGCGGCTCACCGAGGACCGACCGTCACCCTCTACGAGGTGGAGGTCGAGGCCGGCACCAAGGTCAGCCGCGTGCTCTCCCTCGCCGACGACATCGCGTACGCGCTCGCGACGCCGGACGTTCGCATCATCGCCCCGATCCCCGGCCGCTCCGCGATCGGCGTGGAGGTGCCGAACCGCATCCGCGACTACGTCACGCTCGGCGACGTCCTCCGTTCCAAGGCCGCGAAGGAGGCGCGCGGGCCGCTGACGGTCGGGCTCGGCAAGGACGTCCACGGCCACGCCCGAGTCGTCGACCTCGCCGAGATGCCGCACCTGTTGATCGCGGGCGCCACGGGCGCCGGAAAGTCCTCGCTGATCAACGCGTTCATCACCTCGATCCTGATGCGCGCCGATCCGGACGACGTGAAGCTCGTGCTGATCGACCCCAAACGCGTGGAGCTCTCCCACTTCGCGGACATCCCGCACCTGCTCTCGCCGGTGATCGTGCATCCGAAGCGCGCGGCCGAGGCGCTCAACTGGGTGGTCCGGGAGATGGAGACGCGGTACGAGGCGTTCGCGACGATCGGCATCCGCGACATCCGCTCCTACCGCGCCGGGCTCGCGGAGGGGACGCTCCGCATCCCGCCGGGCCAGGAACACAAGTACGGGCACCTGCCGTACATGCTCGTCGTGATCGACGAGCTCGCCGACCTGATGATGGTCGCGCCGCGGGACGTTGAGGACGCGATCTGCCGGATCGCGCAGATGGCGCGCGCGGTCGGCATCCACCTCGTCGTCGCGACGCAGCGGCCGTCCGTGGACGTCGTGACGGGCCTGATCAAGGCGAACATCCCCTCGCGGATCGCGTTCATGACGTCGTCGCAGGCCGACTCCCGCGTGATCCTCGATTCCAATGGAGCGGAGAAGCTCGTCGGCCACGGCGACATGCTGTTCGCGCCGTCGAACATCTCCAAGCCCGTGCGTCTTCAGGGCGCCTGGGTGACGGAGAAGGAGATCGAGGCCGTGACCGGCTGGATCCGCGGTCAGCGCGAGCCCGAGTACGCGACGACCGTCGAGGGGCTCGGGCGGCCTCCGTCCGAGGACGACATCGACCCAGGCTCTGACGACGACCTCCTCGAGCAGGCGACGGAGCTCGTGATCCGTTCGCAGCTCGGCTCGACCTCGATGCTGCAGCGCAAGCTCAAGGTCGGCTTCGCGCGCGCCGGACGCCTGATGGATCTGATGGAGGATCGCGGGATCGTCGGGCCCTCTCAGGGCTCGAAGGCCCGCGACGTGTTGATCACGCCCGAGGAGTGGGAGGAATCCCGCAGCACCCGGACCGGTTGACCAGGCGTTTCGTCACGTCTCCTCGCACCGTGCATCGTTTGGCGACATCGTGGGTACGGGCTTGGGGTCGTCGACCATAGGAGGGCCCATGATCCGACGCATCGCGACCCTGCTCGCGCTCGGGCTGATAGCTGCGTTTACTGCTACCAGCGCAGCCGCCGGCACCGGCTCCGACACCCGCGTCACTCCCGACGCGCCGAACCAGGCCGGCTACGTGAGCGCCTACACGCTCGGGACCGGCAAGCCGTACACGGACCCGGTTCTGCAGGAGTGCTCGATCTCCCGCGGGCGACAGAACGAGCCGGCGGTCGCGATGGACCCCAGGAACCCCGACGTCATCCTCGGAGCCTCGAACGACTACTGCGGGACCTACACCGGATCGAGCGCGGCCAACGGGTTCGCGCAGCCCGGACCGATCTGGGAGGGCTACTACCGTTCGGAGGACGGCGGACAGAGCTTCGTGGGCTCGCTCGTCCCGGGCTATCCGGGCGACACCTCTCCGTATGCCGCCAAGACCGACGGCGTCCGCACCGCGGGCGCCGGCGATCCGGTGATCGCGTGGGACGGCCACGGGCGCGCGTTCTTCGGCGCGGAGTCCTCCGACGACCCGGCGGGCTCTCTCAAGACGTTCGGCGACGAATGGGTCGCCGTCTACCGCAACCCCGACGGTCAGAACGGGAACCTGGCGAACGACGGCCAGCAGTTCGTGGAGTCGAACCGAGTGGCGAAGGGTTCGTCGGCCCCGAATCTGCTCGGCGTGTTCAACGACAAGACCGCGATTGAGGCCGACCGCACCGGGGGTCGCTGTGACGGGAACGTGTACTTCGCGTGGTCCCGCTTCAGCGGCAACGGCAACGTCACGATCGACTTCGTCCGTTCGACCGACCACGGCCACACCTGGTCGCAGCCGATGAGCGTCGCGCCGTCGGCGCACGACGTCCAGCTCCCGGAGATCTCCGTCACCGGCGACGGCAACGTGTACGTCACGTACACGCAGTTCGCGCCGAACGGGAACCGCCAGGAGGGCGTCGCGCTGACGGGGTCGACCGATTGCGGGCGGAGCTTCTTGAAGCCGCAGCTCGTCCAGCGGTTCACGGCCTACGGCTTCGTGGACGTCGCGGACCCGCAGCCCGTTCCGGGCGGCAGCGCGATTGAAGAGGAGGGCGGTGGCGAGGCCGACGGCGAGGCCAACTCCTCGCTCAACCGTGACTGCGGCGACTTCTTCAGTGCCTGTCAGAGCGGCTACACCTTCTTCCGCGCCGACTCGGGCGTCAGGACGACGGCCGACCAAACGGATACGCAGCACGACTGGATCTACGCGATGTACGACGCCTCGAAGCCCGGCACGGAGGTGGAGACCGGCTCCACTTACGGAACGCTCTCGCCA
>Ga0070696_100002501_pt1 | contig 12179 bp, 12 predicted proteins | sample KBSK1253metaG_FD_65474 | JGI IMG/M metagenome (GOLD analysis project Ga0070696, IMG submission 65474) | Corn, switchgrass and miscanthus rhizosphere microbial communities from Kellogg Biological Station, Michigan, USA - KBS K1-25-3 metaG | ecosystem: Host-associated > Plants > Roots >... | reverse complement strand
TCGCGCTTGCGGAATTCGGGGTCACGAATATCCAGCTCATCGTGAAGGACGATCGCGGCACCACGCAGGGGGCGCAAGCGGCAGTAAGAGCGGCGATCCAAGAGGGTGCCGAAATCATACTCGGGCCACTCTTCAGCCCGGCGGTTGCAGCAGCGGGACAAATCGCGCGGTCGCGCAACATTCCGATAATCGCGTTCTCGACGGATACGAACGTCGCGACATCTGGCGTCTATCTCTTGAGTTTTCTTCCTGAATCCGACGTCGATCGAATCGTCAGCTATTCGGCTTCCGCCGGCAAACGATCGATCGTAGCGATGCTTCCCGAGAATGCGTACGGCTCCGTGGTCGAAGCGCAGTTGCAGCAGGTCGCGGGCCAGCGTGGTGCACGCGTTATCGCGATACAGCGTTATTCGGCGGATAAGGGAAAAATGAGCGAAGCCGTCCGGCGTGTGGCCGCGGCAGCTGGCCAAGCGGATGTCGTCCTGATCGCGGATGCGGCGGAATCGACGCCGCCTATCGTTCAGGCTCTTGCACAGGCCGGTGTTCCGCTTGGACGTATCCAGCTTGTCGGTACCGGCCTCTGGGATGATCCGAGCCTGTTGGGCGATCCAAAACTAAACGGTGCTTGGTACGCCGCCCCTGACGATTCGGGCTATCGCGCGTTCTCGCAACGCTACAAGGCGCGTTTCGGCAGCGATCCGGTGCGTACAGCGAGTCTGGCTTACGATGCCGTCTCGCTGGTTGCGGCATTGGTGAAGACGCAGGGCTCCGATCGATTCTCGCAGGCATCGCTCACCAACCCGTCAGGATTCACGGGACTCGACGGCGTATTTCGCTTCCGGCAGGACGGTACTTGTGAGCGCGGCCTCGCTGTCATGGAAATTCGTAACGGCAGCACGCGCGTGATCAGTCCAGCGCCGCGAGCATTTTCGACCGCTTCGGCAGTGAACTAAGCCGCAAGATCCGCAACGATCGAATCTAGAAGCGGAAATCCCGAAGAAGTAACGCGCAATCTTTCGCCGCTTGCTTCGATCATCCCATCGTCCTGAAGAGAGCGAATCCGTGCCGGATCGAGCGGGTGGCCGGAAATCTCGACGTAACGAACAAGATCAATTCCTTCGCGCAGCCGAAGTCCCATCAACAAATATTCGTCCGCCTGTTCGCTCCGCGATATGCGCTCGTCGATCGTGAGCCCATGGCTCTTGCTCTCGACCAGCGCCAGCCACTTTTCGGGATGACGTTCGGTGACGGATGCGCGCCGTTGATCGCCGACGCCGATCCTTCCGTGCGCGCCGGGTCCGACCCCAACATACTCGCCGTAGCGCCAGTACACGAGATTATGCCGGCACTCGGCGCCGGGTCGCGCGTGATTGGAGATCTCATAGGCAGAAAGACCTTGCGCGTCGCAAATCTCTTGTGTCGTATCCCACAAGGCGCGGCCCTCGTCTGAACTCGGAATTTTCAGACTGCCCTTGCGAAAAAGCGCTTCGAAAGGCGTCTCTGGTTCGATCGTCAACTGATAAACCGAAAGATGCTCGGCATTTTCGCTCAATGCGCGTCTTAATTCCTCGCCCCATTCCGCCGGCGTCTGATTTGGCCGCGCATAAATTAAGTCGAACGATATGCGCCGAAAATGCGCCCGTGCAGTGGCCACCGCTTTCAATGCTTCTTCGGCAGTGTGCAACCTTCCGAGAAATTTCAGCGAGTCGTTGTTTAAGGATTGCACGCCAAGCGAAACCCGGTTGACGCCAGCCTCGCGATAACCGCGAAAGCGTTCAGCTTCGACGCTGGTCGGATTGGCCTCGAGGGTAATCTCGATGTCGGGGGCGACCGACCAATGCCAGGCGATCTTGTCGAGAATCGCAGCGACGGTTGAAGGCGCCATCAGCGACGGCGTGCCGCCGCCAAAGAAAATGCTGTTCACCGTGCGCTTGCCGGTTACTTCGGCGGCGTGTGCCAGCTCTGAGGAAATGGCCTGAGCGAATCGTACCTCGTCGGGTTTTTCATGCCGGACATGGCTGTTGAAATCGCAATAAGGGCATTTCGAGAGACAAAACGGCCAATGCACATAAATTCCAAAACCAGGAGCGTTCGCGCCGGTTTTATCGTTCGTACTTACGATTGTTGCTGCGTCACTCAAGGCATTTCTCTGCAAGTTTGATGAACGCTCGTGCGCGGTGCGAAAGGCCTGTTCCGCGTGGAGGGAGCCCGTGTTTCTCATCGGCGTTCATCTCACCGAATGTTCGCGTGTGACCATCGGGCAGAAACATCGGGTCATAGCCAAAACCGCGCTCGCCGCGCGGCGGCCAAACCAAAATACCCTCGACACGTCCGTCGACTGTTTCTTCGTGCCCGTCGGGCCAAACGAGACAAAGCGCGGCCACAAACACAGCCCGGCGTTGCTCTGGTTTCGCGGCACCCGCCGCTTTTACTTTTTCCTCGATCACGCGCATAGCACGCGCAAAATTCTTATCCGGGCCAGCCCAGCGCGCGGAATGAATGCCGGGCTCGCCCCCGAGCGCCTCAACGACGAGTCCTGAATCGTCGGCAAGCGCCGGTAACTTCGCCGCTTGTGCCGCAGCGGCTGCCTTGATCTGTGCATTTTCCTGAAAGCTCGCTCCGGTTTCGTTCGGCTCCCGCAGGCCAAGTTCGCCCGCTGAAACGGTCTCGATACCATAGGGCGATAATAGCTCCTGCATCTCTTTCAGCTTTCCCGGATTGTGAGTCGCGATCACGACCCGTCCCGTAAGCTTCCGCCCCATCAGCCGACCGCGAGCTTTTGCAATTCGATGAGCCGTTCCACGCCCTTGCGCGCGAGCGCGATCAGATGAGCAAGCTCCGCATCGGAGAACGGTGTCTTCTCAGCAGTGCCTTGGATTTCGACGATGCCGTGCTGACCGGTCATGACAAAATTCATGTCGGTATCGGCCTCGGAATCTTCCGCATAGTCCAGATCGAGTACGGGAGTACCCTTGAAGATGCCACAGGAAACGGCTGCGACGTGATCCTTCAGCGGATTCTTCTTCACCATCGAGCGCTTCTTCATCCACTCAATACAATCGTGCAATGCGATCCATGCGCCGGTGATCGAGGCTGTGCGAGTGCCACCGTCCGCCTGGATGACGTCGCAGTCGACGGTGATCTGCCGTTCGCCGAGTGCCTCAAGATCCGTCACCGTGCGCAACGAACGTCCGATCAAGCGCTGGATTTCGAGTGTTCTGCCAGATTGTTTCCCGGCCGAAGACTCGCGCCGCGTCCGCTCATGCGTCGCACGCGGCAGCATGCCGTATTCGGCGGTAACCCAGCCGCGGCCTTGGCCCTTGAGCCAAGGCGGGAGTCTCTCTTCAAGCGTCGCCGTCACCAAGACATGAGTGTCGCCAAATTTGACGAGACAAGAGCCTTCCGCATGCCGCAGCAATCCTCGCTCGAAGGTAACGGGACGCATTTCGTCAGGGGAACGCTTGCTGGGACGCATGATTTCTCCGATCCGATTAACCGTTCTAAGGTGGAAAAGTGGCGGCTTACAAGGTGAGACTTGCCCTAAGCTGAGCCGGGGCGCACATATTTGTGCGAATAGGTTAAGTCGGACGCAGATAATGAAGATCGATGTTCCCATAGGCTCGACCTTGGTCAGCCTCGCGCAGCTGGACGAACGCTCGCGCGAGATTTTCCGGCAGATCGTCGAGTCGTATTTGGCGACTGGCGAACCCGTCGGCTCACGCAATATTTCGCGTCTTATTCCCATGACGCTGTCGCCCGCTTCCGTGCGAAACGTGATGGCGGATCTTGAGACGCTTGGCCTCGTCTATGCTCCGCATACGAGTGCCGGCCGTTTGCCGACGGAACTCGGGCTTCGTTTCTTCGTCGATGCGCTGTTGGAGATCGGTGACCTTGCCGAAGGCGACCGCAACTCGATCGAGGCACAGGTGAGAGCCGCAAGCGGCGGAAGTCTCGACAGCATATTGGCCGAAGCCTCGCAACTTTTGTCGGGTCTCTCGCGCGGTGCTGGTGTTGTCACTACCGCAACCACAAATGTTCGGCTGAAGCAGATCGAATTCGTGCGACTCGAGCCGGGCAAAGCGCTCGTCGTGCTTGTTTCGGAGGATGGGCAAATCGAAAATCGCCTGCTCGATCTTCCTCGCGATCTTCCCGCATCCTCATTGGTTGAAGCGACGAACTTTCTCAATGCGCGTATTCGCGGAAGGACCTTGAGTGAAGCAAAGGCCGAACTGGAGCGCGCTCTCCTTGCGGCGCGCGCGGAGTTGGACGAGCTGACAAAGAAAGTCGTTTCCGAAGGACTAGCAAGCTGGTCCGGGGGCGATACGGCGGATCGCCGACTGATCGTCCGTGGCCACGCCAAGCTTTTGGAAGACCTGAAAGCGATGGACGATCTCGAGCGCGTGCGACTTCTGTTCGACGATCTGGAAACCAAGCGCGGCGTCGTGGACTTGCTCGGCAAGGCTGAAGGTGCCGAGGGGCTGCGTATTTTCATCGGTTCGGAGAACAAACTGTTTTCTCTCTCGGGTTCCTCCACCATCATTGCTCCCTATCGCGACGGCGCGGGGCGTGTGGTCGGCGTATTGGGCGTCATTGGTCCGACGAGGCTCAATTATGCCCGCGTGATCCCGATGGTCGACTACACCGCGAAGGTCGTGAGCCGTATCCTGGGCCTCAAGACCGAAGCTTGATTTTTTACGCTCTTGACCTGATATCCCTGTCGAACATTGATCAGGAAGACTATGAACGACGAAGCAAAGACGCCTGAATCAAACGCCGAAACTCAGCCCGCGGCGGAACAGGACCCAGTCGTAGTGCTCGAGTCGCAGGTCGCGGAACTTCGCGATCGCTTCCTTCGCGCTGTCGCTGAAAGCGAGAATATCCGCAAACGTGCGGAACGCGACGTAGCGGAGGCGCGCGCTTATGGCATCACGAGCTTCGCGCGCGATGTGCTCGGCGTTGCCGACAATTTAGCCCGCACCATTGAACACGTCAGCACCGAGGCGCGCGCTTCCACCGATCCTTCTCTGAAAGCCCTATTGGACGGCGTCGAACTCACTGAGCGGGACCTGCAGATGATTCTGCAGAAAAACGGCGTGCGCCAAATCAACCCAATGGGCGAAAAGTTCGACCCGCACTTTCATCAAGCGATGTTCGAAATTCCGGATTCCGGGCGGCCCTCCGGCACTGTCGTCCAGGTGCTCCAGCCGGGCTATGCCATCGGCGAGCGAGTGCTGCGACCAGCCATGGTAGGGGTCGCCAAGGGGGGGTCGAAGACCCGTTCTGCGGAGGCGGCTACAGAAAACGAACGCGGAAAGTAAACGCTGGTCCCCTTGTAGGCCTGAAAAGCCCCTCCTATATCTTTCGCGAAGCTGCGATTTCCGCAGTAAATCCCCGAACGCGGGGGCCGACGGGGACGGTCCGGGTGCGATACCCGGCTGTTCTTCATACGGGCGCTGAAAAGGCCCGTCCGGCCCGCTGCAAATGAGTGAGAGGTACTGGAATGTCTAAGGTCATTGGTATCGACCTCGGCACCACGAATTCGTGCGTGGCCGTCATGGAGGGCTCGACCCCCAAAGTTATCGAGAATGCAGAAGGCATGCGCACCACGCCCTCGATCGTCGCATTCACCGACGACGGGGAGCGGCTCGTCGGCCAGCCGGCCAAACGCCAGGCGGTGACGAATCCCGAAAAAACCTTCTTCGCCGTAAAGCGCCTGATCGGACGGCGCTACGACGACCCGATGGTGGAGAAGGACAAGAAGCTCGTCCCCTACGGCATCATGCGCGCCTCCAATGGCGACGCTTGGGTTTCAGACGGCAAGGATCAGTATTCCCCATCCCAGATTTCAGCGTTCATTCTGCAGAAGATGAAGGAGACTGCGGAATCCTATCTCGGCTCCAAGGTCGAGCAGGCCGTCATTACGGTTCCCGCTTATTTCAACGATGCTCAGCGTCAGGCGACCAAAGACGCCGGCAAGATCGCGGGCCTCGAAGTTTTGCGCATCATCAATGAACCGACAGCGGCGGCGCTCGCTTACGGTCTCGACAAAAAGAAACAGGGCACGATCGCGGTCTACGATCTAGGCGGCGGCACCTTCGACGTTTCGATTCTGGAGATCGGCGACGGCGTCTTCGAAGTGAAGTCAACGAACGGCGATACGTTCCTCGGCGGCGAAGACTTCGATATGCGCCTTGTCAGCTACCTCGCCGACGAATTTCAGAAGGAGCAGGGGATTGATCTGCGCAAGGATAAGCTCGCGCTGCAGCGTCTGAAAGAGGCGGCTGAGAAGGCAAAGATCGAGCTTTCGTCCGCGACGCAGACTGAAATCAATCTGCCCTTCATCACGGCCGACAAGAACGGCCCCAAGCACATGACGATGAAGTTGACGCGGGCAAAATTCGAAGCGCTCGTCGACGACCTCATCCAGAAAACAGTTGAGCCGTGCAAGCTTGCGTTGAAGGACGCGGGATTGTCGGCAGCAGAAATCGGTGAGGTCATCCTCGTCGGCGGCATGACCCGTATGCCGAAGGTCCAGGAAGTTGTGAAGCAGCTCTTTGGCAAGGAGCCGCATAAGGGCGTGAACCCGGACGAAGTCGTTGCGATCGGCGCCGCCGTTCAGGCGGGCGTGTTGCAGGGCGACGTCAAGGACGTGCTGCTGCTCGACGTGACACCGCTTTCGCTCGGCATCGAAACACTGGGCGGAGTCTTCACCCGGCTTATCGATCGCAACACTACGATCCCGACAAAGAAGTCGCAGGTGTTCTCGACCGCAGAAGATAGCCAGAACGCAGTTACGATCCGCGTCTTCCAGGGCGAGCGCGAAATGGCGGCCGACAACAAACTGCTCGGTCAATTCGACCTTGTCGGCATTCCACCCGCGCCCCGGGGTGTGCCGCAGATTGAAGTCACTTTCGACATCGATGCAAACGGCATCGTCAACGTGCACGCCAAGGACAAGGGCACCGGCAAGGAGCAGCAAATCCGCATCCAGGCGTCGGGCGGCCTCTCTGAGGCTGACATCCAGCGCATGGTGAAGGAAGCTGAGACGCACGCGGCCGACGATAAGAAGCGCCGCGCCTTCGTTGAAGCGAAGAACCAGGCCGAGGCGCTTGTACACACGACCGAAAGGTCGCTGAAGGAATATGGCGATAAGGTCCAGGCGCCTGATCGCACTGCGATCGAGAACGCGCTCTCCGATCTCAAGGAAGCCTTGAAGGGCGAGGATGCGACCGCGATCCAGGCGAAATCGCAGACGCTGGCGCAGGCCTCGATGAAGCTGGGCGAAGCGATGTATGCGGCGCAGCAGTCGGGCAAGCAGCCCGGCGGCGATGACGCAGGCGGCGGGTCGGCGGAAGGCGGCAAGAAGGAAGATGTCGTCGATGCCGAATTCACCGAGGTTGACGACAAGAACGACAAGAAAAAGTCGGCTTAATCCGACGGCTTCGGAAGCAGGAATGCTTTTGGTTTGACAACATTCGGAAACCCCCGGGCCGAACCCGGGGGTTTTCATTTTGACTACGAACTAATTTCGACGGCGAGAAATGTAATGGCGAAGCGTGATTATTACGAAATCCTCGAAGTCACTCGCAGCGCAAACGACGGCGAGATCAAATCAGCTTTTCGCAAGCTCGCGATGAAATGGCATCCGGACAAGAATCCGGGCGACAAGGATTGCGAGTACCGTTTCCGGGAAATTGGCGAAGCCTATGAAGTTCTGAAGGACGCGGAACGGCGCGCGGCTTATGACCGTTTCGGTCATGCCGCCTTCGAACAAAGCGGTGGCGGTGCGGGCTTCGGCGCTGATTTCACCTCTGCCTTCCACGATATTTTTGACGATCTGTTCGGCATGGGCCGCCGGGGCGGTGGGCGCGCGCAGGGCCGCGAACGTGGTGCAGATCTCCGCTTCAATCTGGAAATCACGCTCGAAGAAGCGTTCGCGGGCAAAACCGCATCAGTGCGCCTGCCGACGAACGTCACCTGCGAAACTTGTTCGGGTACGGGCGCAAAACCCGGCACGCAGCCGGCTGCCTGCCGCTCCTGCAACGGAACGGGCCGTATTCGTCATGCACAAGGATTTTTCACACTCGAGCGCACCTGTCCTACATGCCAAGGCCGCGGTTCGGTGATCGAGCAGCCATGCAAGACTTGCAACGGGGCCGGGCGCAATACGAAAGAGCGCACCCTCGAAGTACAGATTCCGGCAGGCGTGGAAGACGGAACGCGCATTCGCCTCGCGAACGAAGGCGAGGCCGGGATGCGGGGCGGCCCGACAGGTGATCTCTATATCTTCCTTTCCATCACGCCGCATCCGATGTTCCAGCGCGAGGGAGCGGACCTTTATTGCCGCGTGCCGATTTCAATGGTGACCGCATCACTTGGGGGCGAATTCGAAGTACCGACCGTCGACGGCGGTCGCACCCGTGTGAAAATCCCCGAAGGCACGCAGACCGGAAAACGCCTGCGTTTGCAGAATAAGGGTATGCCAGTACTTCGCTCCAAGACACGCGGCGACATGTACGTGCAGGTTGCGGTCGAAACTCCTCAGAAGCTCTCCAAGAGGCAAAAAGAGATTCTGGTTGAGTTCGAGAAGGCAAGTTCCAAGGACACGCACCCGGAATCGAGCGGTTTCTTCGCCAAAATGCGGGAGTTTTTCGAGTAGGAGCGTTTCATCTTGCCTTGACCCGTGGCAACGGGGCGGAACTATGCGATACTTACGGGCTCAATCGTCTGCTGGCTGGCCCCCCAGAAATGTCTCGATCGTTCGCAGTCAAAAAGCCGAAACTTCGCCTCGACGACGAGGTGCGGTTTATTTCTTCCTGGCTGCAGAGCCCTCTTAAAACTGGAGCAGTCTCTCCGTCGAGCCCGGCACTCGCGAAAGCAATGGCAGCCGAAATCGATCTCGAGATTCCCGGACCGATCGTGGAGTTGGGGCCAGGTACCGGCCCCGTCACGGAAGCAATTCTCGCAAGAGGCATCGCGCCCGAACGTCTGACCACAATCGAATTCAATCCTGAATTTTGCCTGATGGTCCGTAAGCGTTTTCCCGGCATCAACGTCGTACAAGGCGATGGTTATGCGCTTAACGAAACTCTCGGCGAATTGGCACGAAGACCGCTTGCCGCGATTGTGTCGAGTTTACCGTTGATGACGCGGCCGATGCCCGTTCGCCTGCGCACGCTGGTGGCGGCACTTCGCCTGCTCAAGCCCGGAGCGCCCTTCATTCAGTTCACTTATGCGACGACCGCGCCGATTCCGCCCCGGCCGAACCGCTACACCATCACGGCGTCGCCGCGCATCTGGCTGAACCTGCCGCCCGCGCGCGTCTGGGTCTATCGCGCTACCTGAGCAGATGGCCCATCCTAAAATCCTGGTTTTCGCCGGCTCGATCCGAACCGGAGCCTTGAGTCAAAAGCTCGCGGCACTCGTCGCAAAAGAGCTTGTGATGCTTGATGTGGAAGCAAGCCTCATTTCGCTCAGCGACTATCCGATGCCGATGTATGACGGTGACCTCGAAGCGCGCGAGGGGGCGCCCGAGGCAGCAAAAAAACTGCGCCGCTTGATGCACGCGCATCGTGGAATCTTCATCGTAACGCCCGAATACAACGCCTCGATCCCGCCGTTGCTCAAGAACACGCTCGACTGGATCTCGCGCGCCAAGGATCCATCGGCCGATCCGTTCAAAGGGCGCTTTTTCGCGCTCGGTTCGACCTCCAACGGACGTCTCGGCGGTTATCGCGCGCTAATCGCGCTCCGTCAGGTATTGGAGCTGGGCCTGAACGCGCATGTCTTGCCGGATCAGGTCGCGGTTAGCGAAGCCGGGCAAGCCTTTGACGAGAACGGGAGCTTGAAAGATTCCCGTACCGCGGGCTTCTTGCGCTCGGCGCTCGGACGGCTTATCGATTTCGCCGAATCCGACCTCTGAGGCAACATTGCCGATATCGCCGCGCGACCGCCTGATCGTTGCCCTCGATCTGCCGGGCGTCGATTCCGCCGAGCGAATGATCGAGAAGCTTGGCGAAAGCGTTACCTTCTACAAGATCGGCTATGAGCTAGCATTGGCCGGCGGTCTTCCGCTGGTCGAAAAGCTCGCACGCTCGGGTAAAAAAGTTTTTCTCGATCTGAAGCTACACGACATCGGCAACACCGTCGCACGAGCGGCCGGGCGCGTGGTTGAACTGGGGGCTACGTTTCTCACAGTTCACGCATTTCCGCAGACGATGAAGGCCGCCATCGAAGGACGAGGAAAATCTTCGCTGAAGATTTTAGCGGTCACGGTCCTCACGTCATGGGATGACGCTGACTTGAAGGAAGCTGGCTACGGTCTTTCAATGCGCGATCTCGTGTTGAAGCGGGCGGAGCAGGCAAAACAGATCGGCATCGATGGGCTAGTCGCCTCAGCGGCCGAAGCGGCAGATATACGTAAGAAGGTTGGAAGCTCGATGCTACTGGTAACACCCGGCATTCGTCTGGCAGGGAACGATGCGGGCGATCAGAAGCGGATCGTGACGCCTAAAGACGCGATCAAAGCAGGTGTCGACCATCTTGTTGTCGGTCGTCCGGTCACCGCTGCGAAGGATCCGAAACTCGCCGCCGAAATGATTGTTGCTGAGATCACGGCCTCGCAACGGTAATCCAAACAAGGAGAGAAAAATGCCTAAGGGCTACTGGATCGTACGCATGGATACGTCGGACCCGGAGACCTACAAAACATACGCCACTGCAAATGGGGTAGCCTTCAAGAAGTATGGCGCGCATTTTCTGGCGCGCGGCGGCAAGTCCGAAGCGGTCGAAGGTTCAAGCCGTGCCCGGAACGTCGTGATCGAATTTCCAAGCATGCAGGCCGCGCTCGATTGCTGGAATTCGCCCGAATACAAGAAAGCGCTCGCGATCCGCCAAGGCATCTCAACCGGGGAGATCGTCATCGTCGAGGGCTATGAGGGCCCACAGCCCACGTAAACCACACGGCTGAGCTTCGCTTTCCAGCCGCTACACCCCGCGTTATATCCAGCACGGACTTGGAGATGGATATGGCCGACTTGCGCCTTCTGATCACGGGTGCCGCGGGCCGCATGGGCCGCACACTTATTCGTGCGATTAGCGAAACCCCGGGCCTCGTGCTTGCGGGTGCGGTCGAGCGCGTGGGAGCGCCAGAACTCGGCGAGGATGCGGGCACGCTCGCCGGTTTGAAGCCAATGGGTATTCAGGTCGCGGGTGACCCGATGGCATTGATTACCAAGGCCGACGCGATCATCGATTTTTCAAGTCCGCAAGCATCTGTTGGTTTTGCGGCGGCAGCGGCGGAAAAGAAAATCGTTCACGTCATCGGCACGACTGGCCTGTCTCCTGCCGACGAGCAGAAGATCGAGGCCGCCGCGCGGCACACGGTGATCGTCAAGTCGGGCAATATGAGTCTCGGGGTCAATTTGCTCGCGGCCCTTGCAAAACGTGCGGCGGCAGCGCTTGGCGACGACTACGACATCGAAATTTTCGAGATGCACCACAACCAGAAAGTAGATGCGCCATCGGGGACCGCGCTCTTGCTCGGCACGGCGGCTGCTGAAGGCCGCGGTATCGCGCTCGACACGCGCAAGGTGAGCGGCCGCGACGGCCACACCGGCACTCGCAAGGCGGGTGATATCGGTTTTGCGGCCCTTCGAGGCGGCAGCGTTGTAGGTGACCACAGCGTGATCTTCGCTGGCCCTGCCGAACGAATCGAACTCGTACACAGGGCCGAGGACCGCATGATCTTCGCGCGTGGCGCGTTGGCTGCGGCAAAGTGGGGCAAGGGTAGAAAGCCCGGTCTCTATTCGATGGCCGACGTACTGGGCCTTGGCGAAATTTGACGGGCACAGCATGACCGAACGCCTTCTCGTGCTCCTGCGCCACGGCCAGAGCGAATGGAATCTGAAGAACCTGTTCACCGGCTGGAAGGATGTCGACCTGACCGAGCAGGGCGTCGCCGAAGCAAAAAAAGCCGGCGAGAAGCTCAAAGCGCGCGGGATCAAATTCGACGTCGCGTTTACGTCGGTACTAAGGCGCGCACAGCGCACACTCGATTTGGTGTTGGCCGAAATGGGTAGCGGCAAAATCCCCATCATCAAGGATCAGGCGCTGAACGAACGCGATTACGGCGATCTCGTCGGTCTCAACAAGGACGATGCGCGCAAGAAATGGGGCGA
>Ga0070696_100002500_pt1 | contig 12179 bp, 12 predicted proteins | sample KBSK1253metaG_FD_65474 | JGI IMG/M metagenome (GOLD analysis project Ga0070696, IMG submission 65474) | Corn, switchgrass and miscanthus rhizosphere microbial communities from Kellogg Biological Station, Michigan, USA - KBS K1-25-3 metaG | ecosystem: Host-associated > Plants > Roots >... | reverse complement strand
CCGAGCGCGCCGTGGTGCACGACGTACGGATCGGTGATCGGCAGGATCACGCGCGCGGCGCCGGCGCCGAGCCATTCGTCCAGGACGTCCTGCAGGTAGATCACGTCGGGCTGGCCGTCGGCGCGGAACTTGTCGTTCATGCCGTGATCGGCGGTCAGGGCGAGCGTCGCGCCGAGCGCGTCCAGCCGCTCGAGATAGCCGTCGATCATGCGGTAGAAGGCGTTGGCCGCCGGGGTGCCGGGCGCCGCCTTGTGCTGGACGTAATCGGTGGTGGAGAGGTACATCAGATCGGGCCGCTGCCTTTGCATCAGGCCGAGGCCGGCGGCGAACACGAACTCGGAGAGCTCCGCGCTGTAGACCGAGGCTCGCGGCATGCCCGCGAGCTCCACGGCATCCGGGTCGGCTTTCTCCGCGGAGAAGCACATCCCCGTCAGGTCCTTGCCGAGCAGCCGGCGCAGCTTGTCCTTGGCGGTGATCGCCGCGACCTTCGCGCCGGCGGCGGCGAACGCCGCGAGGATGGTGCCGACGCGCAGGTACTTCGGGTCGTTCATCATGACTTCGGCATCCGCCTCGCGGTCGTAGAAGTAGTTGCCGCAGATGCCGTGCACCGAGGGCGGTACACCGGTGACGATCGACATGTTGTTCGGGTTGGTGAAGCTCGGCACCACGCAATCACCCTCGAAGGCGGCGCCTTGCGCGATCATGCGGCCGAGGAACGGCGCGTCGCCCGCGGCCACCGCGCGGTGGACGTAGTCGTACTCGCAGCCGTCCACGCAGATCACGGCAAGCGGGCGGTCCATCCAGCGGTAACTGCGCCTGTTGACGTCGAGTGGGGCGCGCGTGCCCATGACCGGATTCTAATCAGCCGGGGTTTCCCGTTTCGCGTTCCGGGCGCAAAATGGGTTCCGAACGCAACATGGCCAAGACGCATTTCCTCCTCGCACTGCTCCTGAGCGCTTCGCTCGGCGCGCAGGGGCAGGACTATCCGATCCGGCCGATCCGGCTCATTACTCCGGCGGCGCCGGGCGGCACGACCGATCTGCTCGCGCGCATTTTTGGCGCCAAGCTGTCCGAGGCGCTCAAGCAGCAGGTGATCGTCGACAACCGGGCCAGCGCTTCCGGCGTGATCGCCGGCGAGATCACGGCGAAGGCGCCGCCCGACGGCTACACCTTGCTTCTCGCCTATCACCAGCACACCGCGAACGCGGCGCTCAATGCAAGCCTGCCGTACCACCCGGTGGACGATTTCACGCCGATCACGCAGCTCACCGCGGCCGGCTTTCTCCTGGTGGTGAATCCCGCCTCGCCGCCGCGGAGCTTGCAGGAATTCCTCGACTGGACGAAGAGGTTCACCGGGCCGCTCAACTATGGCTCGGCCGGACTGGGTACGGGCGGCCATCTCGCCGGCGAGCTCTACAAGCAGATGACCGGGGTCCAGGCACAGCACATCCCCTACAAGGGAACCGGGCCGGCTCTGATCGACCTGATCGGCGGGCGCTACGAGTTCGCCTTTTCCGGCCTGCAGGGCGCGCTGGTGCACGTGCGCTCCGGGAAGCTGCGCGCGCTCGCGGTGAGCACGCCGAAGCGGCTCGCCGCGCTGCCGGACTTGCCGGTCGTCGCCGAAGCCCTGCCGGGATTCGAGGTCGTGGGCTGGTACGGCGTCATTGGCCCCGCCGGCATGCCGGCAAACATCGTGGCCCGGCTGCACGGGGAGCTCCTCAAGGCGCTGGCCGAGCCCGACATCCGCAGCCGCATCCTCGCGGACGGCTCCGAGCCGGTCGGCAGCAGCCCGGCCGAGTTCCGCGCGTTCATGAGCGCCGACCTCGACAAGTGGGCGCGCCTCGTCAAGCAGAGCGGAGCCAAGTCCGAATGAGCGCTGGACGGGGCTCCTCGCGCACACCGAGGCTGACGGCGGCCGCCACCGCGGCGAGCGCAAGGTCGAGGCGCCACATCAGGTCGTAGCTGCCGCTGCGCTCGGCGTGTGTCGGATTGTTTCCGCCGGGACAAGCGCTGCGGCCTGCCGTCGATTTGCGCAAATCCGGCGCCTGCCGCAGTATTCGCCGCGGGAGGGAACAACAATGGCAAGAAAAACGCTTGTCGAAGCGCTCTTCGCGGCTGTCCTTTGCTCGATCTCGTACCTCTGCTTCGCGCAGGACTTCAGGGTCGAGCTGCGCAGCGATCCCGGTGAATGGATCGGACAGGGCTCGCCCCGCACTTTCACGCCGGCGAACAGCCGGGTCTACGGGCTGATCCGAAACTCCGAGGGCGGCATCGAGTTCATGGTCGAGCCCTTCGGCGCGACCGATATCTGGCACTTCGAATTCACGGCGCCGCGCAATCTACCCCTGGTGCCGGACAACTACGAGGAGGCGCAGCGCTTCCCGTTCAACGCCTTCCCCAAGCCCGGCCTGGCGGTGACCGGGGAGCACAGGGGATGCAACCAGGTGACCGGCCGCTACGTCGTGCGCGAGGCGGTGTATGGCCCGACGGGAGAGGTGCTCAGCTTCGCGATCGATCTTGAGCACCACTGCGAAGGCTTCGCCCCGGCGCTCTGGGGCGTGCTGCGCTATAACAGCCAGGTGCCGCTCGTCGTGACGACGCCCAATGCCGCGGCGGGCGCCGACAAGACGATCGACGAAGGCGCCAGCTTCACGCTGGACGGCTCCAAATCCTCCGACGGCGATGGCACCATCGTGAGCTATCGCTGGACCCAGCTCGCCGGGCCGCCGGCCACGCTCACTGCGCCCGAGGCGGCGCGCACGGATTTCATCGCGCCGCAGGCGGGCGAGGGCGGCGCCGATCTCGTCTTCCGGCTCGACGTCGCCGACAACGACGGCCAGACCGACAGCGACACCGTCACGATCCACGTTGCCGACGAATTCGATCCCAAGTCGACGCTCAGCCTCACCGGCGAGCCCGGCAACATCATGATCGGCGAGGGTCCGTTTTTCTTCACCATCAACGAAGGAATTTTCCTCGGCACGCGCGACATGGGCGACTCGATCGCGCTCAACTTCTGGTCCGAGCCGGGCAGCAGCGTATATATGAACTTCGGCGCGCCCGGCAATGTGCGGCTCGCGCCGGGCACCTACGAAGGGGCGACACGCTACCCGTTCCAGGCGCCCACGGCGCCCGGGATCGCGGTCTGGCCGTGGGGCACCGGCTGCGACGACGTGACCGGACGCTTCGTGGTGCGCGACGCGCGCTACGGCGCCGACGGCAACATTCAGAGCTTCGCCGCCGATTTCTACCAGAAGTGCGATGTGGCCACCGGCGGCATTTCCGGCACCATCCTCTACAACTATCGCAAGCCCAAGCCTTTCCCGGTCCTCGTCCTGGCCGTCACCGACGCACCCGATCCCGTGCAGGCGCGCGCGCAGCTCACGTACCGCATCCGCGTGCGAAACGACGGGGCGGTCGCGGCCACGGGCGTGAGCACCTCCACGAGCCTGCCTTCGCAGGTGAGCTTCGTGTCGGCATCGGCCGGGTGCACGCATGCTTCGGCAGTCGTCACCTGCAATTTCAGCCAGCTTGCCGGCCTCGCGGAGGCGAGCGCCGACATCGTGGTGCAGACGAAGAAGAGGGGAACGATCTCCAGCGCGACCACCGCCACAGCCACAGGGGTGGGCGGCACCGGGCCGGTCGTAGTCGGCACCGTGGTGCAGTGAGGCGTCGGCGAGTCTTCCGGGCCCGCCGGGCGGGGTTTATCATCGGCCGAGGCCGCGGGCCAAGCTGAAACCATAATCCAGCGGCACGCAAACCGTCCGGTTACGCAGGAAGGGTAGCCTGCGCGTGTACCATTCCTTTTGATTCATACACCCGAGGAGGGAACGATGAGCACTGACACAGACAAGCAGGTCCAGAACGGAGTCAACGTCGAAGCGCTGCTCGGCGCGCGCGAAGCGCTGAGCAAGGCGCCCGAGGCCGCCAAGTTCAACTGGCGCGCGAGCTGCAAGTGGCTGAACGGCACGCACAGCCAGACCAGCATCCAGGGCTTCTTCGGGCTGGGGCAGCAGCAGAGCCACAAGACCGAGTTCACCTTCGACACCGACCATCCCGAGATCTTCGCGTCCGAGGACAAGGGCGCCACGCCGGTGGAGATGGTGCTCGCGGGGCTCGCCGGCTGCCTGACAGCCGGGGTCGCCTCCATCGCGCAGCTGCGCAAGATCCAGCTGCGCTCGGTGAAGGCAACGCTGGAGGGCGGAATGGACATCCAGGGCATCCTGGGCATCGACGGCGACGTGCGCAACGGCTTCGACGACATCAAGGTGAGCTTCGACATCGACGCCGATGCCTCGAGGGAAGACATCGAGGCGCTGGTGGCGCAGTCGCAGAAGCGCTCGGCGGTGTACGACGTCATTACCAACCCGACCAACGTCTCGGTGTCGGTCAACAAGGTGAGCGCGAGCTGAGAACGACCGCGCTCATCGTCGGCGCCGGGCACGCCGGCCTCGCCATGAGCCGCTGCCTCGCGGCGCGCTCGATCGACCACGTGGTCCTCGAGCGCGGCGAGGTCGCGCACTCGTGGAAGACCGAGCGCTGGGATTCGCTGCGCCTGCTCACGCCGAGCTGGCAGAGCCGGCTGCCAGGCTACCGCTATGAGGGCGGCGAGCCCGACGGCTACCGCACCATGCCGGAAACGGTGGCATTCCTCGAGCGCTACGCGCAGGCGATCTGCGCCCCGGTGCGCACACACACGCGCGTCACGCGCGTGCGGCGCACGGAAGAGGGCTACGCCCTCGCCACCGGGCGCGGCGAGTGGCGCTGCCGGGCGCTCGTGCTCGCGAGCGGCGCGTGCAACCTGCCGAACGTCCCTGCGTTCGCCCAGGCGCTGCCCGGCGGCATCGCCGCACTCACGCCGATGCAATACCGCAACCCCGATCAGCTCGAGCCGGGCGGCGTGCTCATCGTCGGTGCATCGGCCACGGGGGTGCAGCTTGCCGACGAGATCCAGCGTTCGGGCCGCCCGGTGACGCTGTGCGTGGGCGAGCACATCCGCATGCCGCGGCGCTACCGCGGCCGCGACATCCAGTGGTGGATGGATGCGGCAGGCGTGCTCGACCAGCGCTACGGCGAGATGGAAGACATCGCCCGCGCGCGCAGCGTGCCCTCGCTCCAGCTCGCCGGCTACTCCGATTACCGCGACGTCGATCTGAATGCGCTCGGCGCGCTCGGCGTGCGCCTTGCCGGCCGCCTCGTCGGCATCCGCGACGGCGTGGCGCAGTTCTCGGGCTCGCTCGCGAACCAGGCGGCGCTCTCCGACCTGAAGATGAACCGGCTGCTCGACCTGATCGACGACTGGGCCGCGCGCAACGAAGTAGTCAGTGAACTGAGCGGGAACGTAGCGCCGCCGCAGCGCTTCGAGCGCACGCGGGTTCCGGCGTCGCCGTCGCTGTCGCTCGACCTCAGGCGCGGCGAGATCCGCAGCGTGATCTGGGCGAGCGGATTCCGCCCGGACTTCTCCTGGCTCGAGCTGCCCGTGTTCGACCGCAAGGGTCGCATCCGCCACGACGGCGGCGTGGTCGATTCACCCGGCCTCTATCTGATGGGCGCGCAGTTCATGCGCCGGCGCAAATCCGCCCTCATCGACGGCGCCGGCGACGATGCGCGCGAGCTGAGCGCGCACCTGGCGTCCTACCTCGACACCCGCGCCGGCCGCGCCGTGGTTCGGACCGCGGCCGATCGCGAACCCAGGCCGCTGCGCGCCTGACCGCGCGAATACCCGGGCCGCTTGGCCAGCCGTCCCGATACCTCGCGCTCGAGGGGGACGATGGGACGCTGCCGCACGCGGGGTCGTCCAAGCCGGGCCCGACGGGCGCGACGGCGCCGTCCGCGGGCGCCAAGGCCGGCTCGGCGATCGATCTGCCTCTCGATGTCTACCTGATCAATCTGCAGATCATGGAAGAGACCATCGAGAGCTACGAGGTCACCGTGGGCAAGAAGAAGGAGCCGCGCAGAAGGAAGGTGAGAAAGGTCAAGGAGACCGTCGCGAGCGGCCAGAGCGAAGACACGGTGCGCGCGTCGATCGACCGAGCCAACGAAGTCTGGAAACCGGCGGGGATTTCGTTCCGGCTGCAGAAGTTCGTTTCTCAGGACATGGTATTCGAGGACACGGCCGTCACCGAGGAAGGGTTTCTTTCGCTCGTCACAGCGCTGAAGCTTCCCGCCGCGGGCCTGAGCATGCTGTTCGTGCGCAAGTTCGACAGTCCGCACCTGGGCGGCCAGGCCATCGAAGCGAAAGGCGCGGGAATCGTGGCTCACACCACGGAGCCGACGCAAGGCAACGTCCTGGCGCACGAGCTGGGTCACCTGCTCGGCCTGCCGGACCTCAAGCACGTGGACAACTCGGTCAAGCACCGCTACAACCTGATGTACGAGGCCTCGCAGGCGGGGCAGCAGCTGGAGCCCGACCAGATCAAGGCCGCGCGCGCGAACGCGGCGCAGAAGTGAGCCCGTAGCGGCACTATTCCCGGGCGAGTGCGCCGCGTCGCTGGCAGGATCCGTCCAATGGATGATCGTGCAAGGATGCGGCGCGCCCGCTCGGCGTGGATCTGGATGTGCGCGCTGCTGCTCGCCGTGACCTGGGGGCCGGTGTTCGGCGTCCACTTCCACAAGATGTCTGCGAACGACGCGGCCACCGGGACGGTGCTGGTCGTGTTCTCGCCGACCCTGAGCGCGCGCGATCTCTTCCGCGGCGTGGAGGAGTCCGGGGGATCGCTGGTGGAGCCGGTGCGCTGGCTCCCGCGCACCTGGGTGGCGCGCTCCTCGGCGCCCGGCTTCGTCGGCCGGCTCAAGGCGCGCGGCGCCTGGGCGGTGTATTTCCCGGAGCTCTTGAGCGCGCGCGCCCTCCTGAGCTGCTCCTTAGCGCCGGCGCTCTAGGATCCTGCGGAAGCCCTCGACCATCTCCTCGGCGTGCTGGGGCGAGGTGAACACGGCGCACAGGCGCGCATCCGGATCGAACAGCGCTACGGTGGAGGAGTGGTCGACCACGTAGCTGCCACCCGAGCGCCCCTGCGGAAACGAATACACCACGCCCACGTCCTGGGTGAATTTCGCGAGCGCCTCGTCACTGCCCGTGGCGCCGACGAATGTGCGGCCGAAGAACGAGACGTACTGCGCGAGCCGCTGCGGCGTGTCGCGCTGCGGGTCCACCGATACGAAGAAGTACTGGTTGCCGGCGTCGGAGCCTGCCTGCTCGAGCAGCTTTTGCGCGCGGCTCAGCTCGGCGAGCGTCGTCGGGCACACGTCGGGGCAATACGTGTATCCGAAGTAGACGAACGACCATTTGCCCTTCAGCGCGTCGAGATCGAAGCGCCTGCCGTCGTGCTCGACGAGCTTGAACGGCGAGATCGTCTTCGGCTCGGGATAGACGAAGCCCGCGATCGTGGGCGGCTCGCCCGACCGCGGCAGGATCGCGAAGCCGACTCCAATCCCGAGCGCGGCGAGCGCCGCAGCGCAGAGCGCGATCCTGCCATCCATTACTTGCGGAAGCGGCCGAGCGCCGCGGCTATCTGAGGCTCGTTCGCCTGGTCGATGTCCTTGCCGGAGATGCTGACGACGGCGCCGTCGGCCCTCGTCACCTCGTACGAGCTCGCCGAGGCCCAGTCGCCGCCTAGCGGCTTGATGCTCTTCAGTCGCGCCGGGTCTTCCCCGAGATCGCGGTAGAGCTGAGTGATCAGCTTGCGTACGTCTTGTTCCGCTCGCATCGGTCCTCCTTGCGCTTTGTGCGCGCGTCGGTCGCTTTGGCGCCGCTTCTTTCGGACAGGGTAGCCCGATCCGGAGGAAATCGGGAAGTTTCGCTTGGCGCGCAGGATATTTGTCACGCCCTTCGCGGCCGTCTGATGATCCCTTGCACACCGCGTAAACCGCGGGTGGTGAAATCGGAGCCACAACAATACCGCGGGAGGTTCTTGTGCGATCGGACAGAAACACGCCGGCCTTGTTCTGGGAAGCGGACCGGGACGCCGCCCTGGCTGAAGCGCGAAACGGCGGTTGCGCGCTCGGTCTCTGGTTCCACCTCGCCCAGCAGCGCGGCAAGCGCCACCGGGAGTTCTCGGCCTGGCTCAACGACGTGCACGCGAAGTTTCGCACGCGTTTCGGGAAAGCCCCCCGGGCCTGAACTAGCCGGCTGCGGTGCTCGCTCCGCAGGCCTTGGCGGGCGCTGTCGCTCGGGCGGCGCCGGTGTGCATATGAACAGTCTGCCGGCTGCACTTCGAATTGGAGACCAATCCGGGGTCGCTCACGAGTCACGAATCGCTTCTGCGCGCCACGTTGCCTCGCGGCCAGTCGGACAAATCGATATCAAATGCCGGACAGAGAGATATCAAAGATCGGACACAGAGATATCAAAGATCGGACAGAGAGATATCCGGTCGTGAAATAAATCGATACACCTCCCGGTAAGATCCGCACTGGGGGAGGGCGCACGTGGTTGACGGGGTTGGTATCTCTTCGCATCAAGCGAGTGCCCCGGCATGGTCGATCCGCTCGGCCAAGGGTTTCGCTTCATCATCTTTCGTTCGAGTGAAGGCGGGCGGCATCGCTCGCGGGCGGCGCCTGACCACCCGGATCCGCGCTTCGCCGCGCGCTGCTCGGGGGCGGCGAAGCCCACCTCGTGTTTGGCGCTTGGCGCCACGAGCTGACGCCGTAGACGAAATCAAACGACTGGAGAAACCGACATGCCAATGACGCTGGGCGAGCTTGGGAACGCGCTGTTCAAGGAACTATCGCAGATCGTGAACGGCGGCGATGACAAGGTTCCGGCGGATCCGAAGAACTTCGTGAGCTGGTTCACGCCGGGATTGGCGTTCGAGGCGCGCGACTTCGACTTCGCAGCGAAGGGCCTCGGCACGGGCGCGACCGCCGAAGAGGAGAAGCAACTCGTGCAGCAGGCCTTCTCGTTCGCCAACCTGGTCGACTTCATTCCAGACCCGGCTGCGGCGTACGGCACCGAACACCAGGACCGCGTGTGGCGCTCGTCGCAGGCGCGCATGAGCCACATGTACGGCGAGATCCTCCGGCTGTCGAAGGTGGCCGACAAGGAGCTGACCCCGGCGCAGATCGCCGAGATCGACCGGCTGCGCGGGCTGCTCACGACCACCCGCAAGAGCCCGGTGGACGGCTCCGAGATGGTCTTGGACAGCCCGATGGCGCTCGAGTACGCGAAACGGATGAACGAGTACATCGTGGCGAAGATGGGCTACAACAACAAACGCGTGCTTGCGCTCGGAGCGACCGGCGCCGAGGGCCGGGCCGCGGTCGACGATTTCATGACGAACGGCTCCCTGTATCGCATGCAGGCCGACAACGCCATGCGCAACTGGACCACGCTCGGCTTCAAGAACGACGTCGAGAAAATCCACGCGATCATCAACCAGACCACGCAGCGCAGCGCCAAGCTCTGGAAGCAGCGCCTGCTGGAATCGATGGACGACGCCAAGATGTCGGCACTGGGTGGCGGGGATTTCTATTACACCAGCCTGATGCCCGGCAACTTCATGGCTTCCCAGGGGTGGCCGCGCTACAAGACCACTCACGAGAAGCTCACCGAATCGACGCGCGCGACGAGCACCTCGTGGAAGGCAGGCGCGAGCCTCAAGTGGGGCCTGTTCGGCGCGAACCCCGAGGGCTCGGGAGAGACCAAGACAAGCAGCGAGAACAAGACCGTCAGCAGCTTCTCCCTCGAGTTCGAGATCACGCAGGCGGTCCTGCTGCGGCCGTGGTTCTTCCCGGAGTGGTTCATGAACCAGGGCTGGACCCTCGAGAAAGGCCAGGGGTGGACCTTCGACCAGTTTCCCTCCGACGGCGCCCAGCCGCCGAAGGGCAACTTCGTGGGCTATCCCACCACCGTGCTCTTTGCGCGCAACATCGTCCTGACCTCCGCGGACTTCGCGAGTGAGCTCAAGGAGTTTTCCAAGAGCATCAGCGTGGGAGGCAAGGTCGGCTGGGGGCCGTTCAGCCTGTCGGGCTCCTACTCGACGTCCTCCTCCGGCCGTGACTTCACGTCGACGAACGACGGCAACACGATCGCGGTGCCTGGCGTGCAGGCCATTGGCACCCTGAACTGCTTGGTGGACAAGAGCCCCAACCCGCTCGCCGACCTGAAGCCAGAGGACTTCAGCTGATCGTCGCGGACGTGCGAGGAGGCTGAAAGCTCATGGACGCACGCGTCACGCTCGGTCTCATGGCGCATGTCAGGCTCATGTTCGCGCAGCCGAACACGGTCTTGAGCTTCCTCGTGCCGCCGGTCGCGCTCTCGGCCGGGGAGATGCGTGCGGTGGCGGGCAGTCTTGCCGATCCGGCGGACAAGGGCGCTCCGCATGACTTCGCGCATCTGGTGAACCAGTGTCCGACCGTGCCCGTGTCGAGCGGCTCGGGCGACCAGATGCTGTGGGACCTCTGCGACAACATCCTTCACCAGTCGGGCCAAGTCGCCTCCGTAGAGCGCAGCCCGTCGGAAGAGGCGGCTGTTCGCGCCGCGGAGAAGGTGCTGTTCACCGTGGACGATCAGGGAGTGCGCTTGCCGACGCAGGCCGCCAAGCTGTACGCGCAGTACCGCGATATCTGGTTCACGAGCCAGGAGGCCTATCGCGCGCGCGAGCTCGCCGCCAGGTCGCCCGCCGCAGACGACGCGCTGCGGGCGGCGTGGACGGTGGACGAGCCTGCCCTTCGGGCCGACATCGCGGCGATCGAGGCCGAGTGGCGCGAGCGCGGATTCCGCGCGGAAGTCGAGACCGCCCGGGCCACCATCGCCACGCTTGCGGCGAGAGGCTCGATGCTGCAGTGGGACGCGTGGAGTCAAAACCTCAACTTCTTTCTCAAATCGCGGACCGACGTCGTCAGCGGGCAGGAGTTCTGCCTCACGTCGTACACGCCGGCGGACGTCGTGGACAGCGCTGGCTGGATCAAGCTGGATTACTCGGGTGCGCAGTTCGAGCAGCTGATCAAGGACGCTCCGGAGGAGCTTCGCTCGCGCCTCGATCCGTCGGGCACCGGGCCGGCGGTCGCGAAGGCATCGTTCGCCTGTACCTCGGTCGGCATCATCCGGTCCTGGTTCGATTCGGAGATTTTCCGCGCGCGCTTTTGGCGCTTCGCGGACGCGGCGCGTTTGCTGAGCGACGGCGGTTCCCCGCCGCGCGGCGACTGGCCGTACTACGTGTCGGGCCTGGTGCTCGCTCGCAACGTTTCCGTCGAGCTGGCGAGCACGCAGCCGGTGGCAGTCCGCGATCATAGGATCCCTCCGGGAGTGGTGGTGCGTGATCACAGGATCCCGCCGGAGGTGATCGTGCGTGATCACAGGATTCCCGGTCTGTTCGCCGCGCGCATGGACGGCCCCAGCCCGATGGCAGCGGCCTTCGGCACTGCACCGCCGGTGCGTTTCGAGCGACGCATGCTGATTGCAGGCGAAGCTGACGTGAAGCCGCCGCCGGCCGAGGTGCTCGCCACGCTCCGGGCGACGCAGGTGACTCGCCTGCAGCGCACCATGGTCGCGGTTGCGGGATTCATCCCGCCCCCGGCAACGCCCGCCCCAGCCTCCGACGAGATCCTGATCCTGGCATTCATCTGCAGCCCGGTCCTGAAGTGTCCCAACCCGGATCCGGCGCTCTTTCCCAACTGACGGTTGAAGAGGCTCGCGAGGGGAGATGATCATGAGACGCAACGCCGCAGCGCTCGCAGCATTCCTGCTGGCATGGCCCGCTGTGGGCGCGACCTGCCGCCGTGCGGAAGCGAGTCGATGAGCATCGATCGCAGCAACACGTACCTCATCGAAACCGAATTCAGAACGCCGTCGGCGACCGATGCCGCGAGCGCGCTGGAGCTCTACTACTACGAAGTCTATTGGAGCTGAGAGGAGATCAAATGGGCAACACCGTCCACGTATCGTTCGTCGACTCCGACCTGCTGCCGAGCGTGCCCGACCTCGAGCCGCCGAGCGTCGAGCCGCACACTTATTCGCTGCTCGACGAAGATGAAAAGGTATGCCGGATCATCTCGGAGGACGAGCTCGAGGCTTCCTACGTCGACAACAACATCGTGACCTTCAAGCTGAGGGACGTGAACCGGCTGACCCTCGATGTGGACAAGGAAGACGTCGACATCACCTACAGCAACGGCAGCAGAACGACTCTGCGGCTGGGCTCGATCGACTTCGGCGGCGGCGGAATGGCGCCGCAGTACGC
>Ga0070696_100002499_pt1 | contig 12179 bp, 16 predicted proteins | sample KBSK1253metaG_FD_65474 | JGI IMG/M metagenome (GOLD analysis project Ga0070696, IMG submission 65474) | Corn, switchgrass and miscanthus rhizosphere microbial communities from Kellogg Biological Station, Michigan, USA - KBS K1-25-3 metaG | ecosystem: Host-associated > Plants > Roots >... | reverse complement strand
TTGTCGTGACTCATGAACGCTCCTTTTCAGGCCATCAGCGTGGCGACCGCGCCGGGCGAAATCAAGCGCGACGACGTGACGATGCGGCCGCGCCGCTAGAATGTCCCCATGAACCCCCTGCGCAGCTTCAAGGGCGTCGCGCCCACCCTCGGCCAGCGCGTCTACGTCGACCCCGCCGCCAGCGTGATCGGCGACGTGGTGCTGGGCGACGACGTCTCGATCTGGCCGGGCGCGGTGCTGCGCGGCGACGTCAACCACATCCGTGTCGGCGCGCGAACCAGCATCCAGGACGGCGGCATCGTGCACGTCGCCCACGCCGGGCCGTACGGCCCGGGCTACCCGTGCCTGATCGGCGAGGGCGTCACCGTCGGCCACGCCGCCGTGGTGCATGCCTGCACGATCGGCGACTACTGCCTGATCGGCATGCACGCCAGCGTGCTGGACGGCGCGGTGGTGCACAAGTACGGCTTCGTCGGCGCCGGCGCGCTGATCCCGCCGGGCAAGGTGGTCGGCGAGCGCGAACTGTGGCTGGGCAACCCGGCCAAGTTCGTGCGCCTGCTCAGCGACCGCCAGATCGAGCACCTGCACTATTCCGCCGACCACTACGTGCGCCTGAAAGACGAGTACCTGGCATCCGCCTGATGGCACCGCGACGCGTACTGTTCCTGTGCAGCCGCAATCGCCTGCGCAGTCCTACTGCGGAGCAGGTATTCGGCACATGGCCGGGCCTTGAAGTCGACTCCGCTGGCCTGGCCGACGATGCAGAGGCGGTACTGACGGCCGAGCAGTTGGACTGGGCCGACCTCATCGTGGTGATGGAGGCCAGCCACCGCCGCCGGCTGCAGGCGCGCCACCGCACGCGGCTCAAGGGCAAGCGGGTGGTTTGCCTGGACATCCCCGACAACTACACGTTCATGCAGCCGGAACTGATTGCGCTGCTACTGAAGAAAGTCGAGCCGCTGTTGCGCTGACCTTGGCGTGGGATCACCTCGCCGCGCCACGCGCGGCGTTCGCCTGGCGGATGCGTTCGGCCTCGGCCTCGTGCTGCCGCATCACGATGTTGCGCGCAGCGGAGAGCTTGCCGCCGAGCAGGGCCAGCGTGAAGTTGTCGCGGTCGAATTCGCGCAGCAGGTCGATCTCGCGGCGCGCTTCCTCGAGCTCCCGGCGATTGATGGTGGACTCGATCTCGTCCGCGGCGCGCGGGAAGGATTCGCGCAATGCCTCCTGCGCCACCCGGTTCTGCGGTTCCAGCTGCAACACGCTGAGGTAGAACTCCCACGCATTGCTGCCGGCCGGCGCCAGCAGGCGGCCGTCGTGCATCGCCTCGCGGGCCAGCCCGAGCAGGATGGCGCTACCGCTTTGCGCATCATCGGCCGGCGTTTCCACCCACTCGGCGGACGCCGCTGCGGCAGCGTGCGGCGCGACGTTCGCGGTCGTCCGGCTGTACCAGAAAACGCCGCCGGCCGCAGCCAGCAACGACAAGCAGAGCAGGGCAAGCGCGTACCGGTGCGATACGGCGAAGAGGGAACGGGGCATGACACCTGCTGCGCAAACGACGGCCGCGCGCTGGAGTCTCCGTCATCGACGTACTCCCGGCGGATCCCGCCACGTTAGCGCGGCGGTGTTGCAGTCGTGTGGCGGCATCGCTTCAACGCGTCGCCGTGGCCGCTTCCAGCCGCGCCAGCCAGACCAGCGCATGGCCGCGGTCCGTGCCGCACATCGCCGGCTCAGCGCGCAGGCTGGCGCACACGGCGGGACGCTCGGGGCGGCCGAAGATCGCGCAACGGTGGTCGGCGGTGAGCTGCACGCAGCGGACGCCGGCCGGCTTGCCATCGGGCATGCCGGGGATCGGCGAGCTGATCGACGGGGCGATGCAGCAGGCGCCGCAGCCGACGCGGCACGCCAGTGCGTTCAAGCGGACTGCCGGCGCAGCGCCTGGTACACCGGCTCGGTGTCCGGCCGCCGGCCATGCCACAGCTCGAAGGCGTCGGCAGCGGTTTCCACCAGCATGCCGAGGCCGTCGAACGCGTAGCGCGCGCCCGCGGTTCTCGCCCAGCCCAGGAAGCTGCTGGCGGCGGCGCCGTAGGACAGGTCGTAGCACAGCGCGCGTGCACCGACCAGCGAAGGCGGCAGCTGCAACGACACACCGAGCACGCCGGCCGAGGTGGCGTTGATGATCAGGTCGTAGCTGCCGATGTCGGCCAGATCGGACCAGTAGCGGGTGCGCGCGCGCGCCGGCTCGCCGATCGCATCGGCCAGCGCATCGGCGGTCTCGGCAGTGCGGCTGACAATGGTCAGCGTCTCCACGCCGGCATCCAGCAGGTTCCAGGCCACGCCATGCGCGGCACCGCCGGCGCCCAGCAGCAGGGCGGTATGGCCGCGCAGGTCCACGTGGCGGCGCTCGGTGAGGTCGCGTACCAGGCCGTCGCCGTCGGTGTTGTGCGCGGCCAGCCGGCCATCGGCCAGCGCGGTCAGCACGTTGGCGCTGCCGGCGCGGGTAGCCGCCGCGCTGCACTGCGCAGCCAGCGCAAACGCCGCCGCCTTGTGCGGCAAGGTGACGTTGGCGCCGCGGCCGCCGTCGGCGAAGAAGCGCTGCACGGCCGCGGCAAACCCGGCCGGCGCCGCGTCGATCGCGCGGTACTCCAGCTCGATGCCGAACTGCCGCGCGAAGGCCTGATGGATCTGCGGCGACAGCGAGTGGCTGATCGGATGGCCAAACACGGCGAACTGGGCGGCTGGCATGGGGATTCCCTGACGGTTACCTGGCTTCATTCTACAAGCCGCCATCACGTCGCAAGCGGTGAGATGGGAACGCGGCAATCTGCGCTCACTTTGCCGAGGAGACCGCCCATGCGCACGCCAGCCTTGTCTTCCCCACACCAGCAACGCCTGCTCGGCGCCGCCGTGCTGTGGCTGTTTGGCGGCGGCGCGTTGCTGCTGAGCACGCTGGTGCCCGCGCACACCGACCTGCTCGGCTGGACGCCGGCGTTCTGGCTGGTGGGCGCACCGCTGGCCGTGCTGCTGGCGCTGGAGCCTGCGCTGCCGCGACAGCTGCTGGTGTCGTGCCGGCCGCGCCGGCGCGGGGTTCACGGCGTGGCCTGGCATTAGAACGGGAAAGGCGGAAGGGCTTTCCTGCGCGCAGGGGAGGGCGCCGGGCCGTCAGAGGGCGGTACCGCCCTGGCGCTTGCGTTCCATCCTGCGCAGGAATTCGCGCATCACGCGCAGGTACAACTCGTCGCCGAGGTAGGCATCCTCGACGCCGGCGTCGATCGACGGGTTGTCGTTCACCTCGATCACCACCGGCCGGTTGCCGACCTGCTTCAGGTCGACGCCGTAGAGGCCATCGCCGATCGGCTGGGTCGCCTTCAGCGCCAGCTTGACCACCGCGGCCGGCGCATCCTTCAGCGCGATGGTCTCGAAGCCACCGGATTTCGCGCTGCCCTTGGCGCCGTGGTTGTAGATCTGCCAGTGGCCGCGCGACATGTAGTACTTGCAGGCGTAGATCGGTTCGCGGTTGAGCACGCCGATGCGCCAGTCGAACTCGGTGTAGACGTATTCCTGCGCCAGCAGCAGCGCGCTGTGCTGGAACAGGCCGCTGGCCGCATGCGCCAGCGCGTCCTCGTCCTCGACCTTGACCACGCCGCGCGAGAACGAGCCGTCCGGGATCTTCAGCACCAGCGGGAAGCCGAGCCGTGCCACCACTTCCTTCATGCCCTTGCTGTCGTCGCGGTAGAGGATCTCGGTGCGCGGCACCGCCAGCTTGCGCGAGACCATCAGGTCGTTGAGGTAGATCTTGTTGGTGCAGCGCAGGATCGAACTGGGGTCGTCGATCACCACCATGCCTTCCTTCTCGGCACGGTGGGCGAAGCGGTAGGTGTGGTTGTCGGATGCAGTCGTTTCGCGGATGAACAGGCCGTCGTACTCGGCCAGCCGCTGGTAGTCGTTCTTGCCGATCGGGTCGACCTCGATGCCGAGTTCCCGGCCGGCCGCGACGAACGATTTCAATGCCTTCTTGTTCGACGGCGGCATCTGCTCGTCCGGGTCGACCAGCATCGCCAGGTCGTAGCGGTACTGGCGCCGCGCGCGCGGCTTGCGCCACAACTTGCGCGAGAAGCGGTCGAGTTCCTCGGCGAACGCATCCTCCTGCGTGTCGACCAGGGTATGCAGGCCGACCGGCTTGATCGAGCTGACCTGCCACACGCGGTCGCGCTCGAACTCGATGCGCAGCAGCGGGCAGGGGAACATTTCGAACACCTGCCGGGCCAGGTCCTGCAGCGCCGGATAGGCGGTTTCGCCGAAGTAGACCAGGATGCCGAAGTCGGTGGTGTCGCGGCCGCCGGCCGGCAGGAAGTGGGTGAGCTTCTGGTTGAGATCGTCGATGTCCAGGCCGTACAGCGAGCGCCGGCGCAGGTCGTTCACCGTGCGCACCGACGGCATCACCTTGTGCCCGCGCGCCTCGGCCAGCAGCGACACGTAGTAGCCGGTGCCCAGGTACTTGTAGCTGCGGCACAGGTTGATCACGTGGGTGCGCTCGTCGTCGCCGCCGACCGGCGTGCGCAGGTAGTCCATCGCGCTCATCACGTCGACGGACGGGTAGTACGAACTCCAGTCGGAAGCTTTTTCGACAACGACGACCAGACGGGTCATGGCACCACTCGGGCGATACGGCGATGGCGGGCCACCCCGGCGCGACGCGGGGCAGGACGTGCAAAACGCGCAGTTTGGCACAGCGCCGGCATGGCACAAGGGAAAGCGCTGAAGCGCGAATGAACGGGACCGGCGCCGCCGGCAAGCGCGGAAATCGCCCGCGCATGCCGGCCGGCTGCTAGAGTCCGCGCGTGCCGACCACCCTGCCCCCATCAGCCCACGACCACGCCCGCCACGTCGCCGCGGAACCCATCGACATGCCGACCCTTGCCGCCGGCCCGCGCGTGCGCCGCGCCGCCGCCGCCGACCTGGACGACCTGGTCGCACTGGAGCAGCGCAGCTTCAGCAGTGACCGGCTGAGCCGTGCGCAGTACCGCCGCCACCTGGACAGCGACTCCGCCCTGGTGCTGGTGGCCAGCGCCGACCATCGCCTTTTCCTCGGCAGCGCCGTGCTGTTCTTCCGCAAGCGCAGCGCCGTGGCACGGCTGTACTCGCTGGCAACCCGGCCCGAGGCGCGCGGCCAGGGCGTCGGCGCGACCCTGCTGGAAGCGGCCGCGACGACCGCCCGTCGCCGTGGCAGCCGCGCGCTGCGGCTGGAAGTGCGCACCGACAATGCCGCCGCGATCGCCTTGTACGAACGCCACGGTTTCCGCCGCATCGGTCGCTACGCGCAATACTACGAAGACGGTGCGGACGCCTGGCGCTACGAGAAAACGCTGGACTGAAAGCCCGCCACGAATTTTCCCCAGCACCGCCGGAGAACCGCATGCTGCAGATGCGCCCCAACTGCGAATGTTGCGACAGGGACCTGCCGCCGGACTCGACCGAGGCGATGATCTGCTCGTTCGAATGCACGTTCTGCGCCGCCTGCGTCGGCGCGGTGCTCGGCGAAGTCTGCCCGAACTGCGGCGGCGGCTTCCGTCCGCGGCCGCCGCGCGCGGCGGCGCTGCTGGCGAAGTACCCGGCGTCGAGCGAGCGCATCCTCCGGCCCGGCGGCTGTACCCGCGCCGTGTAGTGTGCTCAGCCGCCCAGCGGCTGCCCGATGCGCCGCTCGGTCGCCTCGTCCGGCCGCGCCACCAGCGCGCCGGTGCGCATCAGGCTGACGCTGTAGTGACCCTGGTCGACCAGGGGCAGGAAGGCCCCGCTGCCGTAGACGGCGTCAATCTCCGGCACCCAGCGCGGGTACTGCCTTTTCAGGTTGAGCAGGTCGAACGCGCCGGCTTCGCCGAAGCCGATCACCGTGCGCGGCGCTTCGGCTTCCTGCGCCGGATCGTCGTAGCGGCCGGACAGGCGGTCGAGCCGGTACAGCGGCGGCACGCCGGCCAGCAGGGCGGGCAGTTTCCACTTCAGCACGATCGCCTCGATGCGCCAGTCGTCGCCGGCCAGCTGCACCTGACGCGTGCTGCCGTCGGGCCAGCTGAGGGTGAGCGCCCAGCGTTGCGGCGACAAAATGCGCGCGTCGATCTCGACCACCGGCGCCTCCTCGCCAAGCAACCGGTAGCCGCGCAGCGCATAGCCGCCACCGGCCAGCAACAGGGTCAGCGCGAAACAGGCCAGGCACAACAGCGCGCGCCAGCTGGCGGCGAGCGGGCGGCCGCCGTACAGGCGCTGGCGCAGGGCCACCAGTTGCACCAGGGTGATCAGCCCGAACACCGCCGCCAGCACCAGCAGCACGGTCATCGGCATGCGCAGCAGCGCGCTCCAGTCCATCGTCGTTACCTCGTCGCCTCGTCGTGCGATTCGTGCGCGCATCATAACGGGCGATGCGGCGGCCGAGCCGCCGCGCCTCGCTATACTGCGCCTGTCCCCAGGAATCCCGACCATGCGCCGATCCTTCTTGCTGCTGCCGTTCTGCCTCGCCCTCGCCGCGCTTGCCGGCTGCGGCAACAAGGGCCCGCTGGTGCTGCCGAGCCAGCCCGCCGCGGCCTCGACCACGGTGAAACCGGCTGCGCCCGCGCTGCCGGCCAGCGTCGAAGAGCCGGCGGCCGGCCAGTACTGACCGGCGCCCACCCATGCAACTGCACTTCTCGAAGATGCACGGCATCGGCAACGACTTCGTCGTGCTGGACTGCCGCCAGCGCGCGTTTCCGCTGGACGCGGCACAGATCCGCGCGCTGGCCGACCGCCACACCGGCGTGGGCTTCGACCAGTTGCTGAGCGTCGAACCGGCGCGCAACCCGGCCTGTGCGTTCTACTACGGCATCTGGAATGCCGACGGTTCGCCGTCCGGCCAGTGCGGCAACGGCGTGCGCTGCGTGGCGGCGTGGCTGCACCGCGCCGGCGCGCTGGCGCTGGGTGACAGCGTGGCGATCGAGAGCCCGTCCGGCCCGGTGACCGTACGCCTGCTCGGCGCACACGAGGTCACCGTGGACATGGGCGAACCGGTGTTCGAACCGCCGCGAATTCCATTCGCCGCCGATGCCGCGGCCGAGCGTTACGCGATCGACCTGGCCGACGAGCAGCTGGACATCGGCGCGGTATCGATGGGCAACCCGCATGCGGTGGTGGCGGTGGAAAACCTCACCGACCCCGCGCTGCAGCGGCTCGGCCCGCTGCTGACCGGCCACCCGCGCTTCCCGCAGGGCGCCAACGCCGGCTTCGTGCAGCGCCTCGACCGCGGCCGCCTGCGCCTGCGCGTACACGAACGCGGGGCCGGCTGGACCCTGGCCTGCGGCACCGGTGCCTGCGCCGCGATGGCGGTACTGCGTCAGCGCGGCGACGTCGACGACTCGGTGGCCGTCGAGTTGCCCGGTGGCACGCTGCGGATCGAGTGGGCCGGCCCCGGCCGCACGCTGTGGATGACCGGCCCGGCCGCGTTCGCGTTCGAGGGCGAATGGCCGGTTCCGGTCAGCAACGCCTGACGCGGCGGTTGATGCGGCGGTTGATGCGCACCCGCGTCCATCGCACACTCCAGCCGGACGGCGCGCATCTTTCGCGTGCCGCACAACGGTCCGAGGATTTTCGCGCATGACAGCCACCCTGCTCGACGACGCCACCCAGGCCCGCGTGGTCGCCGCCTACCTGAAGCGCCACCCGGAATTCCTCAGCGAATATCCCGAACTGGCCGCCCGGCTGACCATGCCGCCGCGCGAGCAGGGCGGCGCGGTGTCGTCGCTGGCGGTGTACCAGCTGCAGAGCCTGCGCGACAAGAACGCGGAACTCGAACGCCAGCTGGCCGAGCTGATCGCGATCGCCGCCGAGAACGAGAAGCTGATGGAACGCGTGCATGCGCTCACCGTGGCGCTGCTGCGCGCGAACACGATGGAGGTGACCGCGCGCACGGTGATCGCCAAGCTCAGCGCGGATTTTCATACCGAGCAGGTGCGCCTGCTGCTGTTCGGCGACGAGCCGCGGCTGCCGCGCGCGGACTGGCTGCAGCAGATCCCCGGCGGTGCTGCCGCGCTGCCGGAATTCAGCGAGTTCCTGCAAAAGAACGAGCCGGTGTCCGGCCGCCTGTCCGCCGAGAAGCTCGAACGCCTGTTCGGCGTCGGTGCCGGACAGATCCGCTCGGTCGCGATGATGCGCCTCGGCGATTGCGGCATCCTGGCGATCGGCAGCACCAACCCGGACCGTTTCCAGCCCGGCATGGGCACGCTGTTCCTGAAGATGATCGCCGCCACCATCACCGCTGCGCTGGCCCGCTCGCGGGATATTTCCTGAGAGCCTGTTCATGGTCCCCAAGTGCCCCGCGTTGTCATCGAGTGGCCGCCAGGTGGTAGGGCGTGGCGAAGCGCCTGACTGGCCGTCAGGCCAAGCCGCGCGCTGCCGCATGGCGGCCACTCGATGGCAACCCGAAGGGCCGGGTCTGTTTGCCCGCATGCCGGCGTCATCACTCGGTCGTGGACGGACGTCCACTCCTTCGTTCTTCCTTGGCCCGCGTGCAAACAGCTCCCGGCGCGGGGCACTTGGAGACCATGAACAGGCTCTAAGCCGGCGATGACGCCCGAACCACAGGTCGAGCAATGGCTCGCCCGCCTGGCCGGTGAGCGGCACGCCTCGCCGCACACGGTGGCCGGCTACCGCCGCGACCTGGCCAAGCTGCTGCGCTTCATGCGGGAACAGCGGCTGGCTTCGTTCGACGCGCTGGACGCGAACCGCATGCGCAGTTTCATCGCCGGCGAACATCGCGCCGGGCTGGCGCCGAAGAGCCTGCAGCGCCTGCTGTCGTCCTGCCGCAGCCTGTTCCGCCAGCTCAACCGCGAAGGCCAGCTGGCCAGTGACCCGCTGCTCGGCGTGCGCGGCCCGAAAGTGCGCCGCAAGTTGCCGCAGGTGCTCGACGTGGACGAGGCCGGCGCGCTGGTCGAGGCCGGCGGCGACGGCAAGCTGGCGCTGCGCGACCGCGCGATGCTGGAGTTGTTCTATTCCAGCGGGCTGCGCCTGTCCGAGTTGTGCGGCCTGCGCTGGCTCGACCTCAACCTCGACGAGGGCGAGGTACGCGTGCTCGGCAAGGGCAGCAAGACCCGCATCGTGCCGGTTGGCCGTCATGCCATCGCCGCGTTGCGCTCGCTGGGCGCGGCCGAGGGCATGCCGGCGGACGGTCCGGTATTCCGCGGCCGCGGCGGCGCGCCGATCAACCCGCGCACGGTGCAGCTGCGCATGAAGACGCTGGCGCTGCAGCAGGGCATGCCGAAACACATCCATCCGCATCTGCTGCGGCATACCTTCGCCAGCCACATGCTGGAATCCTCGGGCGACCTGCGCGCGGTGCAGGAGCTGCTCGGCCACGCCGACATCGCCACCACGCAGATCTACACCCACCTGGACTTCCAGCACCTGGCCAGGGTCTACGACGCCGCGCATCCCCGCGCGAAACGCAAGCCGTGACGCGGGTTCCTCCCTTGGCAAAGCCAAGGAGGTGCCAAAGCCCGACATTGAAGCCAAACCCCTCCGGCCCCATCTCGTCCGCTCAGGCATCTTCTTGCGGAGTTCCCATGGAATCGTTCCACGCCACCACCATCGTCTGCGTACGCCGCGAAGGTCGCGTCGTAATCGGCAGCGACGGCCAGGTCACGCTGGGCAATACGGTGATGAAAGGCAATGCGCGCAAGGTGCGCCGGCTGGGCAAGGCGGGCGACGTGGTCGCCGGATTCGCCGGCGCCACCGCCGACGCGTTCACGCTGTTCGAGCTGTTCGAGCAGAAGCTCGAGAAGCACAACAACAGCCTCACCCGCGCCGCGGTGGAAATGGCCAAGGAATGGCGTACCGACCGCCGCTTCGGCCGGCTGGAAGCGATGCTGGCGGTGGCGGACCGGGAGGTGTCGCTGCTGATCTCCGGCAACGGCGACGTGGTGGAACCCGAGCATGGCCTGATCGCGATCGGCTCCGGTGGCCCGTTCGCGCAGTCGGCCGCGATGGCCCTGCTGGAAAACACCGAACTGGACGCGCGCACCATCGTCGAGAAGGCGCTGAAGATCGCCGGCGACATCTGCATCTACACCAATCACAACGTGTCGATCGAAGAGCTGTAAGGCGCAACGCGCCGCCACTGACTCGCACACGGTTCGCGCACTCCGTTGCGCTTCCCCACGCATGAACATCCCCGGTGACTCCATGTCCGAACTCACTCCCCGCGAAATCGTCAACGAACTCGACCGCTACATCATCGGCCAGCACGACGCCAAGCGGGCGGTGGCGGTGGCGCTGCGCAGCCGCTGGCGGCGCATGCAGCTGGAACCGGCGATGCGCAACGAGATCACCCCGAAGAACATCCTGATGATCGGCCCCACCGGCGTGGGCAAGACCGAGATTGCGCGCCGCCTGGCCACGCTGGCGAACGCGCCGTTCGTGAAGGTCGAGGCGACCAAGTTCACCGAGGTGGGTTACGTGGGCAAGGACGTGGAATCGATCATCCGCGACCTCGCCGACGTGGCCTACAAGCTGACCCGCGAACAGGCGGCCCGGCGCGTGCGCAGCCAGGCCGAGGACCGCGCCGAGGACCGCATCCTCGACGCATTGCTGCCGCGCCGGCAGACGCCGACCGACTGGAGCCACGACACCGCGCCGGCGATCGACAGCGACACCCGCCAGAAGCTGCGCAAGCAGCTGCGCGAGGGCGCGCTGGACGAGCGCGAGATCGAGCTGGATTTCGCCATGAACGTGGGCGTGGAGATCATGTCGCCGCCGGGCATGGAGGAGATGGGCGCGCAGTTGCGCCAGATGTTCCAGAACCTGGGCGGGGCGAAGACGCAGAGCCGCAAGCTGGCGATCAAGCTGGCGCGGCCGCTCTTGATCGACGAGGAGGCCGGCAAGCTGCTCAACGACGAGGAGGTTCGCGCCCAGGCGATGGAGTCGGCCGAGCAGAACGGCATTGTCTTTATCGACGAGATCGACAAGGTGGCGCAGCGCTCCGACTACGGCCATGCCGGGGTCAGTCGCGAAGGCGTGCAGCGCGACCTGCTGCCGCTGGTGGAAGGCTCCACCGTGTCGACCAAGTACGGTCCGATCAAGACCGATCACATGCTGTTCATCGCCTCCGGCGCGTTCTCGCTGGCCAAGCCGTCCGACCTGATTCCCGAGCTGCAGGGCCGCTTGCCGATCCGGGTAGAGCTGTCCGCGCTCAGCGTGGACGACTTCAAGCGGATCCTGCGCGAGCCGCACAACGCGCTGACCAAACAGTACGTGGCCCTGCTCGGCACCGAGGGCGTCGACATCGAGTTCACCGAATCGGGCATCGACCGGCTGGCTGAGGTGGCGTTCCAGGTCAACGAACGCACCGAGAACATTGGTGCGCGCCGGCTGCATACCGTGATGGAACGCCTGCTGGAAAAGATTTCCTTCGAGGCTGCAGACAAATCCGGCGAAAAATACCTGATCGACGCCGAACAGGTAGACATAAATCTTGGCAGCCTGGCCCAGAACGAGGACCTCAGCCGCTACATTCTCTGAACAAGCCGGGTACCCCCATCTGCTAAAATGGCTGTTGTGAGCAACATTATTGAACTGAAAAACATCGGCCAGCGCGCCCAGCTGCGCGAGGCGCAGCAGAAGCAGACGCTGGTGCGGTTGTGGCGCGAAGAGCTTGAGCACGGCAGCTTCTGCGGCTACGTGGGCGGCGTGGGGCGCGAGTTCTTCCTGCTCTGGGTGGTCGGCGACGGCGTCACCTACGACGGCATGTACGTGATGCGCCACCGCGATGTCACCGAGCTGGAGACGCCTGACAAGCACCATGCGTTCTTCGAGAAGGCGCTGGCGCTGAAGCACATCCTGCCGCGGATGCCGCGCGGCTTCCCGCTGGACAACATCCGCGAGGTCATCCAGGCCGCCGGTGCGCAGGCGCCGGTGATCGGTGTGCACGTGGACAGCGAGGACGAGTCCGAGGTCTGCTACATCGGCCGCCTGATCGACGTCGAGGAAGACGGCTTCAACATGCAGGAGCTGAGCCCCGACGCGGAGTGGATGCGCGAGCCCTCGTTCTTCGCCTGGGACGAAGTCTCCACCGTCAGCCTCGAAGACAGCTACGCGCAGTCCCTGCTTGCCGTGGCCGGCCCCGCGCCGGCCCTGCTGACCGGCGGCGACACCGGCATCGGCCGCGC
>Ga0070696_100002497_pt1 | contig 12182 bp, 7 predicted proteins | sample KBSK1253metaG_FD_65474 | JGI IMG/M metagenome (GOLD analysis project Ga0070696, IMG submission 65474) | Corn, switchgrass and miscanthus rhizosphere microbial communities from Kellogg Biological Station, Michigan, USA - KBS K1-25-3 metaG | ecosystem: Host-associated > Plants > Roots >... | reverse complement strand
CAGCGCAGCAAGGCGTTCTTCAGCACCTCCAGTTCGCGCAGGCGGGTGTGGCAGGCGTGCACGCGCAGGCTGGCGTCATGGCGCAACGTGGGCAGGATCTCGCCCAGGCTGGCACCGCCGGCCAGCTGTTCGCGGATCGGCGCGCCGACCAGTTCCGGCTGCAGGCAGCGGATGCTGGACTGCAATCGGGCGAGCAACGAGGTGGCCTCGCCGAGCGGCTCGGCCTCGTCGAGCGGATCGCGCTCGTCGATGGCGTCGCACTCGTCCAGGGTGAGGCAGAAATCCTGCGCGATGCGGCCCAGCGCCACCAGCAGCGGATGGCCGACCTCGTAATACAGCGCCTCCGGGTCGTCCGCATGGGCGAGCAGGAAGCGCTGCCTGCGCAAATAGACCCAGTGCTCGCGGCAGGGGTCGGGGAAATACAGGTGCACCGGCGTGTGCAGCGCGGCAGCCTGCAGCGCCGCCAGCACGTCGGGCGGCAGATGGCTGACGCCGAACACGTGCAGCGGCGGATCGTTGGCCAGGTCGTTGCCGGTACGCAGCGCATCGAGCAGGGCGGCACTGCGCTGCGCGCGGTGCGGGCGCTGGACGGCGGCTCGCAGTCGATGCCACAGCGCCGCCTGCCAGTCGCCGTCGTGGCGAGCCGGATGCTGTTCCCAGTCGAGGATCCAGTCCGGCCGGTAGATCAGGTACTGGGTGTACAGGCCGGCGAGGTGCTCGGCCAACTGGAAACTGCGCCGCGCGGCATCGTCGCCGGCCAGATAGGCGCGGACTTCCGCCGCGTTCGACGTGGACAGCACCTGCAGCAGGCGCCAGCGCAGCACCTCGTGCCGATACGCGCCGCCGATCAGCGCCTCGTCGCCCAGCATGCGGCGCGCGCAGCGCTCGAACCACTGCCACGGCAGGATCATCTCGACGTTGGCGGCGATGCCGTGCCCGCCTTGCGGGCCACGGCGCTGCGCCAGGCGGCCGAGCAGCCAGCGCTGCAGCCCGGGGTGCGCCACCACCACGGTCTGCGCAGCCAGCGGATTGGCGGGCCGTTGCGCTTCCAGCTGCAGCGCCAGCGCGTCGGCCAGCCGTTCGGTGCGGCTGCCGCGATGGACGATCAGTCCGCCTGGGTTTTCCTTCATCCCTTCCTGCCCGATGACGCAATGCGCACAGCATACCGAGCCGCGACTCATCGTTTGCGATTGTGGTTTCAGTTGCCTGCAGGCTGCCGTGTCGATTTGCCGGCCCGCCGTTCGTCGTCCGGACAGAGCCAGGGCTGGCGTGCCCGGCTCCCGCCTCATTCGAAGGAGACACGACAATGCGATGCATGGTGATAGTGAAAGCGAGTTCGGACTCGGAAGCCGGCGTGATGCCCAGCGAGCAACTGCTGACCGCGATGGGCCACTACAACGAGGAACTGGTGAAGGCCGGCATCATGCTGGCAGGCGAGGGCCTGCAGCCCAGTTCGAAAGGCGTGCGGGTGAAGTTTTCGGGCCGCGCACGCACGGTGACCGATGGGCCGTTCGCGGAAACCAAGGAGCTGATTGCCGGCTTCTGGCTGTGGCAGGTGAAGTCGATGCAGGAGGCGATCGAATGGCTCAAGCGCGCGCCGTTCGACGACGATGCCGAGGTCGAGATCCGCCAGGTGTTCGAGGCCGAGGATTTCGGCGCCGAGTTCACTCCCGAACTGCGCGAGCAGGAGGAACGGCTGCGCGCGCAGATCGCCGCGAAATCATGAGCCGGGCCACGGGCCAATCCTGGCGAGGGGAGCAACCGCCATGCGTTTCATGATGTGGCTGATCCCCGGTGCCGGTGAAGGCGAATCACCGGGGAATGTGCCCGATGCCGACGGCGTGGCCGCGATGGCGCAGTACGACCAGGCGCTGTGGCGGGCTGGCGTGCTGCTTGCGCTGGACGGATTATGCCCGCCGTCGACGGGCGCGCGCGTGTTCTTCGCCGACGGTGGGCCCGCGCTCGTTGAGGGTCCGCGCAGCGGAACGAGGGGCGCACCCGCCGGCTACTGGATGATCGATGTCGCGTCGCTGGACGAGGCCATCGCCTGGGCCTTGCGGTGCCCGGCGGCGGCCGGCGAGGCCATCGAACTGCAGCGGGTGCAAGAGTTTGCCGATCTTGCCGCCGACGTGCAGCAGGCGTTGACCCAGGGCATCGACAGGCAGGCGGATGGCGTGGATCGGAACGCCCTCTGCCGCCGTCCCGTTGCCGTGCCCTGACGAAAGGCGTCGGGAACAGGAGTGGGAAGCCGGGAAGGCGTCGCCGGCGGCCTTGCGCCGGCGCGGTGGGGATGCTGTGATCGGTCGTCATGAGCGTGACCGATACCCATCGCACCATCGACGCCGTCTGGCGGATCGAGTCGGCCCGGCTGATCGCCGGCCTGGTCCGCATGCTGCGCGATGTCGGCCTGGCCGAGGAGCTGGCGCAGGATGCGCTGGTGGTGGCGCTGGAGCAGTGGCCGCAAACTGGCGTGCCGGACAATCCCGGTGCGTGGCTGATGACCACCGCGAAGCATCGCGCGATCGACCGGCTGCGCCGCAGCAAGCTGCTCGAACGCAAGCACGAGCAACTCATGCACGAGCTGGAACACGAGCGGGAATATGCAAGGTCCGCGGACGAGGCGGCGCTGGACGACCCGTTCGGCGACGACCTGCTGCGGCTGATCTTCACCGCCTGCCATCCGCTGCTGTCCATGGAGGCGCGCGTGGCGCTGACCCTGCGCCTGCTCGGCGGCCTGACCACGGAGGAAATCGCGCGCGCCTTCCTGGTGCCCGAGCCGACCATCGCGCAGCGCATCGTTCGCGCCAAGCGCAGCCTCGCCAAGGCCGCGGTGGCGTACGAGGTGCCTCGTGGCGACGAGATTGCCGCACGCCTTTCGTCGGTGCTCGGGGTGGTCTACCTGATCTTCAACGAGGGCTACTCGGCCACCGCCGGCGACGACTGGATGCGCCCGGCCCTGTGCGAGGACGCCCTGCGCCTGGGCCGGGTGCTGGCCGGCCTGATGCCGCGCGAGCCCGAGGTGCATGGCCTGGTGGCGCTGATGGAGCTGCAGGCCTCGCGTTCGCGTGCACGGGTGGACGCGCGCGGCGAGCCGATCCTGCTGCTGGAGCAGGATCGGGCGTTGTGGGACCGGCTGCTGATCCGCCGCGGTCTGGCTGCACTGAAACGGGCCCGGGAGCTGGGTGGTGCGCTGGGTCCGTATGCGCTGCAGGCGGCGATTGCCGCCTGCCACGCGCGTGCGTTGACCAGCGAGGAAACCGATTGGCCGGGCATCGCGGCACTGTATGCGACCCTGGCCCGGGTGGCGCCGTCGCCGATCGTCGAACTCAACCGCGCAGTAGCCGTGGGCATGGCCGGCGGCGCGGCAGCGGGCCTCGAACTGGCCGATGCCCTGCTCGACGAGCCGAGCCTGCAGAGATACCACCTGTTGCCCGCGGTGCGGGGCGATCTGCTGGCCCGACTGGGCCGTATCGACGAGGCACGCCGGGAGTTCGAACGGGCGGCCGGGTTGGCCATGAACCGGCGCGAGCGCGAGCTGATGCGCAAGCGCGCCCGGGCATGTGGGGAGAGCGCGCCGCCCGAGTGAGCGGTGCCGGTCCGGGGGCATGTGCGTGACAACACGATGCGTGATGGATTAATGCGGGCTCCCGTGATGAAGTATGGCGACGGTCGACGATCGTTTGTTCGTTCTCGGGGGAACTCGCAGGCGGATGGATAGCCAGGAACAGGCACGCGGTGAACTTCGCGAGCGCTTCTATCGAAGCGTGGCGGAAACCCTCGCGCTGTTGCATGCAACGCCGGATCGCGACCGCCGCCTGGTCATGGCCACGATCGCGGGCATTCTGGCCTCGACCATGGATCTTCCGCTGGTCTGGGTCGGGCGGCGCGAACCGGGACGCAGCGCCGTCGAGGTGTTGGCGGCGGCAGGCCCCGCCGCGGACTATGCGGCCGCACTGCGCCTCAGCGCGGATGAGTCCGAACCCGGCGGGCGCGGGCCGGTGGCGATGGTCTTGCGCCAGGAGCAGGCCCGGCTGACTTCGGTGGACGCGCCGGAGTTCACGCCATGGCATGACGCCGCGCGGCGGCACGGTTTCGGCTCCTGCATCGTGGCCGCATCGAGGACGCGCGACGATGGCCAACTGGTGCTGGCCGCCTACTCCCGCGACGACGGCCCCAGCCTGAGCGGAGAGTTGCTCGATTGGGCACAGCGGCTGGTCGACGAGCTGAGCCGGTTCTGGGACCACCAGCTGCTGCTGGAGCGCAGCATGCGGATGAGTCGCTACCGCGACGCACAGCGCACGATCCAGCGGGCCCTGCTCGAACAGCCCGACCCGGAGTCGGTCTATCGCACGCTGGCCCAGGCGCTGGCCGACATTGCCGGCGCTGCCGCGGTCGAGGTGTTCGCCACCGATGGCACCGACCACATGCTGCGGCGGGTGGCCCTGGTCGGCCCGATCGCGGACATCCTGCGCGGCCTGCCGTTACCGCCGCGGTACGACGACGGCCCGACCGTGCTTACGCCGACACAGGCCTTCATGCAGGGTGCGCCGGTCATCCGGCGCCACCCGCGCAGCATGCGACGGACCGACAAGGCATTCCGCAAGGAACTGCTCGAACATGCCGGCGCGGTGGGATGCTGGCCGCTGTTCGCGTCCTCTGTCGGGGAGATCGGCGCGGCGCGGGTGCCGACCGGCGTATTCGTCGTGGTAACCGTCGAACCGGATGCCTTCGACGACGAGATGTGCCGCCTGCTGGACGAGATCGCCGACGCGACCGGCCTGGCGCTGCGCCATCACGCGCAGCGGCACGCCCTGTTGCAGGAGCAGGAGCGGCAGACCTACCTGGCCCTGCACGACGATCTCACCGGCCTGCCCAACCGCCGCGCACTGGATCGGCACCTCGAGACCGTGCTGGCCCGCGCCAGGCGGCGCGGGCAACTGGCGGCGGTGGGGCTGCTCGATCTGGACGACCTGAAGCCGATCAACGACCGTCACGGCCATGCCGTGGGCGACCGCCTGCTGGTCGAGATGGCGGCCCGGTTCCGACAGATGCTCCGCGCCGGCGACTACGTGGCCCGGCTGGGGGGCGACGAGTTCGTGCTGGTATTCGAGGATATCGGCTCCGAGGCGGACGTCGACGGGTTGCTGGAGCGCATCGGTGAAGTCCTGCGGCTTCCGTTGGTGATCGACGGCACGGCCATGTCCGTGGGCGCCAGCCTGGGCATCGCGATGTATTCCGGCGAAGTCCAGGCCACCGGCGAGCAGCTGCTGCGCCGCGCCGACCAGGCGATGTACCAGGTGAAATCGCGCAAGCGGTACCGCTCGCACTGGTGGTCGCTGGTTTCGCCCCATGGCGTGACGGACCAGGCCGACGAGCTGGACGCCGCCACCTCGCCTTACGGTGAACAAGCCGCCATGCTGCTGGGTGCCTGCAGCAAGGCGTGGGAGCCGCGATTGCCCGGCATCGTGGAAAGCTTTCGCGCGGGACTGCGTTCGCATGACGGCATTGCCCGGCTGCTGAACCTGCTCCCGGCCGCGGATGCGAAAGCATTCGAGGAGCATCAGCTGCAGCATCTGCGGGCCCTGCTGCGGGCGGATCTCGACATGGCCGGCCACCACGCCCGGGCGACCCGAACCGGCCTGTTCCATGCGGCCTGCGGACTCGAGGAAGTCTGGCTGCTGGAAGCGATCGAGCAGTTGCGCGACATTCTGGCGACCACGCTGGCCGGCGTCGGCCAGACCGACCGCCGGGCGCTGGCGATCCTGTTGCAGCGACTGGGCATGGAGCGGCAATGGCAACTGGAAAGCATGCGCGAACTGCAGCGCCGCCGGGTAGCCTTGCTGGCCAGGGTCAACGCTCTGGCGTGGTCGGCCGAAGGCTATCTGGAACTGATCCAGGGCGTGGCCGACATCCTGATAGCGCACGAGGAAATCATCGCCTGTTCGGCGGGGCGCCCGGACGCGTCGGGCCAGCTGACCTACGAGGCGGTGGCGGGAACCGCCTTTGCCGAATACCTGCATGCGCTGGTCAGCGGCAAGGCGGCGCCGATCCGGGTCGATGCGGGTCAGTCGGAGGGGCGGGGCCCCAGTGGGCGCGCCTGGCGCACGGCGAGGATCCAGCGTTGCGCCCACTACGGCAGCGACCCGTCGATGACGAACTGGCGCGACATCGCGCTGAGTCTCGGGGTGGTTTCCAACGTTGCCATTCCGCTGTGTCCGTCACCGCTGAAACCGGCGGTCGTGCTGACCGTGTACAGCCCGTACGCCGGCGGCTTTCACAGCGAGGACCAGCGGGCTTTCCTCGAGCAGATCAAGACCGTGCTGGACCTCGCCCTGGCGCGCCTGGCGCCACCGCGCCAGGGCACCGAACTGCTGCCGTTCTTCGTGCGTGAGCGCTGGCGCGCAACGGTCGCGACCGATGCGCTGCAGATGCATTACCAGCCGCTGGTCAGGCTTGCCGATGGCCGGGTCACCGAGGTCGAGGCGCTGGCACGGTTGCGCGACGATGACGGCGACCTGCTGGCGCCGGCCAGGTTTCTTCCCGCGCTGGGCGCGGACGATCTGCTCGTGCTGTTCCGCCAGGGGCTGGCCCAGGCCGCCGCCTGTCGCGAATTGCTGTTGCAAGCGGGCCATGCGCTGGATATCTCGGTGAATGCGCCCGCGGCCGCGCTGGAGGACCCGCGCTATGCCGAGGTGGCGGCGGCGGTCATCGCCAGCAGCGGCTGTGCGGCGCAGGCGCTGTTGTTCGAGATACTCGAGTCGCCGATCGGCACTGAGCATGCTGCCGTGCCGCAAGGCTCGGGCATGCAGTCGCTCAAGACCCTGGGCGTGCGCCTGGTCGAAGACGACCTCGGCGCCGGCTACAGCTCGCTCATCCGCCTGCGCCAGTGGCCGTTCGACCGAATCAAGATCGATCAGGCGATCGTCAGCCAGGTCCGGCAGGATCCGTTGGGTACCTTGCGTTTCATCCGTCAGCTGATCCGGATCGGGCACGACCTGCGGCTCGAAGTGGTCGTCGAGGGGCTGGAGTCGCTCGACCTGATCGAGGCCGCAACGATCCTTGGCGCGGATTTCGGCCAGGGCTATGCACTGGCGCGGCCGATGCCCGCCGATGCCTTGCCCGACTGGTTGACGTGGTACCGAGGCGGGCAAGGTTCCGCATGGCCGCGAACCGGGTTGGGCGCACTCGCCGGCGAGTTGCGCTGGGAGGAACAGTTCATTGCCTTGCCGGCCGAACCGGCGTTCTGGGCTCGGCATGCGCAGGTAAGCTGCGGCCCGGGCGAGTACCTGCAGGACCTGGAACTTGCCGTGCTGAATGCCAGTCACGCGGCCATGCACAGGGCGGCCCTGGCCGGCCCCTCTGACCCTGGCTACCGGCATGAGCGCGAAGCCTTCCTCGCGCTGCTGGTCGAGCACGTGCTGGACAATTTTCGCTCCTGAGCCTGCGTGCGCACGGCCGGAACGGACAGAGCCCTGGCGGCGTGGGGCCCTTGCCCGTCGAATTCGGTGGTGTGCGGTACAAGGATCGAACTTGTGACACCTGCCGTGTGAAGGCAGTGCTCTACCGTTGAGCTAACCGCCGCCCAGGCCGGCACCGCTGGCCAGTGGTTCGCGGACCGGCGCGCCGACCAGTTCCGGCTGCAGGCAGCGGATGTTCGATTGCAGCCCACGAGCGTGCCTTGTTGCTCGAACGTGCGCATTCCTGCGGCTGATTCGCGAGCCGGGCCGGCAGGCCGCGACGATCACTGATCCGTTGCAGCAGTCGGCGGTCAGCGTCCGTCGTGGCCCACGACGTATTCACCGTGCACGCTCGGCTCAATTGCCCTGCACTTGATCGGGGGCGCGGCGGACGCAGCCGTTGACCGCGTGGATGGTGGGCATTGTCGAAGAGAACATAAGCAACGCGTTGCTGGTGTTCTCACACCTGGACTCGGTGTGCTCCTCGCCGCGCTCGAGCTCATCCAGCACGACCTTGTTGCGCCTCAAGGTGAGGCCCTTTATCTGCGTGCGCGGCTCTGGCCGTGTGGCGGTATGGGTTGCGCCCGGAGTGGTTGCTTAGGGGTTTCTCCCGATGCGTTTGTGACGGTGTCTACCGCAGCATGGGCTATCCGGCTGCAGGCTTGCGTAACGCGCCAATGCGGTCAACGGACGCTCGTACTACGTGAACCTGGACATGGATTTCTGGTCCTCGGTCATGCACGCGTCGACGCCGTCGCGGAAGTGACGGCGTTGTGTCATATAGGTCGCTGTCGCCATAGCGTGGAACGGAGTAGTGAACGATGAAATCTTGGCCTGCCTGGTTGTTGCTTTTCGCTGCTGCCAACGCGATGGCGTCGAACGCCGCGATCGAGCAACGCCCGCGCGCGCGCGACGTCGGCGTGGTCATCGGCACGATGGCGCCAGGACCGCGAAACGCGATCACGGATGTCGACGGTGTCGCCGTCGGCCATGCCACCCTGATCGAGGGCACCCGCCTGCACACCGGCGTGACGGCGATCCTGCCGCACGCCGGCAACCTGTATCGCCAGCGCGTGCCTGCCGCGATCGTGGTCGGCAACGGCTTCGGCAAGCTGGCCGGCATCACCCAGGTGCAGGAACTCGGTGAAATCGAGACGCCGATCCTGCTGACCGGCACGTTGAGCACCTGGAAGGTCGCCGACGCCACCGTGGATTGGCTGTTGCGCCAGCCGGGCATGGAGAACGTGCGCTCGATCAACCCGGTGATCGGCGAAACCAACGACGGCTACCTCAGCGACATTCGCGCGCGCCCGCTGACGCCGGCGCTGGTCAAACAAGCCTTGACCCGGCTTTCGCACGGTGACGTGCAAGAGGGCGACGTCGGCGCGGGCGCTGGCACGGTTACGTTCGGCTGGAAGGGCGGCATCGGCACCAGTTCGCGCAAGCTCGGCGTCGAAGACGGCGGCTACACCGTAGGCGTGCTGGTGCAGAGCAACTTCGGCGGGCAGCTGACCATCGCCGGGGTGCCGGTGTGGAAGCACCTGCCCGATCCCGCTGCCTACGCGCACAGCCTGAAGACACCGCCGCCGAGTACCGGCGACGGCAGCATCATGATGGTGGTGGCCACCGACGCGCCGCTGGATGCGGCCAACCTGCAGCGGCTGGCGCGGCGTGCGCTGGTCGGGCTGGCGCGCACCGGCTCGGACATGTCGAATGGTTCGGGCGATTACGTGATCGCTTTTTCCACCGCGAAGGAAAACCTGCGCAACCCGGACGCGGCGGTGCAGCCGGCACGCAGCGTCGCCGGCGAAGCGATGTCGCCGCTATTCCAGGCCACCGCCGAGGCGACCGAGGAAGCCATCGTCAACTCGCTGTTCCGCGCGCACACCGTGCACGGCCACCGTGGCACCGCCGCGGCGCTGCCGCTGCCGCCGGTGCTGGATGCGCTGAAGCGGGCAGGGGCGTTGCAGGCGGCACGACCCGAGGCGCGCTGAACCAGGGCGGCGCCGGGAAAGCATTCAGGGGAGAGGAAACGTCGTGCATGAAACCGTCTCGTCGGCACTGCGGCCTCCGGCTCGCATCCGTTTCATGGCGACGGCGGTGCTGGCGTTGCTGTTGACGCTGGTGCCCGATGCCAGCGCTTTTGCCACCGATGCGGTGCGCCCCCATGCCGACGGTCTGCAGCGCGAACTGGATCGCCTGGCATCGTCGCTGGACGGTTCGGTTGGCGTGTATGCGCTGGACTTGCGCAGCGGTCGCAGTGCAAGTGTGAACCAGGACGCAGGCTTTCCGATGGCCAGCACGGTCAAGCTGCCGGTGGCCGTGCACATCCTGCGGCTGGTCGACGAGGGCCGGCTGGACCTGCACCAGCAAGTATTACTGAAGGAAGGCGACATCTACCCGGAAATGGGCGGCCCGCTGGATACCCATCTCACGCCCGGTTCGGCCATCACCGTGCGCGACCTGTTGCACATGATGCTGACGGTGAGCGACAACAATGCCACCGACATCCTGATCCGTCTGGGTGGCGGCGTGCAGGCAGTGGACGCGCGCATGCGCGCGCTGGGCATTCGCGGCATCCGCGTGGATCGCTACATCTGGGAAATGCTGGCGCACTTCTACGGCGATCTGGAGGCGTCCGCCCGGCATCCGCTGGGGCTGGCGGACTATGCCCGCCTCGCGTCCACGAAGCAGAGCGAGGCGGACTACCGGCGCTACAAGGGCATCTACAACGACGATCACCGCGACACCAGCACGCCGGCGGGCATGGCATCGCTGCTGGCGCTGGTATGGGAAGGCAAGGCGCTCAGGCCGGAAACGACCGCCGTGCTCAAGTCGATCCTGCGCGCCTGCCGTACCGGTCAGTCGCGGCTCAAAGGCATGCTGCCGGAGGGTACGCCGGTGGCGCACAAGACCGGTTCGGTGGACGACGTAGCCAACGACGTCGGCGTGATCGCGCTGCCCGACGGCCGGGGAGAGGTCGTGCTGGCGGTGTTCGTGGTCTCCGGACAGGACGGGGCCGCCAAGGACAAGACGATCGCGCAGTTGGCGCGCGCCGTGCACGACTATTTTCTGTTCGTGCCCGCTCATTGAGCGGCGCAGGCGCGTATCAGCTCAGCAATCGCGCCAGTTGCGTGCGGTTGTCGACGTCGAGCTTGCGGAAGATCGAGCTGATCTGGCTTTCCACCGTCTTGCGCGAACGGCACAGCTTCTGTGCGATGGCATCGTTGCGCATGCCGGCGGCGACCAGGGTGGCGACCTTGCGTTCGCTCGGCGACAATTTTTTCAGCCATGGCGACTCGCTGGCGTCGAGCGTCGCCTGCGTCGCGGCTTCCGGGGCGAGGATCAGCAGGTAGTACACCCGCCCGGATGAGGCATGCATCGCCGGGCTGATTTCCAGGTGCAGCCGCGGCACCGCGCCGCGCGGATGTTCGACGTGGCAACTCAGCTTGTTTTCGAGTCCGCCAGGCAGGCCTTGCATCTGCGCACGCAACGGCGCTTCGATGGCGCGCGGCAGATGCGCTTCGCTTTCCAGCTCGTCGCGCCAGTGCTGGCAAATCCGCCTGGCTTCCTGCGACATATACGACGGCGCCAGGTTTTCGTCGACGAACACGGTGGCGATGGGCAGCCCGTGGAGCAGGGCCTCGAACGTTTGATTCCGCGCGCGATCGAGCTCCAGCGTGCGGATGCGTTGCAGGCTGGCGTCGAGCAGCGTGTACAAATCCATCAGGAATGTCAGTTCGCGCTCGGACAGCGCGGTGTGGCGGGCCAGAATGCGGATGCTCAGCACGGCTTCGAGCCGCGCGTCGTCCCAGAACGCGAGGTGGATGAACTCGCGCCAGCCGGGCGTCGGGTTCTGCGCCTTCAGGCGCTCGGCGGCTTGCGCGTCCTGAGAGGCGATCTGCGAGAACGTGTACCACGGAATCTGCGGGTTCGCGTCAAGATACGGCGCGGCCACGTCGAGGCTGGTCACCAATTGCGCGCTGCTGTCCTGGGACTCGGCCAGATGGTGCCAGCCCCGTTGCGGCCGGAAACCGTCGATGTCGAACATCAGGCTGCAGGAGTGGCAAGGCAGCGCCTTGCTGATCAGGGTCGAGCAGGATCGCCACAGCGCATCCATGTCCAGCGCCTTGACCAATGCTGCCCGGTCGCTCGCCATGACGTCGGTCGCGGGAACCTGGAGGGTATCGATCATCGACATGACCGCTTTGTAACATTGGCCCTACAGGGCAGCAAGGGAGCACCAGACGCGATGCCGGCAACAGCGGAATCCGGGTTTCTTCTGATTCGCCGCGGTGCTGGGCATGCTGCAATAGCGCAAGCACGACAACGGAGAAACGTTCGTGAGTCAGTCGGTCAACACGGTCACCCTGCGCAAACCCTATTTGCTGTTCCTCGGTGAGGAAACCAACCCGCTGAAAGCCAAGACCGCGTTCGGCCTGCGCGACTGGGTGCCGGAAAGCTGCGTCGGTCAGATGCATATGCCGGGTGGCCATGTCGATCTCGGTTTGCCGCAACTTGACCCGTCAACCGCCGCAGCCGCCGGCGCACGCTCGTTGCTGATCGGCGTCACGCCGGTGGGCGGGCGGATTCCGTCACATTGGACACAAACACTGTTGGCCGCAGTGCAGGCCGGGCTGGACATCGTCAGCGGCCTGCATACGCCGCTGGAATCGGTGCCGGGGCTGCGGCAGGCGGCGGAACAGGCCGGCGTGGCGCTGATTG
>Ga0070696_100002496_pt1 | contig 12193 bp, 11 predicted proteins | sample KBSK1253metaG_FD_65474 | JGI IMG/M metagenome (GOLD analysis project Ga0070696, IMG submission 65474) | Corn, switchgrass and miscanthus rhizosphere microbial communities from Kellogg Biological Station, Michigan, USA - KBS K1-25-3 metaG | ecosystem: Host-associated > Plants > Roots >... | reverse complement strand
GCGCGCCACCCCGCGGTGGCGGCGACGGTCGTGAGCTGCGCGGCTCCGTCGCCCAGGAGCCAGGGATGCATCACCCCGGCGACGGCGGCGAGCAGCGAGCCCGCCAGGAGACAGAGTCCGTAGAAGAGGGGACGGCGCGTCAGAGTCATGCGCTAATCTAGCACGTCCTCCGCCCGGCGATATATTCTCCGCATGGAACTCAATCGAATCCTGCGCGAGGGCTTCATCGCAGGTTGTATCGGCGCGGCGATCGTCGCGGCTTGGTTCCTGCTCATCGACGGCGTCAATGGCCGCCCCTTCTTCACGCCGGCGATGCTCGGCAGCGCCGTCTTCTGGGGCGCGACCGACCCCGCCGGCGTCGTGATCGAGTACTCCCGCATTATCGGCTACACCATGATCCACGTGAGCGCGTTCGTCGTGGTGGGCTGCATCGCCGCGGCGCTCGCGGCCGAAGTCGAGGTCGCTCCCTCCACCCTGTTTCTGGTCGTCGTCGGGTTCTGCTTCTTCGAAGTGGGGTTCTACATCCTCGTCGCCCTGATCGCCAAGCCCTTGCTCGGTTACCTGGCGTGGTGGAACGTGGCGATCGGCAACGGCCTCGCCGCCCTGGCCATGGGCTATTACCTCTGGCGCGAGCACCCCAAGATCGGCGAAGAGCTGCGGCGCCATCCCCTCGGAGAGACGCAGGACGGCGAGTAGTTCAGCGCGGCGTCACCGCGTACACCTCCAAGGGGACGGCCTGCTCGGCGTCCCCGTTGCGTTCCCGGACGGACCATCGGAACCAGACCACCGTCATCGCCCCCCAGAGCGCGAGGCCCCCCACCACCCACATCAGCAGGCCGCCGATCTGCTGATCGGCGAGGGCGCTGACGTCAGGCCAGACGCGGGGCGCCTCGGCATAGAACGGGTACAGGACGGAATCGGACAACGTAATCAGGGCGCCCGTGATCGACATCGGGAGACCCAGGAGGAACAGGTACAGCATCTGGCCCGGGTAGGGGATCCGCGGCAGCTCGGGGACCGGGGAGAGCACCGGCCACCACATGATGACGGCCGTTGTGAGAAAGACGAGGTGTTGGAGGATGTGGAGGTTGTGATTACGTAACGCCGCTTCGTAGAAGACGGGCACGTGCCACAACACGATCGGGGCCGTGAACGTCGCCGCCGCGACCACAGGCCGGGTCACCACCCGCCCCAGCGCCGTCACCCAACGGTGCGCGAGAATCCGCCGGACTACCCACGCCGGCGTCCCGTACAGCAGCAACGGCGGGAAGAGGAGCGTCAGGAGCAAGTGCTGCGCCATGTGGGCGCTGAACAGGTATGTGTCGGACAGGGTGTGCAACGGGCCGTTCAGCGAGACGAAGATCACAAGCAGACTCGCACCGAACGCCACGACACGGCGGCGATCGGCTCTCAGGCCCCCCCAAAAAACGTAGAGCCCGCCCAGGAGGACGAGCCCGATCACGACGCTGGGATGCAGGTCCCAGCGGTTCAACGGACTCACGTGCCGGTCCGCAACCGCACCGCTCCGAAGAAGAGGAAGAGCAAACCGATCATCACGCTGACGGCGAGCAGCAGCGGGCCGCTGAACAGGAACGCGAACAGGCGGCTGTCGAAGCGGAGGTGCATGTAGAACAGCACGACCAGCACAAATTTGACCAACGACAGCACCAGCAACAGAGGCACGAGGACCGGCTGGAAGGCCGGCACATAGAACACGCCCACCTCGATCAACGTGATCATCACGAGGATCGCGGCGATGCGCAGATAGGTTCCGGTCGTCGCGTGCGCCTGCTCGCTCATCTCGCCTCCATCACTGAATCAGGTACACGAGGGTGAAGATCACGATCCACACGACGTCTACGAAGTGCCAGTAGAGTCCGGTGATTTCGACGGTGATCGCTTGCTCCGGTCCGAGCTTCCCACGCAACGCCTGAACCCAGAGCGTGAGCAACCAGATCACGCCGACGGTCACGTGGGCGCCGTGCGTCCCCGTCAGCACAAAGAACGTCGACCCGAACAGGTTCGTGGTCAGCCCCAGGCCTTCGTGCACGAACGAGCTGAACTCGTAGACCTGTCCGCCCAGGAACACCAGGCCGAGCAATGCCGTCACGAGGAGCCACAGTTTCCCTTGCTTCATGTCGCCACGCTGCACCGCGGCCAGCGCCAGCACCATCGCGAGGCTCGACATCAGCAGATCGAACGTGCTGAACGACGTGAACGGAATATTGAGCACGTCGTGGGGGAACGGACCGACGGTGCTCTTCCCCTTGTAGATCAGGTACGTCGAGATCAACGAGCCGAACAGCAGGCACTCGGAGCCGATGAACGCCCAGAACGCCATCTTGCGGCTGTCGACCCCCATGAAGGTGGCGTGCCCGTGTGCGACAGCGACGGCGTGGGTGTCGGTGTTGTATGCCATCTACACCTCGAATGGCTCGTAGGCCCAGAGATAGATGCCGGCGATCACGACGGCCAACCCCACGAACACCAGCCACAACTGGTGCGACAGCGCGGCGATCGCCATGAGCGGCAGCCCCACGGCCGTGACCATCGGCCACCACGACCCGCCGGGCACGTGAATCGGCGCGGGTGGCGTCGCGGGCAGCGGCGCCATCGGGGCGTGGTGCTCCGTCTGCCACAGCGGGAGCCGGTTCGCGACCGTTGGGATGACGGTGAAGTTGTAGACCGGCGGAGGCGATGGAATCGCCCACTCGAGCGTCGCGCCGTGCCAGGGATCGTTGCCCGCCGGCTCGCCGCGCTTCCGCGTCCACCACAGGTTCACCAGGAAAACAAGCACCGAGATGCCGATCAGGAACGCGCCCGCGGTCGAGATCTCGTTGAGGCGGGTGACGCCCAGCTCCGCGCCATACGTGTAGATGCGGCGGGGCATGCCCAACAGACCACTGAAATGCATTGGAAAGAACGCCAGGTTCATCCCGACGAACGTCAGCCAGAAGTGCCACTTGCCGAGCGTCTCGGAAAGCAGCCGGCCCGTCATCTTGGGCCACCAGTAATACATCCCGGAGAACAGGCCGAGCATCGTGCCGCCGAACAGCACGTAGTGAATGTGCGCCACCACGTAGTAGGTGTCGGTCTGCTGCAGGTCGGCGGGGGGCGAAGCGTGCGTCACACCCGACAACCCGCCGATGATGAACATGGCGATGAACCCGACCGCGAACAGCATCGCCGTCGTGAAACGGATTTGGCCGCCCCACATCGTGCCGATCCAGTTGAAGATCTTCACTCCCGTCGGGACGGCGATGAGCATGGTGGTGGCGGAGAACACCGAGTCGGCGATGGGCCCCAGCCCGACTGAGAACATGTGGTGGCTCCACACCCCCCACCCCATGAAGCCGATCAGCACTCCCGAGTACACGACCACCGTGTAGCCGAAGAGCGGCTTGCGCGAAAAGGTCGGCAGGACCTCGGAGACGATCCCCATCGCCGGCAAGATGAGGATGTAGACCTCGGGGTGGCCGAAGAGCCAGAAGAGGTGCTGCCACAGAATCGGGTCGCCACCGCCCGACGGGACGAAGAAGTGAGTCCCAAAGAAGCGGTCGAACATGAGGAGCACCAGCGCCACGGTGATCACGGGGAAGGCGGTGATCACGAGGAATTGCGTGACGAGGGTCATCCAGGAGAATACGGGGAGCCGCATCAGCCTCATGCCCGGCGCCCGCATGTTCAGGATCGTGACGATGAAGTTGAAGCCCGCCGCGAGCGAGGCGATCCCGAGGATCTGGAGGCCGAGCAGCCAGAAGTCGACGTTCGGTCCCGGCGAGAACTGCCGCGAGGTCAGGTTGGCGTATCCGAACCAGCCGGCGTCGGGGGCGACGGACAGGGTTCCGGCGCCGAGCAGCGGACCCGCGACGAAACTCGCGTTCAGGAACAGGCCGCCGAGCAGGAACACCCAGTAGCTGAACGCGTTGAGCCGCGGGAAGGCGACGTCGCGGGCGCCGATCTGGAGCGGGATGATGTAGTTGAAGAAGGCAGCCGAGAGCGGCATCAGCGCGAGGAACACCATCGTCGTGCCGTGCATCGTGAACAGCTGGTTGTAGACCTCGGCGCTCACCCCGATCCCTTCCGGCCGGGCGAGCTGCGCGCGGATCACCAGCGCCTCGAGCCCGCCGATCAAGAAAAACCCGAGCGCGGTCCAGAAGTAGAGCTGGCCGATCCGCTTGTGATCGGTGGTCGTGAGCCAGCTCTTCATTTCAAGCTCTGGAGGTAAGCGATGAGCGCCGCGACCTGATCGTCGGGCAGCGGCATCGCGGGCATCAGCGAACCGGGCTTCAAGTAGGGCGCGTTCGTGATCCAGCGGCGCAGCCACTCCTCGGTGTTGGGGAGCGTCGCGCCAGCCAGCATCGTGCGGCTGCCCACGTGCGTGAGATTCGGACCGACGGTCCCGCGCGCCTGGGGCACGCCGGTGATCGTGTGGCAGGCGATGCAGGCGCCGTGCGCAAACAGGTCCTGGCCGCGCTCCGCGAGCGATCCGCGCGGCGGCACGGCGGCCGCCGTCACCTGCCGGGCCGCCCACGCGCGGAATGCCGAGTCGGATTGCACGAACACGCGGAGCCGCATGTTGGCGTGCGACGCGCCGCAGAACTCGGCGCACTGGCCCGCATACTCGCTGATCGAATCGGGCGTGAACGCGATGCGAGTCACCCGCCCCGGCGTGAGGTCGCGCTTCCCGCCCAGGCCCGGCGCCCAGAAGCTGTGAATCACATCGGCCGAGGTCATTTCGAGCTGAACCGGCTTGCCGCGCGGCAGATGCAGCTCGTTGGCCGTCACGACGCCGAGCTCGGGGTAGCGGAACTCCCACCACCATTGGTGCCCGACAACTTCCACCCGCAGGGCCCCCTCGGGAGCGCGGGCGGCGGTGGCGAAGATCGTGCGCATGGTGGGCACGGCGATGAAGACGAGGATCAGCGCCGGCGCCAGGGTCCAGCCGATCTCGAGGACGGTGTGGCCGTGCAGCCGCGAGGGCGGGCCGCCGCCCGTCCGCTGCCGGTACCGGATGATCACGAACAACAGCAGTCCTTCGACGATCGCAAAGACGACCACCGCCCACCAGAAGATGTTGGTGAAGAGATTGTCGACCGCGACACCCAAGTCCGAGCGGGGAGCCAGCGTGGTTTGGGGGAAGGGTCCGCCGCAGCCGGCGACGGCGAGCAAAATGGCGGCGAGGAGCCTCGGTGTCGGTCGCATGAGCGAAGGCCCCAGAAACTAGGTTATCTTGGGCCGCTATGGAAGAGTTGTCGGGCCGCCTGCAGGCCGCCCTCGGAGCCGCCTATCGCGTCGAGCGGGAACTGGGCGGCGGCGGGATGAGCCGCGTGTTCCTCGCCGAGGAGACGCGGCTCGCCCGCCGCGTCGTCGTGAAGGTGCTGCCGCCTGAGTTGGCGGCGGAGATCAGCGTCGACCGGTTCAACCGCGAGATTCAGCTCTCCGCCTCGCTACAACACCCGCACATCGTGCCCCTGCTCGCGGCGGGAGGCTCGGCCGACGTGCTGTACTACACGATGCCCTTCGTGGAGGGCGAGGCGCTGCGCACCCGGCTGGCGCGGGAGGGCGCGTTGCCGGTGCGCGACGCCGTGCGGATCCTCAAGGACGTCGCCGACGCGCTCGCCTACGCGCACGCGCGCGGCATCGTGCATCGCGACATCAAGCCCGACAACGTGCTCCTCTCCGGGAACCACGCGGTCGTGGCCGACTTCGGTGTGGCCAAAGCGGTGAGCCAGGCGAAGGGCCAGAGCGGCCTGACGTCGGTGGGCGTGGCGCTCGGCACGCCCGCGTACATGGCGCCCGAGCAGGCCGCCGGCGACCCAAACATCGACCATCGCGCGGACATCTACGCGCTGGGCGCGATGGCCTACGAGATGCTGACGGGGCGGCCGCCGTTCACCAACCTCTCGCCGCATCAGATGCTGGCAGCGCACATCACCGAGCCGGTGGGACCGATCACGGATGCGCGGCCCAGTCTGCCGCCGGCCCTGGCCGAGCTGGTGATGCGCTGTCTGGAGAAGAACCCACCCGACCGTCCACAGACCGCCGCTGAGATCTATCAGGTGCTCGAGTCGCTCGCCACGACGAGCGGTTCGGCGACAGTGACGTCCGCGAGCGCCACGCTGCGGCACGTGCTGCGCCGGCCTCGGAACCGACGGATCGGCCTGGTCGTCTTGGCCGCCGTGGTCGTCACCGGCGGGTGGCTGGCGCTGCGGTCCCCCGCCGGGTTGGCGCTCGACCTGAACCGTGTGGCGGTCGCGCCCTTCGACGTCCTGGGCGGAGGTCCCGAGCTCGCGTTGTGGCGCGAAGGCCTGGTGGACGTGTTGTCGCGCAGTCTCGACGGCGCCGGTCCACTGCGCTCGGCATCGACGACGATGATCGTACGCCGTTGGAGCGGGCGCGCCGATGCGGCGTCGGCGCAGGCGCTCGGCCGCGCGACTGGTGCGGGCACGGTCGTGTTCGGCGGCCTCGTCCAGGCCGGCCCCGATTCCGTGCGCCTCACCGCCACGGTCCTGAACACCTCCGACGCGGCGTCGCTGGGCGAGATCGATTTGCGTGAAGCGTCCGAGCGGATGGACCAGCTGGTCGACTCGCTCACGGTGCGGGTGCTGCGCGAGCTGGGACGGACGCGCGCCATCGGCTTGGTGCGGAGCTCTTCGCTCGGCTCACCATCGTTGCCCGCGCTCAAGGCGTTCCTCCAGGGCGAGCAGTTCCTGCGACGGTCGGAATGGGATTCGGCGCTGGCCTACCACCAGCGCGCCATCGGTTTGGATAGCGGGTTCGTGCTCGCATGGAGCCACGCGGGGATGGCGGCGGGATGGCAGCATGCCGCCCAGGATTCGTTATCGCGCACGTACAAGCTGCGGGCCGGTGCGATGAATCACGGGCTCGCGCCCCGCGAGAGCCTCGTCGTTCAGGCGGAATCGCTCGCGGCGGTCGTCTACGCCGGCCCCGGCCCGATCGGCGGGAAGTGGTGGACGTACGGCCGCCGGCTCATCGCGACACTCGACGAGGCGGTGCGCCGCTACCCCAACGACCCTGAGTTGTGGTACATGCTGGGCGACGCGCGCTTCCACGCGGGCGGACTGGCGGACAAGGCGTCCCGCACCGCCCTCGACGCGTTCGACCGGTCCATCGCGCTCGACTCGGCGTTCACGCCGTCGTACGTACACGCGGTCCCGCTGGGCCTCGAGCTGAACGGAACGGCGTCGGGGCGCCGCTACGCCAAGGCGTTCCTGGCCGCGGGTGCGATGGGCCAATACGCGCAAAGCACCGAGCTGGTGCTGCGGTTGATCGATCCCGCCAGCAGCGCCGGTGCCATCCGGTACCTCGCCGACAGCGCCGACCTGCACATGCTCCAGACCGTGTGGCTGGCGATCAACCGCTGGACCGACTCCGCCGAGGTGGGGGTGGCGTTGCTGCGCGCGCGGGTGGCTGCCGAACAAGCGGCCGGCAAGCCGTCCAACTTCTCGAGCTTCGCGCTGCCGGTGGCGCTCGCGGCGCGCGGCCATATCCGAGAGGCGTACTCGCGGACCACCTTCCCTACCTTGGTGGCGCAGTTCGTCGTGGTCGGCGGGGGTCCCGCGGACAGCGTGCTCCGGCTCGCGCGCGGTTTCTCCACGAGTCGCGGCCAGGAGATTCTGTACGCCGCGCCGCTGTTCGCGGCGCAGCACGACACGGCAGGTCTGGCAGGCCTGACGCGAAATCTGGACGCGATGCGCCGGCGCCCCCTTCCGCCCACTGCACCGCCGATCGCGCGGGACGTCTTCGGCTATCTGGCATCCGCGAGCCACGCCTTCCTGGCGCTGGCGCGGGGGGACAGCGCCGAGGCGCTGCGGCTGTTTGACGCGCTCCCCGACACGGCGTGTTTCGGCGCGTGCGTGATCGACGACCTGGTGCACGTGCAGCTGCTCGCGGCCCGCGGGCGATACGCCGATGCGCGAGCGCGCCTGGAACGGCCGCCGGTGGGGTTCACACCGGGTTTGCTGCCGATCGAGATCCTGCGTGGGCTGGAGCGGGGTCGGGTGTACGAGCAACTCGGGGATCGCGAGAATGCGATCGCGGGATACAGCCTGGTGGTGGACGCGTGGCGCAATGCCGACCCAGAGCTGAAGACGTACGTCGACGAGGCGCGCGCGGCGCTGCTGCGCCTGGGTGGGGAGAAACGGGCGAGCTGATGAGTTAGATTCTGGGCGCCTCGCGACCGTGGCGGAACTGGCAGACGCGCCAGCCTTAGGAGCTGGTGGGGCAACCCGTGGGGGTTCGAGTCCCTCCGGTCGCACTGCCCGGAAGGTTCTGAAGGTTGGTGGAGGTCCGGAAGGTTGTGAAGGACCGACCCGTTCAGATCCTTCACCAACCTCCACCCACCTCCACTTCCTATTCAGGTTAGATTCCCGTCACATGCCAGACATTCTCGTAAAGAAGACCCATGCCGAGCCCGGCGAAGCGTCACTGGAAGTGACGATTCCACCCGATAGCGTGAAGGCGGCCGAGGAGCGGGCGACGCGCGTCTACCAGCAACGCGCCCGGCTCCCCGGCTTCCGCCAGGGGAAGGCGCCGGCGGCCGTTGTGCGGAAGAAGTTCGCTGAAGACATCCGCCAGCAGGCGTTGCAGGAGCTGGTGCAGGAAAGCTGGCGCGCCGCGGTCGAGCAGGAAAAGCTCAAGCCGATCGCCGACCCGCACATCCACAACCTCAAGTGGGAAGAAGGGTCTCCGGTCACGTTCGAGCTGCACGTCGAGGTGAAGCCCGACCTGAAGCTCGATCGGTTGGGCGGCTTCCGTCTGACCCGCGCCGTGCCGGCCGTGACGGAAGCCCAGGTCGATGCGCAGGTCAACGAGCTGCGGGGGCAGCGGGCACCGTGGACGCCGGTTCTGGACGAGAAGCCGAAGCCCAAGGACCTGGTGCACGTCACGATCGCGACGCGCGAAGGCACTGAGATCAAGGATCCCCAACCCTACCAGCTGGTGCTGGGCGAGGGCCGGGCGATCCCGGAAGTCGAAGAGCGCATCATGAGCCTGCTGCCCGGGGAGATGGCGGACGCCATCGTGCGTTTCCCCGACGACTTCGCCGAGGAAGCGAAGCGCGGCCAAACGCGCGACGTCCGGATCACGCTGCACGAGGTGAAGCGGCAGACCCTCGCCGAGCTGGACGATGCGTTCGCGCGTGAGGTGGGAGATTTCGAGTCGCTCGCGGCGCTGCGGCAGGCGGTCACCGAGGATCTCCGGAAGGAGGCCGAGCGCGACGCCGACGCGAAGGTACGGGCCGAGCTGATCGAGCAAATCGTATCCGCCAACGCCGTGACCGCCCCGCGGCCGCTCGTCGAGCGCGCGCTGTATGTGTACGCGCAGGCGTACGGTGTGCCCGAGGAGCGGTGGCCCAAGTTTGCGGAGGAGTTCCGGCCGGTGGCCGAGGCGCAGGTGCGGCGCGACCTGGTGCTCGACCACGTGATGGACGCGCAGCAGCTGCGCGCGACCGAAGCCGAGTTGGACCAGCGCATTCAGGAGCTCGCCGAGCGGCGCGGGATGCCGCCGGCCCAGCTCTATGCGTCGCTGGAGAAGGCCAAGCGGCTCCGCGACGTCGAGCGGAGCATCACCGAGGAGAAGGTGTTCGCCTACCTCCTCTCGCAGTCCACCGTGGAGCAGCCGTGAGCAAAAGCCAGATCTATCCGCCCTACATCATCGAGCGCTCGAGCCGGGGCGAGCGAACCTACGACATCTTCAGCCGCCTCCTCATGGATCGCATCGTGTTCCTCGGTACGGCGATCAATGACGACGTGTCCAACATCATCATCGCGCAGCTCCTGTTCCTCGATGCCGACAACCCCGAGCGCGACATCTACCTGTACGTGAATTCGCCGGGCGGATTGGTGTCGTCGGGAATGGCGATCTACGACACGATGCAGTTCCTGCGCGCTCCCGTGAACACGATCTGCATGGGCATGGCCGCCTCGATGGGCTCGTTCCTGCTCACCGCGGGCCGCAAGGGGAAACGCTCGGCACTGCCGCACGCGCGTATCATGATGCACCAGCCGTCGGGCGGGACGCAGGGCACAGCCTCGGACATCGAGATCCAGGCGCGGGAGATTCTGTACCTGCGCGGTAAGCTCAACGAATTGTATGCTAAGCACACCGGAAAGGCCGTCGAGCAGATCGAAAAGGACATGGATCGCGACCGCTTCATGTCGGCCGAAGAAGCGAAGGAATACGGCCTGATCGACCACGTCATCTCCAACTTCCAGGAGATTGGCGACGGCAAGAAGGCCAAGTGATCCCTTGCGCTGGCCCGACTAGCTTCCCATACTAGGAAGACATGTCTCACGACAAGCATCTCCGCTGTTCCTTCTGCGGCAAGTCCAAGGATTCGGTCCGGAAATTCATCTCCGGACCATCCGTGTACATCTGCAACGAGTGCATCGCGCTCTGTAATGAGATCCTGGCGGAGGATGAAGAGCGCGAAGTCGCGGAAGCCATCACGCAGGTCCCCACGCCCCAGGAGATCAAGGACGTGCTGGACCAGTACGTGATCGGGCAGGAGCGGGCCAAGAAAACCCTCGCCGTCGCCGTCTACAACCACTACAAGCGGATCAACTCCCACTCGGGCCGTGAGAACGAAGTCGAGCTCGACAAGAGCAACATCCTCTTGATCGGCCCGACGGGCGTGGGGAAGACGCTGCTGGCGCAGACGCTGGCCCGCATTCTCGACGTACCGTTCACGATCGCCGACGCCACCACGCTCACCGAAGCCGGGTACGTCGGCGAGGATGTCGAAAACATCCTGGTGCGGTTGCTGCAGGCGGCGGACTTTAACGTCTCCGAGGCCGAGCGCGGCATCGTCTATATCGACGAGATCGACAAGATCGCCCGCAAGTCGGAGAATCCCAGCATCACGCGCGACGTGTCGGGCGAGGGCGTGCAGCAGGCGCTGCTCAAGATCCTCGAGGGCACGGTGGCCAGCGTGCCGCCGCAGGGCGGCCGCAAGCACCCGCAGCAGGAATACATCCAGGTCAACACGAAGGACATCCTCTTCATCTGCGGCGGGGCGTTCGACGGCCTCGAGAAGATCATCGAGTCCCGCACCGGGCGCCGCCAGATCGGCTTCACCAAGGAAGAGGTGGCCGAGGGGATGGCCGAGAAGCTGAAAAAAAATCCCTTCGTCGACGTCGAGCCGGACGACCTGCTGCGCTACGGCCTGATCCCGGAGCTGGTGGGCCGCCTGCCGGTCACCGTCCCGCTCGACTCGCTCGACGAAGAGTCGCTGGTCCGCATCCTGGTCGAACCGAAGAACGCCCTGGTGAAGCAATACCAGAAGCTGTTCGAGCTGGAGGACGTGCGCCTCACGATCGAGAAGGAGGCGCTCCGGGCGATCGCGCAGAAGGGCATCAAGCGCGGCACCGGCGCCCGCGGCCTGCGCGCCATCCTCGAAGAGATGATGACCGAGATCATGTTCGAGCTGCCCAGCCGCGACGACGTGCGTGAGGTGGCGATCAACGCCGAATGCGTGACCACGGGCCGCGCGCCCCTGCTCGTGACCGAGCGCCCGCGCCAGAAGAAAGAAGCCTGACCGAGACGCTGTTCCGCGGCTCGTTCCCACGGGCCGACGTGGTTCTCGATCCCCCACTCCCAGAAGTCGCGTTCGTCGGCCGAGCCAACGCCGGCAAGTCGAGCCTGCTCAACAAGCTCACCGGCTCCCGGATCGCCAAGGTGTCGGGCACGCCAGGGAAAACGCGCGCGATGAACGTGTTTGCCGTGAGTGGGGCGTGGGACGTGGGGCGTGACAACGACCCACGCCCTACGCCCCACGCCCTGTACTTTCTCGACCTCCCGGGGTACGGATACTCCCGGGCGGCCAAGGCGGATCGCATCGCCTTCCGGCGTCTCGTGAACCATACGCTCAACCGGGAGCGGCTCGCAGGCGTCGTCTGGCTGCTCGACATCCGGCACGAGCCGTCCGCCGAGGATCTCACGATGCAGGACCTGCTGGTCGAGCGCGAAACGCGCACGCTTGCGGCCCTCACTAAGGGGGACAAGCTTCCGCGGAGAGAACGCGACCGGCGGGAGCAAGAACTGCTCGCGACCTTGGGGCTCCCGGAGGATCAGGTCGTCGTGACGAGTGCGAAGACTGGCGAAGGCATTGCCGACCTGAAGGAAGCAATTACGGGATTGATCGGAGGAGCGAATGCCGGCGGTTAGTGCG
>Ga0070696_100002494_pt1 | contig 12206 bp, 9 predicted proteins | sample KBSK1253metaG_FD_65474 | JGI IMG/M metagenome (GOLD analysis project Ga0070696, IMG submission 65474) | Corn, switchgrass and miscanthus rhizosphere microbial communities from Kellogg Biological Station, Michigan, USA - KBS K1-25-3 metaG | ecosystem: Host-associated > Plants > Roots >... | reverse complement strand
GTGCGGGATCCGGCGGTCAAGGTCTACACCTTCATCGCGCGCAGGACCCGCCGGAGCGCGGCGTCGAGCGGGTCCTCCGTCGTCTGCAGCTCGATCGCCTGGTAGGCCAGACCGAGCGGCGTGACGTCCTGCTGGTCGACGAGCAGGTCCGTCGCGTCCGTGATCGATTCGACCTGGTCCGGCGCCATGACGACGATCTCCGGAGGCCGGGCGAACGACAGCCGCTGCCAGAAGCGCTCGGCCCGGAGCGCGGCGGCGATCTCGGGCAAACGCGAGCCGCCGCCGCAGACGTAGATCCGGCCGGGCAGCAGGTCGCCCCCGCCGAGCTCCTCCATGACGAGCTCGACGCCGGCCGCCCAGACCTCGACGTCCTCGCCGACGATCGTCGCGATCTCGTCATGGCGATCGACCGGCAGGCCGCGGGCGTAGTCGACCTTTGCCGACTCGGCGCGCGGGAACGGCAGCTCCAGTCGGTCCGCGAGGCTCTTCGTGAACGCCCGGCCGCCGAGGGCGAACATGCGCGTGCCCTCAATGCCGCCCTGCCGGACGAGCGCAACGTCCGTCGTCCCGCCGCCGACGTCGACGAAGAGCGCGCCCGCCTGGCGGACCTGGTCCGAGCCGAGGACACGGGCGACGGCGTACGGCTCGGCGACGATCTCGAGCAGCTCCAGGTCCAGCTGCGAGGCCACCGTCTGGAGCGCGCCGAGATGAACGAGCGGCGCGAAGGCGTTGAAGATCCCGATCTTGACGTGGCGGCCCTGGAAGCCGACCGGGTTCGTCAGCGCGTAGCCGTCGATCGACGCGGCGACGATCGCCGCGTGGACGAGCCGGACATCGACGTTCGGCAGGCCGGTCTCCCACGTGATCGACCGCTCGGCCTCGCGGAGCGCCTCGCGCTGGACCGAGTCGATCAGCTTCTGGAGCTCCGCCTCCGTGATCGGCTGGTCCGGCCGCTTGCGCTCGTGGTTGTGCGTGGTCGTGAAGCCCTTGACGAGCTCGCCCGCGATCCCGATGACGACCTGGCTCGGGCGGAAACCGGCCATCTCCTCGGCTTCCTGGAGGGCGACGGAGCAGTTGTCGACGACCGCGGCGATGTCGGCGACGGTCCCCGACGACATGTGGCTCAGGCCCTGTCGCTTGCGGCCGACGCCGCGGACGGTCCCGTGGCCGTCGTCGCCGATCTCGAAGACGAGCGCCTTGGCGAACTCCGTCCCGATGTCGAGCGCGGTGCAGGCAGCGAGCCCGTCGGCCTCGTCGCGCTGGAGGATCCGGCGAAGGAACGCCACGCTCAGAGGTTCCAGTCGGGAACGACGAGGTCGCCGGACACGAGCCGGACGCCGAGGATGCCCAGGAACGCCGTCGAGGCGACGAGCAGGGCGACGCCGCCGCCCGCGGCCAGCGGATGGCGCTCACCACCGGCCAGGAACCCGTAGCCGATCGCGATGAAGCCGAGCCCGGAGACGAGGGCCAGCCAGCCGAGGAGCCCGTCGAGCGCCGTGTGGCTCGCGAAGGCGGCGACCGACAGGTACCAGAGGCCGACGGCCGCCCCGAGGAGAAGGACAGGTCGCTTCGTCTGCTCGAACGTCACGCGGCGGGCCACGAGGAGGGCCTGGAGGATGGCCGTGGCCAGCATCGCCACGATCCCGACCGCCGTCGGCGCCAGGACCATGGTCGTGGCGACTTCACTCTCGATGGCCGCGACAAGGAAGGCAACCGGGATGGTCGCCAGCATGAGCACGACGCTGCTCGCGTCATTGAGTGCGCCCCAGAGCCCACCCTTCGCAAAGAACAGGACGATCGTCACCGCCCCGATCACCGTCGCGACGGCAGCAATCAACGCGCTCCAGCCGGCCGCGATCTCCGGCGTCATCGAGGGCTGCCGAGCACCTGTAGGGCGTTGCGGATGGCGGCCAGGGCGTCCTCCAGACCCTCGCGCCGCGAGCCCTTGCCCTGGGCCATCTCCGGGCGGCCGCCACCGCGGCCGTCGATCGTCTGGCTCGCCTCGCGGACGAGTTCGCCCGCGGAGACTCCCCGGCTCACGAGGTCGTCGCTGACGGTGACGAACAGCTGCGGCTCGTCGGCGTCGAGGCCGAGGGCGATCACGCCGGAGCCGAGCACGCCCCGAACATCCTTGGCCGCGCCCTTCATCTCGTCGATCGACGGGTATGGCCCGACGAAGGTGACGAGGCGGACACCGGGCGCGACTTCCTCGGCGCGGCCGGCGAGGTCGCCGGGTTTCGGCGGCGCGCCGGCCGTACCCGCTCCGGCCTTCAGGCGCCGGCGGGCGTCGCGGAGCTCGTCCTGGAGCGCGCGGATGCGATCCGGGAGTGCCTCCGGCGTCTGGGCGCCGGCCGCCTCGGCAGCGGCCGCGAGCGCGTCGGAGCGCGCGCGCAGGTACGCATCCGCGCCCGCGCCGGTCAGCGCCTCGATCCGGCGCATGCCGGACCCGATCGACCGCTCCCCGGTGATCACGAAGCCGCCGATCTGCCCCGAGGCGCGGCAATGCGTCCCACCGCACAGCTCGTGGCTGTAGCCGTCGACGCGGACCGTCCGGACGGTCTCGCCGTACTTCTCGTCGAAGAAGGCGTCGGCGCCGGCCTCGATCGCCTCCCCCATCGACATGTAGCTCGGCGTCACGGTGCGGTCGTCGCGGATCACCGCCCGGACCTCGTCCTCGATCGCCCGGATCTCCTCGGCGGTGAGGGGGCGGTCGAACGGGAAGTCGAACCGGAGACCCTCCGGCGTCACGAGCGAGCCGGCCTGGCGAGCGCTGTCGCCGACCACGTTCCGGAGCGCTCGGTGCAGGACGTGCGTGCCCGTGTGGTTGCGCATCGTGCGCGCTCGCCGCTCGGCGTCGACGACGGCATCCACCGTCTCCCCGACGCGCAGCCGGCCGTGGAGCGTGCCGCGGTGGACGATCAGGCCGCCGAGCGGCTTCTGCGTGTCCTCCACCGTGAACAGCGGCGATCCGCCGCCGACCTCGCGAATTTCGCCGCGGTCGCCGACCTGTCCCCCACCCTCGGCGTAGAAGGGCGTCCGATCGAGGACGATCTCGGCCGCCCCCTGTCCGGTCAGCTCCTCGTACTCCATGCCGTCACGGATGATGGCGACGACCTCCCCCGGCGCGGTCGTCGTCTCGTACCCGAGGAACTCCGTGTCGCCGGCGCGACCCTGGATCGCCTGATACAGCGCGGTCAGCTCGGCGTACTCGGCGAGCTGGGCCTTCTTGCCGGCGCGACTTCGCTCGCGCTGCTCGGCCAGTGCCGACTCGAACCCGGCCCGATCGACGGCGACGCCGTACTCCGCCGCCAGCTCGACGGTCAGGTCGATCGGGAACCCGAACGTGTCGTGGAGCCGGAACGCGAGGTCGCCCGGCAGCACCGGCGCCCCGTCCGGGACCGCCTCCGGGCGGCGGCCGATGACCCGTTCGGCGTTCGGGGCGAGCGCCGTCAGCGCGCCCTCGAGCTGGCTCGTCCCCGCGTCCAGGGTTCGAGCGAACTGTGTCTCCTCGCGTTCGATGGCGGCGAGGACGGCCTCGGGCCGCTCGGCCAGGTGCGGATAGGCGTCGACCATGATGTCGATCACGACCTTGCCGAGCTCGGCCAGGAACGGCTCGCGCCGGCCGAGCAGCCGGCCGTGGCGGACCGCGCGGCGGACGATCCGGCGGAGGACGTAGCCCCGTCCCTCGTTCGACGGCAGCACGCCATCGGCGATCAGGAAGACGATCGCCCGGGAATGGTCCGCGATGACCTGGTAGCTGAAGCGCTCGGCCTCGAACGCCTCGGGGTCGTGCCCCATCAGCTCGCGCATCCGGGCGTGGATCGGGGTGAAGAGGTCGGTGTCGAAGTTGCTCGGCACCTGCTGGAGGACGCTGGCGAGCCGCTCCAGGCTCATGCCCGTGTCGACGCTCGTGAACGGCAGCGGGACGCGGCCCGACGGCCGCTGGTCGAACTCCATGAACACGAGGTTCCAGATCTCGAGCCAGCGCGGGCAGTTCTCGGAGTGGTCGGGAATGCACTGCGGTCCCTCCGACAGCTCCGGGCCGCGATCGAAATGGATCTCGCTGCATGGACCGCATGGCCCCGTCTCGGCCATCCGCCAGAAGTTGCTGTCGTCGCCGGCATCCACATCGCCCCAGACCGCCATCCGATCCGGCGGGAGGCCGATCTCGTCGCGCCAGATCTGGCGCGCCGCCTCGTCGTCCTTGTAGGTCGTCGCGGCCAGTCGCTCGCCGGGGATGCCCATGTCCCTCGTCAGGAAGTCCCACGCCAGGTGGATGGCCTCGCGCTTGAAGTAGTCGCCGAAGCTCCAGTTCCCGAGCATCTCGAAGAAGGTGTTGTGGCGGGTCGTCCGGCCGACCTCCTCGAAGTCGTTGTGCTTGCCGGCGACCCGCAGGACCCGCTGGTAGTCGACCGCGCGGGTGTAATCCCGTTTCTCGACGCCGGTCAGGACGTCCTTGAACTGGACCATCCCGGAATTCGTGAAGAGCAGGGTCTGATCGCCGGCCGGAACGAGGCTGGTGCTGGGCACGGCGGTGTGACCGCGCTCCTCGAAGAACTCGACGAAGCGTCGCCGGATCGCGGCCGCGGGCAGCGGCTTGATCCTAGAATCGTGCTCGGCGACGGGGGACGACATCGGCCGAATGGTACCGAACGCCCTCGGCCGACCGTCGGCTCAGGCCCCGGGCATGACCTCGATCAGTGAGACCGACGGCATCGGCAGGTCGAAGCCATGGATGAGGCGCCCGTCGGGCCCGACCTCGACCGTCTGCTCCGGCTCGAGCTCCTCGAGGCGGTCGAGCTCGTGGAGCCGGCGCCACCGGGCGTCGTCCGGCCAGTCTCCGCCGGACCAATGAGCGGCCAGGTTCGAGTGCGAGGCGTCGATCCGTCGGTGGCGGATCGTCCAGCGGGCGCGCGCGAGCCCGCGGATCTCGAGCTGGACTGTCCGGTCCAGGAGCGGGTCGCCATCCGCCTTGGCCTGGTCGAGCGTTCCGTTCCAGGCCGCGATCGCGATTCGGCCGTCGTCGTCGCGCGTCGCCCAGGCTTCGACGAGCCCGCCCGCGCCGTCGCCGGCGAGCGTCATCGCGAGCTCGCGATCGCCGAGCAGCTCGAGGACGCGGATCGCCCAGAATCGCGGCTTCCGGAGATTGCCGACGGTCAGCAGCCCAAACCCGCCGTGGAAGAGCCGCTCCGGTTCGCCAAGCTCGACGAAATGATCGGACGCGACCCAGTACGCCAGCGAGTCCAGCCGCCCGGCCGCCGACCGCATCCCGCGGCAGACGAGCGGCGCGCCCCAGACGCTGTCGTTGATCGGTGAGCCGTGGGTCGGCGAGACGCCCCACTCGGTCCAGTACAGCGGCAGATCCGGTCTGCCCGCGCGGGTGGTGATCGGCCGCAGATCGAGCGGCGAGAGGCCGTAGGTGTGGGTGCTGATGAAGTCGACCGGAACGCCCGTCTCCGCCGAGTGGGCGAGGAGATCGTCGACCCAGCCGACGGCGGCGGTGGCGGGGCCCCCGACGGCGATCTCGGCGTCGACGGACTTCACCGCCCGGGCGGTGACGTCATAGAGGTCGAAATAGGCCGCCTCGTCGCCGGACCAGAAGACCTTCAGGTTTGGCTCGTTCCAGACCTCGAACGGCCACGCCCGGACCTCGTCCGCGCCGAAGCGCTCGCGGAGGTGCTCGACGAGTGCCACGACGAGGGCGGACCAGCGGCCGGCGTCGCGCGGCGGCGAGATGATCCCGCGGTAGTCGAAGACCGTCACGTCCGGGTCCGAGGCCAGGTCGCGGGGCATGAACGACAGCTCCACGACAGGCGTCATGCCCGTCCCAAGGAGCCGCTCCAGCGCCGCGTCGACCCGCTCGAAGTCGTAGACCGGCCGGCCGTCGACCTCGCGGTAGACGCCGAGGCTGTCGTGGAGGATGGCGTGAGCCCGGACGGATCGCGCCCCAAGCTCCGCGCGGACGATCCGGAACGCTTCCGCGAGCTCGTCGCCGACGTTGCGACCGCCCGGTCCCTCCCCGCGGAGGAGGAGCGCGAGGTGCTCGGAGCCGATGATCGGCCGCCACGGCCGGGCCGTGTCGCCGATCGTCGAGCCGGCGTCGACCGTCAGGGCAATGGACGCGTCACCCGCACCCGAACCGAGCGGGGCGGCGGCAGAGGCCTCCGACAGCGAGCCGACCGGTCCGTCGATCGCCGCGAGGGACGCCACGGCGTACCAGGCGTCCCGGCCGATCTCGCCGGTCGTGTCGACGTAGCCGGGATCCGGCACGGCGAGCAGGTCGCCGGCCCGATGGTCGAGGGCCCGCCATGGGCCGTCGGGCCCATCCGCCCGATGGACGAGGTAGCCGGCCGCGCCGTCGACCCGCTCCCAGTCGACGGTCACATGGCCGCGCCCGCCGATCGCCCGGACCCCGCGCGGCGGCGAGACGACGAGGTCGGGCGCCGCCCGGTTGCGCTCCGCCTGGGCGCCGAGCTCGTCGAACCAGGCGATCCGGGCGGAGCTGCCGGTCGTCACTGACCGAGGATCGCGTCGGCTGCGGAGCGAGGGCCGGCCCCGAAGGTCTCCATCCCGATGATCGGCTGAAGCGCATTCCGGACAGACTTCGTCGCGAACGCGTCACGAAGCACGTCGTCGGCCAGGGCGTTTCCGATCGACGCCATCACGATCCCCTGGTCGAGCGACAGGTACGAGTTGGAGACCACACCGGTGTCGACGTTGACCGAGTCGCGGAAGCCCCATTTGTCGTAGATCGAGAAGTCGGACTTCAGGGCCGCGAGGTCGGTCATCACCGCGTTCGGCGCCCAGCGCAGAGCGAGGAACGCCGCGTGCGGGGTCACGACACCATTCTTGTAGTCGGACGGTGTCGGATCGGGCTTCCCGTCGCGGCAGCCGGCGAAGCCATGGTCGATGAACGTGTTGGCCTCGTTCGAGGGATAGCCCTCTGGGTTCATCCCGATGCCGTCGACGCCGTAGGCGTTGTACCCGCCCTCGGGGATATTCGACGGCGAGAAGCCCCAGTAGCCGTAACCGGCCTCCACCAGCCCGTGATGGATCTGGGCCGCGACCGTCAGCGGGTGATTGACGGCCCAGCTCCGTGCGCCCCAGATCTCCTCCGGGACAAAGAGGGACGGCATGAGCGCCTCGAACATGCTGCCGCCCCAGCCGGGGACGACCTTGAAACCGGCGTACGGATAGGCGCCCTCGAACACCTTCACGCCGAGGTAGGCCTTGGTGACGCCGAGCGGCTTCGTCTCCTGCCAGCTCCAGTCGCAGCTGTTCGGAAAGGTCCGCCAGGCGCCGAAGTACTCCTTCGACGGGATCTCGCCCTTGGCGATCCCGATGTAGCTCGCGATCCGGCTCTCACTCACGATCGTGTCGTAGCAGCACGGCGACTCGCCCGTGCTCGGCACCACGTGGAACGCGATTCGGTTGACCGCGGGCCGGTAGTAGAAGCCGAAGTCCATGCTCTGGTAGATGGCGCGAGCCCGGGCCGAGGCCTCGGGCACGGTGTTGGACACCACCTGGAGTGCAGCCGCGAGCCAGCCGTTGTCGACCGAGGAGAGAATCGGGGTCAAGGGGGCGCCGGTCTCGGGCCACGTCGTCAGCTTCGACCCATCCCGGTGGTCGTACCAGTTGTAGAACTGGCCGCTCGACGTATGGCGCTCCATACCCTCGAGCGTCGTGATCGTCTGCTCGACGCGCCGGACGCTCTCGGCATGGCCGATGATCCCGAGGCGCTCGGCCACCACGGTGCTCCAGAGGTAGGCGCCGATGTTCGTCGTCGACGTCTGGACGCTCCGCGTCCCATCAGACTTCAGACTGTCGGCCGGCAGGCCGCTGTCCTCGTCGGTCATCGCGACGAAGGAATCCCACGTCGCCCGGCCGTAGTCGAGAAGGGTCGCGCGCTGGGCCGCCGTCAGTGAGGGGCCGGCGCCAGCCGCGGCGGACGCGGCGCCGGGAGCTGCGGTCGCGGCAAGCGTGACGATTCCGAGGATGACGAAGAGTCGAAGAGAGCGGCTGGCACGGCGCGGGGCCATCGGCGGGTCCTCCTGCTGGCCGGCCGCGCGGGCCGGTTCCGGGACGTCACCCCTTCAGGCCAGTGGTCGCGATGCCTTCCGTGATCCACCGCTGGAAGAGGATGAAGATGATCAGGACGGGCAGGACCAGCACGAGGGAGCCGGCCATGAGCATCCCGTGGTCGGCCTGGTACTGGCCGGTCGAGAACGTCGCGAGGGCGACCGGGAGCGTGTACATCTTTGGCTCCTGGGCCATCACGAGCGGATAGAGGAAGCTGTTCCAGCTCCCGAGGAACGTGAGGATCCCGAGCGTCGCCAGGACCGGCACGGTGATCGGCAGGACCACCTGCCAGAAGATCCGCCACTCGTTGGCGCCGTCGATCCGGGCCGCCTCGAGGAGCTCGTTCGGGATCCCGTACATGAACTGGCGGGTCAGGAACACGCCGAACGGGCCGACGAGGAAGGGCAGGATCAGGCCCGGATAGGTGTTGACCAGGCCGAGGTTCCGCATCAGGACGAAGTTCGGGATCAGGGTGATGCCGGCCGGGACCATGAGGGTCGCCAGGACCAGGCCCATGATCAGCCGCTTGCCGCGCCACTGGAGCTTCGCCAGGGCGTAGCCGAGCATCGGGCAGAACAGGATGTTGCCGACCGTCACGGCGACCGCCACGACGGTCGAGTTGAAGAAGAACCGCGGGAAGTCGAGCTGGTCGAACAGCCGGCCGAAGTTGTCGAGGGTCGGGTTCTTCGGCAGGAACGTCGGCGGGCTGACGAGGAACTCCGGCTGCGGCTTGAGCGAGCCGAGCACCATCCACAGGAACGGCCCGATCATCAGCGCGAGGCCGAGGAAGAGGAGCGCGTAGATCCACCACGTGCCGGCCGGTCGAGGGCCGGAGCTCGAGCGCCCGCGGGTCCGCGCCGGCGCCTTCGTGGGCGCGCCGGAGGCCTGGATGGCGGTCATCGCCCGGCCCCGCTCATGCGTCCTCGCTCCGCAGGAAGCGGAACTGGAGGAAGGCGATGACGGCGACGATCACGAACAGGACGTACGCGATCGCCGACGCATAGCCCTGCTTGAAGAACTCGAATCCCTGCTGGTACATGTACATCGTGACCGACAGGGTGGCGTCGAGCGGCCCGCCGTCGGTCATCACGAACGGCTCTTCGAACAGCTGGAGGTAGCCGATCGTCGTGATGACGAGCATGAACAGGATCGTCGGCCGGAGCATCGGCAGCGTCACGTAGCGGAAGGCCGACCAGCGCCCGGCGCCGTCGATCGAGGCCGCCTCGTAGAGCGAGACGGGGATCGCCTGGAGCCCGGCGATGAACACGACCATCGCGAAGCCCAGGTTGCGCCAGACGGCCATCGCGATGATCGACGGCATCGCCAGGGTCTTGCTGGCGAGCCAGTCGGGACCCTGGATGCCGATGCTGCCGAGCGCGACGTTGATCAGGCCGATGTCCGGGTTCAGCAGGAACCGCCAGACGACGGCGATGGCAACGATGCTCGTGATGACCGGGAGGTAGTAGCCCACCCGGAACGCCGTCCGGAACTTCGTGATGCCGCGGCTCAGCGCGCTCGCGATCAGGAGCCCGATGGCCAGCGTCAGCGGGACGCCGACGCCGACGAAGTAGAACGTGTTGACGAGCGACTTCCAGAACTTGGCGTCGCTCAGGAGCCGGCCGTAGTTGTCGAGGCCGACGAACGATGTCCCGATCGGGTTGACCAGGTCTCGCTGGTTGAAGCTCGTGAAGCTCAGGGCGAACGACACGAGGATCGGGATCGCGAGGAAGACGCCGAACAGGATGACGAACGGGGCGGCGAACGCCCAGCCCGTCAGGTCCCGGCGCCAGCCCCCACCTGTTGCGGCCGGACGCGGCGCCCGATCGGCGACGGTCCGTTGGGTGAGGGCTGGCGCCGTCACGTCAGTTCAGCCCGATCGACTCGGCCTGCTGCTGCATCTCGTCGGCAGCAGCCTGCGGGGCGAGCCCGCCGGTCGTCATCTTCTCGAGGGTGTCGTTGATCGCCGAGGAGACCTCACTCCAGGACCCGCTGACCGGCTGGGCCTTCGTGTCCTTGAGCTGGTCGCCGAACATCTTCACGTTCGGGTCGCTCGCGACATCCGGGTCCGACCAGGCAGCCTGGACCGCCGGCAGGTCGGTCACGGTCTTGTACCAGAGCGCCTGCGTGGTCGGGTCGGCCGTGAACTTCACGAACGCCCAGGCCGCTTCCTTGTTCTTCGATGCGCTGAAGACCACCATGTTGCTGCCGCCGAGGAACGAGGTCGCGGTCACCTTCTTCGGCATCGGCGCGATGGCCCACTTGCTCTCGAAGCCGGCCCCGCCCGCGTCCTTGATCAGGCCGAGGTGCCACGGACCCGAGAAGAACATCGGGTTGTCGCCCTTGACGAAGGCCGGCGTGATGTCGAAGCCCTCGGGGACGGACTTCGGGGTCAGGCCGTCCTGGAAGAACGACTCGTAATACGTGAGCGCCTCGACCGCCTGTTGGCTGTTCAGGGCCGGCTTGCCCGAGGCGTCGGCGATGTCGCCCCCGTTCGACCACAGGAACGGCACGTACTCCTGCCAGTTCTTGGTGCCGAGCGAGATCCCCCACTTCGAGCCGCCCTTCTCCTTCATCGCCTTGGCCATGGCCTTGAGGTCGTCCCACGTCGCGGGCGGCGCCGTGATCCCGGCCTTCTCGGCGATGTCCTTGCGGTAATAGAGGAGACGCGTCTCGACGTACCACGGCACACCGGCGGCCTTGCCGTCGACCAGGTTCGTGTTCCACGCCGTCTGGAAGAACTGGCTGGGGTCGATGTCGGCGGGGACCGGATCGAACGTTCCGTTGGCGCCGAACTGGGCCATCATGTCGGTGCCCATCTGGCTGACGTCGGGGGTCGTCCCGCCGGCGATCGCCGTCTGCAGCTTCGTCACGGCCTGGCCCCAGTCGACCGGCGTGATGTTGACCTTGACGTTGGGGTTCGCCTTCGTGAACGCGTCGGCGATGGTCTTGAGCTTCGTGCCCTCGTTGCCCATGGCCCAGACGGTGATCTCACCGCTCAGGTTCGCCGCTGGGCTGCTGCCCCCGGTCGAGCCACCGGGGGCCGTGGAGCCACCGGTCACGGGCGCCGTGGAGCCGGCTGGGGCGCCGCTCCCCTGGTTGGTGCCGCAGGCGGACAAGGAGAAGGTAAGAGCGAAGGCGACGATCAGGAACGTCGCGCGCGATGCGAGTCGCATGGGAGACCTCCTCGGTCGGAGGTCGCGGGGGTGGGCGGCCTCGCCGGTCCTCAGGGTGGGCGCCGAAAGGCGGCGGCCGCACCCGCCAGTGACCGCCCCGGACTATCAGGGGCGTGTCAGGGGCGTTGCATCCGCGCAACAACCTGGCGGCGGCTCAGGTCGGCTCCGAATCTCCGTGTGCCGAGGTGTCTTCCGTCGTCGTGCCATCCGCATCGCGACCTTTCGCGACGCGCCGTTGCCAGATCGTCGAGCCGGCGATCGCGGCGCCGACGAGCGCGCCGAGGGCTAGGCCACGGGCGAATGCCGAGGCGCGCTGCTCGCGGTCGTCCGAACCCGAGCCACCGGCCACGGCGCGGACCAGCGCCTCCAGCGGCGGCGGAACCCGGACCGGATCGCTCACGAGCCGACCTTCGGGCGGCGCGTCGGGCCGAGGACCGCGACGACTGACACGACCCCGATCCCGACCCACGCGACGGCCGATGCGGCGAGCAGCCGGAAGTCGCCGATCCGGAGGAGGTCGATGCCGAGCCGGGCGCCGATCGCGTCGCCGGCCCAGGCACCGAGGAACGCGGCGAGGACGAGGAGCGGCAGCTGGCCGCCCGCGGACCCACGGATCAGCACATACAGCCCGGTGTGGAAGATTCCGACGAGCAGTGCCAGGACGGGAGCGGGACCGATCACGCGGCGCCCGCTGCGACGGACCGCTCGATCCGGCCGCCGCCGAGGACGACGTCGCCCGCGTAGAGGACGGCCGCTTGGCCGGGAGCCGCGGCCCAGACCGGCGTGTCCGTCTCGACGACCCAGCGGCCGCCGCGGCGGGGCTCGTTCTGCGTGGCCGGGCGGACGATCGCCGGGACCGGCGTCGCGCGGTGACGGATGCGGACGGCGGCCCGGAACGCGGCGGCCGGACCCTCCGGTGGCGCGTCGGCGACGAAGGTGACGCCGCTCAGCGGC
>Ga0070696_100002492_pt1 | contig 12207 bp, 10 predicted proteins | sample KBSK1253metaG_FD_65474 | JGI IMG/M metagenome (GOLD analysis project Ga0070696, IMG submission 65474) | Corn, switchgrass and miscanthus rhizosphere microbial communities from Kellogg Biological Station, Michigan, USA - KBS K1-25-3 metaG | ecosystem: Host-associated > Plants > Roots >... | reverse complement strand
GAGTTCCCCATGCGCCACGTCCTCGTCCGCCACGAGCAGGGCGCCGCGCACGCCGCCGATGGCTACAGCCGGGCCAGCGGCGAGATCGGGGTGGCGATGGCGACCTCCGGGCCGGGAGCGATCAACCTGGTCACCGGCCTCGCCACCGCCATGATGGATTCGGTGCCGATGCTGGCCATCACCGGCAACGTGGCCCGCGCGCTGCTCGGGCGCGATGCATTCCAGGAGACCGATATCGTCGGCATCGCCCTGCCGGTCACCAAGTACGCGACCCTGGTGATGGATCCCGACGACGTGCCGGGCGCGATCGTCGAAGCGATCGAGATCGCGACCACCGGGCGGCCGGGCCCGGTCCTGCTCGACTTCCCGAAGGACGTCCTGCAGATCGATACGTCCTCGCCGGTCCCGCTGCCGGCTGACCTGCACCTGCCCGGCCTCCTGCGCCCCGTGCGCGGCGACGTGCCGGAGGCCGATGACCTGGCGGAGCTCATCGCGGCGGCTCAGCGGCCGCTCATCCTGGCCGGCCACGGGGTGCAGATCGCCGGGGCGACCGAGATGCTGCGGCTCGTCGCCGAGCGGTCGGAGATCCCGGTGGCGCACACGCTGCTCGGGATCGGGAACATCGACGAGACGCACCGGCTCTCGCTCGGCTATGCCGGGATGCACGGCTGGATGCACGTCAACAAGGCGATCCAGAAGTGCGACCTCCTGATCGGGATCGGGATGCGCTACGACGACCGCATCACCGGTAAGACGAGCACCTTTGCGCCGCACGCGAAGGTCGTCCACGTCGACGTGGACCGATCGGAGATCGGGAAGAACGTGCACACCGAGCTGGGCATCGTGGCCGACGCCGGCGACCTGCTCGCCGCGCTCCTGCGGCGCCTGCCGCAATCGCCGCGGCGCGACGCGTGGTGGTCGGAGCTCGACGGCTGGCGCGAGACGAGCGAACACCGCTCGTGGCACGGCTCCGGCGGCTGGCGCAGCGGACGCCTGTCGGCCGACTACGTGATCGAGCAGATCGGGGAGGCGACCGATCACCAGGCCACGCTGGTCAGCGACGTCGGGCAGAACCAGATGTGGGCGGCCCGCTACTTCGGCTTCCGGCGCCCGTACGCGCACCTGTCGAGCGGTGGCCTCGGGACGATGGGCTACGCGGTCCCGGCTGCGATGGGAGCAGCCCTGGCGGCGCCGGAGCACGAGACGTGGGCGGTTACCGGCGATGGCGGCTTCCAGATGACGATGCAGGAGCTGGCGACCCTGGTCGCCGAGCAGATCCCGATCCGGATCGCGGTCCTCAACAACCGCAAGCTCGGGATGATCCGGCAGTGGCAGGAGATCATCTACGACTCCAACTTCCACTCGGCCGAGCTCTTCGGGCCGGACCTGGTGGCCCTCTGCGATGCGTACGGGATGGCCGGCTTCCGCGCGTCGAGCCTCGAGGACGTGCCCGAGGTCATCGCAGCGGCGCGGGCAGCGCACGGGCCGGCGCTGATCGACTTCCGCCTCGATGAGGAACAGAACATCTATCCGATGATGCTGCCGGGCAAGGGCCTCTCGGACATGTTCGAGGGTGACGCCTGATGCCGCCTGCCGCGAGCGCCCCGGCGATGCGCCACGTGGTGAGTGCGCTGGTCGTCGATCGACCCGGCACCCTGAACCGCGTCTCCGGGCTCCTCCGTGCGCGCTCCTTCAACATCGAGTCGCTCACCGTCGGATCGACGCACGTGCCGGGAGAGTCGCGGATGACCATCGTCATCCGCGGCGACGAGGCGCACACCCACCAGGTGCTCGCCCAGCTGAACCGGGTCATCGAAGTGCTCGAGGTCGACGACCTCACCCACTCGCCGTGCCTCGAGCTCGAGCTGGCGCTGGTCGAGCTCGACACGCCGGCCGACGATGAGGCGGAGGCCACCGTTCGGGCGGCAATGAGCATGGCCGGCGGCGAGCTCCTCGACGTGAATGGCCGCTGGCGCCTGCGACTTGCCGCGGCGCCGGACGCCGTCGAGGCCGCCCTCGTCGCACTGCGCGGAGCCGGCCTGCGCAACCTCGTCCGAGCCGGAACCGTGGCGATGGCCACGACACCCGCCCACCACGAAGGAGATCCCGCATGACCACCCTCCTCTACGACCGCGACATCGACGCATCTGCGCTCAATGGCCAGCGCGTCGCGGTCATCGGCTTCGGCTCGCAGGGCGAGGCCCATGCCCGCAATCTCCACGAGTCGGGCGTGGAGGTGGTTGTCGGCCTGCGCGAGGGTTCGCGGGCGGCCGAGACAGCTCGCGCAGCCGGCCTGGAGGTGACCGATCCTGCGTCGGCGGCCACTGGCGCCGACGTGGTCATGATGCTGGTTCCTGACACCGCCGCGCCATCGGTCTATCACGAGTCGGTGGAGCGGAACCTGAAGGCCGGGGCGCTCCTGATGTTCGCCCACGGCTTCAACATCCACTTCGGGCAGATCGATCCGCCGGGTGGGATCGACGTTGGCATGGTCGCCCCCAAGGGTCCGGGCCACCTCGTACGGCGGCTCTACGAAGAGGGCGCGGGCGTGCCGGCCCTGTACGCCGTGGGGCGCGACGCCACCGGGACAGGGCGTGCTCGCACTTTGGCCTACGCCAGCGCCATCGGTGCCGGGCGTGCCGGCATCCTGGAGACCACCTTCGCCGAGGAGACCGAGACCGACCTGTTCGGTGAGCAGGCGGTGCTGTGCGGCGGCGTCACCTCCCTCGTCAGCGCCGCCTTCGAGACGCTGGTGGACGCCGGCTACCAACCGGAGCTCGCCTACTTCGAGACGATGCACGAGCTGAAGCTGATCGTCGACCTGATGTACGCCGGCGGGCTGTCGTACATGCGCTACAGCATCAGCGACACCGCCGAGTTCGGCGACTACGTGTCGGGCCCGCGGATCATCGACGACCGCGTGCGCGCCGAGATGCGGCGGATCCTCGACGAGATCCAGGACGGCTCGTTCGCGAAGCGCTGGATCGCCGAGGGCGCTGCCGGCGGCCACGAGTTCCGGCGGTTGCGAGCGGCGAACGCCACCGCACGAATCGAGCCGGTCGGCAGGGAGCTGCGCCAGCGAATGAGCTTCCTCTCACCCAAGGAGCCTCCGGCGGGATGGGCGTCTGCCGAAGAGGGCGGCGCGGGCGAGGCGACGGCCCCGGCAGCTTCGACGGCCGAGGTCGTTGCCTGATGCCCCCGCGCATCCGGATCTTCGACACGACCCTCCGCGACGGTGAGCAGGCACCGGGTGCCAGCCTGACCGCTGACGAGAAGATCCAGGTTGCGCGCCAGCTGGCCCGCCTGCGGGTCGACGTCATCGAGGCAGGCTTCCCGGCCGCCTCTCCGGGCGAGGCCGAGGCGGTGCGGCGTGTCGCAGAGGAGGTCGGCGGGGCCAAGGACGCACCGGCGATCGCGGCGCTGGCGCGCTGCGTCAGCACCGACGTCGTGGCGGCGGCGGCGGCCATCGCCCCGGCGCGCCGGCAGCACCTGCACGTCTTCATCGCGACCAGCGATATCCACATCACCCACAAGCTGCGCTCGACGCGCGAGGCGGTGCTGGAGGCGATCCGGGCCTGCGTCGCGCAGGGCCGTGAGCTGGTTGGAGCCGAGGCCACACTCGAGTTCAGTGCCGAGGACGCCAGCCGCACCGAGCTCGAGTTCCTGCTGACGGCGTACGAGGCCGCGGTGGAGGCCGGTGCGGACGTCATCAACGTGCCCGACACGGTGGGCTACGCGGAGCCGGCCGAGTTCGGGGCGCTCGTGCGTGAGGTCGTCCGCGCCGTTGGCAGGCGGGCGGTGGTCAGCGTGCACTGCCACAACGACCTGGGCCTCGCCAGCGCCAACACGCTGGCCGCGATCCGCGCCGGGGCCCGGCAGGTCGAGGTGACCGTGAACGGGATCGGGGAACGGGCCGGCAACGCGTCCCTGGAAGAGGTGGTGATGGCGCTGCGCACCCGACCAGGTCGGTTCCGCAACGCGACCGTCGGCGTTGCGACCGAGCAGATCACCGCGGCGAGCCGCCTGGTCAGCTACCTCACCGGGCTGGCGGTCCAGCCGAACAAGAGCGTGGTCGGGGCGAACGCCTTCGCCCACGAGTCGGGGATCCACCAGGACGGGTTCCTGAAGAACCCGCTCACCTACGAGATCATGACCCCGGCCTCCGTCGGCCTGGCGGCATCGACGCTGACGCTCGGCAAGCTCTCGGGGCGGCGCGGCTTCGACGAGCGCCTGCGGCGGATCGGGATCGAGCTCGAGCCGTCGGACCTGGACACGCTGTACGCGGAGGCGATGGCGCTCGCCGACAACAAGAAGCAGGTGACCGATGCCGATCTGGTCGCCCTCGCCGAGCAGCACGTCGACCCTGTCCCGCCGCTCGTCCGGCTGGAACACTGGGCGGTCGCCAGCCGGCAGGGCGAGTCGAGCAGCGGCAATGTCAGCCTCTTCTTCGAGGGAACCACGTACCGGGCCTTCGCTGGCGGCAACGGGCCGATCAACGCGCTCCTCTCCGCGGTCGACAGCGCCCTCGAGAAGATCATCGGTGGCCGTCCCACGCTCCTCGACTACTCCGTGCGCAGCATCGGCACCGGTGAGGATGCACAGGGCGAGGCGACGGTCAAGGTCAGCCTGCCGACCGAAGGCGCCGAGGCGCCGCCCTCGACCTACACCGGCCACGGGTTGTCGACCAACGTGGTCGAGGCGAGCGTGCGCGCCTACCTGGCGGCGATCAACAAGCTGCTGGCCGAGCACCCGGCCACCGCCGAGGCGATCGAGCAGGCCAAGGCGGCCCAACCGGCCAGGGCGCGCGCCGACCGACCGGCGCAGGAGCTCGCAAAGGGCCCTTCGGGAGCCGGCGCATGACGAGCCGCGCCACGCCCCAGCCGTACCGCGTCGCGTACCTTCCCGGCGACGGGATCGGACCCGAGGTGAGCGCCTCCGCGCGTCGCTGCGTCGACGCCGCCGGCCAGCGCTTCGGGTTCGAGGTGACGTGGGACGAGCAGCTGGTCGGTGGGTCGGCGATCGACGCGACCGGTCAGCCGCTGCCGGCGGCCACGCTCGACGCCTGCGGCGCGGCCGATGCGGTCCTGCTCGGCGCAGTGGGTGGTCCGGCCTGGAGCGATCCGCTCGCCACGGTGCGTCCGGAGCAGACCCTGCTCGGGTTGCGCGCCGGCCTGGGTCTGTTCGCGAACCTTCGACCGGTGCGCGCGCATCCTGGGCTCGCCTCCGCCTCGCCCCTGCGCCCGGAGGTGCGGGCTGGGGCAGACCTGCTCATCGTCCGGGAGCTGACCGGCGGCCTCTACTTCGGCGAGCCTCGAGGCTGGAGCGGCGACGAGGCGGTGGACACGCTGCGCTACACGCGCCCCGAGATTGAGCGCGTCGTTCGGCTCGCCTTCGAGCTGGCGGTCGGACGCAGGGGGAGGCTCACCAGCGTCGACAAGGCCAATGTGCTCGAGTCGAGCCGCCTGTGGCGCGCGGTCGTCGACGAGGTGCGCTCAGATTTCCCTCAGGTCAGCGTCGAGCACGCCCTGGTCGACTCCCTGGCGCTCGCCCTCATAACCCAGCCGTCGCGCTTCGACGTTCTTGTCACCGAGAACCTGTTCGGCGACATCCTGTCGGATGAGGCGGCCGCCATCGCGGGCTCGCTCGGGGTGATGACGTCCGCCAGCCTGGGTGGGCGGCTCACTGCTCACGGGCGCTTCGGGCTGTTCGAGCCGGTGCATGGCAGCGCACCGGACATCGCGGGGCGCGGAACCGCCAATCCGCTCGCCGCCATCGGCTCAGCGGCGCTGATGCTGGCCTGGTCGCTCGGCGAGCCGGCCGCCGCCGAGGCGCTGGAACGCGGGATCGAGGCGGTCCTGGAATCCGAGATCCGAACGCCCGATCTGGGCGGCACCGCGAACACCCTCATCGTCGAGGACCTGGTCCTGGCGGCCCTCCGCGACGAAGCGCGGGTGAGCAGATGAGCGACCAGCCCGTCCTCCTCTATGACACGACGCTGCGCGACGGGACGCAGCGCGAGGGGCTGGTGCTGTCGCTCTCCGACAAGCTGAAGATCGCGCGACGCCTCGACGAGGCCGGCTTCCCCTACATCGAGGGCGGCTGGCCCGGCTCGAACCCCAAGGACCATGAGTTCTTCGCCACGGCGCGCACCATGACGTGGCGCCATGCCCGGATCACTGCGTTCGGCTCGACGCGCCATCGCTCCGCCCGGGCAGAGGACGACCCGAACCTTGCCGCCCTGATCGCCGCCGAGACCTCGGTCGCGACCATCTTCGGCAAGAGCTGGCTGCTGCACGTCACCGAGGTGCTGGGTGCCACGCCGGACGAAAACCTGGCCATGATCGGGGACTCGGTCGCTCATCTGCGCGCGGCGGGACGCGAGGTGATCTACGACGCCGAGCATTTCTTCGACGGCTACAAGGCCGACGCCGCCTACGCCCTCGCCACCCTGCGGGCGGCTCGCGAAGGCGGGGCCAGCACGCTCGTCCTCTGCGACACGAACGGCGGCTGCCTGACCGATGAGGTGGCTGCCATCTCCCGCTCGGTGATCGCGGCCCTGGGCAACGAGACGACGTACGGGATCCACGTTCACGACGATGCCGGGCTGGCGGTTGCCAACTCGCTGGCGGCGGTGCAGGCCGGCATGCGGCACGTTCAGGGGACGATCAATGGATACGGCGAGCGCTGCGGGAACGCCAACCTGGTCACGATCTGGGCGAACCTGGGCCTGAAGCTCGAACTGCCGACCGTGCCGGCCGCGGACGAGGCGCGCATGGTCGGCCTGGCAGAGCTGTCGCACTTCGTGGCCGAGGTGGCGAACATCGTGCCGGACGACCACCAGCCGTACGTGGGCACGAGCGCCTTCGCGCACAAGGGCGGGGTGCATGGCGCCGCCACCGCGCGGGTCGAGCATGCCTACCAGCACATCGACCCCGCCCGGGTGGGGAACGTCACCCGCCTGGTCGTCAGCGAACTGGGAGGTCGAGCGAACACCCAGTGGCGCGCCGAGGCGCTCGGGCACCGCCTCGAAGGACGGACCGATGCGCGGGCGCTCAGCCAGCTGATCAAGCGCCTCGAAGCCGACGGCTCGTCGTACGAGGGTGCCGAGGCCTCATTCGAGCTGCTCATCCGCCGCGCCGAGGCCGGCTACCAGCCACCGTTCCGCCTCCTCGACTTCACGGTGCTGGTCGAGCAGCGCGAGGGGCGCGCGGTGCGAGCGGAGGCGAGCGTCAAGGTCGAGGTCGACGGGGAGGTGCTGCACACCGCGGCCGACGGCAACGGCCCGGTCAACGCGCTGGACCGCGCGCTGCGCAAGGCCCTCGCCGCATTCTTCTCGGCGCTCGATGGGATGCACCTCGTCGACTACAAGGTGCGCATCATCGACGGCGACGCAGCCACGGCTGCGCGGACGCGCGTGGTCATCGAGTCGAGCAACGCGACCGAGACGTGGTCGACGGTCGGCTCCGACTCGAACATCATCGCCGCTTCGGTCCAGGCGTTGGTCGACTCGTTCGAGTTCGGCCTCTGGAAGAGCGGCGGAACCTCGGTGCGCCGCGACGAGCGCCAATTCACCACCCTGCTGCCGGACCGCGGGACAGCTCGCGCGGACGACCCGGCACCCCTGCTCGAAGGAGGTACCGGCCGATGAAGACCGAGGCGCGCGCGGCGAGGACCCGCGCCAGCACGGCGAGGACGCCCGCAAGCTCGGCGCGTGGCGGCGACGGGCGGCGGCTGGAGCCTGGCGCATGGGCCTATTTCGGCGGGCAGCTCGTGCCCTTCTCCGACGCGAACGTCAGCATCGCGACCCACTCGCTCAACTACGGAACGGCGATCTTCGAGGGGATCCGGGCGTATACCCAGGACGACGGCAAGCTGGCGATCCTGTTCGCGGCAGAGCACTACGACCGGATGCTGCGCAATGCCCGCCTCCTGCGAGCACAGGTACCGGAGACCCGTGACGAGCTGGTGGAGATCACCCGCGAGCTGCTGCGCCGCAACGGCGAGACGGCGGACATGTACATCCGTCCCCTGCTCTACAAGTCGGCGCATTCCCTGCGCCTGCAGCTGAGCGACCTCGACGACCAGCTGGCGATCTTCACCTTCCCGCTCGGCGACTACGTCGCCACCGACGGGCTGCGAGTCTCAGTCTCGGCCTGGCAGCGCGTCAGCGACAACGCCGTGCCCGCGCGCGGCAAGATCACCGGCTCGTACGTCAACGCCTGCATGGCGGTCGAGGACGCCCACGCCGCCGGCTACGCCGAGGCGATCCTGCTGACCGCGGATGGCCATGTCGCGGAGGCCTCGGCGGCCAACATCTTCTTCGTCCGCGACGGGACGATCGCCACGCCGCCTCTCTCCGACGACGTCCTGCCCGGGATCACCCGGGCCGCGCTGATCACCCTCGCCCGCGACGCGGGCTACGTGGTCGAGGAACGCAAGATCGATCGCACCGAGCTGTACCTCGCCGACGAGCTGTTCCTGACCGGCACCGGGGCCCAGGTCGCGCCGATCGCCTCGGTTGACGGCCGCCCATGCGGTGATGGCGCCGGCTTCCCGGTGACCACGGACCTCCAGACCCGCTACTTCGCCGCGGTTCGCGGCCGCGACCCCAGATACGCCTCCTGGCTCACGCCCGTATGACCCGAAGACGAACCCAGAAAGGAACGGACGCACCGATGACCGCCTCCAACACCAATCCGACGGCGATCGCGCCGGATGCCGGCTTCCAGGTCGAGCGCTGGCAGGCCAGCTCCGGGAACGACCGCAAGAGCCGCGCGAGCCTCGTGCTGGCCGGCGGCAACCGGCGCTGGCATGCGCACGCCACTGGCAACGGCGCGGTCGATGCGCTGATGCGCTCCGTCGACGAGGCGGTTGCCCAGGTGGTGCCCTTCCCGGTCGAGCTGATCACCTACGACGTGCACGCCACCGGCCATGGTCATGCCGCAGCCGCATCGGTCACGCTCAGCGTGCGTGAGGCCGGCGCCGACCCCGATGCGCCGGAGTTCCCGGGCCGTGCCACCCATCCGAATGTCCTCGAGGCCAGCCTGGGAGCCTACCTCGACGCCATCAACGTGCTGGTGGCGAACCACGGCATCGATCTCGCGACAGCGGCGCCGCTCGGGCGTGGCTCACGAGGGGAGGGGTCCGGCGAGGAGGCCGAGGCCCGGACGCATGCCAAGGACGGGATGATGGACCTCTACAACCCCTAGGTTCGCCCGCCGCGACTCATCCACGCCGCGTTCACAATTCGCGCACAAGTCGCCGCCAGCCTGACTCTCATCGGATCCAGCAAGGATCCACACACTGGGAGAGTCAGTTCAGATGGTTTTCTTCAGATTCGTTGCCGCCCTGGTCCTGGTTGGGCTGCTGGCGGTGGTCGGGGTCAACATCTACAACGCGGGCGTATCGGCGGGGATCGCCGCCGACGTCGGCAACGCGATCGCCTCCGGGGCACCGGTCCCAGCGGGCTACTACTACGGCCCGTACGCCGGCGCGCCATGGGGCCACGGCTTCGGCTTCGGCGGATTCCTCTTGGGGCTGCTGTTCCTGTTCTTCTTCTTCGGCCTGGTGCGCGCGATCTTCGGCTTCGGCCGATGGGGTGGGCACCACGGCGGTGGCTACGGCGGTGGTGGCTACGGCAAGGGTCGCTACGGCGGATGGCAGGACCGTATGGGCGCCTGGCACGACGAGCAGCACGGCAAGGCTCCTGAAGCCCCTGCCTCCGACAAGACCTGAACCGGACACGGGACCGATGCGGACGGGCGGCCGGAGCCGCCCGTCCCACGTACCATGCCAAGCGTGGCGCGCATCCTCGTCGTCGACGATGAGCCCAAGATCGTCCAGCTCGTCCGCGACTACCTGGAGCGGGCGGGCTTCGCCGTCTCCACCGCGCGTGACGGCCACGAGGCCCTGATGCGCGCACGCCAGGAGCGACCCGACCTGATCGTCCTCGACCTCGGCCTGCCGCAGCTCGATGGTCTCGAGGTCACGCGCCGCCTTCGGCGAGACTCGGGAGTGCCGATCATCATGCTCACCGCTCGCGACGACGAGACGGACAAGGTGGTCGGCCTGGAGCTCGGGGCCGATGACTACGTCACCAAGCCGTTCAGCCCCCGGGAGCTCGAGGCGCGGGTCCGCGCGGTCCTTCGTCGCCACACCCGCGACACCGACACCGACCTCCTTCGCGCCGGCGAGCTGACGCTCGACGTCCCTCGCCTGCGGACCGAGGTCTCCGGCCGGCCCGCCGAGCTGACCGCCACCGAGTTCCAGCTGCTCGCCGCGCTCGCTCGCCAGCCCGGACGCGTCTTCACGCGCGGCCAGCTGCTCGATGCGATCCACGGCGTGGCCTTCGACTCTTACGAGCGGGCGATCGACGCCCACGTCAAGAACATCCGTCGCAAGATCGAACCGGATCCGCGAGCGCCCCGCTACCTGTTGACGGTGTACGGCGTCGGCTACCGGCTGGCCGATGCCTGATCCGCGCTGGCGCAGGCACGGTGGGAAGCCACCGTGGTGGCCCGAGGGAGAGAGCTGGCCGCCAGAGGGCCGCATGGGCCGCGAGGCCTGGCGCGGGATGCGCGGCCGGTTCATGTGGCGCATCGGCTGCTTCTTCCTGCTGATGACGGTGATCTTCGTGTCCGTCGTCGCGCTGCTCGGCTGGCTGATCGGCAGCGCCATCGGGGCCGCGCCAACGATCCTGATCGGTCTGGTGGCCCTCCTCGTCCTGGCGATGATCGGCCGCGCCCTACGAAGCGCCGCGGCCCCGGTCGGCGATCTCATCGAGGCATCCGGGCGTGTCGAGGCGGGCGACTTCAGCACTCGGGTACCGGAATCCGGCCCCGGCGAGGTCCGGGCGCTCGCCCGCGCGTTCAACGCCATGAGCGCCCGGCTGGAGGAGGCCGAGCAGCAGCGCCGCTCTGCGCTGGCCGATGTCTCCCACGAGCTGCGCACGCCGCTCACCGTCATCCAGGGCAACCTGGAGGCACTGCTGGACGGCGTCTATCCCGCGGACGCCGCGCACATCGAGCCGATCCTGGCCGAGACCCGCATCCTTGAGCGGCTGATCGACGATCTGCGGACGCTCACGTTGGCCGAGGCCGGCAGCCTCGTCCTCCATCGCGAGCCGACGGACCTGGGGGCGCTGCTAAACGAGGTGACGGCGGGCTATCGGAGCCAGGCCGAGTCCGCCGGCATTGCCCTCAAGGTCACCGTCGCCGATGACATGCCGCTCCTCGCCATCGACCCGGCGCGCATCCGCGAGGTGATCTCGAACCTGGTGACCAACGCCCTGCGCCACACGCCCCGCGACGGGATCGTGGAGCTGTCAGCAGAGCGGGCCGATAACGGGGCCGCGGTCAGCGCTCGGGACACCGGCCAGGGCATTCCACCCGACCAGCTCGACCGGATCTTCGACCGCTTCTACCGATCCCCCGACTCCCCCGGAAGCGGCCTCGGCCTGCCGATCGCGCGGAGCCTGGTCGACGCCCATGGCGGCTCAATGACCGCCACCTCCCAACCGGGGCTCGGCACGATCATCCGCTTCACGTTGCCCTCCGGATCGCCGCAGGAGCAGCTTGCTGATCACTGACCCGGCGCCACGAAGATCTCGCCGCGCGCGTTCTTCCAGATCGGCTTGAACCCCGCCTTCAGGATCTCGGGCCGCACGAGGACGGTGACCTTCTTCGGCTCATAGACCACGTACCTGAACCCGTCGTGCAACAGTCGAGTGAGCTGGTCAAGTCCGAAGAGCCTCCCCCCGGCGGTATGGATGCTGACCTGTGTCTCCTGGGATGACGCGGTCTCCATGATCCCGGCAAAGACACCCAGCGGCGTGCTCACCCACTGCTGGAAGCTGAATGACACGTGGAGCACGCGCGTGGTTGCCGTCAACCGGCCGGCCGCGATCTCCTCGCGCAGGCGATTGAGCAGATCCCGCTCTTCATCGTCGATGAGGGCGCGCCAATCGGGATATCCCTGCCAATACCCGGTCTCGACATAGCCCAGCTCGATCGAGAGCGTCTCGCTCAGGCGATGCTCGCCCAGGAAGAGCCGCTCGATCGGCTCGGCCCGGACCGGCAACGAGGCCGCAATCAGAAAGATGGCGACCATGACGGTCCGCAGCCGCAATCCGAAGTTCGGGCTCGTCCAGAGGGCATGCAGGGCAAAGGCGGCGAGGACCGCCAGGAAGATCGGGATCCAGTAGTGGAG
>Ga0070696_100002489_pt1 | contig 12215 bp, 11 predicted proteins | sample KBSK1253metaG_FD_65474 | JGI IMG/M metagenome (GOLD analysis project Ga0070696, IMG submission 65474) | Corn, switchgrass and miscanthus rhizosphere microbial communities from Kellogg Biological Station, Michigan, USA - KBS K1-25-3 metaG | ecosystem: Host-associated > Plants > Roots >... | reverse complement strand
GTGTTCGACGTGCTGGAGCTGGCCAACTCCACCTTCATCCACGCCTCGCCGGAGTCGACCTTCGCGCGGATACTACACGGCGGCGTGACCGTCACGGCGAACTACAACGTGACGGCGGCGCTCGCGACGATTGCGTTCTTCGCCATCATCGTCGCCGGAACGCGCGCGCACGGGTTCATCCAGCACTGGAAGAACCTGGTGCCGTCGGGGATGCCGGTGTACGTCTATCCGATCCTCGTGCCGATCGAGATTCTTGGCATGTTCGTGCGGCCCTTCGCGCTGACGATGCGACTTGCGGGCAACATGACGGGCGGACACATCGCGATCCTGGCGCTGCTGTCGCTGATCTTCGTCTTCACGCAGCTGTTCGGGCACGCCATCGCGGGGATCGGCATCGGCATGGTGATGTCCGTGCCGATCGGCGTCGGCCTGACCGCGCTCGAGCTGATCGTGATCCTGGTTCAGGCCTACGTGTTCGCGCTTTTGACGGCCGTGTTCATCGGCATGGCCATTCACGCTCATCACTGAGCATCGACGGAGGAGAGACGAGATGGACATCGCACTTGCGTACATGGGGGCCGGCATCGGATTCGGCCTGACGGTCATCGGCGCGGGCATCGGCATCGGCCGGCTTGCCGCGGCGATTGCCGAAGGCGTGGCGCGGCAGCCGAGCGCGAGCGCGCAGATTACGGGCGCGGCCTACCTGCCGATGTTCCTGCTCGAAGGCGTCGCGATTCTCGCGGCGATCTTCGGGTTGCTGATCGTCCTCCTGAAGTAGAGGCGGGCCTTCAGGTCCGCCTGAACGAAGGGACATCGCCATGAACAACCCGCTGGTCCAGCCCGATCCGGGCCTGTACATCTGGACCATCATCGTCTTCCTCGTGCTGCTCGGCCTGCTCGCGAAGTTCGCGTGGACGCCGCTGCTCGAGGCGCTCGACAACCGGCAGCAGTCGATCCGCAAGGCGCTCGACGACGCGCGGAAGGCGAAGCAGGAGCTGGACGGGATCCACGCCGAGTCGGTGAAGCTGCTCGCGCAGGCGCGCAGCGAGGCGGCGGAGATCGTCTCGCGCAGCCGCTCGGACGCGGACCGCTTCCGCGAGGAGATGAAGGAGAAGGCGCGCGCCGAGGCGGCGGGGCTGGTGCGCAACGCCGAGCGCCAGATCGAGCTGGAGACGACGCGCGCGCTGCAGCAGATCCGGCAGGAGGCCGTGGACATCTCGGTCGGCATCGCGTCGAAGCTCCTGCAGCGGAACGTGTCGAAGGAAGACAACGAACGCCTGATCGAAGAAACCTTCAAGGAGCTCGAGGCGACGCGGGGCGCACGCTGACGCGACGCGTGCGAGCGTGCGCGGCCGACACCTCATCGCGATAGTCGCCGCCCTCGCCGGGGCGGCGCTCTTTGCCTACGCCGTCCGGCGCGCAGGTGTCGCCGACATCGTCGAAGCGGTCCGGCGCGTCGGCTGGGGCCTCGTCCTCATCCTCGTCCTTGCCGGTCTCCGCTTTCTCGTCCGGGCGCAATGCTGGCGCTGGTGCCTGCCGCCTTCCGTGGGGTCCGGCTTCAGCCGGACCGCCTTTCCACTACGCCGCGCGCTGGCCGCGTTTCTCGCGGGCGACGCGGTCGGCAACGTCACCCCGCTCGGGCTGCTCGCCAGCGAGCCCGCCAAGGTCCTGCTCACCAGGCATCACCTCGCGACGCGCGAGGCGGTCGCGTCTCTCGCGGTCGAGAACCTCGTGTACGCCGCCTCCGTCATGGCGATGGTCGCCATCGGCCTCATCGTGCTGGCTGCCAACGTCGCGATGCCAGGCGTGTGGAGAATGGCGATCGTTGCGGCGCTGGTCGCGATGGCGGGCGGCGGGGCGGTGGCGCTCCGCGCGATGCGCGGGACGTGGGACGACAGGCGCGGCCCGCGCCCCCGCTGGCGAGAGCGCCTGGCCACCGTGCGCGACGAAGCGGTCCGTTTTTCAGGCGGTCATCCCGAGCGGCTCTGGCGCGTGTTCGCGCTCGACCTGCTGTTTCACGCGCTGGCCGTGCTCGAGGTGTTCGTCACGCTGCGGTGGCTGCTCGCCGATCGCAGCCCGACGCTCGTGCAGGCGGTCGTCTTCGAAGCGTTGAATCGCGTGATTACGGCGGCGTTCAAGTTCGTGCCGTTCCGCGTCGGGATAGACGAAGCAACCGCGGGGGCGCTGGCGCCGGTGCTGTCGGTGAATCCCGCCGCCGGCGTCGCGCTGGCGGTCGTGCGGAAGGTGAGGAACCTGTTCTGGGCGGCAATCGGGCTGCTGCTGGTCGCGATGCACCCGGCCGCGGAAGGTCCGCCTAAAGACGGCCGCGGAAGGTCCGCCTAAAGGCGGACCCTACGATCAACCGCCAACCTACCGGGAACGGCCGCCCAGTAGCGCCAGCGACGGGTCGCCGCGGAACCGGCGCCGCGCATCGGACCGGAGCGCCTCGGCGCGCGCGCGCTCGCCCACGATCGTCCAGAGGCGCACGGCCATCGAATAGCCCTCGGGCGTCGGCGCGGCCTCGACCAGGTCGCCGATCACGTGCTCCACGGCCTGCTCGCGGTTCGACGCGCGATACAGCATCGCGAGGCTGGCATACGTGCCGATGTTGTGCGGGTACTCGCGGAGCTCCTCGCGGAACTCGGCCTCCGCCTCCGCATACCGATCGAGCCGCGCGTACGTGTTCCCGAGATTCAGGTGCAGCTCCGCGAGCGTCGTGTTCGACTGCTCGACGGTCGTCGCCGCCTCCTTGAACGCGGCGAGCGCGTCCTCGTATTTCCCGTCGTCGTACGCGAGGCGCCCGGCGACGAACTGCGGCAGCGGCATGCGCGGGTCCGCTTTCTGCGCAGCGGCGGCGTGCAGCTTCGCCGCGGCGGTATCGTCGCGCGCCAGCGCGATGCGGGCCGCGATGTCGTGCGCGGCGGCTTTCATCGGCGCGCTGGTCCCTGCGTCCGCAAGCGCGACGGCCTGATCGGCGTACATCGCCGCGTCGTCAACCCGCCGGGCGCGCAGCAGCGCCGATGCGAACGCCATCGGGATCTCCGGATCGTCCGGTCGCGCGTCCCCGGCGGACGCGAGCGTCTTCAGGCCTTCGTCGATGCGGCCGATGCGCACCAGCAACGATCCAATCTGATACTGGAGGCTGACACGGTCCTGGTGCTTGGCCGCGATCGCCCGCAGCGCGTCGAGTGCCGCTGAGTACTTCTTTTGCGCGACGAGCGCCGCGGCTCGATGGTGTGCTGCCGTCAATGCCGTCTGTTCGCCCCCTCGACTCGCTTCGGCACCTTCTGCCAACGGGGCGGGGCTCAAGCCTTTGAGGTACCCGAACGCCGCGAGCCGGTCCTCGTCCATCTGGGCCGGCGCCACGGGCGCGTCGATGGGATGCGCCTGCAGCAGCTTGTCGAGGGCGGCGCCCATCTGCTGCTGCCGCGGGGCGTCCGGCGCCGGCGCATCGGGCACGAGCGGACGCAGCTGTTCGTCGAAGCCGCGAACGAGGCGATACGACGCGTTCGAGAGCGCAAAGAGCGGCTGGCCGTCGAACCGGTACCGCGGCGCCAGCAGCTCGGCGTAAATCGGCTGGTCGGGTACAAAGCCGCTGGTCTTGTCGAGAATAGTCCGCAGCGATCGGCCGCGCAGGCCCGACGGCATCGGCGCGCGCACGACGTCCAGCAGCGTCGGCAGCAGGTCGATGTGCTGCACCGGCAGCGGCACCCGTCGTCCGGCGCCCGCCTCGCCAGGCTGCTTGACGATGAGCGGCACGCGCAGCGAGCTGTCGTCGAGTGTCTCACCGGAGCTCGGGTCACCGTGCGCAGACGTGAAGATGATCGTGGAGTCGTTATAGCGCCTCGACCTCTTCAGCTCTGCGACCAGGCGCCCGACGACCTCGTCGGCCGAGCGCGCGTCCACCTGCAGGAACAGGAAATAGCGCTGGCCGGACTGCGACTTGATCCACTGGTCCGCCGCGTCGAAGGTGGCCACGCCATCGCGCCGTGGCAGCACACCCTCCTCGAGCGGCTCGTCCGGCATCTCGGCGTCGTAGAACGAGAACCCCTGCGCGAGACCGGTGGACCGTCGGAGGAGGAACGACGAGACGGCCGCGCCCGTGTTGAAGCCGCGATTGCGCAGCAGGGCCGCCATCGTCCGCGCCTGCTCCTTCAGCGCGAACCCGCCCTCGTCTCTGACCCCGTTGTCGAACGGCAGCTGCCCCGAGATCAGCGCGGCGTGGGCGGGGAGGGTCTGCGGCGAATGCGTGTAGGCGCGCTCGAAGACGATGCCGCGGCTGGCGAGCGCGTCGATGTTCGGCGTCGCGCCCGCCGCGCCGCCGTACGCGGGCAGCCTGTCGGCGCGCAGGCCGTCGACGGTGATCAGGACGATCGGGCCCTGGTGGGGAGGCGATTCCCGGGCAAAGCGCCAGCCCGTGAACGCGGCGCCGGCGACCGCGAGCATAAAGAGCGTGATGATGACCGTAGCCTGCCAGCGCTTGCGCGCGGCAGGCGCCAGACGAGCCACTTACTTTCTGATTTCTTGAAGGTGCGCGGCGGCTTCCGCGGCCGCGGTGGTCTTCGGGTCCGCGTTGATCACGTCCTGGAACGACTTCGCGGCCGCATCCACGTTGCCGGCCGCCATCTGCGTGACGCCGAGCTCGACGCGCGCACGCGCGTTCGTGTCGTCGGACTTCAGCAGATCGGTGTAGGCGCCGATGGCCCGGTTGAGCAGCGCCTGCTTCGCGGTTGCGTCCTTTTCCTGCGCGGCCTTCTCACGGTAGAGCGTCGCGAGCATCAGGTTCACGGTCGTGAGCCGCCCGTTCTTCGACTGGACCGACTGGAACGCCGCGATCGCCTCGTCGTAGCGGCCCGCCGTGCGGAGCGCGTCGGCGGCGGCGATATCCTCGGCGATCGTCTTCACGAGCGCGCCCGGCATCGGGCCGGGGTCGCGCTGGAGCGTCAACTGCAGCACGGGGAGGTTGCTCGAGCTGACGTCGGCGGCCCCCTGCAGCGGCAGGAAGTTCGGCGCCTCCGCGACGACCAGCCACCGGCCGGTGCGCACGCCGATCATCGCGAAGCGCCCCTTGTCGTCGGTCGTGGAGGTAATGCGTGCGTTGACCGCTTCGTTGGTCGCGCGCACCGTGGCGCCCTTGATCGGCTTGCCGTCGGGGTCCTTGATGGTGCCAGTGATCCGGCCGGCCGTCTGCGACGACGCCGCGGCCGCGAGCGCAAGGGCCAGGGTTGCGAATGTGAGGATTCGCCGCATGCCCGGATCTTACAGCAGAACCAGACGTTATGTGCCCGCCCGTTCGCCGAGCTTGTCCCGGTACATCTCCGCGTCGGCGGCCCGGATGGCAGTCCCGAGCGTCTCGGCGTTGGCCTCCACTTCGGCGACGCCGATGCTGAGCCCGGTTTCGACAGGCAGGCCCGCGGCGTCACGTTCGATGGCAAAGGCGGCCTTCAGTTCCTCGGCCTTGCCCGCCGCCTCGTTCACGGTGCACGTGAGCAGCAGCAGGAACTCGTCGCCGCCCCAGCGGATGACGTAGTCGGACTGGCGGACGTGACGGCGCAGCATGTTGCCCAGCGTCCGCAGCACGGTGTCGCCCATGTCGTGGCCGAACCGGTCGTTGAGGTACTTGAACCGGTTGATGTCGACGAAGACCACGGCGAGCGGCTTGCCGTACCGGCGGAAGCGCTGCATTTCGCGCCGGCCGATCTCGTCGAAGAACCGGCGGTTGTAGCACCCCGTGAGCGGATCGGTGATCGCCATCTGCTTGATCTGCTCGTTGGCGGTCGCGAGCGCGAGGTTGGTGCGGCGAATCTCGTCGGTCATGTCCTCGAAGACGAGCAGGTGCATGCCGAGCGCGATGAAGATGCTGGTGACGATGTTGAAGGCAAGAAGCGCGTTGGTATACGACGCCGCCCAGTCGAGCCGGTACGTCATCACCGCGCCGGCGAAGTAGAGCAGGCTCATCACGCCGAGCGCCGCGCTCATCATGAACGCGCCGATGATCGGCGTCCGCTTCGCGAGCCGCGCGTACCGGACGGATGCCCACCCCGCGAGCATCGCGGACGCGGCAGGCCCGGTGTAGAGCACCGAAGAGAGCGGCAGCGCGAACGGCGCCGCGAGAAACCAGACGGCCCCCGCCGCGCTGGCCTGCAGCGGCACGTTCCACCTGTGCGGGTCCTTCCTGTCCTTCTTGGTGAAGTCGTCAACGCTGAGCAGCAGGAGTCCGGCGGACCAGACCGTGAGCAGCTGCGACAGCCCGATCATCACGCTGCCGAGCCGCACGTCGGCGTACCCGCGGGCGTTCAGCGTGTAGGACGCGGCGAGCATCGACCAGCTGACGATCCAGTACACGACGAACGCGCGCCCGCGGTAGAGATACAGGATGCCGAGCGTCGAGGCCGCGACGAGCGAGCCGTACGCAACGAACAGACGCGGCCTGATCTCTACGGGCTGCGGAGCGGGGATGCTGCCGAGCGCGCCCTGCAGCGCGTCGCTGGGCGGCTGAAAGGCGAGGCTCGCGACAGGTGGCGCGAGAACGACGAGCGCAACCAGCAGCCAGAATGCACGCCGCCATGCCTGGTTTTGCATTCAGTTGTGCTCAGTAGAGCCGGTACAGCAGTAAATAGATAACGACGCCGGTGACCGAGACGTACAGCCAGATCGGCAAGGTCCACCGGGCTATTTTTACGTGCCGTGGATATTGCGCACGCAATCCACGGGCCGTTGTCGTCAGCGCGAGCGGCAGAATCGTCGCGGCAAGGACGACGTGTGTAATCAAAATGGAGAAATACGCGATACGTATGGCGCCCTGTCCCGGAAACGGTCGCGATCCAGTGTGTACGTGGTAGATGACGTACGACGTAAGAAACGCGGTCGAGGCGACCAGCGCCGACAGCATGCATTTCTTGTGGAGGGCCGGCCGCCCGCTTCGAATGAACAGGTACCCGGCGGTGAGAAAGACGGCAGAAATGCCGTTCAACGTGGCGTTCAGCGCTGGCAGATCGGAAATCTGGATCAACGGAAGTGTAAGAAGTTGCAGAACTGAAACCTAGAGCCAGACGCGGTCGACGACGAGCGCCCCCCATAGAAGGGGCAGATAAATGATCGAGTAGAGGAAGAGTTTTCTCGCCGTCCTGGACGTGCGCTCGCGCGCGAACATCGCCGACAGCGCGATCAGGCCGGAGCCGAGCAGCGCCGCGACCACGCTGTATGGCGCCCCGGCGATGTGGACGGCCGCGGGCATCAGGCTCACGGGCCACAGCACGGCGGCATAGACCAGCGCCTGCTGTCCCGTGCGGCGCCCGTCGGGCTCCAGGACCGGCAGCAGCGGGATGCCTGCGTCACGGTAGTCGTCGCGGTAGAGCCACGCGATCGCAAGGAAGTGCGGCATCTGCCACAGGAAGACGATGCCGAAGAGCACGATGGCGGGTAACGAGATCGTGCCCGTCGCCGCGGCCCACCCAATCACCGGTGGCAGCGCGCCGGGCACCGCGCCGACCAGCGTCGACAGCGATGAGCGCCGCTTGAGCGGCGTGTAGACGAACACGTAGCTCACCAGCGTCGCGGCCGCCACTGCCGCTGCGAGCGGATTGGCCTTCCACGTCAGCTCGATGAGCCCGATGGCCGACAGCAGCGTGCCGAACCAGGTGCCGTCCGCGACGCGCAGGCGCCCGCCCGGAATCGGGCGCAGGCGTGTCCGGCGCATGAGGCGGTCGGTGTCGTGCTCCCAGGCCTGGTTCAGCGCGGCGGCCCCGCCGGCGACGAGCGCCGTGCCGACGAGCGAGTGCAGCAGCAGCGCGAGCGGCACGCCCTCGGGCGCCGCGATGTACATGCCGCCGAGCGTCGTGATGAGGACGAGGAAGTTCAGCCGCGGCTTGGTGAGCGTGACGAAGTCGGCGGTGCGCTGCGCCGGCTTCACCTGCGCGTCGGCGACGATTGGCGCGACGACCGCGGCGCTGGTCTTCATGCGCCGAGGCCTCGGCGGGTCTGGCGGGTCGGCGCCGCGATGGCATCTTCCCGCGCCGCCGGACCCGCCCTACGTACGTAGGCCGGGTCCCGCTCCGCGAAGGGATCGGCGGACCCGGCATTTCCGTCCCGCGGAGCATCGAAGCCGGGCGACGCGGACCCGGCATGCACGAATCCGGCAAACCGCGCCCGATGCGCGCGCAGCGTGAGGACCAGCGACGTCACCAGCACCAGCGCGCCGTTGACGACGTGCAGCGAGTTGATGACGAACTGCTTCTGGCTGAGCACGGTCAGCCCGCCGAGCGTGATCTGCAGCGCGAGCAGCGCGAGCAGCAGCACCGCCGGACGAACGAGCTCGCGGCGGCGGGCGTGATGAACGAACACGTGACCGGCGGTCGCGACGATGAGAACGGCGACCGTGGCCGCGCCGACGCGATGCGCGAAGTGAATCGCGATCTTCGAGTCCCACATCGGCGGAACGAGATGCCCGAACGCGAGCGGGAAGTCAGGAATCGCCAGCCCCGCTCCCGTGTGCCTCATCGTCGCGCCGATGACGATCTGCGCGTAGATGGCGGCGGTCGTGACGATGGCAAGCCGTTCGAGCGTGATGTCCCTTGGGAGGGTCGGATCGTAGGGGCCGACCTTCAGGATCGGATCGCTAGGGCCGACCGTCAGGATCGGATCGTAGGGGCCGACCTTCAGGTCGGCCCGTGCGGAGGTCGTATAGCCACGCTTCCACCCCGGCGATGTCACGAGCGCGATCGTCGTCGTCAGGCAGAACACGATTTGCGCGAGGCTCGCGTGCGCGATCGAGATCGCGTCGGGCAGGTACCACAGCACCGTGATGCCGCCGAGGATCCCCTGCGTGACCACGGCCGCGAGCGCGACATAACCGAGCCGGCGCACCCACGCGCGCGGTTCGGCGCGCCACAGCCAGATTGCCAGCACGACGATCAGGAACCCGACCGTGCTCGCCACGAGCCGGTGCAGGTGCTCGTAGAAGATGCCGCCGACCATCTTGTTCAGCGGGAACGCCCACATGAACCAGCCGTAGGTGTTCGGCCAGTCGGGCACGGACAGGCCCGAGCCCGTGCTCGTGACGAGCCCGCCCGCGAAGATCAGGACGGCGGTGGAGGCCGCTACCAGCGCGGCAAAGAGGGGAAGCATTCCATTCATCCAGGGGGGTCCGGGGAGAACCCGCCCTATGCCTTGAACGTGAAGGCGACGTCCTTGGTTTCCTTCTCGCCGACCGTCACGGTCTGCGTCTGCGTGCCGAGCCTCTCGTGCCACGCTTCGATGGTGTAGGTGCCCGGAGGCAGTCCCTTCAGCGAGAAGGTCCCGTCCGTGGAGGTCACCGCGTAGTACGGATGATCGAGCACGCCAATCCACGCGTTCATCCAGCCGTGCACGTCGCACTTGAAGGGGATCATCACTTCCTTCGTGCTGAAGGTGTGCGTCATCTTCATCCCCTGGATGGGCTGGCCCTGGTTGAATTCCTTGTTCGCCTTCGGCAGGCCGTGGATGTTGTGCAGCGTGTCGTCGCTGTTGACGATCTGCAGCGGCTGCCCCACCTGGATGCCGAGGACGTGCGGCGTGTAGTGGCAGCCCTTCTGATCGAGGACGACCGGTTGCGACGGCGCCGGGAACGCGCGGTCGCCGAGGCCGTCCTTCACGTAGACGAAGACGTTGCCGACCGCCCCGTCCTTGCCGACGACCTCGTTCTCGGTCTTGAGTGCCGGGTTCGCCTTCTCACAGTACGGATCGGCGCCCAATTTGATGGGCGCGGGCTCGGGCGCCGTTCCGGTGAACGTGACTTTCCCGGTCACGGTCGCCGCGATTGCGGGATCGACGGCCGGGGGCGCCGCCGGCGCCGCCGCGCCTGAGCTCGCCGGCGCCGCGTTCTGTTGATTCTGACTGGTGTTTCCGCCGCCGCACGAAACCAGGAACGCCGCTGCCAGGCAGGCAACGAGAAAACGTGTCATTCGGGGGTTCTCCGACCGCTCATTATGTCACGCTGCCGCCCGCCTCCATGATCTTGCGGAACACGCGGTCCTGCATCCACTTGTTGTCCCACCACTCCACGGGATTGACCGGCGTGCCGTTGACGAGGACCGTGAAATGGAGATGGTCGCCGGCCGCCAGGCCGGTCATCCCGCTGCGTCCGATGACCTGCCCCTTGTCCACCTTGTCCCCGACTTTCACGCCGATCATCGACAGGTGGCCGTAGAGCGTCTGCACGCCAAGGCCGTGATCGAGGATGACGCAGTTGCCGTAGATCCCGAGATACGCCGCGTGGACGACGACGCCGCGCTGCGCGGCCTTGATCGGCACCTGCTGCGTGACGGCGAGATCGAAGCCGAGGTGCACCTGGCGGTCCACCTCCTTGCCCATGTAGGTGTAGGTGCGGAAGTCGGCGAACTTCGCTTCGACCGCGGCGTTGATCAGCGGCTCGAACGGCTCCTTCCACATCATCTCGGGCGCGGTCTTCTTCGCGAGCTCCGCGATCGTCTGCGCGTTCTGCCGCCGCAGATCGCCGTTGATGTGGACGAACGACTGCACGACGTCCTCGGGCGCCGTCGACAGCTTCAACTCGGGCGTGTTGGCGATGATGGGCGGGACGACGCGCGCCACCCAGCTGTCGATCGGGATGGTGCTCCTCGAGAACGGCTTGGTAAACGCCATGTGATCGAGCACCGCCACAGCGAGATTGCCCGCCGGGTCGCGCGCGTAGATGGTCATCGGCGTGTTCAGGTCCTGGTCGTACGACAGCGCGAAGAACGCGACGCGCACCGCGGGATCGTTGATCCCGACGGCCGATCCGGGAAATCCAGGATAGGTGCGGTCGCCGACGCGCACGCCCGACTCCACGTCCGCCGGCGTCGCCCGATAAACGACGAACTCGGCGCCGCCGAGATTCACATAGTGGAAGGTCGAGACGACCGACGCCTGCGGCGGCTCGAGCCGGACCTGGACGTCGCGCGTCGTTTCCGTCGCGACCTGGCGGTAGCCGCGCAGCACCGGCCGCGCCGCGTGCACGACGATACGTGCCGGGCCGGCCTGCAGCTCGGGAATCGCGCGCTTGCCGATCGGCCGCATCACGTAGAAGCGATCGGCGGACTCCTGGCGTGTCGTCGCCTGTGTCGGCTGGTTCAGCGCGAAGACCGGGAACGACTTGCCGTTCTGTTCGACCGCGACGTCGAGCCGCGAGAGCCGCCCCTCCGGCGCCTGCACCATCAGCTCGAGCTCGCTGGTTTGTCCGACGTATTTATCGGGCTGGCGGAACTGCACGGCCGGGCCCGGCTGGCGCCCGGCCCAGAGCCACGCAACGCCGCCGCCGATGATGATCAGGAGGAGCAGAAAGGCGAGGAATTTCGCGAAGCCACGCACCTGGTGATCATAGCGCCCGTGGTAACATTTTCAGGTTGGGCTGGCGGCAGCCAGCCCGACCAGACGCGCAGGCTGCCGGTATCGTCTAGGGGTCAGGACACGTGGTTCTCAGCCACGGGACCGGGGTTCGAATCCCCGTACCGGTACCAGAAATCCATTCGGAGAAATTCCTGTTTAACGACGATGGAACGAGGCGGCGATGCGACGGCCGCCGCTTGGCGTATGGCCAGGAGCACCGTCCGTCGTGACGACGGGACCAGGAGGCCAAAGGTGACAGGCAAGATTCGCACGTTGCGAGTTGACAAAGGGTTCGGGTTCATCAAGGACGATACCGGGAAGGAATACTTCTTCCATCAGAGTGCCGTCTACGGTGAGGGACTCGAGAATCTACGCGAGGGCGATAGTGTCGAGTTCGACATCGGCGAAGGTCCCAAGGGGCCTCGAGCTGAGAACGTCCGGCGCACGTCCACATAGTCACGTGGGCGACGATCCCGTGAGGGCCGAGCGCCGTCACCACACGCCGCAGTCCCGCCACTCGCGTTGATCAGGATGGGTGGATGAAAGCCTGGGAGTTGCTCGGCGAGTCATCCGCGCCTGATGGGACCGACATTCAGCTGAGGCGCCGCGACGACGAATACGTGATTCTGGCGAGCGGAAAGCCGTTGATGTCGAGCCGCCTCCATGGCTCCGAGGAAGCCTTGGCCACGTTGGGGTGCAGCCGTGCGCGAGCGCTGGAGGAGCCTCGAGTGCTCGTGGGCGGGCTCGGAATGGGGTTCACATTGAGGGCAGTCCTTGATGTGCTCCCATTCAACGCCGTCGTGACCGTCGCGGAGCTTGTCCCGGCTGTCATCGAGTGGAATCGGTCATCC
>Ga0070696_100002487_pt1 | contig 12219 bp, 9 predicted proteins | sample KBSK1253metaG_FD_65474 | JGI IMG/M metagenome (GOLD analysis project Ga0070696, IMG submission 65474) | Corn, switchgrass and miscanthus rhizosphere microbial communities from Kellogg Biological Station, Michigan, USA - KBS K1-25-3 metaG | ecosystem: Host-associated > Plants > Roots >... | reverse complement strand
CAGCCGGTGATCGCCAAGGACAAGGTGCGCTACGCCGGCGAGCCGGTGGCGGTGGTCGTTGCCGACAGCCGCGCCCAGGCCGAGGATGCGCTCGAAGCGATCGCGGTCGACATCGAAGCGCTTCCGGTAGTCGCGGATGCCGATGCGTCGCAGACCGGATCCATACGACTCTTTGACGACCAGGCAGGCAATTGCGCGTTGCTCCTCGCCGGCGTGAAAGGCGATGTGGACGCCGCATTCGCAGACGCACCGTATCGGCGCCGGGAGCGCTTTCGCGTGCATCGGCACACGGCGGTGCCGATGGAGACGCGCGGTGTGCTGGCGGAATGGGACGCGCCGGGCAAGCAGCTCACGTTTTGGGGTGCGACCAAGGCGCCGTTTCTGTGCCGACGCATCCTCGCGCCGCTGTTTGGCATGCCTGAGGCCGATATCTGCATGGTGGAAGGCGACACCGGCGGCTCCTTCGGCGTGCGCGGCGAGTTCTATCCGGACGATTTTCTGATCCCATTCGCGGCCCGTCACGTGGGCCGCGCGGTGAAATGGATCGAGACGAGAAGCGAGCATTTCGTCGCCTGCAACCACTCGCGCGAGGCCGATTGCGAGCTCGAGATCGCCTGCACGCGCGAGGGCGAGATTCTCGCCCTGCGCGCACGCGCGCGCACGGACATCGGCGCGTATGTACGCACGAACGGCGTCACTCCCTCGCGCAACATGGCGCAGGTGTCCACCGGTCCGTATCGGATCGCGCATGTGCGCTTCGAAGTGGCGATGATGCTCACGAACAAGACGCCCGTGGGCACGTATCGCGCTCCCGGGCGCTTCGAGACCGATTTCTTCCGCGAGCGGCTGTTCGACCTCGCGGCGGCCGACCTCGACATCGACCGCGTCGAGTTTCGCCGCCGCAACCTGGTCGGCAAGGACGAGATGCCGTATCCGCTGCCGACGCTCGAGCCCATGGGCGGCCAGAGCGAGTGCGACAGCGGCGAGTACCGCACCACACTCGAGCGCTGCCTCGAGGAATTCAAATGGCACGAGAAGGCGCGGCTGAACGGAAAGCTGATCGATGGCCGCTACCACGGCATCGGCATAGGCTGCTATGTCGAGGGTGGCGCCTCCGGGCCGCGCGAGGGCGCGCGGCTCGTGCTCAACGGCGATGCCAGCTTCTCGGTCTATACGGGCTCGTCGGCGAACGGCCAGGGACTCGAGACCGTGTTCTCCCAGATCGCGGCCGACGCGCTCGGCGTGCCGATGAACCGCATCCGCGGCGTATTCCACGGCTCTACCGAGTACGTGAAGGAGGGCTTCGGCGCCTTCGCTTCGCGCAGCATCGTGATGGGCGGCTCAGCGATCATGCTGGTCGCCAAGGATCTCAAGGACCGCATCCGCGCCGAAGCGGGTCGGCGCCTGGGCTGCACGGCCGAGGATGTGCGGATCGAACCGGGCGAAGCCCTCGGCCCGGGAGACAAATCAATATCTCTTTCCGAGCTGGCCGGCACGAGCGCGGAGGGCAGTTTTTCGAACAGCAAGCGCACGTACAGCTACGGGGCGCACGCCGCGCATATCGCGGTGGACGCCACGACCGGGTCCATCGAGGTGCTCGACTATGTCGGCGTCGAGGATGTCGGACGCATCGTCAACCCGGAGACGCTGCATGGACAGGCGCTCGGCGCGATCGTGCAGGGCCTGAGCGGCGTGCTGCAGGAGAATCTCGTATATGACGAAGAGGGCCAGCTCCTCAGCGGCACGCTCGCCGATTATTCGATGCCGCTCGCCGCGGACTTCCCGCACATCCACGTGCACGCGCTGGAGGAATGTCCGTCACCCCTCAACCCGCTCGGCGCGAAGGGCGCGGGCGAAGGCGGCATCATTCCAGTTGGCGGCGTGATCGCCAATGCGCTCGCCGCGGCGCTGGGGCCGCTCGGCGTCCAGCCGCGCGAGCTGCCCCTCTCGGCGCCGCGCGTGTGGCAGTGGATCCGCGAAACCGGGCGCTGAAGCAGATGAGGATCGAGTGGGACGCATCGATCGCGATGGACGACGGGGTGGCCCTGCGGGCCGACGTCTTTCTTCCCGACGCTCCGGGGCGCTATCCGGCGATTCTCAGCTACGGGCCTTACGCCAAGGGGCTCGCGTTCCAGGAAGGCTACAAGTCGGCGTGGATGCGCCTCACCGAGGCAGCCCCGGAGGTGCTCGAAGGCTCGAGCGGCAAGTACCAGTGCTGGGAGCTGGTCGACCCGGAGAAGTGGGTGCCCGACGGCTACGCATGCGTGCGCGTCGACTCGCGCGGCGCCGGCCGTTCGCCGGGCGTGATCGACATCTGGTCGGCGCGCGAGGCGCAGGACCTCTTCGCTTGCATCGAATGGGCGGCGGCGCAGCCGTGGTCGAGCGGCAAGGTGGGGTTAAACGGCATCTCGTACTTCGCAACGAACCAGTGGCAGGTCGGGGCGCTGCGGCCGCCGCATCTCGCTGCGCTCTGTATCTGGGAAGGATTCGCCGACTACTATCGCGAGCTCGCGCGCCACGGCGGGATCCTGAGCGATTTCACCGAGAGCTGGTACGCGCGCCAGGTGCTGCGCGTGCAGCACGGTGTCGGCGAGAACGGCCCGCGCAGCCAGGTCACGGGCGAACCGGTCGCCGGTCCTGAGACGCTGTCCTCCGAGGTGCTTGCGAAGAACGCCACCGACCCCGCCGGAGAGGCGCTGCGCCGGCCGCTCATCGACGACTACTATCGGAGCCGGATGGTCGATTTCGCAAGCATCGAAGCGCCTCTGCTTTCAGCCGCCAACTGGGGCGGCCAGGGCCTGCATCCGCGCGGCAACTTCGAAGGGTTCCTCGCTGCCGGCTCGAAGCGGAAATGGCTCGAGGTGCACGGCGACACGCACTTCACGCATTTCTACAGCAACTACGGCATGGGGTTGCAGAAGCGCTTCTTCGGGTTCTTTCTGAAAGGCGAGCGTAATGGCTGGGACGAACAACCCCGCGTCTCGCTCAACATCCGCAGCCCGGGCGAGCGCTTCACGCTGCGCGCGGAAAACGAATGGCCGCTCGCGCGCACGCGATGGATGCAGTTTTATCTCCACCAGGATCTGCTACTCGGCCCATGGGCACCGTCCATCGGCAAAACGACGAGCTATGAAGCGACGGGCGAGGGCCTGACGTTTTCCACGCCGCCACTGCGAGCGGAAATGGAGATTACCGGGCCCGTGGCGGCGAAGCTGTGGATTTCGTCGAGCACGACGGATGCCGACGTTTTCCTGGCGCTGCGCGTGTTCGATCCGGCCGGCAAGGAAGTGACCTTTATCGGCTCGAACGATCCGCGCACGCCCATTGGCCTTGGGTGGCTGCGCGCCTCGCACCGAAAATTGGACCAGCGCCTGAGCCTGCCGTACCGGCCTTGGCACTCTCATGACGAGATCCGGAAGCTCGAGCCCGGCGCGGTGGTGCAGCTCGACATCGAGATCTGGCCGACGTGCATCGTCGTGCCCCCCGGATATCGCGTCGCGCTGACCGTGCGCGGCCGGGACTATGAATACGACGGAACCGATGCCGGTGTCGCGCACGCGCCCTACCCGATGAAAGGCGTGGGGCCGTTCACGCACACCGACCCGGGCGAGCGACGTTCCGGGGAGTTCGCCGGGCGAGTGACGCTGCACTTCGATCGCAAACCGTATTTGCTGTTGCCAGTCATTCCAAGGACGTAGGAGGAGACCATGCGTGCTGTCATCACGTTGCTCGCGGCCGCCGTCGTTTCCGCGGCGGCCGCCCAGGACTATCCAGCGAAGGCCGTCACGGTGATCGTGCCATTCCCGGCGGGCGGGCCGACCGACCAGGTCGCGCGCGTGCTCGCCGCGAAGTTCAGCGAGCGGCTCGGCCACCCGTTCGTCGTCGAGAACGTAAGCGGCGGCAACACCATCATCGCCACGGGCCGCCTGGCGCGCGCGGCGCCGGATGGCCACACGCTGCTCGTGCACAACCTGCAGATCACGGCGAACGTCTCGCTTTACGCGGGCAAGCTGCCCTACGACACCGAGCGCGACATCACGCCCGTGGGCTTCATCAACCACAATCCGCTGGTGCTCGTCGGCCGCAAGGCGCTGCCGCCCAACACGCTGCCCGAGCTGATCGCATACATGCGCAAGACCTCGATCAACTTCGCGCATCCGGGCGCCGGCACGACTGGTTACATCACCACCGCGCTTTTCCTGCAGCAGGCAAAGCTCGAGGCGCTGCTCGTGCCGTACCGGGGTGCCGCGCCGGCGCTGCAGGACATGGTGGGCGAGCACGTCGATCTGTTTTTCACCACACCGCAAGCGGTCCTGCCGCTGATCCATGCCGGCAAGATCAAAGCGTACGGCATCACGGCCAAGGAGCCCTATGCGCAGTTTCCCGGCGTCGCGAGCTTCGTCGACCAGTACGGCCCGAAGCTCGAGATCCAGTACTGGCATGCGCTCTTCGCGCCCGCGGCGACGCCGAAGGCGATCGTCGAAAAGCTGAACGGCGCGCTGCAGGCGCTGCTCGACGACCCGGCGACGGTCAAGAGCTGGACGGCGAGCGGCGTGCTGCCCTACGCAAAGGACGAGCGCTCACCGCAGGCCGCGGAGGCGCTCTTCAGGAGCGAAATCGCGCGATGGGGAGAAGTGGTGCGCGAGAACCATATCCAGCCCGTAGACTAGGGGCCGCGTCGGACTCGTTTCGCTCGCGTGCGCACCCCCAAAATCCCGCGGTTCAAGATCTCGCAGCTCTCGTGGCGCGACCTGGCGCTGACGCTCGGGCCGTTCGTCGCGCTCGTGCTCGTGGCCCTCTGGATCACGTTGCATTTCGTGCAACCCGCGCCGCCGAACACGATCGTGATGACGAGCGGCGGGGAAGGCAGCATGTTCGAGGTGTACGCCGGGCGCTACGCGAAGATCCTCGCGCGCCAGGGCGTCACGCTGAAGATCGTGCCATCGCAGGGCTCGCTCGAGAACCTGAAGCGCCTTGGCGACCCGCAGTTCAAGGTCGATGTCGGGTTCGTGCAAGGCGGGATCGCGAGCTCCGGCGACGCCAACAACCTCGTGTCGCTCGGCAGCGTGTTCTACGTGCCGGTGCTCGTCTTCTACCGCGCGCCGCAGCCGATCAAGCTGCTGTCGGAGCTCGAGGGCAAGCGCATCGCGATCGGCCGCGAAGGCAGCGGCGCGCGCGTGCTGGCAGAGACGCTCCTCAAGGCGAACGGCATCGAAGCGGGCGGCAAATCGACGCTCGTGAACCTCGAGGGCAAGGCGGCGCACGCGGCGCTGGTAAATGGGGAGGTCGACGCCGCGTTCGTCATGGGCGACTCGGCCACGCCCGCGACGATGCGCGAGCTGATCCACGCGAGCGGCATCCGCCTGTTCGACTTCGTGCAGGGCGATGCGTACGTCGGCCGCTTCCGCTATCTGACGAAGCTCGCGCTGCCGCCGGGCTCGCTCGACCTGGGCACCAACTCGCCGCCGCAGACGCTGACCATGGTGGCGCCGACGGTGGAGCTGGTCGCGCGTCCAGGACTGCACCCCGCGCTCTCCGACATGCTGATCCAGGCCGCGCAGGAGGTGCACGGCCGCGCCACGCTGCTGCAGAAGGCGGGCGAGTTTCCGGCGCCGCTCGAGCACGAGTACCGCGTGAGCGACGACGCCATTCGCTACTACAAGTCGGGCAAGGGCTTCGCCTACCGGCACCTGCCGTTCTGGCTCGCGAGCCTCGTCGACCGCATCGTGATCGTGCTCGTGCCGCTGGCGGTGATCCTGATCCCGGGGCTGAAGCTCGTGCCGTGGCTCTACAAGTGGCGCGTCAGCGCGCGCATCTACCGGCGCTATGGCGAGCTGATGGCGCTCGAGCGCGTCGCCTTCGGCGAGACGACGCCCGAGCAGCGCGCCGATCTCCTGAAGCGGCTCGACGAAATCGAGCTGCGCATCATCACAGGCAAGGTGCCGGCCTCCGCCGCCGAGCAGCTCTACGTGCTGCGCCAGCACGTCCAGTTCGTCCGCAACCGCCTTCTGCTCGAGCAGTCGATCGCCACACGCACGAACCCGCCGGCTTGACCTTTTGCCGCTATTCCATACGGGGCGTGCAGCGGTTCCTGTGAAAGCTTCCTCGAGCTGGGTAGGATGGGCGAAAAAGGGGCGACATGGCGATCGTTTCCCGCAGCGAGGCGCAGCGGCGCGCGGATGAGATCCGGACGTTCCAGCGCGAGCTGCAGACGCTCGAGCGCGACGCCGTCGTCTCGCTGACCGCGGAGCAGCGCGAGGCGATCGCCGGGCACCACCGCCGGCTGCTGTCGGAGCTCGCGGACGCCTTCGACATCGACCGCGACGGCCACGCGAAGCAGCTCTCGCTCGGCATGCGCATCGCTTCCTTCCTCGGCGCGCTCGCCCTGGGCGCGAGCGTGTTCTTCCTCTTCTACCAGTTCTGGGGGCTGTTCTCCACGCCGGTGCAGGTGGCGATCCTGCTCGCCGGTGCGCTCGGCTCGTTCGGCGCGACGGTGTGGGTACGCAGCCGCGACGGCTCGGGCTACTTCGCCAAGCTCGCCGCGCTGGTGGCGTTCGCCTGCTTCGTGCTCGACATCATGATGCTGGGAAGCATCTTCAACATCACGCCTTCGGACAAGGCGTTCACGGTGTGGGCGGCCTACGGCTTTCTGCTCGCCTACAGCTGCGACCTGCGGCTGCTCCTCGTGGCGGCGATTCTCTGCGTCGTCTCATTCGTGGCGGCGCGCACCGGGACGGTCTGCGGCCTGTACTGGCTGGACTTCGGGCAGCGCCCCGAGAATTTCTTTCCCGCCGCGGCGATTCTTTTCGCCGTGCCGCAGCTCGTGCGCCACGAGCGCTTCCCCGAGTTCCCCGCCGTCTACCGCATCTGCGCGCTGCTGACGCTGTTCCTGCCGATGATCGTGCTCGGCAACTGGGGCGAGATCAGCTACCTCGACCTCGACCGCAAGCTGATCGAGGTCTTGTACCAGGTGCTCGGCTTCGCCGGCACCACCGCGTTCATCTGGCTCGGCGTTCGCCGGCAGTGGCCGCACGTCGTCAATACGTCGATCACGCTTTTCGTGGTGCTGCTCTACACCAAGTTCTACGACTGGTGGTGGGAGGCGATGCCGAAGTACCTCTTCTTCCTCGTCATCGCCCTGACCGCGTTGTTGTTCCTCGTCGTGCTGCGCCGCCTGCGCGGCGCCGCGGCGGGAGGCGCCCGGCCATGAGGGCGATGCGCCGCGACGCATTGGCTGCGTGGGGCGTCGCGCTTCTTGTCGCGACCAACGCCGTGGTTCTGGGCGGTGCGGCCTATAACCGCGGCGGCGAGCCCGATGCCACGCTCGCCCTCACCGAGCGCGAGACGCAGCTGCCGTACCCATGGGGCTTCGAGAGCGAGAACAGCGGCCTGTCGCTGCGCCTGCACGTCCGGACCCTGGAGGCGCTGCCGACCCATGGCGCCATCCGCATCTACGATCTCGGCGGCTACGCCTACGGCAACCCGCAGTGGCTCGACCGCAAAAAGCTCACCGAGCTCGGCTTCGACCTCTCCACGCCGGCCAACGATCCGTCGGGCATGCGCCGCTACCAGAAGCAGCTGCCCAAGCCCGCCTTTCTCGTGCTCGAGATGGAGGGTGAGGCTTACCGCGCTTCGTTGAAGCGCGTGGAAGACTACGCGGCGCGCGAGAGCACGCCCCAGGCGGCGCGCGCGCTGGAGGACGAGCGGAGCAAGAACGGCAGGCTCTTCGCGGTCGATGCCGGCCTCGATGCCGAGGCGCTGCGCGCGAAATACGCCGACCGCAAGCGCTTCGCGATCGTGCACGGCAAAGTCTGGCTGCGCGACTGGAGCGACGGCATCGGCGGGTACGTCGAGGCGGTGGGAACGACGCTCAACGTCCCCCTGCGGTTCCATGGCGCCGTCGGCAAGCCGCAGCGCTACGACGGCGACAAGCCGCGCAAGTACGAGGTGAGCGTCGCCTTTGGCCGCCGGCTGGAGCCCTGGATGGCCGCCGCGGCCGCGCGCTGAAAGTCGTGCGCCGAGCCCGGCGCCTGCCGGCAAGATTGATCGCGCGGGGCGTGCTCGCCGGTGTTTGCCTGATCGCGGCAACGGCGCTCGCGGAATGGACGCCCGACGCGCGGCGTTGCGCGCGCAAGGAAGGCTCACCGGAGGAACGCATCGCGGCCTGCGACCGGGCCATCGCCTCGGGGAAGCTTTCTGCCGCGGACCTGGCGACCACCCACTACAACCGCGCGCTCGAGTGGCGCGCCAGGCGCGAGGACGACAAGGCGCTCGCCGACTATGGCGAGGCGATCCGGATCAACCCGAAATACGCATTAGCCCACAACAATCGCGGCGTTGTTTTGTTCGATAAAGGCGAGCTCGAAGGAGCGCTCGCGAGCTTTGATCGCGCGATCCGGCTCGATCCGAAATACGCCTACGCATACAACAACCGCGGCAACACGTGGGGCAGCAAAGGGGAATACGACCGGGCAATCGCCGACTTCAGCGAGGCGATCCGGCTCGACCCGAAGTACGGGTATGCGTATAGCAATCGCGGCATCGCATGGCGCAAAAAGTACCAATACGAGCGGGCGGTCGCCGACTTGACCGAGGCGCTCCGCACCGTCGGCGGCAACGAGATCCCCCACAGGAACCGCGGCTACGCCAACTTCTTCCTCGGCCGCTTCGAGGCCGCGGCCGGCGATTTCGCGAAAAGCGCCGCTCTGGAGCCGAATCTGCACACGACGATCTGGCAGCAGCTCGCCCGTGCGCGCGCGGCGCAGGACGCCGCTGCCGCGCAGCGCGAGCTGTCGGCGTTGCGGCGCTCATGGCCGATGGCGACGCTCTTCGACTACTTCACGGGCCGCATCGACACCGATTCCCTGCGGCGCGAGCTGGTCGAGGGCGCGGTGGCGCTGCGGGAAGAATGGCCCGTCCCGGCCATGGACTTCCTCGCCGGCCGCATCGATGCCGCCGCCCTGCTGAAGGCGGCCGAGGATACGGACAAAACGATCCAAAGCGAGCGATCGTGCGACGCCAACTATTACATCGCGCAGCGGCACCTGGCGGCAAAGCGCCTCGCCGAAGCGCGTGCGTACCTGCAGCAGGCGGAAAAAAGCTGCCCGAAGGACCTCATCGCATACGAAGGCGCGGTGGCCGAGCTGAAGCGCCGTCCGGCAGTGGTCCGTGAAAGCAGGCGCTGAGAGCTTCGGCGCCATACTTCGAGATTAGAGGCGAACCCATGGTCCTGGAAACCGTGCACCAGTTTGAGCTGATTGTGCGCGCGCTGGCGTGGTATTGCGGCGACGACGAAGAAGAGGAGGAGGAGGAAAAGAAGCCGGAAGAGGAAGAAAAGGAAGACGAGGACGACGACGAAGTCGAAGACGAAGACGAAGACGAAGAGTGGAAGGTCTCCCGGCCTGGAAAGGAGCCGTTCCGCTCGGCGCGCTTCAGCAAGTCGCTTCAAGACCTCCACCTCAGAGGTACTGCTGGATCTGTTGCAGGCTTGGAGGAAAGAACAATTCGTCGATCGCCGGTTTCTTTCTGATCATCCCCTGCTCGAACTCGTAGCGCACGACCGCTTCCAGCGCCTTGCGGTTGTCCTCGAGGTTGTACGGCCAGGGGTCGGGGCCTAGCGCGGCTTTCTGCTCCTGTAAGAGCTCCTGCACCCACACCATGGCGAAGTTGCGCGGGTCCTGCATGCGGCGGTAGCAGAGCTCCTTGGACCGCTGGAATGCCTGGACCACGCTAATGCCCGCCCAGGGATGCTTCTCCAGGATCTCGTTCTTGATCACCACCGTGTGCATGATCGGGAAGATGCCGCTCTTAAGCCAGTAGTCGATCTCGGCGTTCCGGGTGTCGGGGAAGAGCAATGCGACTTTCGGCGAGCCGCTGCGGATGGAGGGGAGGGTTTCAGGGTAGATCGCGGCTTCGAGCTCGCCCTCCAGCAGCATGCGGTCGATGTCCTTGCCCTGCGGGACGCGGCGCACTTTCATCCAGGCGGCGGGCTGGAAGGCGACGTCTTCTTCTTCCTGGCACCACCACTCGATGCTCTTGAGCTCGACGCCGTAGTGGTCCTGCAAGATGCCGCGCATCCAGAGGCCGGCGGAATTCTGCAAGGTGTCGAGGCCGACGCGCTTGCCGTTGAGGTCGGCGGGCTTCTCGATGCCGCAGTTGGCGCGCTTCACGACGTAGCCGTGGCGGAAGCGCCGGTGTGGGAACACCGGAATCGCGGTGAACGCGGCGCCCTGGTCGCGGGCCACGAGGTAGGCGACGAGCGAGAGCTCGCAGACGTCGAATTCCTGGTGGCGCAGCATGCGCCCGTGCCGCTCGGGCGAGGCCATGGTGAGGGCGTTGAGCTCGATGCCCGGCGCGCGCGCGGCGCCGTCGATCAGGGGGCGCAGCAGGTCGTAATCGCCGCATGCGAGCGTGAGCTGGAGCTTGGCCATGGTGTGTGGGCTCAGTTGGCGCGCATGCCGCTCGCCTCGACCACTTTCTTCCACTTGGCGATCTCGGCGGCGACGAAAGCGGCGAATTCGTCAGGCATTTTCACTGCCGGCTCCGCGCCCAGCGCGAGGAAGCGCTCTTTGAGCTCGGGCTCCTGGAGGATCTTCGCGGTTTCGGCGGCGAGACGGTCGATCGCGGCGCGCGGCGTGCCCGCGGGCGCGAACATCCCGCTCCAGCCGCTCACCTCGTAGCCCGCGAGGCCGGCCTCGGCGATGGTCGGGAAGTCGGGCGCGCCGGCGAAGCGCTGCGCGCCGGTCACGCCCAGGGCGCGCAGCCTGCCGGCGCGGACATGTCCGAGCACCGTCGGCAGGGTGGCGAACATGAGCTGCACCTGTCCGCCCAGGAGGTCGGTCACCGCAGGTCCGCCGCCCTTGTAGGGCACGTGCAGCATGTCGACCTGGGTCATGGCCTTGAAGAGCTCGCCGCAGAGGTGCGTCGAGGTGCCGATCCCGGAGGACGCGTAGCTGAGCTGGCCTGGCCGCTTTTTCAGGAGATCGATCAGCTCGGACAGCGACGCGGCGGGAACCGATGGATGCAGCACGAGGATGTTCGGCGCATCGGCGATCAGCATCACCGGCGTGAAGTCGCGCTGCGTGTCGTAAGGCAGGTTCTTCGTGACGCTCGGGTTGATGGTGTGCGAGATGCTGGTGACGAGCAGCGTGTAGCCGTCGGGCGCGCTCTTCGCGACGAGATCCGCGCCGATGATGCCGCCGGCGCCGGCGCGGTTTTCCACGACTACCGGCACCCCGAGCGCCTCGGCGAGGCGTTGCGACACGCTGCGCGCCGCGAAATCGGCGATGCCGCCCGGCGCGAAGGCGACGACCATGCGGATGGTTTTTGTTGGATAGGCCTGGCCCCACGCAGCCCACGGGGCGAGCAATCCAAAAAGAAGGGCGAAACCTAGACCCCGCGCGGCAGGACGTGCGCCCACTTGGCCTTGATCCGCTGATCGAGTTCTTTGGAAGAGCGCGCGACTTTCGGGAAGTCCTGGCGCCGGCCCCAGGGACGGCAGGCGTCGATCACCATGCGCGAGTTGAAGGTGCGCTCGTCGTGGGGATAACTTGTGGGGTCGAGCGCGGTGCTCCAGCAGGTGCGCAGGATCTCGACATCCTCGCGCGCGTCGACGCGGGTGCACATCGCCCAGATGACCTCGTTGATGTTCGCCGGATCGATGTCCTCGTCGACCACGACGACGTACTTGTTGGCATAGGCGCCGGCGTGGCATTGCGAGGCGATGAGGCCGGCCTGCTTGGCGTGACCGGGGTACATCTGGTTGATCGCCACGGTGAGCCACATGCGGCTGCCGCCGGCCTCGTGCGACCAGACCCCTTTCACGCCCGGAACGCCGGCGGCTTCGATCTGGCGCCAGACGTTGGCCGCGCGGTACGTGCCGCGGTAGAAGGTGTCGTCGTTCGGCGGCACCGCGGGGATGGCGCCGAGGAGGATCGGGTCCTGCCGGTGCATGAAGGTGTCGATGCGGATCACCGGCTCGCGCTTGAGACCGCCGGCGTAGTAGCCGGTCCATTCGCCGAAAGGGCCTTCCTCGATGCGGTCGTCCGGATCGATCGTGCCCTCGAACGCGATCTCGGCGTTCGCCGGAATCGGCAGCCCGGTCTTCGGTCCGGAGATCACTTCGACCGGCTGGCCGAGCATGCCTCCCGCGGCGTCGTACTCGTTCTTGCCGTAAGGCACCTCGATGCCGGCGAGCGAGAAGAGCAGCGGATGCATGCC
>Ga0070696_100002486_pt1 | contig 12219 bp, 10 predicted proteins | sample KBSK1253metaG_FD_65474 | JGI IMG/M metagenome (GOLD analysis project Ga0070696, IMG submission 65474) | Corn, switchgrass and miscanthus rhizosphere microbial communities from Kellogg Biological Station, Michigan, USA - KBS K1-25-3 metaG | ecosystem: Host-associated > Plants > Roots >... | reverse complement strand
GCGGCGACCACGCTGACGGTCGTCGGCGGCTCCCTGATGCCGCCCCAGGTGCTGGACGCGATGCGCGAGGCGGCGCGGTCCTTTGTCGACATGCACGAGCTGCAGGCCGCGGCGGGAGAACGGATCGCGTCGCTCACGCGGAACGAGGCCGCGTATGTCACGTCGAGTTGCGCGGCGGCGATGACGCTCGGCACGCTCGCGGCCATTACCCGCGGCGATCCGACGGCGATCGGCCGGATGCCACGCGGAGCTGGACTGCCGACGGAGGTGGTGATCCACGCCACCCACCGGATCCCCGAGGACCGCGGGATCGAGCTGGCGGGCGGGCGGATCGTGGAAATCGGCAACGCCGGCGGGACGGGCGAGGCGGACCTCGAGTCGGCGTTGACCAACGAGACCGCGCTCGTGGTCTGGGTCGCCGGCAGTCACCTCCCACGGGGCGCCCTCGACCTCGAGACGACGGTTCGCGTCGCCCATTCGCGTGGCGTGCCGGTGCTCGTCGATGCCGCCGCGCAGCTTCCCCCATCCTCGAACCTGTGGCGGTTCACCATCGAGATGGGAGCCGATGCCGTCGCCTTCAGTGGCGGAAAGGCCCTGCGCGGACCTCAAGCCAGCGGTCTCCTGCTCGGCCGCAGGGCCTTCATCGAGGCGGTTCGGGCGAACGGCTCGCCGTACGCGCGCCTCGCCCGTCCAATGAAGGTCGGCAAGGAGGAGATCGCAGGGCTCGTCCGCGCGGTCGAGCTCTACCTTGCATTGGACCACGAGGCACAGGCCCGCGAATGGTCAGCGATCGTCGACGGCTGGGTTCGCGATCTGGGCGGACTCCAGGGGTTCCGGGCCGAGCGACACGAGACGAACGAGGCAGGTCAGCCCGTGCCGCGCGTCCGCATCTCGGTGGACCAGGCGAGAGTGGGCATCTCCGCGGAGGAGCTGCGTCAACGCCTGTGGAATCGCAATCCCCGCATCCTCGTCCTGCCCGATGACGTCGACGCCTTCTTCCTGACGCCGGACACCCTGTCAGCTACGGAGGCGGCGAGCCTCCCGATGCAGGTCCGTCATGCCGTTAGCTCAGACGAAGGCGGATCGGGGTCCGGCGCTCCGCCGCTGGACTGACTTCGCTGACAGGCTCTTCTTGACAACGATTCTATCCGCTCAATATTCGATCAATCCTGAAGTTTCAGTATTGACTGAACGTTCGGAACACCGGTAGTCTGCCGGGATGACGCCGGGCGAGAGTCAGTTCGTGGAAGAGATGGGCCAGTTCCTCGGCTCGATCGGCATGACGCCGATGGCGGGCCGGATGTGGGGCTACCTCCTGATCTGCGAGCCGCCCGAACAGACTGCCGCCCAGATCGCGGAAGCGCTGCGGGCAAGTCGCGGCGCGATCAGCGGGACGGCCCGCCTGCTGGAAGGGCCAGGCCTGGTCCGTCGCACGACCCGACCCGGGGACCGCCGGGAGTACTTCAGCGCCCCAGCCGAGGCGCTCGACTCGATGCTGGCCAGCGCCGGTGCGATCTACCGCCAGATGCGCGAGATCGCGGAGCGTGGTCTGGCCGCCACCGCTGCCCGCCCGCCTGAGGCTCGGGCTCGTCTCCAGGAATTCCACGACGTGATGACGTTCGTCGAGCAGGAGGTTCCCCGCGTCATCGGCGAATTCCTCCGCGACCGCGCCGCAGGCAAGCACTCGAAGGCCGGATACCCGGCCGGGAAGGAATCATGACCGCGATCATCCAGACCGAGAAGCTCACGAAGTCCTACGGCGAGCACCGCGGGATCATCGACATCGATCTCCAGGTCAACGAAGGCGAGGCGTTCGGCTTCCTCGGCCCCAACGGTGCCGGCAAGACGACGACGATCCGGACCCTGCTCGACCACCTCCGCCCGACAAGCGGCCGGGCGACGATCTTCGGCATCGAGACGACCGTCGATCCGGTCGCCATCCACCGCCGCATCGGCTACCTGCCCGGTGAGTTCGCCCTTTACGACAAGCTGACGGGCGGCCAGACGATCGACTACTTCGCGAACCTCCGGGGCGGCGTCGACGCGGCCTACCAGGCCGACCTCATCCGACGCCTCGACATCGACACGAGCCGGAAGTTCAAGGAGTACTCGAAGGGCAACAAGCAGAAGGTCGGGCTGATCGTCGCCCTCCAGCACCGGCCGGACCTCCTGATCCTCGACGAGCCGACGTCTGGCCTGGACCCGCTCGTCCAGCAGACCTTCTTCGAGGTCATCCGCGAGGCGAAGGCCGAGGGCCGGACCGTCTTCCTGTCGAGCCACATCCTCGGTGAGGTCGAGAAGACGTGCGACCGGGTCGCGATCATCCGCGACGGCCTCCTTGTCAAGGTCGACCGCGTCGAAGCCCTGCGCGATCTCGCCCACCATCAGGTCGAGCTGCGGTTCTCCGGCGAGGTGCCGGTCGCGGCGTTCAGCGGCCTGCCAGGCGTCAGCGACGTGACGGCCGACGAGCACGTCCTCCGCCTGCGCGTCTCGGGCTCGATCACGCCTGTTGTGCGCGAGGCGGCGCGCTACGAGCTGCTCGACTTCGTCAGTCGCGAGCCCTCCCTCGAGGAGACCTTCCTCGCCGAGTACGGCCGAACGGCCGGTCAGGCGGCCTGACATGGCGACGAGCCTTCGCCTTCGCCGGTCACGGTCCGCCCCGAACGTCCGGGGCGTCGTCCACTACGCCCGGAGCGTCATCGGCAAGACGCTCCGCGACTCTCGCCGGACGACGATCATCGTCTCGGCTCTCCTGTTCCTCCTCCTGATCAGCGTCACGGCGGCGGTCGCGAACGAGTTCGACACGCCCGCGAAGCGCAAGAGCCTGGCTGACCTCGTCGCCGGTCTGCCGCCGATCCTCCAGGGCCTCGCGGGCAAGCCGATCAATGTCGAGACGATGGGCGGCTACGTTCAGTACAAGTACGGGACGTTCTTCCCGATCGTCCTGAGCCTCTGGTCGATCCTCGCCCTGTCGTCGACCCTCGCTTCGGAGGCCAAGCGCGGCAGCCTCGAGTTCGTCGCCGCCGCACCGATCAGCCGCCGTCGGATCGTGCTCGAGAAGCTGTCCGGCCACATCGTGGTGATCACGATCGCGTCGGTCGCCGTGTTCCTCTCGACGGCGATCGCCGGCGCGGTCAACGGCAAGCTGCCAGGTGACGAGATCTCGGTCACCGCAGCCTTCGCCTACGCGCTCCAGCTCGGCCTGATGGCCCTCGCCGCGGGCGGTCTCGCGTTCGCGCTCTCCCAGTTCCTTGGGCGCGGGCCGGGCGTCGCCATCGCCGGCGCCGTGATGTTCGGCGGCTGGATCCTCAACGGCTACCAGGGCGCCGTCCCGGTGCTCGCGCCGTTCGCCAACCTCACCTGGTTCGGCTGGACGTCCAACCACCTGCCGCTCGCGGGTGTTTACGACTGGCCGTCGCTCATCCCGGTCGCCCTTGCCGTGGTCCTGCTCTTCGTCATCGGGGTCGAGGCGTTCGTCCGCCGCGACATCGGTACGACGAGCGCCGTGCCAACCCCGTCGCTGCCGCGCTTCCTCGTGGGCCTTGGCGGCCCGGCCGCCCGATCGTTCGGGAACGGGTTGCCAACCGCGCTGGCGTGGGGCTTGGGGCTCGGCATCTACGGACTGGTCATCGCCGCGTCGGCCACGGCCTTCACCGACCTGATCCAGACGTCACCGGACGTCGCGCGGATGCTCCAGCAAGTCTTCCCGGGCACCGACATCCTGAGCGTCGGCGGGTTCCTGCAGCTGCTGTTCTTCCAGTTCGGCCTGATCCTCGCCGGCCTCGCGGCCGCCACGCTCGTGGGCAGCTGGTCCGGTGACGAGACCTCCGGCCGGCTGGAGATGCTCCTCGCGACGCCGCTTGCGCGGGCGCGGTGGGTCATGTCGGGCGGGGTGGCGATCGCGGGACTGATTGTCGTGTTCGTGGTTGTGGCGGCGATCGGCATCGCGATCGGGACCGCCATGATCGGCGGCGATCTCGGGGGACCGGTCGTCGGGACGTTCGCGCTCGGTGCCTTCGCGGCCGCGTTCGCCGGCATCGGCGTCGCGATCGCCGGGGTGTCGCGCTCGAGCTGGGCGGCGCCCGCGGTCGCGCTGCTGACGATCGGCACGTGGTTCGTCGACACGATCGTCCCGGCATTCAAGCTGCCCGACCTCGTCCACCAGCTCGCGCTGAGCGCTCACTACGGGCTGCCGATGCTCGGGCAGTGGGATGTCGCGGGGCTCGTCGCGTCGGGGGTCCTGGCGGTCGGCGGCGTCGCCGTCGGAGTCTGGGGGTTCGGGAGGCGTGACCTGCGCAGCTAGCGGCGGGCGCGGGGTCGGCGCCTCAGTTGCAGTCGATCACGCCCCACGAATCGACCGCTCTCGCCCAGCGTTCGATCACGCCGCCCCGAACCAGGTAGATCGCGCGGTCGAGGTCGCGCGGGCTGATCCACAAGTCGATGTTGCCGTTCGTCCAGCCGGTGTCGATCGCGTCCTCCGGGAGAGCGGCGTGGGCGAGGTAGCGCGCCGCCAGCCATCCGTACTCCCGGAACTTGCCGTCCGGGTCGCGCATGTACTCCCAGCGAACGAGCGGATCCAATCGCGACCCCAGCGGCCGGCCGATCGTGACGATCGTGCCCTTGGCCCCGCACGGGTAGCGGACGATCACGGCGATCTCCTCCGGCTGGCGGATCAGCCGTCCGGCACCGTGGCCGTCGCACCAGGTCCGATTGGCATCCTGGTCGAATGGCGCCCCGACCGGATCGCGATGGAAGCCGCGACACGGCGGCGCCGGCGGCAGCGGCACGGGGAGCCCTGCCCACGCCATCAGGTCCTGAGTGGCGGGCCCGACCCAGTCGACCAGCCAGCGATGGCCATCGAACACGAAGATGTATTGGAAGCCAAGGCGCTCAGAGGTTGAGGTGGTCGCGACCTCACCCGATGACCGCGTCGTGATGGTGGCGCCTGCCGGGATGTCGAAGACCACGTCGAGCGGCACCGTCGGCGGGCGACGCCTCAGGTTGTACTGGCCCTCGACCCGCACACGGAACGTGAGCTCGCCGTCGATCGTCAGGTCGCCGCGATCGACGGCGGCAAGCCGCGCGTCCATCAGGCGCGCCGTTTCCAGCCCACGGCGGGTGAAGATGGTGCAGACGTCGACCTCGGACGGGCGGGCATAGAAGCGCCCGAGTCCCGTCAGGAAACGCCGGGCGATGACCTCGGATTCGTCGCCCGGGAAATACTCCTGGTGGAACACGGCTGGGAGCTGCACCGCCTCGTCGAAGGACAGCTCCGGGCACGTCCCGCCAACTCCCGCCGGCAGCGGAGTCGCGGTCGGGACGACGGTCGGCGCCGGGCGGGGCGTTGGTGCCGGCGTGCTGGAGGGAAGCGCGACCGATGCGAAGGGATCGCCGGGCACGGACGGGCTCGGCGGCACCGCGATGCAGCCCGCGAGGAGCGTGGCCGCGAGGAGGCCGAGCGTCCGCTGCCGTCGCATCGTTCGAGGGACGCGCGACCGCTTCTCGATGGTGCGCCTGACCCCGATCGGCAACCGGCACCTGCGTATGCCTCGTCGCCGGTAGGATCGCGCCGTGGATCCCCTCGTCTTCGTGCTGGTCGCGGGCGCGGCCGTCCTCCACGTCACGTGGAACGTGCTGCTCAAGACCGCCGGCGATCCGCTGCGGGCGGCAACCGTCGGGATGGCCACGGCGGCTGTCGTGCTGTGCCCGACCGTCCTGGTCGTCTGGTTCGTCGTCGGCCGGCCGACCGTCCCCGTCGAGACCGTCGTGCTTTCGGTTGTCTCGGGCACCCTCGAGGCCCTGTACTTCGCGTTCCTCGCCTCGGCGTACCGTCGAGGCGACCTGTCGCTGGTCTATCCGCTGGCCCGCGGGACGGCGCCGTTGCTGGCCGTCGCGATCGGGGTCGGCCTCCTCGGCGAGCGCCTCGGGCCCATCGGGTTCGCCGGCGTCGCCTGCCTCCTCGTCGGCCTTCTCTCCCTGCAGCGACCCTGGCAATACCTCCGCGCGTCGGGTCGGGCCAGCAGCGGCGCGGCCGGCTTCGCGCTCCTGACCGGGGTGACGATCGCGGCGTACTCGGCAGTCGACCGGGTCGGCGTCCGCGGCACGGAGCCGTGGATCTACGCTGGCCTGATCTGGGCGAGCGGGGCGAGCTTTCTGGCGATCTACGCCTGGGTCTATCGGCGGCAATGGGCGGCGCGGTCCCCGGAGCCCGATCCCGCGTCAGCCTTCTCCCCGCGGCGCGCGGCCATTGGTGGGCTGATCACGCTCGGCGCGTATCTTCTGATCCTCGTCGCGTTCACGGTCGCGCCACTGACCGCCGTCGCGCCGCTGCGGGAGTCCGCGATCGTCCTCGCGTCGGGCTGGGGCGCGTTCCGGCTGCGCGAGGCCGCGGACCGAACCGAAGCGTTGCAACGGATCGGGTCGGCGGCGCTCGTGGTTCTCGGCGCCGTGCTGCTGGCGATCGACTGATGTCATCGACGATCCTCGACCCCGACCGGCTTCGGCGGCGCCTCCGCGAGATCGACTCCGTCGCCCGATCGGCACCCGACGACGCCCTCGAGGTCATCCGCGCGCCGGGCCGCGTGAACCTCATCGGCGAGCACACCGACTATAACGACGGCTTCGTCATGCCCGCCGCAATCGGGCTCGAGATCCGGCTCGCGGTCGCGCCGACGGACGAGCGGCGTGTCGTCGTGACCCTCGACGACACCGGCGAAGTGGCCGGGTTCGACCTCGACGCGGTCCGGGCGCCGACGCGGACCTGGATCGACTACATCGCCGGCACTGCCTGGGCCCTGGCGGAGGGCGGCCACGAGCTCCGAGGCTTTCACGCACTCCTCGCGAGCGACCTGCCGCAGGGCGCGGGGCTGTCGTCTTCGGCGGCGCTCGAGATGGCGTCGGCGCTGGCGCTGCTCGGTCGAAATGCCGGGTCGGCGCTGCCAGTAGGCGATCTCGCCCGGTTCGGCCGACGCGCCGAGAACGGCTATGTCGGCGTCCAGTCCGGCGTCATGGACCAGTTCGCGTCGGCCGCCGGCGTCGTCGACCACGCGATCCTCCTCGACTGCCGCTCGCTCGAGTTCCGGCCCGTTCCGTTGCCGCTGCCCGACGTCCGGCTGGTCGTCTGCCACAGCGGCTCGCCCCACCGACTGGAGGCGTCGGAGTACAACGAGCGCCTTGCCGAGTGCCAGCGCGCCGTGGCCGCGATCGCGACGATCGAACCGACCGTCCGGACGCTGCGGGACGTCGACACGGCACTCCTGGCGGCGGCTCGCGATCGGATGGACGACGTGGCCTTTCGGCGGGCGACCCACGTGGTCGAGGAGAACGCCCGCGTCCTCGAGACGGAAACCGCGCTTGCGGCGGGCGACCTCGCCGAGGTCGGCGCCCTGTTCGCCGCGAGCCACACGTCGCTCCGCGACCTCTACGAGGTCAGCTCACCGGAGCTCGACGCGCTGGTCGACATCGCCACATCCGTGCATGGCGTGGTCGGCGCGAGGCTGACGGGTGCTGGATTCGGCGGCTCGACAATCAATCTAGTTCGCCGCGAGAGCGTCGCCGCGCTTCGATCGGCGATCGAGCGGGACTACCCCGGGCGAACGGGTCTCCAGCCAACCGTTCTCGATGTCGACGCGGTCGACGGCGCCAGCTATATCGAGTAACGGGAGCCGACGCGAGCGCGACACCTCTCCAATGGTCGTGAACCTGGAGCCCGTATTCTGCGGGCATGGATGCCGAGCCCATCGAGAAGCGTACCGAGTCCGGACCGATTGTCATCTATCTATCACCGGACGAGGCGCTCGTCCTGGACGCCTTCCTCGACCGAGGCGAGAAGGCGGGCAACAACTACGGGACGATCGTGGACCAGGCCGAACTGCGGGTCTTGTGGGACCTCGACGCCATCCTCGAGTCCTGGCTCGTACCTCCCCTTCTGCCGGACTACGACGAGCATCTGGCCCGTGCACGTGTCGCGGTAAGAGATTCGACGGACCAGTCGTCGTAAGGTCCCTGTCTCGGCAGCACCGCTCCGCTTTCACCCCTTGATCCGGCGCGAGGCGATGCCACGATGTCGTCCGTGAGGACGCCACCGGGCTCGATCGCATCGACCTACGCGCGGCAGTCCGGCCTGGCCGAAGGCCAGATCGTGGGGGCTCGTGAAGTCGCCGCGATGCTTGGCGTCACGCGGCAGCGAGTCGGGCAGATCATTCGCGACGATCGGACGTTTCCTGTGTCGGTGACGGCGATCTCCGGCGGGCGCCTGTGGTACACGCCAGGGATCGAGATCTGGATCGCGGCCCACCGGCCGGGGGCTGCGTCGCATGCGACCAGCCGGTTCGGAGACGAGGCAGCTGAGATCCTCCGAGCGGCCGAGGCGGCCGCTCGTTCGCGAGGCGACGGCTACGTCGGCAATCTGCATTTCTGGCTCGTGATCGCCGAGGCCGTGCCGCCTTCCTTGGTCCGCGACGTGTTCTGGTCGCTCGGCGTAGATCGTGCGGAACTCCTGCGTGCGACCGGACTCTCCGGTGGCCGAGTGGGCGAGCGATCACAGGCCCGTCGAATGAACCCCCACGTTCAGCACCTCCTTGTGCGGGCGTCGGTAGACGCCGAAGCCAACGGTCGAGACGTCACGTCGCTCGACATGGCGATCGCGTTCATCGACGGCGACGAGCGCTATCGAGGCCATCGACACGACCACCTGCTCGACTATGTCGAGCGGCGCGGTCTCGACGTGGGGGAGCTCAGACGTCGGCTCGAGGCCGTAAGCGCCGACCCTCGATCGATCGCGACGTTCGAGCCGCGCGCGTTGACAAAGCGCCGACCCGCCTTCCGTCGACCGCGGCTGCCAAAGGGGCTCGCATTCGCTCCGAACCCGCTCGGCCACGATCCGTCAACGCTGTCCAGCGGCGCGGCATTCGCGGTTCGCAGGGACGGTCGAACGCTGGTGATCGACGGTGAGCAGTGGTTCTTCCGGATCGACGGCGATGGGTTCTATGTTCGGACGCCCGACGGTCATCCGGTCGGATATCGGTATCGGGTCGACCCGCCCCCGCGTCGCGGACGAGGCAATCCGCGTCCGGTCAACGGGTTCATCGAGGTCCTTCCGATGCCTCCGGACGACGTCGCGCACTGGCCCGATGGCCGGTTCGAGCGCGAGGCGTGAGCAGCGCCCAGGGTCCGCGGTCTGTTTCAGGTCGTAGCGCGGGGTCGGCGGAGCCAGAGAGCACCGAACAACGCCAGCCACGGTGGCGCCATCATGCCGAAGAAGCTCACCGCCTCGAGTGGGTTCCGACCGAGAGCGATCGCCGTCGCGACGTCGACAGCGATCATCGCCAGTCCGCAGCCGATCGCGACCATCCGTGCGATCCGATTCCCCCACAGGCACAGGACGAAGCCCAGAGGCAGAATCGTGAAGGTTTCCGCGACGAGGAGGTTCGGCGCCCACGACGAGCGGATGCCGACGCCGGGAGCGGCGATCTGCACGCTCGTCCAGGCGCCGTTGAAGAGCTGGCACAGCTCGGCGACGATCCAGATCGCGATCAGCGTCGGCAGGCCGATCGAGCGCGTCATCTTCCCACCTCCGGCTGCCGGACCGACGTGATCGTCAGGCCTTGCAATCCAGAACGCGCGGAACCGCGATTCGTCACGCCTCCAGGATGAACAGCCGAGCCCAGAAGTCGCCGCGGCGGGCGGCCTCATCCCGGTCGCCATCGATGGCCAGGCCGACCGCCTCGAGCTCGTCGCCTCGGCGCGTGCCGGTGTTCGCCCGGCCCGTCGCGTCGTCCGCTGCCGGCCAGATGGAGACGCGATACTCGGCGGCCGAGTCCAGGCCGCGCAGCCGGAGACGCGAGGGCCCCGGCGAGGGTCGGTTGAGCGCCCGATAGAAGCCGACGATCGCTCGGCGGCGGTCGTCCGACACGGACATCCACGCCGTCTCGTTGCCGTCGCCCTCGAACGGGCCCCGCAGCCGAAGAAACCGCCCGTACTGGATCAGCTCGCGATGCTGGCGGAAGAAGGCGATCTGGTCGCGGATCTCGGCCCGCTCACCTTCGGTCAGCCGGGTCGTGTCCAGCTCGTAGCCGAACGCGCCGAAGAACGCGACGGAGGCTCGGGTCGAGAGCGGCGTGATCCGCCCCACCTGGTGGTTCGGGACGGCCGAGACGTGGGCGCCCATCGAGCTGACGGGATAGGCGAGCGACGTGCCCCACTGGATCGCCAGGCGCTCGATCGCGTCCGTGTCGTCGCTGGTCCAGGCCTGCGGGGCGAACGCCAGCATCCCGCCATCGAAGCGGCCGCCGCCGCTGGCGCAGGACTCGAACAGGATCTCGGGAAAGGCCGCCGTCAGCCGCCGGTAGAGCTCGTAGACACCGAGGATGTAGCGGTGGAAGAACTCGCCCTGGCGGTCGGGCGGCAGCGACGGGGTCCACGGCTCGGTGATCGTCCGATTCATGTCCCACTTGACGTAGGAAATCGGGCCGCTCCGGAGCACGTCGCTCAGGACGCGCTCCAGGTGGTCGACGACTTCCGGCCGCGAGAAATCGAGGACGAGCTGCGTGCGGCCCTCGGTTCGGGGCCGACCCGGGATCCCGATCGCCCAGTCCGGGTGCGCGGCGAAGAGCTCGCTCCGCTCGCTGACCATCTCCGGCTCGATCCAGATCCCGAACTGGATGCCCAGCTCCGTGACGCGTCTGGCGAGCCCGTCGATACCGTTCGGCAGCTTCCGTCGGTCCACGGTCCAGTCGCCAAGGGACGTCGTGTCGTCGTCACGCTTGCCGAACCAGCCGTCGTCGAGGACGAACAGCTCGATGCCGAGGTCGCGCGCCACCGACGCGATCGCGATGAGCCGCTCCTCGTCGAAGTCGAAGTAGGTCCCCTCCCAGTTGTTGACGAGGATCGGCCGCGGCCGGTCCCGCCACACGCCGCGGGCGAGCCGTTCGCGGAACAGGCGATGAAACGTCTCGCTCATGCCGCCGAGGCCGTCGGTCGCGTGGACGATCACCGCCTCCGGGAGCTGGAGGTCCGCGCCGGGCCCGAGCTCCCACGCGAAGTTCTCCGGATCCATCCCGATCCGCAGTCGGGCCGTCCCGAACGGCTCGACCTCGACCTCTGCGAGGAAATTGCCGGAGTAGATGAGCGCGACGCCCAGGGCTTCGCCGTGCTCTTCCGCGGTCGACCGGCGGCGCAGGGCGATGAAGGGGTTCTGCGCGGCGGACGACGCACCGCGGTTGCTCGAGATCGACTGACGACCCGGCGCGAGCCGACGCTCCTGGACGTGACGCTCGCGGGCCCACGTCCCCGACAGGTGAATGAGGGTCCAGTCGTCGTCCGGAAGATCGACGACGGCGCTCATCGCGCACCGCACGGTCAGCACGGCATCCCCCTCGTTCCGAACGACGACGCTCCGCGCGATCGCGGCCAGGTCGCGGAAGACCGTGTAGCGAAGGGTGACGACGACGCCCGAGCGGGCGTCGCGAAGGTCGACCTCGAGCGTCTCGGCTTCGTCGTTCGCCTCGACGTAGGTGGCAGGGAGGGCGCCGAGCTCCGGCTTGCCCGCCGTGATTCGATGGCCGGCGTAGGCAAGCTCCAGGACGGTCGAGCCGTCCGGCTGCTCGACGACGAGGCCGGGCGCCCGGTAGTCGCCGCTCCCAGGGGTCGGGCACTCGAGGGCGACGGGGTCGCCCAGGCGGTTCGAGAACCCCTCGAACGGCCGAGACAGCATGTGCCGGTACGACCGTCCCGTGGCCAGCGGCCGGCCGAGATGCAGGAGACCCAGCGCGCCGTTCTCGTGGATCGCGAGGACGACGCTCAGCCGGCCGTTGGACAGGTGGAACTGGCGATCCCCCTCGCGCCACTCGATCAACGTCATGCCGGCGGCGTTGCCCCGAACGACCACCGCCACTCGTAGGTCCCGGGGCCGACGAGGTACCGCGGCAACGTGTCCGGTCCGCAGCTGGCCGTCCCCAAGCCGCGGTGGGCGACGTCGAAGTGGACGATCGTCTCCGGCCGCGGCGTGAGCTCGACGTCGTGCGTCGCGGTCGCGAGGTCCGCGTCCCGGTAGTGCGTCGCCGAGACCTGGAGCGGCCGGTCGAACGCGAGGCGGAGGGTCCGGCCGTCCTCATCGCGGAGCTCCAGCCAGCGCACGTCCGATCGACTGCCGTTCTCCTGCGGCCGGACGTACGGGACGGCGAGATCGTCGACGGTCGCTTCCCAGCGGCCCACCCGGGC
>Ga0070696_100002484_pt1 | contig 12220 bp, 8 predicted proteins | sample KBSK1253metaG_FD_65474 | JGI IMG/M metagenome (GOLD analysis project Ga0070696, IMG submission 65474) | Corn, switchgrass and miscanthus rhizosphere microbial communities from Kellogg Biological Station, Michigan, USA - KBS K1-25-3 metaG | ecosystem: Host-associated > Plants > Roots >... | reverse complement strand
ACGGTGAAATCGATCGGCCATATCGCGAGGCTCCAGCGCGTGCTGGACAACGATGCCGAATACGTGGAGCCGTCCGACATGCTGGCCGAATTGCGCGACGACAACAAGACGCTCGCCGCGCGCATGCGCGAAGCCCACAACGTCTGCGAAGAGCACCGCGACGTCGCGACCGCGAGCCTCATCGAGGTCTGGATCGACGAGGCCGAGCGGCGCACCTGGTTCCTGTTCGAGGCGAGCCGCAAAGGCGATCCGAGCGGACACTGATTGAGCCCGGCCAGTCGCCAGAGAGATCCGCCTCTTTGGCCTGATCCCATTGGAGGATGGCATGGCGAACCTTTCGATCACCGGCAGCCGCACCCCCCCGGTTTTGCTCGACCCCGCGCGACTGCTGCTGCGCCTGACGCTCGGCGCGCTGATCCTGCTGCACGGGATCAGCAAGATCCAGGGCGGCCCTGGCTTCATCCTCGACATCGTGGACAAGGCCGGCCTGCCGTCGCCGTTCGGTTATCTCGTCTACGTCGGCGAGGTGATCGCACCGATCCTCGTGATCATCGGCTTGTGGACGCGGCTCGCCGCGCTGGTGATCGTGATCAACATGATCGTCGCGGTCCTGCTGGTGCACGTGCCCCAGTTGTTCACGCTCGCGGATTCGGGCGGCTGGGCGCTGGAACTGCAGGGACTCTATCTCGTCGTCGCGGTCTGCGTCGCGCTGCTCGGGGCTGGCCGCTACAGCCTCGGCGGCGTGTACGGCCGCTGGAACTGATTCCTCGGCGCCCGATCGAACGCTGACGGCGCCCGCCGTCGGCGAGCGCGAGGGGACGCTCATGCATCGTCGCGGTCGCGAGGCGATCGTTGCGGTCGACAGCCTCACGGGACGACCTGGGCGCACCGATGCCACGCGAAGACGCCTCCTCGGCAGCTTCGTCGGCGCGTACGTCGCGTCGCTCGTTCCCTTCGCCATTGCGCAACCCGCCGACGACGACAGCGCTGCGTTCTCCGCGCTCTCGGGCATCCTCGTCGGCCGCAGCTCGCTCGATACCGCGCTCGGCAAGCGTCTGCGCGACGCGCTCGCCGCCGATGATCCGGGCTTTGCGAAATCCACGCACGACCTCCTGGCGCTGATCGAGCAGCGCAGACTCGACCCGCTGACGCTCCAGAGCGTGCTCGACGGCGAGAAATCGCCGCTCGCCACGCTCCCGGGCAGGATCGTCACCGCGTGGTACATGGGCATCGTCGGCGATCCCGAGCATGCGCGCTGCCTCGCCTTCGAAACCGCGCTTTGCAACGTCGTCGTCGCCGACATTCTCGAGCCGCCCACGTACTGCCACGGCGCGTACGCGAGCTGGACGCGCAAGCCCACCTGAGGGCGCCCCGTGGCCGAGCCCTCCTCCGCGGATTTCGTCGTGATCGGCTCGGGCATCATCGGTGCACTCACGGCACGCAAGCTCGTCCTCGCCGGGGCCTCGGTACTGATTCTCGAAGCGGGGCCGCGCGTGACGCGCGGCGAGCTCACCGCACGGTTTCGCAATTCGCCGCGGCGCGGCGACTGGATGTCGCCGTACCCGCCGGTGCCGTGGGCGCCGCACCCGATCTATCTCCCGAAGGACAACGGCTACCTCGTGCAGGCGGGGCCCTATCCGTACGCCGCCGAATACATCCGGCAAGTCGGCGGCACGACGTGGCACTGGGCGGCGCACGCGTGGCGCAACGTGCCGAACGACTTTCGCATCAAGACGCTGTACGGCGTCGGCGTCGACTGGCCGATCGATTACGACGATCTCGAGCCCTGGTACCAGGAGGCCGAGGAGATCATGGGCGTGTCGGGGGCGCCCGATACCGGCTCGCCGCGAAAGAAGCCGTTTCCGATGGAACCCGTGGCCGAGCCGTACGCGATGCGTCGCATCCGCGAACGCTGCGCGTCCGCGTACCCCGTCGTCACGAACACGACGGCGCGCAACAGCCGCACCTACGACGGGCGGCCGGCGTGCTGCGGCAACAACAGCTGCCAGCCGATCTGCCCGATCGATGCGCAATACCACGGCGGCGTCGCCATCGCCTCGGCGGAAAAGGCCGGCGCGAAGCTCCTGACGAACGCGAACGTGTACAAGCTCGAGCACGACGCGCAAGGCCGCATCACCGCCGCGCAGTACTACGACTCCGACAAACGCTCGCACCGCGTCACCGGCAAGACGTTCATCGTCGCCGCGAACGGCATCGAAAGTCCGCGCCTCCTGCTCCTGTCGGCAAGCGACAAGTATCCGCGCGGGCTCGCCAACAGCTCGGACATGGTGGGACGCAACCTCATGGATCATCCGAGCACGTCGCTCACCTTCGACGCCGACGAGGACATGTGGCTCGGCCGCGGCCCGCAGAGCCCGAGCTCGATCAACACGTTGCGCGACGGTGCGTTTCGTTCCGAGCACGCCCCGTATCGCCTCGACTTCACGAACATCTCGCGCGTCAACGGCGCGATCACCGCGCTGATCGCCGGCGGCGTGTACGGTCCGGAGATCGAGAAGCGCCTGCGTTACGCGTGCGCGCGCGAGCTCAACGTGAAGAACGTGCTCGAGGTGCTGCCCGATCCCGAGCACCGGATCACGCTCGCCGACGAGAAGGATGCGATGGGCATTCCGAAGCCGCAGGCGCATTACGCGATCGACGACTACACGCGCAAGGGCGCCGAGCGGTCGAAGGAAGATTTCCGGCGCATCGCGTCGCTGCTAGGCGGCACGAACCTGCGCTTCAGCAAGGAAGGCGACTACGCGAACAACCAGCACATCTGCGGCACGCTGAGCTTCGGCAGCGATCCGCACAAGTTCGTGTGCGACCCATGGGGACGCACGCACGATCACGAGAACCTGTTCTGCGTGGGCACCGGCGTGTTGCCGACCTGCGGCACCTGCAATTCGACCGAGAACGGCCTCGCCATAGCACTTCGCACCGCTTCGCACATCCTCGACCAGGCGGGCACGCGTCCCGCGGGCACGCCGGCACCATCACCGGGCGCCGGAAAATAATATGACCCGCCCGCACCGGCGTCCTGCGATCGCCGCCATCGTCGTGCTCGCGGCGTCATGCGCAACGGCGCAAACGACGACAAGCGCGCCGGGCACCGAGACGATCAAGCGCGGCGAATACCTGGCGGTCGCCGGCGACTGCGTCGCCTGCCATACCCTCCCCGGCGGCAGGCCGTACGCGGGCGGGCTCGTGGTCCCCACGCCGATGGGCGACATCGTCGCGACCAACATCACGCCGTCGAAGACGGCAGGCATCGGCAACTACACCGAGCAGCAATTCAGCGACGCGGTGCGCAAAGGTGTTGCGGCCGACGGCGGCCACCTCTACCCGGCGATGCCCTACACGTCGTACGCGAAGATCACCGACGACGACATCGCTGCGCTCTATGCGTACTTCATGCACGGGGTCGACTCCGTCGATGTGCGCACCACGCCGGCGCACCTCGCGTTTCCCTTCAACATGCGCTGGCTGATGGCGATCTGGAACGTGATGTTCCTCGATACGCATCCATTTCAGCCGGTCGCCGGGCAGAGCGCCGAGTGGAATCGCGGCGCGTACCTCACAGAAGCGCTCGAGCATTGCAGCGTCTGCCACTCGCCGCGCAACCTGCTGTTCGCCGAGTCGACGTCGAAGCGGCTCGCGGGCGGCAAGGTCGGGCCGTGGGATGCGCCGAACATCACGTCCGATCCGAACAGCGGCATCGGCGGTTGGACCAACGCGGAACTGGTCGCGTATCTGAAGCACGGCGACGCGCACGGCAAGGCGCAGGCCGCCGGATCGATGGCCGAGGCGATCGACTACAGCCTGCGCCATCTCACCGACGCCGACCTGCGCGCGATCGTCACCTATGTGAAGACGGTTCCCGCCGTGCACGACGCCGCCGATACGCGGCCGCGCTTCGACTGGGGCGGCCCGTCGAACGAGCTCGCGGCGATCCGCGCTGTCGCATGGCCGGCGAACCAGGCGCAACTGACCGGGCCGCAGCTCTACGACGCGTGGTGCGCGACCTGCCATCAGGACAACGCGCAGGGAAGCTTCGATCGCGAAATGCCGCCGCTCTATCACAACACCGCGCTCGGCAATCCCGAAAGCAACAACCTCGTCCTCGTGATGCTGGACGGGATCCACCGCCGCGGCGATACCGTGTTGCCGATGCCCGGCTTTGCGCAGGACATGACCGATCACCAGCTCGCGACGCTCGGCGCATGGCTCGTCGTGCGCTACGGCAACCCGGCGGCGAAGGTGACCGACGCGCAGATCACCAACCTGCGCCAGGGCGGGAGTCCTTCGCATCTCGTACCGGTCGTGCAGGTGGCGATCGGCGTCGGCGCGGTGATCGCCGTCGCGATCATCGCGCTGTTGCTGCGGCGACGGATGCATTAGAACGCAACCGACAGGGCTCGACATGGTGCATATCGTGCGATGGCTTCACCGGGCAGCCGCTGCCGCTGCCATGCTCGCGCTGCTCGTGGCATGCTCCAAATCGCCCGTGCCCGCGGGTTCCAGCGCGCCGCCAGGGCCGAGCGCGTCCGCCGGACCGACGGGCGCGGGAGCGCCGGCCGCCGCGCCGCCTCCGAAGGTCGACGTGATGCAGGCGATCCAGCGCGACACGACGATCACCGGTGAACTTGTCGGCACTGTCAGCGCTGTGCGCGAGGTGCCGTTGCGCGCGCAAGTGACCGGCACGCTGCAGAAGCTCCTGTTCGACGCCGGGCAGCGCGTGAAGGTCAATCAGCTGCTGTTCGTCGTCGACCCGCGCCAGTACGAGGCGGCGCTCGCGCAGACGAAGGGCGCCGTGGCCGACGCGCAGGCGTCGCTCGCGCGTGCGCGGCAGGACGTGGCGCGATACGAGCCCCTGCTTCCGTACAACGCGATCCCGCGCGCAACGTACGACGCGGCCGTCGCGTCGGAAAAATCGGCGCAGGCGCTCGTCGACCAGCGCAAGGCAGCCGTGCAGAGCGCGCAGCTCGACGTCAGGAACACCGAGGTGCGCTCGCCGGTCGACGGCCAGATCGGCACGCAGCAGGTCGAGATCGGCGGCCTCGTCGTCGCGAGCACGACGGTGCTCGCGACCGTCTCGACGCTCGACCCGATGTACGTCTCGTTCAGCATTCCCGAGGCGGAGTACGTGCGCTACATGAAAAGCCACGGCTCGGAGGCGCAGGCGCGGCAGCAGGCCGAAGCGTCGACGTTCCACCTGATCCTGCCCGATGGCACCACCTACAAGTATCCGGGCAAGTTCGACTTCGTGCAGCCGGCGGTGACTGGCGCGACGGGAACGCTCCAGCTTCGCACGCGCTTTCCCAATCCCGACAATCTGTTGCGCCCGGGAATGAACGTGCGGGTGATCGTGACGCTCTCCGAAGTGCCGAATGCGCTGCTCGTCCCGCAGCGCTCGATTACCGAGCTGCTCGGCCGCGACTTCGTCACCGTCGTCGGTGCCGACAACAGGGCGGAGCAGCGGCCGGTGACGCTTGGCGATCGCGTCGGTCCTCTCGTGATCGTGACGGCGGGCGTGAAGCCCGGCGAACGCGTCGTCGTCGAAGGTGTGCAGAAAGCGGCGCCGGGGACGACGGTGTCGCCGACGCCGATCACCGAGGCACAGCTCGAGACGCAGAGCGCGTCCGGCGCGGCGGCCGTCGCGTCGCCGAATCCCGGCGCACCGACGACGCAGGGCAGCGCTGGCAATGCCCCGGCGAAATAGCGGACGACGTCGTGGCCCAGTTCTTCATCGCACGCCCCGTCTTCGCGATCGTCACGGCACTCGTCATCCTGCTCGCCGGTGGCATCGCCGGCTTGCAGTTGCCGATCGCGCAATACCCGCGAATCGCGCTGCCGACCATCGTCGTCGCCGCCACGTACGCGGGCGCCGACGCGCAGACGGTCGAGCAGACGGTGGCGCAGCCGATCGAGTCGCAGGTCAACGGCGTCGACGGCATGCTGTACATGGAGTCGACGTCGTCGTCGGCCGGCACGTATCGATTGAGCGTCACGTTCGGGCTCGATCGCGATCCCGACACCGCCTCCGTCCAGGTGCAAAACCGCGTCGCGCAGGCGACGTCGAGCCTGCCCGCCGATGCGGTGGCCGCGGGCATCACGACGCGCAAGAGCACGCCCGACACGCTGATGTTCGTGACGCTCTACTCGCCCAAGGGAACGTACGACTCGCTGTTCCTCAGCAACTACCTCAACATCAACCTGGTCGACGCGATCAAGCGCGTCGACGGCGTCGGCGACGTCAACGTGTTCGGCAGCGACTTCGGCATGCGCATCTGGCTGCGGCCCGATCGGATGGCCGAGCTCGGCCTCACGACCTCCGACGTCGCAAATGCGGTGCGTTCGCAGAACGTGCAGGCGCCGGCCGGGCAGATCGGCCAGTATCCGTCGCCGCCGAACCAGGCGTTCCAGTACGGCGTGACGGTGCAGGGACGCCTCGTCACCGCCGATCAGTTCGGCGACATCATCGTCAAGGCGCAGCCCGACGGCTCGCTCGTCCGCCTGCGCGACATCGCGCGCATCGAGCTCGGCGCGAAGGACTACTCGGTGCAGGCGCGCTACAACGGCTCGCCGTCCGCGGCGATGGGCATCAGTACGGCGCCCGAGGCGAGCGCGCTCGCGGTCTCGAAGGGCGTGAACGCGCAACTCGCGTCGCTGAAGCGCAACTTCCCGCCCGACCTCGACTACCAGGTCGTCGTCGACCAGACGGTGTTCGTCACCGCGTCGCTCGACGAAGTGGTGAAGACGCTGTTCGAGGCGATGGCGCTCGTGATGCTCGTCGTGTTCATCTTCCTGCAAGGCATCCGCAGCACGGTGATCCCGGTGCTCGCAGTGCCGGTCTCGCTGATCGGCACGCTCGCCGTGTTCTACCTGCTGGGCTTCACGCTCAACACGCTGACGCTGTTCGGCCTCGTGCTCGCGATCGGCATCGTCGTCGACGACGCGATCGTCGTCGTCGAAGCGGTCCAGCACCACATCGACGAAGGCATGGATCCGCACGCGGCGACAGTGCAGGCAATGAAGGAAGTCTCGGGTCCGGTCGTCGCCGTGGCGCTCGTGCTCTCGGCGGTGTTCGTGCCGATCGCCTTCCTCGGCGGCATTGCCGGCGCGCTCTATCGCCAGTTCGCAGTCACCGTCGCCGTGTCGACGATCCTCTCCGCGTTCGTCGCGCTGTCGCTCACGCCGGCGCTGTGCGCGATGCTGCTGAAGCCGGCGTCGACGAAGCCCAAAAACCGCTTCTTCAGGTGGTTCAACCGTGGCTTCGACCGCATGCTGAACGGCTACGTGTCGGTGGTCGGCGTCGCGATCCGGCGCATGCTGGTAACGCTCGGCATCCTCGTCGCGTTCACCGTGGGCGTCGTCCTGCTGATCCGCAGCGTGCCGAACGAATTCGTGCCGGCCGAGGACCAGGGCTTCCTGCTCGGCGCCGCGGTGTTGCCCGAAGCGGCGTCGCTCGAGCGCACGATGGCTGCGACCGAGAAGCTCGACGCCGGGCTCGCGAAAACGCCGGGCGTCGCGCGCCGGATGGTCATTAACGGCTACAACCTGCTGACAAGCAGCATCCAGCCGAACGCGGCGTTGTTCGTGCCGGCGCTCACGCCGTGGGGCGAGCGGACGACGCCGCAGACGAGCATCAGCGGCATCATCAGTCACATCTTCGGGATCGGCGCACAGATTCCCGATGCGACGGTGATTCCGCTCAATCCGCCGCCGCTGCCCGGCCTCGGCGCGTTCGGCGGCTTCAGCTTCAAGCTCGAGGATACGCGCGGCGGCGATGCGTTCGCGCTCGCGCGCGTCGCCGACGACTTCATCGCCGCAGCGAAGAAGCGCCCGGAGATCGGTTCGATCCGCAGCAGCTTCAATCCGCGTACGCCGTCCTATCAAGTGCAGGTCGACCGCGACAAGGCGATTAAGCTCGGCGTGCCGGTGAGCGACATCTTCGCGGCGCTGCAGACGTTCCTCGGCGGCCTGCAGGTGAACGACTTCAATCGCTTCGGCCGTACGTTCAAGGTGACGATGCAGGCCGAGCCGCAGTTCCGCTCGGATATCACGTCGCTGCGTCTCTTCTACGTGCGCAGCGCGCAGGGCCAGATGGTGCCGCTGTCGACGCTCGTCAGTTCGACGCAGTCCAGTTCGCCGTCGACGCTCAAGCGCTACAACCTGTTCCTCGAAGCCGACATCAGCGGCGACGCGGCGAGCGGCTACAGCTCGAGCGACGCCACGACGGCACTCGAGCAGGTGGCGTCGCAGGCGCTGCCGCCGGGCTACACCTACGAGTGGTCGGGGCTGTCGCTGCAGGAACAGGAGTCCGCCGGTCGCACCCCGATCGTAATGGGGCTCGCGGTCGTGTTCGTGTTCCTGTTCCTCGCGGCCTTGTACGAGAGCTGGGCGGTGCCGTTCTCGGTACTCCTCGCCGTGCCGATCGGCGTATTCGGCGCGATGCTCGCGCTGTTCGCGGTGCACCTCACGAACAATGTGTATGCGCAGATCGGCCTCATCCTGCTGATCGGCCTGTCCGCGAAGAATGCGATCCTGATCGTCGAGTTCGCGAAGGTACGCCTCGACGAGGGCATGGATGCGGCGCAGGCGGCGCTCGCCGCGGCGAAGCTGCGGTTGCGGCCGATCCTGATGACGTCGTTCGCGTTCATCCTCGGCGTGCTGCCGCTGGCGCTCGCGACCGGCGCCGGCGCCGGATCGCGGGTATCGATGGGCGTTACCGTCTGCGCAGGCATGGCGGTCGCGACGGCGTTCGGCGTCTTCATCATTCCGGTGCTGTTCGTCGCGGTTGCGAAGGTCGCGCACTTCCTGCAGCGCGGCCAAAAGCCCGCGGCGCCGGCAGCGCCTGCCCTGGCACCGGGCAAGCCGGCACCAGCGACGGCGGCGCAAGGCGGCGGTACCGCCGCGCGCGGAACGCCCGCGGCTCCGGCAGGTGCGCCGGGAGCGGGCGAATGAACGTGCGAGCCCGTGGGCCGTCGCTCGTCGCGGCGCTGCTGCTCACCGCCTGTACGCTCACGCCGCCGTACCAGCGGCCCGAGGCGAGTCTTCCCGCGACGTATTTCCGTGCGCCGGCCGACACGTCGGCGTCGATCGCCGATGTCGCGTGGTGGCAGGTGTTTGACGATCCTGCGCTCGTCGCGCTGATCCGCGAAGCGCTTTCCGACAACCTCGACCTGCGCATCGCCGCGGCGCAGATCCTGCAGGCCCAGGCGCAGGTCGCGCTCGCGCGCTCGCCGATCTTCCCGCAGATCTCCGGGCAGGCCAGCGCTTCGCGCAGCAACCAGAACCTCGCCTTCACGACAACGAACAGCTTTGCCGCGGCGCTCGCGCTATCGTGGGAGATCGACCTGTGGGGCCGCTATCGCTCGGCGACGCAGGCCGCGCAGGCGCAACTGCTCGCGACCGAGGAAGGTCGTAACGGCGTGATCGTCTCGCTCGTTTCGGGCGTGGCGCAGCAATACCTGACGCTGAACGGGTTGAAGCAGCGCCTGTCGGTCGTGCAGAGCACCGCCGCGACGCAGCGCGACTCACTGCGACTGGTGCAACTGCTCGCCGAGCACGGCGTGCAATCGGCCGCCGAAGTGCGGCAGGCGCAAACGCAACTTCTGACGACCGAGAACCAGGTGCCCGGCATCGAGATTCAGATCGCGCAGAACGAGGACGCGCTCGCGACGCTCCTCGGCAAGCCGCCGCACGCGTTCGACATCGGCACGACGTTGCCGCCGAATGCCGTGCCTCCCCGCGTGCCGCCGGGATTGCCGTCGGAACTGCTCGAGCGCCGCCCCGACATCCGCGAGGCCGAGCAGCAACTCGTCGCCGCGAACGCGGACATCGGCGTCGCGCGTGCGCAGTTCTTTCCGACGATTTCGCTCACCGGCGCGCTCGGGCGCGCGAGCGACGTGCTCGTCGGCCTCGTCGATCATCGCGGCGTTTCGACGCACACGATCGACGCGGCGCTCGGCGTGCCGATCTTCCAGGGCGGCGCGCTCATCGCGAACCTGGAAACGGCGAAGGCGCGCGCCGAGCAGGCCACCGAGCAGTACCGCCTGACAGTGCTGACTGCGCTGAAGGAAGTCTCCGATGCGCTCGTCGCGTACGACCGGGACGCCGCCGAAGCGCGCGGCAATCGCGATCGCGTCACCGTCGCGACCGATTATTTGAAGCTTGCCGACCTGCGCTTTCGCGCCGGCGTCATCAGCTATCTCGAAGTGCTCGACGCGCAGCGGCAACTCTTCTCGGCGCAGCTCGATCTCAACGCGAGTGAAGTGAACCAGCGGCTCGCCGCCGTGCAGCTCTTCAAGGCGCTCGGCGGCGGATGGCAGGCCACGAACGAGGCTGCGCGATGACACTGCTTTCCCACGACGCTCCATGACACGCTTCAACGCGCTGATCGGCGGTTGATCGACGACCGCCGCGCGCATCGCGAAGGTTTCCGATCATCGCCACGCCACACGCCTCGAACGCCGTGAGCGAGTCGCCGTGGGCACCCTTCCGGCACCGCGTCTATGCCATCGTCTGGACGGCCACCGTCGTCGCGAACGTCGGCGGCTGGATGTACAGCGCCGCGGCCGCATGGCTGATGACCGAGCTTACGACCGATCCGCTGCTCGTGTCGCTCGTGCAGGTTGCCACGAGCCTGCCGATGTTCCTGTTCGCGCTGCCGGCCGGCGCGATGACGGACATCGTCGACAGACGCCGTTACCTGATCGGCGTCGAGATCACGATCCTCGTCGTGACGGCGATCTTCGCGACGCTCGTCACGTTCGATCTCGTCACGGCTCCGCTGCTGCTCGGGTTCATGTTCGTCGTCGCCACCGGGAGCGCGTTCGACGCGCCGGCGTGGCAGGCGATCGTGCCGATGCTCGTGCCCCGCGAGGACCTGCAAGGCGCGATCGCCGCGAACAGCGTGGGCGTCAACATCAGCCGCGCGATCGGGCCCGCGCTGAGCGGCGTCGTCACCGCGGCATTCGGCCTCGCCGCTCCGTTCTGGTTCGATACGTGCAGCAATTTCGCGACGCTCGGCGCGCTGACGTGGTGGCGGCCGGCCAAGCCACGCACGCGGCGGCTGCCCGCCGAGCGGCTCGCGAGCGCCATACGGGTCGGCGTGCGCTATGCACGAAACAATCCGGCGTTACGCGCGACGCTCGTGCGCGCGGTCGCGTTTTTCCTGTTTGCGAGCGCGTACTGGGCGCTGCTACCGCTGCTCGCGCGCTCGCAGATCGGAGGGGGCGCGGAAGTCTACGGCGTGCTGCTCGGCGCGATCGGCGCCGGCGCGGTCGGCGGCGCGTTCGCGCTGCCGCGCCTCAAGGCCAGGCTCGGCGCCGATCGCCTTGCCGTCGCCGGCACCGTGGGCACCGCGGTTGCGCTCGTGCTGTACGCGCTCGCGCACACCGCGGCCGTTGCATTGGTCGCGAGCCTCGTCGCCGGCGCCTGCTGGATCGCGGCGATCTTTACGTTCAACGTGTCCGCGCAACTCGCGCTTCCCGATTGGGTGCGGGGGCGCGGCCTCGCGATCTACGTCACCGTGTTCTTCGGCGCGCTCACGATCGGCAGCGCGCTGTGGGGCGAGATCGCCGCGCGCCTCGGCCTGCCCGTCGCGCATCTGCTTGCAGCGTTCGGCGCGCTTGCGGGAATTCCGTTGACGCGGCGCGCGCACCTGCAGTCTGCCGCGGGCCTCGACCTGACGCCGTCGATGCATTGGCCGACCCCCGTTGTCGCCGAGGATCTCGAGCCCGATGCCGGGCCGGTGATGGTGATGATCGGGTACGACGTGCAGCCGGCGCATCGCGACGCGTTCATCGACGCGATGGACGCGGTGGCGCTTGAGCGACGCCGCGACGGCGCATACGCCTGGGGCTTGTACGAGGATACGGCGAAGCCCGATCGGATCGTCGAGACGTTTCTCGTCGAGTCGTGGATGGAACACCTGCGGCAGCACGAACGCGTCACGAGGGCGGACGAGGTGCTGCAGGAACGTGCGAGCCGATACCTGCAACGCGCGCCGGCGGTCACGCATCTCGTCAACGCGGAGGCGTTCGAAGGCACGTCGAACGGCGGCGATCCAAATCGCACCGCGACGGTCGAACCGGATGCACGCAATGCCGCACCCAGGGACGGAGGCGACAATGGCGGCAACGGAAACGAACAGCGGTGACAGGACCTCGCCACGCGGCCGGTGCGTCCGCGCATTGTGCCGGCGCACGACACG
>Ga0070696_100002482_pt1 | contig 12221 bp, 9 predicted proteins | sample KBSK1253metaG_FD_65474 | JGI IMG/M metagenome (GOLD analysis project Ga0070696, IMG submission 65474) | Corn, switchgrass and miscanthus rhizosphere microbial communities from Kellogg Biological Station, Michigan, USA - KBS K1-25-3 metaG | ecosystem: Host-associated > Plants > Roots >... | reverse complement strand
TCACGGGCCTTCCCTTCTACTTCTGCTCCGGCGCCGAGCTGCCCTTGGTGAAGGAACTCTTCGCCAAGGGAATGGGACCCAGCTCGGGCACGTCCATGCTTCTCGCGGTCCCGATCGTGAACATCCTGACGTTCGGCGTCGTCTCGCGCTGGATCGGAGCGCGCGGCGCCTTCGCCTACCTCGCACTCTGCGTCGTCGGCGCCACCGTCGTGGGCGAGCTGACCGGAGCGGTCTGGGGGCTCCTGCACTGACGATCGGCGCCCCGGCCGGCCGCCCTCACTTCGCCGGCGGCTGGCTCGGGCGGATCTCCACGCGGCTCGGCAGCGATCGCGACGGATGGCGGAGCAGGTCGACCACGATCTCCGCCACGTCCTCGGGCTGGATCTTCCAGGTCGCCTCCGGATCGGGCGCCGTTCCGTTGAAGTAGGTGTTCACGCTTCCGGGCATGAGGTACGTGACCTTGATGCCGTCGTACCGGACCTCCTGCATCAGGGCCTCGCTCAGGCCGTTCAGGCCGAATTTCGACGCGTTGTAGGCGGTCGCCTTGGCGAACGCGTTCTTTCCCGCGAGGCTCGAGAGGTTGAAGATGTAGCCGCCGCCCCGCTTCCGCATCCGAGGGATGGCGGCCCGCGTCGCGAGGAACACGCCAGTCAGGTTCGTCTCGAGGATCGAGTCCCACTCCTCGAGCGTCATGGCCTCCAAGTTCTTGAAGAAGCCGACGCCCGCGTTGTTCACGAGCACGTCCACACCGCCCCACACCTCGTCGAGCACCCGGTAGAGCGCCTCGACGTCCCCCTCGCGGCGCACGTCGCACGAACGACCCACGACGCGTCCCTTGTGGTTTCGCTCGAGCGTCGCGGTGACGGCGGCCACCTCGGCCGTGCTCCGTGCGGAGATCACGACCTTCGCCCCCTCGTTCAGGAGCGCCTCGGCGATCGCGAGACCGATTCCCTTGGTGCTGCCGGTCACGATCGCGACTTTCCCTTGAATCGATTCGGCCATTCATTCCTCCCTGAATCGCGCCGCGGAAGTCGCGGCGCGCGATCAACCGTTACGAAAGTCCTAGCCCTTCCTTCAGCGCGGCCTCGAGCTGATGGAGCTTCCCGGTGAAGAAGTGGTCGGCGCCCTCCACGATCCGCGCCTCGACCGTGCCCCTCGGGGCCAGCCGGTCCCGGAGCGCCAGCACGCTCGCCGGGCTCCCGTACTGGTCCTTCTCGCCCTGCACGATCAGGATCGGCGCGGGGAGCTTCGCTGCCGCGTCGAGGTGCTCGAACGAGCGATCGTCCACGTTTCGGTCCACCGGAACGCCGAGGAGGATCATCCGCTCGATGCCTCCCGGCGGCTCGCCGAGCGCCCACTTCGAGCCCACCCACGATCCGAACGAGAATCCCGCGAGCCAGATCGGCGTCAACCCCGTCTCCGCTCGGGCGAAGGCCGCCGCCGCGGCGACGTCCGCCACTTCGCCGTCCCAACCCGAGAACGACCCCTGGCTCGCCCCGACGCCGCGGAAGTTGAAGCGGATCGAGGGATGCCCCGCGTGGTTCAAGACCCGGTAGACCGTGTGCACGACCTTGCTGTGCATCGAGCCGCCGTGCGCCGGATGCGGATGGCAGATCACCGCGGGCGAGAGGCCGCCGCCGAGATCCGACCAGAGACCTTCAAGTCGCCCCTCGGGCCCCTCGAAGTGGACCGGTTTCAAGATGCGGGTCGGTGCGGCCATCGGTTTCGGCTCCAATGAGATGCGGACAGAGGGCGGCGGGAATTCCCGGGTGTCCGAAGCGACGGCGTCTCCAGTATAATGTGGGGGCTCAACTCAAGAAATCCCGCATCGAGGAGGAATTTCCGTGGCGCTTCGGGCCGACACCGCGACCTTTTATGGACTCAACCGGCCGGATCTCGTCGAGATCTACCGGATCATGCTCCTCTCTCGCAGGCTCGACGACGAGGAGATCAAGCTCAAGAAGCAAAACCTGGTCTACTTCCAGATCTCGGGCGCCGGACATGAGGCGATCCTGACCGCCGCGGGCAAGGCGCTTCGCCCCGGCTCGGACTGGTTCTACCCGTACTACCGCGACCGGGCCCTCATGCTGTGCCTGGGCATGACGCCGGTCGAGATGCTCTACGAGGCCGTCGGCGCCGCGGCGGATCCCAATTCCGGCGGCCGCCAGATGCCGAGCCACTGGGGCTTGAAGCGCGCGAACGTGGTCTCGCAGTCGAGCCCCACCGGCACGCAGTTTCTCCAGGCGGTCGGCTGCGCCGAGGGCGGACGCCTCCTCGCTTTGATGCGCGACCTCGCCGATCGGCGCCCCTTCGAGAAGGACGAGATCGTCTACGTCTCGGCCGGCGACGGCACGACGAGCGAGGGCGAATTCTGGGAGGCGATCAACACGGCCGCGACGAACGCGCTGCCGGTGCTCTTCCTGATCACGGACAACCAGTACGCGATCTCGGTGCCCGTCGACGCGCAGACGCCGGGCGGCGACATCGGCCGCTGCATGAGCGGCATTCCGGGGCTGCGAATCCTCCGGGTGGACGGCACGGACCCGCTCGAATCGTTCAAGGCGATGGTCGAGGCGACCCATCACCTGCGCGCCGGACGCGGTCCGGTGCTCCTCCATGCGATGGTGATCCGCCCGTACGGCCACTCGATGTCCGACGACGAGCAGTCCTACAAGCCGCCGAAGGAACGCGAGGCCGAGGCGAAGCGGGATCCGGTCTTCGTCTATCCCGAGTTCCTGATCCGGGAAGGGCTCGCCACGCGGGAGCAGATCGAGCGGATCCAGAAGGACGTCGACGCGGAGATCGCGAAGGCGGAAGAGATCGCGCTCGCGGCGGCCAAGCCGTCCCCCGACACGATCTACGACCACCTCTATTCGCCGACGGTCGATCCGTCGAGCGCGGCGTTCGAGACCGCGCCGGCGCTCGAGGGCCAGCCCGAGACGATGGTCACCCTCATCAACCGCTGTCTGAAGGAGGAGATGGCGCGGGACGAGCGGATCGTGCTCTTCGGCGAGGACGTGGCGGACGCGACGAAGGAAGGCGTGCTGGACGACGTCCCCGGCAAGGGGGGCGTCTTCAAGGTGACCGCCGGACTCCAGAAGGCGTTCGGCAAGGAACGGGTCTTCAATTCCCCGCTGGCCGAGGCGAACATCGTCGGCCGCGCCATCGGCATGGCCACCCGCGGCATCAAGCCGGTCGTGGAGATCCAGTTCTTCGACTACATCTGGCCCGCGATGATGCAGATTCGAAACGAGCTGACGATGCTCCGCTGGCGCTCGAACGGCGACTTCTCGTGCCCGGTCGTGATCCGGGTGGCGATCGGCGGGTACCTCCAGGGCGGATCGATCTACCATAGCCAGTCCGGCGAGAGCATCTTCGCGCACTGCCCCGGGATCCGCGTCGTCTTCCCGGCGACGGCGCTGGACGCGAGCGGCCTTCTGCGCACGGCCATCCGCTGCGACGACCCCGTCCTCTACCTCGAGCACAAGCACATCTACCGCCAGCCCTACGCCAAGGGACAGTATCCCGGTCCGGACTACATGATTCCGTTCGGGAAGGCGAAGGTGGCGCGCGAGGGCACCGACGTCTCGGTGATCACGTGGGGCGCGACCGTGAACCGCGCGCTCCTCGCGGCGCAGCGCCTCGAGGCGGAGGGAATCTCGACCGAGGTGATCGACCTCCGGACGCTGGTGCCGCTCGATCACGACGCGATCGCGCGAACCGTGAAGAAGACGGCCCGCGTCCTGGTGCTCCACGAGGACGTCCTGACGGGCGGGTTCGGCGGGGAGATCGCGGCGCTCGTGGCCGAGCACCACTTCGAGTCGCTCGACGCGCCCGTTCGACGCGTGGCCGCGGCCGACACGCCCGTCGGCTACTCGCCGGTCCTCGAAGAGCGGATCCTGCCCCAGGTGGACGGGATCACGGCGGCCATCCGGGACCTCGCGGCGTACTAGCGACCGCGGGGGCGCCGCCTAGCGGGCGACGCTTCCCTAGCGGGCGACGCTTCCCTGCTGGAACATCGAGAAGAACACCGTCCAGGGACCGATCGCCTCGCGATACTGACGCCCCATCGTCTGCGCGATCTGGCGGATGTGCCCGAGATCGTGCACGACCCACGAGGACAGGTGATTCCCCAGCGTCACCGGACCCAGCTCCGGATGGAGCCCGCGGCGCTCGAGATCGGCGGGCTTCAGGTCGAACGACCGGAGCGTGACGAGGTTCTCCGCCCGCAGCCATTCGAACTGCTCGAGCAACTCCGAGAGCGCCTTCCCGGCCGATTCCCGGAACATCGCCTCGCGATCGAAGCGGGCGAAGGGCTCCGATTCGCCCTTCTCGAGAATGTGCCGCACGCGAGGGATCCAGTCGGTCCGCTCCCCGTGGATCAAGTGCCCCACGACGTCGTACGCGCTCCACGTGCCGGGACCGTCCGTGGCGCGCGTCCATTCCTCGGGGAGTCCCCCGAGGAACACCTGCAGCGTCGCCGGGGTCCGCATCAAGATCGGGACCGCCTGTTCCAACGAATAGTTCATCGGATTGCCCCTTCCGTGCCGCGTTTCACCGGGTCAGCGCCACGCCGTCCGGCGTGATCCGGACGCGGCCCTCGTCCACCAGCTTTTCCAAGTGCCCCGCGAGGGTCTTCGCCGCGAGCGCGGGATCCGCGCCCGGCGTATCGGCGTAGACCTGCTTCACGAGCGCCTCCTCGGAGAGCGGACCCGCCGCGAGCGCGCGGAGCACCTGCGACTCCCGGAGGCGGCGATGCTCGATCAGCACGTCGAAGAGCCGCTCGACGCCGCGATGCGGCGGGCCGTGCCCGGGTATCAAGGTTAGCGCATCGAGCGCACGGAGTCTCGCGAGGGTCGCCAGGTAATCGCGCATGTTCCCGTCGGGCGGCGCGATCACGACCGTGCCGAGCCCGGAGGCGACGTCGCCGGCGATCAGCGTGCGCGACGTCTCCTCGAAGAAGACGAGGTGCGATCGAGCGTGGCCCGGCGCCTCGAATACGCGGAGCCGTCTCGGATGGCGGCCGTTCACCTCGATCACGTCGCCCTCCCGGAGCGTGCGGTCGAGCGGCAGCCGCTCCGCGCACTCGGCGTGACCCCAGACCGGCGCGCCGTATCGCTCGCGCGTCGCCGCGACGCCCGCGATGTGGTCGCGATGGCGGTGCGTGAGGAGGATCGCGAGGACGCGCCCGCCGGGGCCGAGCGACGCCCGCACGACGCGGTCGAGGGCGTCCAGCTCCTCGGGATCCGCCGAGCCGGGATCGACGATCACGACGTCCCCATCGCCGACCACGATCGCGTTCGTGTGCGTCGCGGGAGGAAGCGTCTCGCTCCGGAGCGGCACCATGGTGATCGCCGGGCGGACGAGGACGTAGCGGGACGGCACGCCGTTCGCTTCCGGAATCTCGTGCAGCCGCTCGGGAAGGCCTTGGGCTCCCGCAGCCAGCACGCGAATCGTATGGAGCGTCGGCATCGCCAGCACGACCTTGTCGTCCTCCCAGAGGCGTTCCGCCTCCCGCGGATCGATCCACGCGCCGGATTCGAGCTCGCCCGGCCAGACGTCGGGCTCGGGTACCTCGTCGACCGCCACGTAGAAGAAGTTCGTGTTGAAGCGCGCCCGGCTGAAATGCGGCGTGATCCATCGGCCGCAGGGAACGTAGGACGAGGGATCGAAGCGGAGGCCCCACGATCCTTCGGCGGCGGGCCAGAACTCCGCCTTGCCGTCGAGCACATCCTTCCGGAGCGCCTGCTGGACGGCGATGCCCGGCGGCGCGCCGGAAAAGCCACTCAGGATGCCCGTCTCCTCGAACAACTCGCGCGCGGCGCAGCGAGCCATCGTGCGGAGGTTCGCCGCTTCGTCGTCCCCGATCGGTCCGTCCTCGCGGGCGAGGCGTCCGCCGGGAAAGGAATGGAAGCCGCCCAGGAAGGGGTTCGCTTCGGAGCGCCGGACCCAGAGCAGGCGAAGCCCGCCTCGTTGCGTGACGAGGATGACGCTCGCCGCGGGACGGAGCGCCGCGGACGCGGTGGCGGGCCCCGGCCGAGGCTCCTTCGTCGCGCTCATTCCATCAACACCGGGGGGAGGGCGGCGCGAAGCGCGCGGATGTGGGAGGGACGCGTGCCGCAGCATCCGCCCAGGACGAGAGCGCCCGACCGGATCCAGCTCGCGGCCATGCTCGCGAAGCCCTCGGGGCTCTCCCTCGTGTCGAGCTGCCATTCCTCGGTCTCGAAGTCGGACTTGCCCGCGTTCGGATAGCAGCCGATCGGAGTCTGGACCGAGCGAGCCAGCGTCTCGAGGCAGCCGGCGACGACGTCGGGCGGCGTGCAGTTGACCAGGATCGCGGCCGGCCCGAACGACTCCACCGCGCGCGCGGCCTCCGCGAGCGGCTCCCCGCTCAGGATGGTCGCCGAATCGGCACAGATGAACGAAACGAGGAACGGGATCCCGGACGCCTTTGCGGCCGCGGAGGCCGCGCGAGCTTCGCCGATGGTGTTCATGGTCTCGAGCAGGAGAACGTCCACGCCGGCGTCGACGAGGCGCCGCGACTGCTCGGCGTGCTCGGGGGTTGCCTCGGCCTCCCCCGGTGCGGACTGTGGGCGGTAGCAATCCTCGAGCGGCGCGAGCGCGCCGGCGATCCAAACTCCGCGCCCGCCGGGCACGACGGCGTCACGCGCCTGACGCGCGAGCGTGACGGCGAGCACGGTGAGGCGATCCGCCTCGGATTCGGAGAGCCCGGCCTTCCGCATCGTGCGGCGCGTCGTTCGGAACGTGGCGGTCGTGATCACGTCCGCGCCGGCGCGAATGTAGTCCTCGTGGATGCGGCGAACCGCCTCGGGGTCCGTGCGAAGCGCCTCCGCGCTCCAGAGCGGGAGCGGCGTCCTGAGGCCGCGCTCCTCCAGCTCGGTCCCCATGGCACCGTCGAGGAGCACGAACTCGCCCCGGACCAGTTGATCCAGCAGGGCGTGGCCGGACATGGTGGGATCCTCCGGGCAGGCCGCGGCGGCGGTGCCTCAGCCCCCCGCCGACAGCTCGTCCGGCGTGCTCAGTCCGTGGAACTGCATCAGTTCCTCGACGACCGCACGCCGGCGCTTCAGCACCGACGTCATGGACGTGTATCCGTACCGCAGCACCGCTTCGCGCACCTGCACGCTCATGGTGTTGTGAAGGAACATGATCACCTCGCTCGAGGAGGGCTCGATCCGGTAGAGCTTCACGTCCGGATACTCGGCCTGGTACCGGCGGATCTCTCCGTCCAAGCGAATCCGCGTCTCGATCCGCGACGCCTGATCGTGGATGAAGGACATCCCCTTTTCCCGAATGCGCGCGCACTTGCCGTCGCGCTTCGGGATGCAGACCGCCTCCTGGTCGTTCGAGATGTTGACCAGCGGGTTGATGATCAGGATCGTCGAAGCCCCCGCCTTGATCGCCACGTCGAGGTGCGCGACCTTCCCCGTCGAGCCGTCGATGTAATCGCGCCCCTCGATCTTGAAGGGCCGGAAGAAGAGCGGGATCGCCGAGGACGCGGCCACGGCGTGAGAGAGCGGCACGGTCTCGGCGTCCGAGCTCGAGAAGATCCGCCGCGTGCCCAGGTCGAGGTCGGTCGCGGGAATGTAGAGTTCCCGCTGCGTGTCGGCGAAGGAGTCGCTCTTGCCGTGCGACTCCAGAATGCTCGCGTAGTACCGCTGGAACTTGTCGAGCGCGAAGACGCCCGCCGGGAGCCGCTCCTCGATGTAGTGCATGAATTCGAACGGCGAGGGGCGAACCTGCCGCTGGATGCAGTCGACGAAGTACCCGGGCACCGACAACCCCACGTTGATCGCAGAGGTGAGGATGGCCCAGCGGTTCACGTCGTACATGTCGCCCCGCTGGAACTGCAGCGCGGGATCCGAATTGGTGAGGAGCGCCCAGTACACCTTCCGGATCGAGATCCCCTTGGCGAGCATGCCGGCCACCGAGGCGCCCGCGCTCACGCCGATGTAGACGTCGAATCCGGTCGACGAGAAGTCGAAGCCGAGGAAGTCGTCGAGCGCCGCCAGGCAGCCGATCTCGTAGTAGGCGCCGGTCAGCCCGCCGCCGGAGAGGCTCAGGGCGATCCGTTTCCGCTGCGGGCGCGCGTCGCCCCGGCCCCGGAAGACGGGCCACGTCGTACGGGATTCCCCTATTGGATTGTCGGAGTCGCCCAGGTCGGTATACGGGGTCGTCATTTCTTCCTAGGATAGCGGAAGAGGGCGTTCAGGACGCGGTCGGAAAACGCGGGCGCCACGAGGTTGAGCCACGCGAGCCACCGGTTCCAAAACGGCGTATAGACGTCGGCAGGATGGCGTTTCAAGGACCGGACGATCGCCGCGGCCACTTCCTCCGGGCGGAGCACGACGCCCGCCGGGCCCATGCCGAGCGCCCGGTCGCGTGGCGCGCGATCGAGGAGCGGCGTTTCGACCGCGGCGGGTAGGTAGAGGGTGACCCGGATGCCCCGGTGCCGGAGCTCGCGGCGCCACCCCTCGGTGAGTCCCGCGATGCCGAACTTGGTGGCGCTGTAGTAGGAGTAGTTCGGGGGCGAGATGCGTCCCGCGAAGCTCGCCACGTTCACGATGGCGCTCCCTGGTCGAGCCGCGAGCGCGGGGAGCGCGGCGCGCGTGACCCGGATCGTCGCCAGGAGGTTGAGCTCGACCATTTCCTCGATCTCGGCGTCGGTGATCTCGCCCACCTCGCGCAGGATCGAAACGCCGGCGTTGTTCACCACCGCGTCGAGCTGGCCGTAGCGCCGCACCACCTCCTCCACGACGCGCGCGCACTCGGGCGCACGGCGGAGATCGGCGGGAAAGCCCACGGCGTCGCCGCCGAGCGCCTCGATCTCGGCCTCGAGAGCCCGGAGCGGGCCCTCGCTTCGCGCGACGAGCGCGACCCGCGCGCCCTCGAGCGCGAGCAGGAGCGCGGTCGGCCGTCCGATTCCGCCGGTCGCGCCGGTCAGGAGGACGACCTTGCCCCTAAGCGTCACTCCGCCTCGTGCCCGCCAGGACCGCGCCCGCCTGGCTCGCCACCGCCGTCACCGGCGCGGCCGCTCCCTCGGGGCCCAGGTGACGAACGAACCAGTCCCGCATCAAGTGGAGGCGCGCCACGCGGCGGGACGGCGTCCCCTTCCGCGACAGGCCGTGGCTCTCGCCCGGGAAGAGCACCAACTCCACCTCGCGACGGAGTGCCTTGAGCGCCTTGTAGAGCATCTCCGCCTCGGTCACGTCGCACCGGTGATCCTCCATGCTGTGCGTGATCAGGAGCGGCGTGGTGATGTTCTCGACGTAACTGAGCGGCGACTGGCTCCGGAGCAACTCCGAGTCCTCCCACGGCTCGGCTCCGAACTCGCCCGTGCCCTTCGGCAGGAGATCGTCGCCCAGCATCAGGGTCTGGATCGTGGTGACGCAGCGCTGCGTCAGCGCGGCGCGGAACCGGTTCGTGTGTCCCACGATCCAGGTCGTCATGTAGCCGCCGTACGAGCCGCCGGTGACGCCGAGGCGCGCCGGATCGATCTCCGGATGGCGCTTCAGCGCCTCGTCCACGACCATCATGAGGTCCTCGTGCGCGGGCCCGCCCCAGTCGGCCACGATGGCCTTCGTGAATTCCTCGCCGTACCCCTGCGAGCCGCGGGGGTTCGCGAAGAGCACGTAGAAGCCGGCGTTCGCGAACATCTGGAATTCGAGGAAGAAGCAGGCGCCGTACTGGACGCGCGGGCCGCCGTGGATCTCGAGGAGCATCGGGTGCTTCTTCGCCGGATCGGCGTTCGGCGGCTTCAAGAGCCAGGCCTGTACCCTGTGACCCTTCGGCGATTCGACCCAGAACTCTTCCGGCTCCACGATCGCCAGGGTCTCGAAGAACGGCTTGTTCGGCGTGACGAGGGGCTGGAAGGCCTTCGTCGCCGGATCGAAGCACGCGACGGTGCCGGCGTCCCCGTGGTCGCACCGGATCACGGTCAAGTCGTCGCGATCGCGAGCGCGAAGCGCGGTCAGGACTTGGAGCGCACCCTCGGTGAGACGCTTCGGCGTGCCGCCCGTGAGAGGCACCGAGTAGATGTGGGTCGATCCGAATTCGCTTCCCAGGAAGTAGATCGTCTTTCCGTCGCGGGACCAGATCGGATGGCCGCCGCTGTGGAAGTCGCGCAGGTCGCTTCCGACGAGGTCGGTCGCGGTGCGATCGAACGCGGGGGTGAGATCCTTGGCCGGCGCGTTGCCGGCGGCCGGAACCACCCAGACGTGGAAGTTCGGGATGCCCCACCAGTCGTCCGGACGATCATGGCCGACGTAGGCGATGGACTTGCCGTCCGGCGACCAGGCCGGCGCCGTCGCGATCCCCGGCTGCGGCGTCACGTTCCGCGGCTCTCCGCCCGCGGCGGGGACGACGAAAATGTCGCTCACCGAATACGACGAATACTCCTCGTCGTCCTGCCGATTCGCCGTGAATGCGATCATCGTGCCGTCCGGCGACCAGACCGGGCCGCCGTGATCGAAGTCGCCCGTCGTGAGCGCGCGCGTCTCGCGGCGCGCCACGTCGAGGACGTGCACCTGGGAGCGGGACCGGGGCAGCCAGCCGACCCCGTCCAGCTTGTAGAGCACGCGCGTGATGTGGCGGAACGTGGGCGGCGGGAGCTCCTTCTTCTCCGCCTTGGCTTCGAGCGCCTTCTTGAAGGGAACGGTGTCGGGAAGGTGACCCTGTCCCGGAGCGTCGTTCTCGCGGTAGACGAAGGCGATCGACCGGCCGTCGGGCGACCACTCGAGCGAGGAGACGTCGCCGTCCAGATCGGTGAGCCGCTCGGCCTCGCCGCCGTCGAGCGAAAGGCGGTGGATCTGCGGCAGCTTGTCCTTCCGCGTCGAAACGAACGCGATCGACCGGCCGTCGGGGCTCCACGTCGCGCCGAAGTTCTTCTGCTCGCCGAACGTGAGCTGCCGGGGCGTGCCTCCCGCCATCGGGATCAGCCAGAGATGTGTGTCGTAGGAGTCCTTCTCGGCGTCGATCGTGCGGATCTCGTAGACCGCGAGCGTTCCGTCCGGTGATGGGAGAACCGAGTCGACGAATCGGACGGAACGGATGTCTTCGGGCACGACGGGTCGCTTGGGCATGATCGGCTCCTCCGCTATTTCGCTCCGGCGCGAAAGCGCGCCAGCTGCGCTTTCAGATAATTGTCGTTCGGCTCGAGGTCGAGCGCGCGTGCTTCGACTTCCGCGGCCTTGGCCGCGTTCCCCATTCGAAAGTGGACTTCCGCCAACGTGTCGAGGATCCCCGAGCTCTTCGGCTCGAGGGCCACCGCGCGCTCGGCGGCGGTGAGCGCCTCGGGCAGGAAGACCCCATTGGTGGCGCAGGTCCACGCCAAACCGTTCAGGTTGGAAGCGTCGTTTTCCCCCCGCGCGAGGGCGCGCTTCAGCGCCTCTCCCACGCGCTCGCGCTCCATCTGGGCGAGGTCCTTGCGTCCCGCCTTCTCGTATTGCTCCGCGAAGCGAAGGTGGGCCTCCGAGAGCTTGGTCGCCTCGAGGATTCCAAAAACGCGCACGATTTCCTTGATCGGCTCCTTGTGATCCTCGACGCGAAGGTCGATGTATCGCGTGTTGTACTCGGGGTACTCCTTGCTCGGCCGCACCACGAGGAGCGCGGCGGACTGCTGGCCTCGCTTGTCGCCGCCGGCGGCCTGCCCCGCCTCGAGCGCGGCAAGGAGTCGGCCCGCGAGCTCCCCCTTGGTCGTGAGGAACGCGCGCTCCATCTCGGTCGCGACGGCCTCGCCCGCGAGGATGTTCCCCTGGATCGAGTACCCGGGTCCGGTCCGATGACCCGCCCACGAGGAGCAGTCCGTGCCGGTGTGCGCCGCGCTCCGTCCCTTCGCGTCCACGACCCCGACCTGGCGGTGCGACGCGCCCGAATCGGCCGCGAGGAGCGAGCGCAGGACTTCGGGCGCCGGCCGGCCCTTCCGGAGCATCGCAAGCCCCATCGGACCGAACGATTCGTTGGTCGAAGCCTGCGTGGCGATGGCGCCGACGCCCGCTTCCGCCCAGGGGACCGCGATGCCGACGCTGAACGCGCGGGACTGCACGGCGACGCCCAACTCCTGGGTCACCGAGTCGTACGCGACGATCGAGAAGGTCGCGCGCGCGGGAGCGGGAGCGGATGCGGATGCGGCCAGCGCGATGATCGCGAGCGCCGCGACGCCCGAGACACGTGGCCGCCTCACTTCGCGGACCCGCGGAATC
>Ga0070696_100002480_pt1 | contig 12229 bp, 9 predicted proteins | sample KBSK1253metaG_FD_65474 | JGI IMG/M metagenome (GOLD analysis project Ga0070696, IMG submission 65474) | Corn, switchgrass and miscanthus rhizosphere microbial communities from Kellogg Biological Station, Michigan, USA - KBS K1-25-3 metaG | ecosystem: Host-associated > Plants > Roots >... | reverse complement strand
GCAGGTGGGGGCGTGGGGGGAGCGGGGGGAGCCGGGGACGAGGTTTTTCAGGCGATCCTCGAGCGGGAGCGGCAGTTCCCGACGGGGATCGGCTACGGCGTGGCGGTTCCGCACGGCAAAACTCCGGCGCTCGCCAACCTGGTGGTCGTGGCGGGAACGACGCCGGCACCGGTGCCCTATGAAACCGTCGATGGTGAGCCGGTGAGGTTGTTCTTTCTCCTGGCGGGTCCGGAGTCACAGGCCGGGGCCCACGTAAAAGCGTTGAGCCGGATCTCGCGCCTTGTGCGTCGCGAACCGGTGCGCGCCCGACTGCTTGGAGCGCGGACGCCGGACGAGTTTTATCGCTCGCTGTGCGAAGCGGAGGGGGAGGGAGCATAAGCGCGTTGCAGATGCAGACCACCTGGCGCACCCACCGCTGCGGGGCGCTGCGGACAGAGCATGTGGGGCAGCGGGTGCGGCTCGGGGGCTGGGTACACCGGCGCCGCGACCTCGGCGGGATCGTGTTCCTCGATCTGCGCGACCGTGACGGCATCGTCCAGGTGGCGCTCGGTCCCGGATGGGCGCCCGCTGCGGCGCTCTCCGCCGCCCAAGGGCTCGGCAGCGAAACGGTGGTCGTCGTGGACGGCGAAGTCGTCGCGCGTCCGGCGGCGATGAAGAACGCCGACCTCGCCACCGGCGACGTCGAAGTGCACGCCACCGCGATCCAGATCGTCGGGCCCGCGGAGACGCCGGCGATTCCGGTCGCCCGCGGCAAGACCGAGGAGCTCGCCGCCGAGGAGCTGCGACTCAAGTACCGCCACCTCGACCTGCGGCGTCCGGAGCTCCAGGCGAATCTGATCCTCCGGCACCGGCTGCTGCAGCGGGCGCGGCGCACCCTCTCCGAGCTCGACTTCCTCGAGGTCGAGACGCCGATCCTCACGAAGCCGACGCCCGAAGGCGCGCGGGACTACCTCGTGCCGTCGCGCGTCCACCCCGGCGAGTTCTACGCGCTGCCGCAGTCGCCGCAGATCTACAAGCAGCTGCTCATGGTGGCCGGGTTCGACCGCTACTTTCAGATCGCGCGCTGCTTCCGCGATGAGGACCTGCGCTTCGATCGCCAACCCGAGTTCTCCCAGATCGACATCGAGGCGGCCTTCGTCGGGCAGGAAGACGTGCTGGGGTTTGTCGAGGCGGTGCTGGTCGCGTTGTGGGAGGAGGCCGGTCACACCATTCCGCGCCCGTTCCCGCGCATGCAGTGGCGCGATGCGATGGAGCGGTACGGGACCGACAAGCCCGACCTGCGCTACGACTTCCCGATCGCCGACTGGACCGCGCAGGTCCAGCCGCTTGGCGTCCCCTTTTTCCAGGGTGGCTTGAAGGACGGCGCGCGCGTTCGCGGCATTGCGGTGACCGGTGGCGGCGCGCTGTCACGCAAAGACGTGGATCAACTCGCGGAGACCGCCAAGGCGGCGGGCGCAACCGGGCTCGCGTGGGTCAAGCGCCAGGGCGATCAGGTGTCGGGCTCGGTGGGCAAGCATTTCAGCGCCGACGCGCTCGGCGCCATCGGCGTGAAGGATGGGGACGCCGCCCTGATGACCGTCGGTCCCGATCGTCTGACGTCCCCGGCGCTCGACAAGGTGCGCCAGGACGTGATCCGGCGTCTCGCGCCGCGGCCCAAGGCGGCGCATGCGTTCTGCTGGGTCGTCGACTTTCCGTTGTTCGAGCCCGACCCGGAGACGGGACAGCCTGTGTTCGCTCATCATCCGTTCACATCGCCGCATCCCGACGACGTCGCGAAGCTCGACCGCGAGCCCTTCGCGTGCCGGGCGCTGCACTACGACGCCGTCTACAACGGCCACGAGCTCGGCTCGGGCTCGATCCGCATTACCGATCCGGTGGTGCAGCGGAAAGTCTTCACCCATTTGGGCCTGTCGCCGGCGGAGATCGATGCCCGGTTCGGTTTCCTGCTCGGCGCGCTGGCGGCCGGCGCGCCGCCGCACGGCGGCTTCGCCATCGGCTTCGACCGGACGACGATGTTGATCGCGGGGGCCACGAGTCTGCGCGACGTGATCGCCTTCCCAAAAACGACGGCGGCTCGCGCCCTGTTCGAGGGCGCACCCGCGCCCGCACGCGACGCCGATCTGGCCGCGCTGCACATCCGGGTGGTGTCATGAGCGACGTGATCCAACGCCTCTCCGTGGAGGGGGTGGACCCGCTGGCGCTCGCCGGCGTGAACGACAGCAACCTGCTCGAGCTGTCGAAGCGGCTTGGCGTGCGCGTTTCGCTCCGGGGCGACAACCTGTCGCTCGCGGGATCCGCCGAGGCGGTGGAGCACGCCCTCCCGGTGGTGCAGGCGCTCGTGGACCTGGCCCGCATGGGCGGAGGCGAGACGCTCGACGTACACGACGTGGAGCGCGTCATGGCGGACGAAGCGCACGGCGTGCTGGGTCGTTCCAACGACGGCGAGGTGAAGATCATCCTCCCGGGGCTGCGTCGCGTGATTCAGCCGAAGACCGCCGGACAGCGGACGTACCTCCAGACGATCGCCCAACACGACATCGTGATCGGGATCGGGCCCGCCGGAACGGGGAAGACCTATCTCGCGGTGGCGGCCGCCGTGGACGCGCTGTCGCGGAAGCGGGTGCGCCGGATCATCCTGGCGCGGCCGGCGGTCGAAGCGGGCGAGAACCTTGGATTCCTCCCCGGCGACCTCCAGGACAAGGTCGATCCCTACCTGCGACCGCTGTACGACGCGCTCGAGGACATGATGCCGCGCGAACGGGTGCAGAAAGCGATCGAGACGCGGACGATCGAGATCGCGCCCCTCGCGTACATGCGCGGGCGTACGCTGTCGGATGCGTTCGTCATCCTCGACGAAGCGCAGAACGCGACGGGGATGCAGATGAAGATGTTCCTGACGCGCTTGGGCGTGAATTCGCGTGCGGTCATCACCGGCGACAAGACCCAGATCGACCTCCCCAACCGCGAGGACTCCGGCTTGTTGCAGGTGGAGCGGATTCTGCCCGGGATCGAGGGCATCGGGTTCTGCTATCTCGATGATTCGGACGTGGTCCGGCATCGGCTGGTCCGGGACATCATCCGGGCGTACGCCGAGGACGCGCAGGGTTGAGATGAAACTCCCCACGCGGGAACAGGTGCGCTATCACGGCGCGCGGTGGGTGTGGGTGTTCCTCCTCGCCGCCCTCGCCAACCTCGCCTTCCCATCGAGTGCCGCCGACGTCGCCCCGCTACTCGAGCCCGGGGCGCGGACGGAGCGGGAAATCATCGCGCCCTTCAACTTCGTCGTGAACAAGTCGGAGGATGAGCTGCAGCGCGAAGCGGAGGAGCTCGCCGCCTCGGCCAAGCCGATCTACGAGTTCCGGCAGCGGACCTACGACTCGAGTGCGACCGCCGCGCGCGCGTTCTTCGACGCGGTGGACGCCGCGGTGGAGCAGGGGCCCCAGGCGATCATTCGCGCCGCCCAGGAGTTCGGCGTCGCCGTCACGCTCCCCGAGGCGGCCTACCTGACCAAGGGCGGGAAGCGGCGCGGCCTGCAGCAGTCGCTGACGCAGCTGTTCGACCGCACACTCGCGCAGGGCGTGGCGGGACCCGGCGTGCTCCAGGTCGAGCAGTCGCGCGAAATCATCGTGCGCCGCGGCAGCAACGAGTCGTCGGTGCTGCGGGATCAGGTCCTGACGTTCGCTCAGTACTTGAACCGCGCCAAGTCGCTGCATCCCGACGCGGGCTCGAGCGTCGGCGACGTGCTCTACCTGAAGCTGGTGCGCCAGTTCTTCCGCCCCACGCTCGTCCTGAACCGTCTCGAGACCGAGCGCCGTCGCAATGAGCTGCGCGGCAGCGTCGACCCCAGCAAGTACATCGTCCGCTCCGGCGACCGCATCGTCGGGGCCCACGAGATCGTGACCAACGAGGCGCACGAGCGGCTCCTCGCCCTGCACCAGGAGCTGCTGCGCCGCGGGGCCGCGACGACACGCTCCGTGCGCGGCGTGCTCGGGCCGCTGATACGCGACATGCTCATCCTGTCGATCTTCTGGGTGCTGATGCTGTTCTATCGGCGGGAGACCTACCGCGAGCAGCGCGAGGTGGCGCTGATCGGCGGCCTCTTCGCGCTGGCGCTGGCGCAGGCGGCGGCCGTCGCCCGCTTCTTCCCGGACCACCCGGAAATCATCATCCTGCCGTTTACGGCGACGATGATGACGGTGCTGTTCAACGGCCGGGTCTCCATGATCGCAGCGATGATTCTCGCGGTCGTGATCGGGCTGCAGCCGGTCTTCCACGACATGCCCGCGCTGTTCCTGTGCACGGTCGGCGGCGTGACGGCGGCACTGTCGGTCCGCACCCTGCGGCGGCGCAGCAACTTCTACGTCCCCGTGCTGGTCATCGCGGCGGGGTATCTCATCGGGGCCCTGGCGCTGGGGCTCGCGAGCGGCTGGCCCGTCACGGAGATCGGCCTGCGCGGCGTGTGGGGCGCCATGAACGCGCTCGTGTGCGCCGGCCTGACGTTCTTCCTGCTGCCGGTCGCGGAATCGGTCACGCACATCACGACCGACCTGACCCTCCTCGAGCTGTCGGACCCCTCGCGGTCGCTGCTCCGCCGTCTGTCGCTGGAAGCGCCCGGGACCTACGCGCACAGTGTGGCGATGGCCAATCTGGTGGAGGCGGCGTGCAACCGCGTCGGCGCGAACGGCCTGCTGGGCCGTGTCGGCTGCTACTACCACGACATCGGCAAAGTGAAAAGCCCGCAATACTTCGTCGAGAACCAGACGCACGGCGTGAATCCGCACGACCGGCTCAAAGCGCTCCAGTCGGCGCAGATCATCAGGGCGCACGTGACCGACGGCTTGGCCCTCGCCCGTGAGGCGGGGCTCCCCGACATCGTCGCGTCGTTCATCCCCGAGCATCACGGCACGACCGAGATCACATACTTCCTCGACAAGGCGAAAAAAGAGGACGGCGGCCAGCCCCTCAATCACGACGACTTCGTCTACCCGGGGCCCAAACCGCGCTCGATGGAGACCGCGATCGCGATGATCGCCGACTCGGTCGAGGCTGCCCTGCGGGTGCTCGAGGACCTCACGCCCAAGAAGATCGCCGAAGCGATCGATCACATCGTGCGCACCAAGGTGAACGCCGGGCAACTCTCCGAAGCGCCGATGACGCTGCAGCAGATCGAGCAGGTGAAGACCGAGTTCGTGCGGGTGCTCAGCGGCATGTACCACAACCGCATCGATTATCCGGAATCCAGTGGCGGCATCGGGGCGGATTGGCATTCGCAGCCGAGCCGCTGAGCGGCTCGCGCGGGTGGCGCGGCGGGTGGCGGCGTGGGAAGGGGCGCGGCGCCTGCGCGTCGACCTCACGCTGCTCGACACCGCGGCCATGCGCCGTCTGAATCGCCGCGCCACCGGACGGCGCGGCGTGACCGACGTGATCGCCTACGCGATGCCCCAACCGGACGGCTCTCTCCTCGGCGACGTCTACATCTGCCCGTCAATCACGGGGGACGAGGAGCTGGTGCGCCTCGCGGTCCACGGCACCCTCCACGTCCTCGGCTACGATCATCCGGAGGGGCCCGGGCGCACCCGCTCCGCGATGTGGCGCCGTCAGGAGCGCTACGTGCGGCGTCTCCTGCGGCGGGCCTGATGTTCGGCGAAACCGCGCTCCGGTACGCCGGTCTGGTGGCGGCGTTGGTCGGCGCCGTGTGGGCGGCGCTCCTCGCCCTCGCCGAGGAAGCAGCCGTCGGGGAAGCCTTGCACACCCTGGGCGACGCGCCGCCCGCGTCTGCGGGGAGCCGCGTGCCGCTGCACCGCGCCCTGCACGTCGCGCGCCTGGGCCTCCTCGTGCTCGGGGCCGTCGCGGCCGCGAACGCCGTGCAGTGGTGGACCCACGCCTGGACCCAGGGGCTCGTGGGCCTGGGGGTGGGGGTTCTGTTGCTCTTCGTGCTCGGCGACGCGCTGCCGCGCAGCGTCGCCCGCCTCGCGCCCGAGCTCTCCGATGCCGCGCTGCCGCTCGCGCGCCGTACGCTCGCGCCCTTCGGGCCGCTGCTGTGGTTGCTCGGGTGGGTCGACAAGGGCCTGCACGCGCTGGTCGCCACGCCGCGGCCGTTGCAGCCGGATTTGGGCGCCGCGCAACGCGACATGTTGCTCGGCGTCTTCACGCTCGCCGACACGACCGTCGACGAGGTCATGACGCCGCGGCTCGACATGATGGGGGTCGACGTGTCGGCGTCAACCGAAGAGGTCCTCGACGCGTTCCGCCAGAGCGAGCATGCCCGGCTGCCCGTGTACGACGGCACCCCCGACAATGTCACCGGCGTGCTGTTCGCGAAGGACCTGGTCCCGTTCGCGATGGCGCTCAGCGAGCGCGGCGCCCGCTGGCAGGATCTGGTTCGCCCGGCCGCGTTCGTGCCCGAGACGAAGACGCTCGACAGCCAGCTGCGCGACTTTCAAGGCGCCCCGGCGCACATCGCGATCGTCGTGGACGAGTTCGGCGGGACGTCGGGCCTGATCACCCGGGAGGACATCCTCGAAGAGATCGTCGGCGAAATCCGCGACGAGCATGACGCCGAGAGCACGCCGTCCATCCGGCGTGACGGCGCCCGCTTCTGGGTAGACGGCCGCGTCAGCCTCGACGAGCTGTCGGAAGCGCTCGGGGCGGCGTTTACGCATCCCGACGTCTCGACCGTCGGCGGCCTCATCTATTCCGCCCTGGGCCGGGTGCCCCGCCCGGGCGACGAGCTGACGCTCGACGGGTATCGGGTCGTGGTGGAGCGCGTTGACCGGCGGCGCGTCACGCAGGTCTCATTCGAGAAGCGATGATCGGTCCCCTCGTCGTCCTCGTCCTCGGGCTCCTCCTCGCCGGCGCGTCCGCGGCGGTCGGCGTGGCCGCGGCCGCGGTCAGTCAGGTCGAGCTCACCCGCTGGGTCGCCTACAAACTGCGCGGCGCCGGCGGCGCGTCCGGCCTGCTGGGCAACCCGGGCCGCCTCCTGGCAACCGCCAACACGCTGACCACGCTCGGCGTGTTGCTGGCCGCCGCGGCGGTGCCGGCGCTTCTGGCCGCAACGACGCCGACATTCCTCGGCGTTTTCACGCTCACCGCCGGCGTGCCGTTGTTCATCAGTGCCGCGTATCTGGTGCCGCGCGTCGTGGGGCGGCGCTGGGCCGAACCGCTCGTGAGTCGCGCGGTGCCGTGGATGGACCACGCGGGCATGGTGCTGGCGCCGTTCATTCCCCGTCGCGACCCGTCGACTCGGACCACGCTCGCCGCCTTGCTCTCGAACGTCGACACCGACGCGTTGGCGGCGACGGACGAAATGGCGGTGGTCTCCGGCGTGTTGGCCTTCGCCGATCGCCCCGTCGGCGAGTTGATGACGCCGCGCACCGCCATCGTGGCGATCCCCGAGGGCATGCTCGCCGCCGAAGCGGCCCACGTGTTCCAGCAGTCGGGGTACAGCCGCTATCCGGTCTATCGCGGCTCGCTCGATGAAGTGATCGGCGTCGCCCATACGCTCGATCTGTTGAAGCTGCAGCCCGAGGATCCGGTCCCCGTCCGGCCGGCGCTCACGGTGCCGGGCGCGATGCGCGCCGCCGACCTGATGCTGGACATGCAGCGGGGCGGGAGCCACCTGGCGGTCGTGCTCGATGAGTTCGGCGGCACGGCGGGGCTCGTCACGTTCGAGGACCTGCTCAAAGAATTGGTCGGCGAGGTGTTCGAGGCCGCGGCCGACCCGGCGCCGCCGGCGCGCATCGTCGAATTCGAAGGCAGCGCGCCGCTCAGCACGTTGGAGGAACAGTTCGGCGTCCAGATGGATGCGGGGGGCGTGCAGACCGTGGCGGGCCTCCTGATCCACGTCCTCGGTCGCATCCCGCGCGCCGGTGGGCGCTTTCTGTACCACGGGCTCGAGTTCGATGTGTTGGCGGCGAGCGCCACGCGAGTCGAGCGGGTGGCGGTCCGCCCGGGCCCGGTCCGCGCCCGCGTGCTCGACGGGTCCACGGCGCCCGCCGAAGAGGCCGAGTGGCCAAGAAAAAAGAGCTGACCTACCTCGAGGTCGCCGAGGCGTGGCCACGCCTGAAGCCCGCCGACCGGGCGCGGCGCCTCAAGCAGCTACCGCCGGATCTCGCGCACGAGTTCTTTTTTGATCTGAGCGCCTCCGATCAGGTGGACATCGTGCTCGCACTGTCGCTGGGCGAACGGCGGCAGTGGATACGCACCCTCGCCCCGGACGACGTCGCCGACTTCATCCAGGCCTCTCCCGGGGATCAACGCAGCGGCCTGCTGGCTCTGCTCGATGAGCCGACACGCGCCGAGGTCATCGCGCTGCTCGCATACGCGGAGGACGAAGCGGGCGGCCTGATGAACCCGCGCTACATTCGGGTACGCCCGGACATGACGGTCGCGGAAGCGCTCGGCTATTTCCGGCGCCAGGCGCAGCAGCGCAGCGGGCGGGACACGCCGGCCTTCGCATACATCCTCGACGCCGACGGGAAGCTGGCGGGGCAGGTGTCGCTGACGGATCTCGTCGCCGGCGACCCCGCGACTCGGGTCGCGGAGCTCATGAACACGGACGTGATCACGATCCCCGAAGAGGCCGACCAGGAAGACGTGGCGCACCTCTTCGCGGAGCACCGCCTGGCCGCCGCCCCCGTCGTGGACCGTGAGGGGCGGATGAAAGGCGTCGTGACCGCGGACGACGTCGTGGCGGTCGCCGAAGAGGAAGCCACGGAAGACATCCAGAAGCTGGGCGGTTCGTCGGCCCTCGACGCCCCCTACTTGCAGACCGCCTTTCACCGCATGGTGCGGAAGCGGGCGGGCTGGCTCTCGGCGCTCTTCCTCGGCGAAATGCTGACGGCCACCGCCATGGCGTTTTTCGAGGCGGAAATCGCGCGCGCCGTCGTCCTCGCGCTGTTCGTGCCGCTCATCATCTCCAGTGGCGGGAACTCCGGCTCGCAAGCGACGACGCTGGTCATCCGCGCGATGGCGCTCGGCGAGGTGCGGTTGCGCGACTGGTGGCGCGTGGTCAGCCGCGAGCTCGCCGCCGGTGTCGTGCTCGGCCTCGTGCTGGGGAGCATCGGATTCCTGCGGATCGTCATTTGGCAGAAGGTCAGTCCCATCTACGGCCCGCACTACATGCTGGTCGCCGCGACGGTGTTCTGCAGCCTCATCGGTGTCGTGACGTTCGGCACCTTCGCCGGATCGCTGTTGCCGTTCATCCTGCGCCGGTTGGGCTTCGACCCGGCGAGCGCGTCGGCCCCGTTCGTCGCCACGCTCGTCGACGTGACGGGACTCGTCATCTACTTCACCGCCGCCAGCCTGATCCTGCGCGGCACCGTGCTGTGACGGCCGGGGTCCGCTATCTTACGGGAAGCATGCACACCGACGACATCCTCGCCGGCCTCGAGCGGGGTGACACCGCGGCGCTGGCGCGCGCCATCAGCCTGGTCGAGAACCAGCGCGACGGGTTCGAGCGCGTGCTCTCGCAGCTGCACAACCGCGTGGGACGCGGCCTGACGCATCGGATCGGCATCACCGGACCGCCGGGGGCCGGCAAGAGCACCCTCACCGAGCAGCTCATCCAGCGCTATCGCGAACAAGGTCGCAAGGTGGCCGTCATCGCCGTCGATCCCACGAGCCCCTTCACCGGTGGGGCCCTGCTGGGCGATCGCATCCGCATGGAGTCGGTGAGCCTCGACCCGGGAGTCTTCATCCGGTCGATGGCGACGCGCGGCGCGCAGGGCGGCCTCGCCACCACCACCGAAGAAGTGGCGGACGTGCTCGAGGCGTTCGGGTTCGAGCGCATCCTGATCGAGACGGTGGGCGTCGGGCAAACCGAGCTGGACGTCGCCGCCACCGCCGAGACGACGGTGCTGGTGCTGGTGCCGGAGTCGGGAGACGGCATCCAGACCCTGAAGGCCGGCGTCATGGAGATCGCGGAGGTGTACGTGATCAACAAGAGCGATCGGCCCGGCGCGGACAAGCTGAAACAGGAAGTGGAAGTGATGCTGGGGATTCGGCGCGGGAATGCGTTTGCGCATGTGCGGCCTCACCACGGACGGGCGGATGGGCCGATGGGCGGCGCCGTGAAACACCGCCCATCCGCCCATCAGCCCAACGGCCCGTCGGACTGGGAGGCCCCGGTCCTCATGACGGTCGCATCAAAGGGCGAGGGCGTCGCCGAGCTCGTCGCGGCCCTGGACAAGCACCACGCCTATTTGGCCGAGAGCGGCAAGCTCGTCGAGCGGCGCGCGAAGCGTCTGGCGGCTCGCACGCGGGCCGTCATCAATCGCGCGGTCCGGCAGTGGGTGTGGGACGAGACGCGGGCGGAGGAGCTGCTGGCCCAGCGGCTCGCCGACGTGACAGGCGGGACGCGGAGCCCCTACGACGTCGCCGAGGAGATCCTGGACCAGGTCCGAGCAGCCGCAGGGAGGGGGGCGTCAGAATGACCATCGAACGCAAACCCGTCTACACCCCAGGCGACCTCGCGGGATTCGACGTCGAGCGGCAGCTCGGCACGCCCGGCGCCTATCCGTTCACGCGCGGCATTCATCCCACGATGTACCGCGGCAAGCTGTGGACGATGCGCCAGTTCGCCGGGTTCGGCAGCGCCGAGGACACGAACCGGCGCTACAAATTCCTGCTCGAGCACGGGCAGACGGGCCTGTCGGTCGCCTTCGACTTCCCGACGCTCATGGGTTACGACTCCGACCATCCTCGGGCCGAGGGTGAGGTGGGAAAGTGCGGCGTCGCGATCTCGTCGCTCGCCGACATGGAGGACCTGTTCCGCGGCATTCCGCTCGACCAGGTGTCCACGTCGATGACGATCAACGGCCCGGCGGCGATCCTGTTTTGTTTCTACGTGGCGGCCGCGGAGAAGCAAAGCGTGCCCATCGAGAAGCTGCGCGGCACCGTCCAGAACGACATCCTCAAGGAGTACATGGCCCAGCACGCCTGGGTCTATCCGGTCGAGCCGGCACTCAAGGTCATCGTCGACATGTTCGACTGGTGTGCCACGCACACGCCGCTGTGGAACACGATCTCGATTTCGGGCTACCACATCCGCGAAGCGGGCGCGACCGCGGCGCAGGAGCTGGCGTTCACGCTGGCGAACGGGTTCACCTACGTCGAGCGCGGCGTCGCCCGCGGTCTCGATGTGGACAACTTCGCGTCTCGCCTCTCCTTCTTCTGGGACATCCACAACGATTTCTTCGAAGAGATCGCCAAGCTGCGCGCCGCGCGCCGCATCTGGGCGCGCCACATGCGCGAGCGTTACGGCGCGAAGGAGCCGCGCTCGTGGATGATGCGGTTCCATTCCCAGACCGCCGGCGTTACGCTGACGGCGCAGCAGCCCCTCAACAACATCGTGCGTGTGGCCTACCAGGCCCTCGCCGCCGTGCTCGGCGGCACGCAATCGCTGCACACCAACTCGCTGGATGAGACGCTCGCGCTCCCCACGGAGCAGGCGGTGCAGGTCGCGCTTCGTACGCAGCAGATCCTCGCGCACGAGACCGGCGTCGCCGAGGTGATCGATCCGCTGGGCGGGTCGTACTATCTCGAAGCCTTGACCGATCAGCTCGAGCGCGAAGCGGAAGCGCTGTTCGCGGAAATCGCGTCTGTGGGTGGCGTGGTGCGAGGCATCGAGGCGGGGTGGTTCCAGCGCCAGATCGCGCAGTCGGCCGCCGCGTTCCAGCGCCAAGTAGAGGCGAGCGGGAAGGTGATCGTCGGCGTCAACGAGTTCTTGTCCGACGAAGACCATCCGGTCGAGATCCTCAAGGTCTCGGACGACGCCGAAGACGGTCAGAAGCGCCGCATGGCCACGCTCCGCACGCAGCGCGATAACGCCCTCGTGGAGCGGCGCCTCGAGGCCCTGCGCCAGGCGGCCGAGGCCGATCGAAACGTGATCGGGCCGATGCTCGATTGCGCCCGCGCCTACGCCACCTTGTTCGAGATCCGCCACGCGCTCGAGCGCGTCTGGGGCGCGTACCGCGAGCCGGTGTTCTTCTAGCCGTGAGCCGCCAGGCCGTCGTGCCGATCGAGCGCGATCTGAGCGCCAGTGTGGCAGCGCTCGCCGCCATCGAGCCCGGTCCCCACTGGGTCGTCTCGTGCTACCTGAAGCTCGAGCCACGCGACAAAACGCGCGGCAAGTACCTCATCAAGATGAAGAACCGCGTGCGTGAGACGGTCGCGACGCTCGCCACCCGTCCCCTCGAGCGCGCCGACCGCGAGGCGATCGCGGCCGATT
>Ga0070696_100002477_pt1 | contig 12236 bp, 9 predicted proteins | sample KBSK1253metaG_FD_65474 | JGI IMG/M metagenome (GOLD analysis project Ga0070696, IMG submission 65474) | Corn, switchgrass and miscanthus rhizosphere microbial communities from Kellogg Biological Station, Michigan, USA - KBS K1-25-3 metaG | ecosystem: Host-associated > Plants > Roots >... | reverse complement strand
GCAATTCCTGCGCGGCCAGGCGGCGCGCGCGCAGGTCGCGGGCATCGGCGGCATCGCCGAGCGGATGCGGCAGTGGTTCAACGCCAATTTCTGAACCAGGAATCAGGAATCAGGAATCAGGAATCAGGAATCAGGAATCAGGAATCAGGAATCAGGAATCAGGAATCAGGAAAGCGAGGGCGAACATCGGAGTGGAACCGGAAGCATGGAATGGCAGGCAACCGAGCAGCGAGCAGGCAAACCGACAGGGGCGCATGCGTCATGTGTCAATTGGCCACGACCAATTGATACCTGATACCTGATCCCCGATACCTGAAAACCCCGACAGGAAAGGAAACAGCATGTTTGAAATCATCGACGAGGCGCCGGACGAAGGCGCGGTCATCAAGGTCATCGGTGTGGGCGGATGCGGCGGCAACGCCGTCGAGCACATGATTACGCGCGGGTTGTCCGGCGTGGACTTCATGTGCGCCAATACGGACGCGCAGGCGCTCAAGCGCTCGACGGCGCGCACGCAACTGCAGTTGGGCTCGACGCTCACGCGCGGTCTTGGCGCAGGCGCGCGTCCGGAGATCGGCCGCGATGCGGCGATGGAGGATCGCGACCGCATCGCCGGCATGATCGAAGGCTCCGACATGCTGTTCATCACCGCCGGCATGGGCGGCGGAACCGGCACCGGTGCAGCACCGGTGATCGCGGACATCGCAAAAAGTCTCGGCATACTGACGGTCGCCGTCGTCACGCGGCCGTTCAAGTTCGAGGGCAAGCGTCAGCGCGTCGCGTCCGCCGGCATCGAGGAGCTGACGAAGAAGGTCGATTCGCTGATTGTCATCCCGAACGACAAGCTGATGGACGTGCTCGGCGACGACGTGTCCGTGCTCGACGCGTATGCGGCGGCAAACGACGTACTGCACGGCGCGGTGTCCGGGATTGCCGAAGTGATCAACAATCCGGGGCTCGTGAACGTCGACTTTGCCGACGTGCGCACCGTGATGGGCGAGGTCGGCATGGCGATGATGGGCTCGGCGACAGCCTCAGGCGCCGACCGCGCCCGCAGCGCCGCGCAGCAGGCGGTGAAGAGCCCGCTGCTGGAAGACGTGAACCTGGCCGGCGCACGCGGCGTCCTGGTGAACATTACCGCCTCCGCCGGTCTCAAGATGAAGGAGTACCACGAGGTGATGAACACCATCAAGGAATTCACCGCGGACGACGCGATGGTGATCATCGGCACGGTGATCGACGAGACAATGGAGGATCGGCTGCGCGTGACGATGATCGCCACGGGGCTCGGGGGTGCGGTGGTAGCGACGCGCCGGCCACCGAGGCTCGAGGTGCTCGAAACGGTCGTCGAGCGCACCGGTACCGACAACGTCGGCATGCGCGTGTCCGAAACGATCGATTACGAGAAGCTCGACCAGCCGGCGGTGGTGCGCCGCGGCCGTCATGCGACGAGCGTCGCGGCGCCGGCGTTCGATTCGTCGGAAATCCCGGCGTTTCTGCGCAAGCAGGCTGATTGAGGTGTGCCGCGAAGGTCGCCCCTCACCCCGGGGTGAGGGGCGGCGCCTCCCAATGTTAAAATGACCCGCCGACAACAACGCGCGCCGCCGACGCGCGATCCTCCTTCCGAGACCATGCTGCGGCAGCGAACGCTGAAGACGACGATTCGCACGACCGGCGTCGGGCTCCATACGGGCGCGCGCGTGGAATTGACGCTGCGTCCGGCACCCGCCGATACCGGGATCGTGTTCCATCGGACCGACCTGTCGACCCCCGTCGCCATTCCCGCGCAAGCGATGAACGTCGGCGACACGCGGCTGTCGTCGACGCTCGCGATGGATGGCACATCGATCTCGACTGTCGAGCATCTGATGTCGGCGCTTGCGGGACTCGGCGTCGACAACGTGCATGTCGACGTGGCCGGTCCCGAGCTGCCGATCATGGATGGCAGTGCAGGGCCGTTCGTGTTCCTGCTGCAATCGGCGGGAATCGTCGAGCAGGCGCCGCCGAAGCGTTACCTGCGGGTCCGCGCGCCGGTCGAGATGCGCGATGGCGACAAGTGGGCGCGTTTCGACCCGTTTCACGGATTCAAGCTCGATTTCACGATCGACTTTCCGCATCCGGTGTTCGGCACCGAGAACCGCCATGTGGTCGTCGACTTCGCCGAGCATTCGTACGTGAAGGAAGTCGCCCGCGCCCGCACGTTCGGATTCATGCAGGACGTCGAGGCAATGCGCTCGGCCGGCCTGGCACTCGGCGGAAGCCTGCAGAATGCGATCGTGCTCGACGAAACGCGCGTGCTCAACACCGAGGGCCTGCGCTACGACAACGAATTCGTGAAGCACAAGGTGCTCGACGCGATCGGCGACCTCTACCTGCTGGGGCGTCCGCTGATCGGGCAGTACACGGCGTTCAAGCCCGGGCACACGCTCAACAATGCGCTGGCCCGCGCGCTGCTCGCGCGAACCGATGCGTGGGAGCTCGTGGCATTCGACACGGATGACGAGCTGCCCGCGGCGTTCCAGGACTGGGCCGCCATCGGCGCGACTTGATCATAGTTCGCCTGCTGCTGTTCCTCGCGCTGGCGTCGATCGGCGCAGCCGTGCTGCTCTGGCTCGTCAAGCGCGATCCGCGCTACCTTCGCTTCATCGGGCTCACGCTGAAGTTCACCGTGCTGCTGCTGCTTGCGATCCTGCTGTGGTTCGCCGCCGAGCGCCTGCTTGCGCCGATGCCCGGTCCGCCGCGGTAGATGCAACCCGATGCCCGATCTCCCGCGCGCGCCGTGGACGAATCAAGGAAGGGGGCGTCCCGTGGCTGCGCGCGGCGACCGCTTTACCGCCCGCGTGCCCGACGCGACCAGTGCCGCAACGCGTCCTTGAGCGGGCCGCCCGAAAGACGGTCGGCAAGGTCGAAGAGCGGCGAAGCCGCTGCGCTGTCCCATTGGCGTTTCGCCGATACCGGTCGAAGACCTGTCGATCCCGCAACCTGCACACGCACCCGGACTTCGGTGAAGTCCTGGCCATCACGCGCGAGGGCGGTCCGTAAGTCGGCTGCGCGCTGGCGCAGCGCCGCCGCGATCGCCCCGGAGCCGGCTGCGAGCTCGAGTGTGCCGTTGCGCGCATCGGCTACGTGCACGCGTTCCGCCATCGCGTGCGGCAGATGTCGGCGGACGAGTCGCGTCAATGCGATTTCCCGTCGATGCCGCGCTGTCCAGGCAGCGAACTCGGCATCCGAATCGAGCACACGGGCAAGCGTTCGATACGGCGGCAAATGAGTCACCATGCAGCGGGCATGAGAAGGGCGGCCAACACGGCATTATCCCGGACTGCGGCGCCCACGCCTACGCCGGCTTCAGCCAGGCTCGAAACGGCCCGCGTTATGCTAAGATGACCCGGATCGACCATGGCAATGACAGGGTCGTTGCGCCAGGCGCTCGCGTCGCGGTTGAACGTCACGGCGGATGAACCGGTCGTACGCGGACAGCGGACAGCCGGCAACGAGGGGTGAGGCGGTCCTCACCCCTTGCTTTTTGCCCATTCGGCGCCAAGCTTTCCTCCTCTCGCGATGATCAACATCCTCACCCGAATTTTCGGCAGCCGCAACGAGCGGCTCCTGAAGCAGTACGCGCAGCAGGTGCGCGACATCAACGCGCTCGAGCCGACGATCGCGGCGCTCACCGACGAGCAACTGCAGCAGAAGACGGCGGAGCTGAAAGCCCGCGTCGCGAACGGCGAGACGCTCGACGACGTCCTGACCGAAGCGTTCGCCGTCGTCCGCGAGGCCGGCAAGCGGACGCTCAACATGCGGCATTTCGATGTCCAGTTGATCGGCGGCATCGCTTTGCACAACGGCAAGATCGCCGAGATGCGAACCGGCGAGGGCAAGACGCTGGTGGCGACGTTGCCCGCCTATCTCAATGCGCTGGCCGGCAAGGGCGTGCATATCGTCACCGTCAACGATTACCTGGCGGCGCGCGACGCGGACTGGATGGGCCGCATCTACCGCTACCTGGGCCTTACCGTCGGCGTCAACATGTCGCAGATGTCGCACGACGACAAGCAACTCGCGTATGCGGCGGACATCACGTACGGCACGAACAACGAATTCGGCTTCGACTACCTGCGCGACAACATGGTGTTCGCGACGACCGAGCGCGTGCAGCGCGACCTGGGCTACGCGATCGTCGACGAAGTCGACTCGATCCTGATCGACGAGGCGCGCACGCCGCTCATCATCTCCGGCCAGTCCGACGACAACGTCGACACGTACTACCGGCTGAACGAGCTGCCGCAGAAGCTCACGCGCCAGCAGGAGGAGAAGGGGCCCGGCGATTACTGGGTCGACGAGAAGGCGCACACCGTGCTGCTGTCGGAGGAGGGCCACGAGAAGGTCGAGCAATTGCTCGCGTCGTCCGGTCTGACGCCGCCCGGATCGAGCCTCTACGATGCGCACAACATCTCGCTCGTCCATCATCTCTATGCCGCGTTGCGCGCGCACGCGCTGTTCCATCGCGACCAGCATTACGTCGTGCAGAACGGGGAAGTGATCATCGTCGACGAGTTCACCGGCCGGCTGATGGCCGGACGGCGCTGGTCCGACGGCCTGCATCAGGCGGTCGAGGCGAAGGAAGGCGTGCCGATCCAGCGTGAAAACCAGACGCTCGCGTCGATCACGTTCCAGAACTATTTCCGGATGTACGCAAAGCTTGCCGGCATGACCGGCACCGCGGACACCGAGGCGTTCGAGTTTCAGCAGATCTACCATCTGGAAACGATGGTGATCCCGACGCACCAGCCGATGATCCGCAAGGACGAGAACGATCTTGTCTTCCGCACGCTCGCGGAAAAGGTCACCGCCATCGTCGCCGACGTGAAGGATTGCCACGAGCGCGGCCAGCCGGTGCTGGTCGGCACGACATCGATCGAGAATTCCGAGATGCTGTCGGTGCATCTCGACAAGGAGCGCCTGCCGCACCAGGTGCTGAATGCGAAGCAGCATGAGCGCGAGGCGGAGATCGTCGCGCAGGCCGGGCGCCCGGGCGTCATCACGATCGCGACGAACATGGCGGGCCGCGGCACCGACATCGTGCTCGGCGGGACGATCGAGCCCATTCTGCTGAAGCTGCGCGAGGACGCGTCGCTCGATCAGGAAGAGAAGCAGCGCCAGATCGACACGATGCGCGGCGAATGGCAGGCGCGGCACGAAGCGGTGATCAAGGCCGGCGGCCTGCACATCGTCGGCACCGAGCGCCACGAATCGCGGCGCATCGACAATCAGTTGCGCGGCCGCGCCGGCCGACAGGGCGACCCCGGCTCGTCGCGGTTTTATCTTTCGCTCGAGGATCCGCTGTTGCGCATCTTCGGCGGCGAGCGGCTGTCGGGGATCATGCAGCGCCTCAAGATGCCCGAAGGCGAACCGATCGAGCACTCGATCGTGAACCGCTCGATCGCGAAGGCGCAAAACCGCGTCGAATCGCGCAACTTCGACATCCGCAAGCAACTGCTCGAATACGACGACGTGGCAAACGACCAGCGCCGCGTGATTTACCAGCAGCGCAACGAATTGCTCGAAAGCGAAGACATCGCCGAGACGATCGGGAACATGATCCGCGGCGAAATCGATGCGACGTTCAAGCGCCACGTTCCCGCCGAATCGATCGAGGAGCAGTGGGACATCCCGGGTCTCACGTCGACGCTCGCGTCCGAATACCAGTTGACGGCGCCGGTCGCCGAGTGGCTTACGGCCGAGCCGGATCTCGAAGACACCGTGCTGCGCGAGCGCATCGAAAGGGTCGCGAGCGATGCGTGGCACGACAAGGAGACGCAGGTCGGCGCCGAGCTGTTGCGCCAGTTCGAGCGCAGCCTGATGCTGCAGACACTCGATCATCATTGGCGCGAGCATCTCGCATCTCTCGATCACCTGCGCCAGGGGATCCATCTTCGCGGGTACGCGCAGAAGAACCCGAAGCAGGAATACAAGCGCGAGGCCTTCGAGCTCTTTTCCGACATGCTCGACCGCGTGAAGCAGGATGTCGTGCGCGTCGTGCTCACGGTGCAGGTGCGCTCGCAGGAAGACGTGCAGGCAGTCGAGCCCGAGCCTGCGGTCAGCAACGTGCAGTATCAGCACGCTGATTACGATCAGGCGCTCGGTACCAATGGCGATGGCGGCGACACCGCGGTCGCCGTCGCGCCGCCGTTCGTCCGCGCCGGCGAGAAGGTCGGACGCAACGACCCCTGCCCGTGCGGCAGCGGCAAGAAGTACAAGCACTGCCACGGGCGGCTCGGGTAAATGGGGTCAGAGCGAATATTCGCGGCCGGAAGCAACGCAGGCGCTTGCCCATGTGCCGCGAATATTCGATCTGACCCCATTTATGCCGGTCAACTACACGCCGCCAACCGCTGAATCGCTGCTGCCGGTACCCGGAATCGCGCTCGGCACGGCGGCGTCGAAGATCAGGAACTGGGATCGCGACGACGTCGTGCTCGTCGTCGCGGAACCGCGAACCGTCGCTGCGGGCGTCTTCACGCAGAACCGGTTTTGCGCGGCGCCGGTCATTGTCTGCCGGCAGCACCTCGAAGCGCAGCGACAGCGCGCGCTCGATTTTCGTGCGCTGATCGTCAACGCCGGCAACGCGAACGCGGGAACCGGCGACGCGGGCATGGCCGCCGCGCAGGCGACGTGCGGCAAGGCCGCGCAACTCGCGCATTGCGCCCCCGAGCAGGTGCTGGCGTTCTCGACCGGCGTCATCATGGAGCCGCTGCCGGTGGACCGGCTCATCGACGGGCTGCCGCTCGCGCGAGCCGCAGCCCGCCAAGACGGCTGGTTCGCCGCGGCATGCGCGATCATGACGACCGATACGGTGCCGAAAGGCGCGTCGCGACGCGTCGACGTCGATGGGATCGACGTGACCGTCACCGGCATCGCCAAGGGCGCCGGCATGATTCACCCCGACATGGCGACGATGCTGGCATTCATCGCCACCGACGCGCCGATCGCCGGTGCTGCGCTCGACGCGATGACGCGAGAAATAGGCGATATGTCGTTCAACCGCGCGACGGTCGACGGCGACACGTCGACGAACGACAGCTTCGTGATCGCGGCGACGGGACGCGCGCGCATCGCGCCAATCCTCGATCGTCACGATCGGCGGCTCGCGCCGATTCGTCGCGCGCTGGAGGACGTCGCGATCGAGCTTGCGAAGGCAATTGTGCGCGACGGCGAAGGCGCCACGAAATTCATCGCCATTCGCGTCGAGCGCGGGAAGAACGTGGACGAATGCCGCCGCATCGCCTTCGGCATCGCGCATTCGCCGCTGGTCAAGACGGCGTTCTTCGCCTCCGATCCCAATCTCGGCAGAATCATCTGCGCGATCGGCAACGCGGCTTCCCGCGATCTCGACCCGTCCGCGGTTTCGTTGTGGCTCGAGGACGTGCTCGTCGTCGATCGTGGAGGCCGCGCGCGAAGCTATACCGAGGCGCAGGGCCAGCGCGTGATGCGGCAGGACGAGATCGCCGTGCGCGTCGATCTCGGGCGAGGCATCGCGCACGCGACCGTATGGACCTGTGATTTCTCGCATGCATACGTGTCGATCAACGCGGACTACCGATCCTGATGCCGCCGGAACTTCCCGCCATCGATGAACGATGACCTGAAACCGCTGCTGCAGCGCGCCGAATCGCTGCTTGCGCGCGTCGAGGCGCTGTTCCCGCCCGTCGAGCCCGATCCCGACTGGAAGAAGACAACGGCTGCGCGCTGGCGCAAGCGCAGCGGCCGCGGCTACCTGCACGCCATCCTCCATCCGCATGCGATCGCACTCTCCGATCTCGTCGCGATCGATGCGCAGAAGCAGGCGATCGACCGCAACACGCGCCAGTTCGTCGCGGGGCTGCCCGCGAACAACGTTCTGCTCACCGGCTCGCGCGGCACCGGCAAGTCATCGCTCGTCAAGGCGATGCTCGCGCGTTACGCGTCGAAGGGGCTGCGCCTCGTCGAGGTCGACAAGGCGGATCTCACCGATCTTCCCGACATCGCGGAGCGTCTCGTCGCAGAACCCTATCGCTACGTCGTATTCTGCGACGACCTCACGTTCGACGCCGGCGAGCCCGGCTACAAGGCGCTCAAGGTGATGCTCGACGGGTCGATCGCCGGTGCCGCGACGAACGTGATCATCTATGCGACGTCGAATCGCCGCCACATGCTGCCCGAATATTTCGCCGAGAATCTCGAGACGAAGCACATCGGCGAGGAAGTACACCCCGGCGAGTCGGTCGAGGAGAAGATCTCGCTGTCGGAACGCTTCGGGCTCTGGATCTCGTTCTATCCGTTCGCGCAGGACGAATACCTCGCCGCCGTCGATCGCTGGCTCGCGCATTTCGGCGTTGCGGCACCCGCATCGGCGCGCGACACGGAGGAGCGCACGCGCGAAGCATTGCAATTCGCATTGCAACGCGGCTCGCGCAGCGGACGCGTCGCCTGGCAGTTCGCTCGGCATTGGGCCGGCGGTCTCGGCCTGAAGCGCGGAAAGACGTGAGCAATGTGGTGCGCGTCGCTGCGGCGGTGATCGTGCGCGGCGACGGTGACGTGCTGCTCGCGCAGCGGCCGCCGGGCAGGGCGTACGCCGGCTACTGGGAATTTCCCGGCGGCAAGCTGGAGGCGGGGGAATCCCCTGCGCACGCGCTGTCGCGGGAATTGCACGAGGAGCTCGGCATCACCGTGCGTGGGGCTTCGCCGTGGCTCGTGCAGGAATTCGTCTATCCACACGCGCATGTCGAGCTCCACTTCTTTCGCGTGCACGCGTGGGATGGCGATCTCGTCGGCCATGACGGACAGGCGTTCGTCTGGCAGAACCCGTCGGCGATCGACGTCGCACCGCTGCTGCCGGCCAACACGCGCGTGCTCGCGGCGCTGCGATTGCCGCCGATCTACGCGATCACCTGCGCCGGCGACATCGGCGAAGCGGCGTTTCTCGCGCGCGCGGAATCGGCGCTCGAGGCCGGCGTACGGCTCATCCAGATACGCGAGAAAGACTGGGACACGACGCGTCGCGATGTCCTTGCTGCGAACGTCAATTCACTCGCCGGCCGCTTCGGTGCGCGCGTGCTGCTCAACGGCGACGCCGACACGGCCCGCGCACTGGGCCTGGCGGGTGTGCACTGGACCGCCGAGGTGCTCGCCGCGGCAATGTCGCGCCCGCGCGACCTCTTGGTGGCTGCATCGTGCCACATGCATGCCGAAGTGATGCATGCGTCATCGCTCGATGTCGATTTTGTGGTGCTCGGACCGGTGCTTGCGACGCCGACGCACGCCGGCCTCACTCCGCTCGGATGGGACCGTTTCGCCGACGCAGTTGCCGGTACCCGCGTGCCGGTGTTTGCGCTCGGCGGACTGCATCGCGATGACCTCGACATCGCCATCGCGCGCGGTGCGCACGGCATCGCGATGCGCCGGCATGCATGGCCTTCCGGCTGACTTTCTAGGAGTCTTCGCGCGAATCGGGCGGAGCGTCGGTCGAATCCGTTGATCCGGGCGCCTCGATCCGATAGCGCTCGCTCGCCCATGCGCCAAGGTCGATCAGCTTGCAGCGCTCGGAGCAGAACGGCCGCCACTGCGAATCGGGCGTCCACGCAACCGCGCTTCCGCACTGCGGGCATTTGACGACGCGGGGCTTCATTGGGGTCAGCGCGATAACTATCAGACTCGCTTTTTGCGCGTCCGATCATTATCGCTCTGACCGCATTTGTCCACGCGGACCGCATTTATCCGCGCGTTTCCTCGGCCTTCGGCACCGGGGAGACGACGCTCTGCACCGCGCCGGCAGCGGCTTCGGGCTTTGCGCTCATGCCTGTCAGCATTTCGAAACCCGCGAAGGTCATCAATGCCGCGGCGGCGAGCGTGACGACCGATTCGACGATCGATCCGGATATGAGGCTTGTTCTCATGACATTTTCCAGTGGACGTGTTTGAGTCACGCGGCGATTCTAGAGTGGACGGCCAGTGATCCACAAACGATTTGTTTTCGACTAATATATGAGCCGATCTCACATATCGACCCCACCCGGACGTCGCGAAACGCCATGACTACGCGCATTCCACCGATGCAGGCGCTACGCGCTTTCGAGGCGGCTGCCCGCGCGGGGAGCCTGACGAAAGCCGCCGAGGCAATGAGCCTCACGCATGGCGCGATCAGTCACCAGATCAAGTCGCTCGAGGCGAGCCTCGGCGTGCGGCTGATCGAGCGCGCCGGCCGCGGCATACGCGTGACCGACGACGGTGCGCGGCTTGCCACGCGCCTGCGTGCGGCGCTGGTCGAAATCGGCGATGCCGTGCGCGAGGCGAGCGAACGCAGCAATCCGCGGCAACTGCGCGTCAGCGTGACGCCATCGTTTGCGTCGCGCTGGCTGTTGCCTCGGCTCGGCAGATTTCTCGCGCGGCATCGCGACATCGATCTCGACGTCCGGTCGAGTTTCGCGCTTGTCGACTTCGGGCGTGACGACACCGACCTCGCGATTCGCTACGGCTTCGGCGGCTGGCCGGACGTTGCGTCGGAACACCTGCTGGACGATGCGTTCTTCCCCGTGTGCAGCCCCCGTCTTTCGACCAGGCTCCCGGCGGAGCCGCGCGACCTTGCCCGGCATACGCTGTTGCGCTCCGACGACGAGTGGTGGAAGCCCTGGTTCGATGCGGTGGGTCTCGACTGGCCCGAGCCGACGCGCGGACCGATCTTCAACGATTCGGGCCTGATGCTGCAGGCGGCCGCCGAAGGTCAGGGGATCGCGCTCGCGCGAGGTTCGCTGCTCGGCAACGACGTGAAGAACGGCCTCCTGGTGCGGCTGTTCGACATCGATGTTCCCGCACCTCGCCGGTATTACCTCGTCTATCCGCCGCGGCTCGCCTCCTCGCCCAAGCTCGCCGTCTTTCGCGCGTGGCTGCACGACGAGATTCGCGCGGACGCGTCGGCGGGTGTGCCGCGCGCGGGGAAGTCACGCCGGCGGTTGCGCTAGTCGAACAGCGGTTCAGTGCCGGGATTCGGCTCGCGCGCCAGCGAAGCGACGGCGTCCGCGCGAACGAGACCGCCGGCGCGCACGCCGAGCAACCGGATCCGTCGCTCCAGCGGCACGCGCTTCAGGCATTCTCCCGCCGCACGGCGAATCACCGTGGCATCCTGTGTGGGTACCGCGATCGTGCGATCGCGCGTGACGGTCCTGAAGGTGTCGTAGCGCAGCTTGACGCCGATGGTCTTGCCGGCGTAGCCCTTCCGCAGCAGATCGTCGCTGACGCCGTTGCAAAGCTCGGTGAAGATCGCCGACAGCTCGCCGCGATCGCGTCGCGCGGACAGATCGCGGTCGAACGTCGTCTCGCGGCTGATCGACTGCGGCTCGCTGTGCGTAACGACCGGACGCTCGTCGCGTCCATGCGCGGCCTCGTGCATCCATTCGCCGTGCGCACGGCCGAACGTCGCGACCAGGAACGTCGGGTCGGCGCGCGCGAGATCGCCGATCGTGTGGATGCCGTACGTCGCGAGCCGTGCCGCGGATTTCGGTCCGATGCCGTTGATCCTGCGCGCGGGCAACGGCCAGATGCGTCGCTCGAGGTCGCCGTCGCCGAGCAACGTCAGGCCGTTCGGCTTGTCGAGGTCCGATGCGATTTTCGCGAGCAGCTTGTTGGGTGCGACGCCGATCGAGCACGACAGCGCCGTCGCTTCGCGCACGGCATCCTTGATCGACTGAGCGATGGCCGCCACCTGCGCGGCGTCGTCGCGTACGGCATCGGTCAGGTCGATGTAGATCTCGTCGATGCCGTGGTCCTCGATGTGCGGCGCGACTGCGCACACGGCTGCCTTGAACAACCTCGAATAGTGGCGATACGCGTCGAAATCCACCGGCAGCAGGACCGCGTCCGGCGCGAGCGCCGCGGCTTTCATCATCCCCATCGCCGAATGCAGCCCCAGCGCGCGCGCCTCGTACGTCGCCGTCGTGATCACGCCCCGGCCGGCGTAGCCGCGCAGCGTCGAAAACGTCCGCGCCACCTCCTGCGTAACCGGATCGACGTACTCGGCGGGCTGATGGCGCCGGCCGCCCCCGATGACGACCGGCTTGCCGCGCAATTCGGGATAGCGGAGCAGTTCCACGGATGCGTAGAACGCATCCATGTCGAGGTGCGCGATGATGTTGCGCGCCGCTTGCATCGCCCTATGGTAAGCGTTTTGCGCGAATTCCTCGCTGCGGGACCGAGGGAGCGCC
>Ga0070696_100002476_pt1 | contig 12242 bp, 12 predicted proteins | sample KBSK1253metaG_FD_65474 | JGI IMG/M metagenome (GOLD analysis project Ga0070696, IMG submission 65474) | Corn, switchgrass and miscanthus rhizosphere microbial communities from Kellogg Biological Station, Michigan, USA - KBS K1-25-3 metaG | ecosystem: Host-associated > Plants > Roots >... | reverse complement strand
TCGAAGCCTTGCTGAAGGCAACCGCCCATTGCGACGAGCCCTCCCCGAAATGCAAGCCACGATAGCGATGAAAGCGACTTCCAACCGGAATTTCTTGATGTACCTGTTAGCGGCAATTGTGTATCTGGTAGTGTCCGGCTCGGCGTTGAAATATTTTGCGGCCTCGCTTATCAATGAACTGCCGTATTGGGGTCGCTACGTGATCTGGACGGCCTTAGTTATTCCGTTTCTTTTGCTGTGTGGCAAGGCGTACAGCTACGTCGCAGGGCGTAAGACAGAAGGAGATAAGGTCTAGACAGTCTGGAGGTGGGTCAGCAAGGCTGTACCGGAGGGTCCCGTAGGGAGCCGCCGAAGAAGAAGCCCGGGGCCTAACCCGGGCGGCGAGATAAGCGGCATCGGCTCCCGGACGGCAGGACAAATACCTCGTTGACCTGTGCAGAGCTCGGCAGTACGTGGCGCTTCCTGATGCGCGAGCCCGAGTAGACGCGGCGCGAGTTCCTGCGCCTGCGGCGGCTCGGCCTCGCCTAGCGCAAACGGGGGGATATCCGGGCGGCGCCGGGCGTTTTCAAGCCCTTGAAAACGGCCCCGCGGCGCCTATTTCCGCGTCACCAACCTGAGCGAGAGGAGGTGCCCATGGACTTTTCGCTGTTCCCCCGCGATCTCGTCGCGGAGCTGGACCGGCTGCAGCGCCATATGCAGCAGGCTTTCGAGTTCTCGCCGAGCATCCGCGGCTTCGCCCGCGGCGGCTTCCCGGCGCTGAATGTGGCGAGCACGCCGCAGTCGGCCGAGATCTACGCGTTCGCGCCGGGCCTGGACCCGACGGCGATCTACGTGCAGCTCGAACGTGGAGTGCTCAGCATCTCGGGCGAGCGCAAGCTCGAGCTCCCGGCCGCAGAGGCGAGCGTGCACGTCAAGGAGCGCTTCGGCGGGCGGTTTCACCGCGTCATCACCCTCTCGGACGATCTCGACCCCGACGCAGTGCGGGCGAGTTACCGCGAGGGGCTGCTGCACGTCAGCATCCAGCGCCAGCAGGCGGCCCAGCCGCGGCGCATCCAGATCAACTGAGGAGGCCACTCTGCCATGAACAAGACCGCTTCCGTCGCGCGCGAGCCGCGCCCCGTCGCGAACGCGCCCGCGGATTCCACCGAGTCACCCGCGCTGCTGCCCCCGGTGGACGTGATCGAGGACGCCGCCGGCATCACGCTTTTCGCCGACCTGCCCGGGGTGCCGAAGGAGAAGCTCGACGTCCATATCGACGGCGAGCTGCTCATCATCGAGGGCGAGATGGGCCTCGAAATGCCGAAGGACATGGAGGCCGTTCACGTCGAGGTGGGCCTGCCGCGCTATCGGCGCGTGTTCACGCTTTCCAAGGAGCTCGACCCCGGGCGCATGAGCGCGGAGCTCAAGCACGGGGTGCTCAAGGTGCACATCCACAAGGCGGAGCACGCGAAGCCGCGCCGCATCGAAGTGAGCGGGTGAGCGCCCCGGCGGGTAAAATCAGGAGGTCATGCTCTACGACCTTCTGCTGCGCGGCGGCCGGGTCATCGACCCGGCCCAGAGCCTCGACGGGACCTACGACGTCGCGATAAGCGAGCGCCGCATCGCGGCGGTGCTGCCCTCGATCGCGCCCTCGAGCGCGAAGGAGACCGTGGAGGTCTCCGGCAAGCTGGTGCTGCCGGGGCTGATCGACACCCACGCGCATGTCTTCCAGTACGTCACCGGCCGCTTCGGCCTGGAGGCGGATCTCTGCGGCGTGCGCTCCGGCGTCACGACGCTCGTCGACCAGGGCGGGCCTTCGTGCATGACGCTGCCCGCGTTCCGCGAGTTCGTGGTGAATGCGAAGCAGAGCCGCGTGGTCGCGTTCCTCTCGGCGTATCTCGTGGGCGGCATGGAGGGGCACTACTACCCCTCGCTCTACAAGCCCGACTGCGTCGACGTCGACGCCACGGTGAAGGCGGCGAACGAGAACCGCGACATCGTCAAGGGCTTCAAGGCGCACGCCGAGCTCGGCGGCTTCGCGCGCTGGGGCATCGAGGTGATGAAGCTCTCCGCCGAGATCGGCAAGCAGGCCAATCTCCCGGTGTACATCCACTTCGGCCAGCTCTGGGGCCTGCCCGACTCCGGAGCGAACGGCGTCGACCCGGACACCATCCTCGAGCAGGTGATTCCGCTCCTCAAGCCCGGCGACATCCTGGCGCATCCCTTCACCCGGCATCCGGGCGGCTTCGTCAGCCGCGAGGGCAAGGTGCATCCGGTGGTGAAGGAAGCGCTCGCGCGCGGGCTCAAGACCGACGTCGGCCACGGCTCGCACTTCAGCTACCGCATGGCGCGCATCGCGCTCGACGCCGGCATCGTGCCCGACACCCTCGGCGCCGACATGCATGGCTACAACACCCGGGTTCCGATTCCGAGAGGAACACCCGACGAGCATTCGGACAAGGAGCACATGTTCTTCGGCCAGACGCGCTTCTCGCTCGTCTCGGCGATGAGCTCGATGCTCGCGCTCGGCCTGCCGCTCGAGAAGATCGTGCCGATGGTCACCACCCACCCGGCCGAGATGCTCGGCCTGCAGGGCGAGGTGGGCAACCTCAAGCCCGGCGTCGCCGCCGACGTGAGCGTGCTGCACGACGAGCGCGGCCGCTGGTCGCTGCGCGACAACGAAGGCAACACCGTGCGCGCCGAGCGCATGCTGCGCCCGCACTTCTGCCTGCGGGAGGGCAAGCGCCACGACTCGGACGCCTCGATCCTGCCGCCGCTCGCGGCCGCGGCGTGACGAACAAGGGAGTAGGGGCTCGTCTTCCGCGCAAGGAAGACCGGCGCTTCCTGCTCGGGCACGGCGAGTACGTCGCCAACATCCGTTTACCCGGAATGCTCGACGTGGCTTTCGTGCGATCTCCGGTCGCACACGCGCGCATCAAAGCAGTGATCAAGCCGGTGGACCGCAGCGGCGCGGTCTATACGGCGGATGACCTCAAGAACGTCAAACCCATTCGCGCGGTCTCGAGCCTGAAAGGCTTCAAGCCTTCGGAACAGCCGATCCTCGCGCGCGGCAAGCTGCGCCAGGTCGGCGAGCTGGTCGCGATGTGCGTCGCGCCGAGCCGGGCGGAGGCCGAAGATCTCGCCGACCTCACCGAGATCGATTTCGAGGAGCTCCCGGCGCTCGTCGACATGCTGGAGGCTCGAACCAATCCGCCTGCTCTGGTGCACGAGGAATGGGGCGACAACGTGTTCCTCGAGTCGCTGGTCGATGACGATCTCGCCTCGATCGAAAAAGAAGCAAAGGTAAAGATAAAAAGACAGATCCGCACCGCGCGGCAGCACATGTCGCCCATGGAGGGCCGCGGCGTGGTGTGCGAGTGGAACCGCCGGCTCGAGCAGCTCGTCATGTACTCCGCGGCGCAGATGCCGCACGTCAACCGCGCGGGGCTCGCCGAGTGCCTCGGCATCGACCAGGGCGCGATCCGCGTGATCGCCCCCGACGTCGGCGGCGGCTTCGGCTACAAGGGCATCCTGCTGCCGGAGGAAGTGGCGCTGGCATGGCTCGCCCGCGCGCTCGGCCGCCCGGTGCGCTGGATCGAAGACCGGCGCGAGCAGCTCTCGGCGAGCGCCAACTGCCGCGAGCACCACTACGATCTCACGCTCTACGCCGACGCGAAGGGCCGGATCCTCGGCCTCGACTGCGAGGCGACGGTCGACTCCGGCGCCTATTCCTCGTATCCGTTCTCCGCCTGCCTCGAGGCCGCGCAGGTGAGCTCGATCCTGCCGGGGCCGTACAAGATGCAGCGCTACCGCTGCCGCACCTGGTCGGTGGCGACCAACAAGGCGCCCATCCTGCCCTACCGCGGCGTGGCGCGCACCGGCGTGTGCTTCGCCCTCGAGCTCATGATCGACGCCGCGGCGCGCGAGCTCGGAATCGAGCCGCACGAGATGCGCCTCGCAAACCTCGTCCAGCCGCAGGAAATGCCGTTCGACAACATCACGAAGAAGCATTTCGACAGCGGCGACTATCCCGAGGCCGTGCGCCGGGCAGCCGGCATGATCGACGTGGAAAAAATCAGAAAACTTCAAAAAGAGAATTCCGAGAAACACCGCCGTCTCGGGGTCGGCTTCGCCATCTACTGCGAGCAGGCGGCGCACGGTACCTCGGTGTACTACGGCTGGGGCATCCCGATGGTGCCGGGCCACGAGCAGTGCGCCGCGCGCCTGACGCCGGACGGGGTGCTCGAGCTTCGCATCGGCGCGCATTCTCACGGCCAGGGCATGGAGACCACGCTCGCGCAGGTCGCGAACACGGTCCTGGGAATCGATCCCAATGACGTGAGGCTGGTCCATGGCGATACGGCGCTCACGCCCTACTCCACCGGCACCTGGGGCTCGCGCAGCATGGTGATGTCCGGCGGCGCGGTGGCCGCGGCGTGCGAGGCGATTGGCGCGCGTGTCAAAACGATTGCCTCGAAGCTGTTGGAGGTTTCGGAGAGCGATCTGACCCTGGAGAACGGCAACGTCCGCGTGGAGGGAACCGACCGGAGGATGAGCCTCTCAGAAGTGGCGCACGTGTGGTACAGAAAGCCGCAATTGCTTCCGGCGGACGTGGACCCGGCGGGCCTGGAGGCGACCGCGGGCTACAAGGCGAAGGTCGACACCGGAACTTTCAGCTACGCCTGCCACGCGGCCGCGGTCGCGGTGGACACCGAGACCGGCCAGGTCGAGATCCTCGACTACGTGATCGTCGAGGACGGCGGCACGCTGGTGAACCCGATGATCGCGGAGGGCCAGGTGCTCGGCGGCGCCGCGCAGGGCATCGGCACCGCGCTCTACGAGGAGATGCCGTTCGACGCGCAGGGCCAGCCGCTCGCCACCACGCTCGCCGACTACCTGCTGCCGAGCGCGGCCGAGGTGCCCTCGATGCGCATCGAGCACCTCGAGACGCCCTCGCCCTACACCCGCTTCGGCCAGAAGGGCCTCGGCGAAGGCGGCGCCATCGCGCCGCCGGCGGCGATCGCCAACGCGGTGAACGACGCGCTCGCGCCGCTCGGGGTCGAGATCACCGAGTCGCCGCTCACGCCGCGGCGCATCGCCGAGGCGATCCTGAGGAAGAAATGAAAGCGCCCGCGTTCGACTATGCGCGGCCCAAGGACGTCGACGAGGCGCTGAAGCTCCTCGCGCAGGGCGGGCGCCCGGCAGCCGGCACGCAGTCGCTCGGCCCGATGCTCAACCTGCGCCTCGCGCATCCGGCGCTGCTGGTGGACATCCGGCGAATCGAGGAGCTTCGTTCTTTTTCTGAGGATCAGGATTCAGTCGTGCTCGGCGCCTGCGTGACGCATGCGCAGATCGAAGACCGCCGCGTGCCCGATCCCACCGGCGGGCTGATGGCCTCGGTCGCGGCCGGCATCTCGTATCGCGCGGTGCGCAACCGCGGCACCATCGGCGGCAGCCTCGCGCATGCCGATCCGGCAGCGGATTGGCCGGCCGCGCTCAGCCTCCTGAACGCGATCGCGGTGATCGCAGGGCCGAAGGGGCGGCGCGCGGTGCCGGTCGAGTCCTTCGCCACCGGGATTTTCACCACCGTGCTCGCCCCGGAGGAGCTGCTGGTGGCGCTCCACATTCCCAAGCGCTCGGCAGCCGCGCGCTACGGCTACTGGAAGTTCTGCCGCAAGGCGGGCGAATTCGCGCAGGCCATCGGCGCGGCGCTGCACGACCCGGAGCGCGACGAGCTGCGCGCGGTGATAGGGGCAGTCAACGGTCCTCCTTATCTTTTGAAAGAAATGACCTTGAACAGCAACACCCTGCTCGCCGCCGGCCTGGGCGACGATGCCTATTCGCGCCACCTTCACGTCGTTGCGCTCAAGCGCGCCGTCGCCCAAATCGCCCAATAGGGGTTTTACTCATGCCGCGTTTCCTCGCTCTCTGCCTTTCTCTTCTCATAACTTCCGTCGCTCATGCGCAGTCCTGGCCCCAGAAACCCGTCCGCGTCATCGTGCCGTTCGCCCCCGGCGGCGCCTCCGACCTGATGCCGCGCCTGGTGGGCGAGAAGCTGACCGGGATGTGGGGCCAGCCGGTGCTGATCGAGAACCGGCCGGGCGCGGCGGGCAACATCGGCATGGAGGCGGGCGCCAAGTCGCCGCCCGACGGCTACACGCTGCTCCTCGCGCCCAACGGCAACCTGGTGGTCAATCCGCACATGTATTCGAAGCTCGCGTACGACGTGTTCAAGGACCTCACTCCGGTCACGCGCATCGCGTCGGTGCAGAACGTGCTGGTTGTGCATCCCGACGTGCCGGCGAAGACCTTCAAGGAATTCGTCGCCCTCGCGCGCGCCAAGCCCGGCACGCTCAACTTTTCGTCTCCGGGCAACGGCAGCCAGGCGCACGTCGGCGTCGAGCTCCTCAAGCTGCAGCTCGGCCTCGATCTCGTGCACTTCCCCTACCAGGGCGTCGGGCCCGCGATGAAGGACCTGCTCGGCGGCCGCATTCACCTCATGCTCGCGCAGGTGCCCTCGGCGCTGCCGCACATCAAGAGCGGCAAGCTGCGCGCGCTCGGCGTGGCGGGCACCGCGCCGCTCGCGGCGCTCCCCGAGGTGCCGACCATCGCCGCCGCCGCTGGCCTGCCGGGCTACGAAGCGGTGTCGTGGTACGCCCTCATGGCGCCCATCGGCACGCCGGGAGAGGTCGTACAAAAAATTTATTCTGATACGGCGAAATCATTGCGCATGCCCGACGTGCGCGAGCGCCTCGCCGGCATGGGCGCCGAGCCCTCGGGCGAGTCGCCCGCCGAGCTCGCCAAGCGCATCAAGATCGAGTACGAGCGATGGGGCGAAGTGGTACGCAAAGCAAACATCAAGGCGGACTGATGCTGGCGAACGCGCGCATGTATTCGGTGACGCCCGCCGCGGCCGAGGCCTGGCGCGCGCTGATCGGCTGGGCGACGCGCGCCGCGGGCGTGCCGGTGGAATTCGTCGAGCACGCGCCGCCCAAGCTGCTCTCGGATCTCTGGGCGCGCGACGATCTCGGCGTGGTCCAGATGTGCGGCCTGCCCGCCTTGCTTCGCGCCCCTGCACCCACCGTGCTTGCGGCACCGGTGCCCAGTCTTCCGCGCTACAAAGGCCAGGCAATCTACATGAGCGACATCGCGGTCAAGGCCGACTCGCCGCACCAAACGCTCGAGGACACGTTCGGCGGCGTCGCCGGCTACACCCTCAAGGACTCGCAGTCGGGCTACTTCGCTTTCCGCACGCTTCTCCTGACGAAGTATCCGCGGGCGAAGTATCGCAGGATCGTCGGCGGCCTGCTCAATCCGCGCGGCGTTATTCAAGCCCTGGTAACTGGAAACATCGATGTAGGACCGCTCGACGGCTACGTGTTCGACCTCATGCGCTCGGGCGATCCCGCGTTCGCCTCGCAGGTGCGCGTCATCGCCGTCACCGACCCCACGCCGATGCCGCCGCTCGTCGCGACTGCTTCATTGAAAGAACATCAGGTGGAAAAGCTCAGGAGCGCGTTCCTCGCGGTGCACACGGAAAAATCGCTGGACAAGGCACGCCAGAGTCTTCTCGTGGAAAGGTTCGTGGTGCCGGAGCTCTCCGTCTACGATGAGACGAAGCGCCGCGCCGAGCGCGTGGGGCAGGAGGAAGCGTGGCCCTGACCCGCGTGCATCTGACGGTCAACGGCCAGGCGGTGGACGAGATGGTCGAGCCCCGCACGCACCTCGCCGACTTCCTGCGCGAGACCGGCGGCCTCACCGGCACCAACCTCGGCTGCGAGCACGGCGTATGCGGCGCCTGCACGCTCGAGATCGACGGCGCGCCGGCGCGCTCGTGCATCACCTTCGCGGTCGCCTGCGAGGGCGCCGTGGTGCGCACCATCGAGGGCTTTGCCGAGGACCCGGTGATGGCCGAGCTGCGCGCCGCGTTCACCGCCGAGCACGCGCTCCAGTGCGGCTACTGCACGCCCGGGATGCTGGTCACCGCGCGCGACATCGTCACGCGCCTGCCGGAGGCCGACGAAGCCAGAATCCGGAAAGAGCTATCGGGAAACCTTTGCCGCTGCACCGGCTACGCCGGCATCGTGCGCGCCATTCAGCGCGTGCTCGCCGTGCGGCGCAAATAAAGGGTCAGCCTGCCTGTTCACTCAGGCGCGGTTTCGTTCAACGGGGCTGGCGGCAGGCTTGCCGCGTCCTCCGGCTTGCAGGGGTACTTGGCGCGCAAGCCTCTCAGGAGCGCCAGGGTCAGGACGTTCAGCGGATAGTCGGACAAGCTGCTGTATTCGTTTTTTGCCCGCTTGTACTCCTCGAGCGCAATCTTTGCGTAGCTGCGTCCGTCGAGCCTGAGACCTGGCGCCGGGCAATACGCCGGTTCGGAGCCCCCGACGTCGGGCGTCGTGCCCACCCAGCGGTATGCGGTTGCCGCGCCGGTGAGAAAGCTGATGAACTCGCCTCTGCCGGCGCGCGACTGACGCTCGAGGAGCATTGCGGCGTTCTCGAGATTTTTCTGCGTCGTCCAGCCCGTCTGTGGGATGAGGGAGCACGCCATTGCGAGGCTTGCGGCTGCCAATGCTTTGCCCATGTTTTCTTCTCGCTTTGTAATCGGGTCGCCGCCAGTATGGCGTGCCCCGCTGGAAACCCGGAAGTGACTTCTTCCTGCTTTGCTCGAACAGGCGGCACGAGGCTGTCGGCCCGACCCGACGCTTCGGCGTGCCATGTGCGTCGCCGCACAGATAAAAGCCGCGGGCACGTCCACAGTGACTATTGAATTGAAGGGGGAACCCGCGATGACCGCACCAAGCCGAATGCTGGCGAGCTTCATCCTGACCTGCGCCGTCAGCGCGTGCACCAGCGGCGGTACCGAGCGGGCAGACCGAACGGAGGTCGGGGCGAACGACCGCAGCGCCTACTGCGCCGACACAGTGCTGGGCGCCAAGGCCGACGAAACCCTGGTGTGGAACCAGGTGATGCTCGACGCGATCGTCGCCGGCTCCCTCGGTAATCCGCCGGTGATGCGCATGGCGGCGAGCGTAAACACCGCGTTGTTCGACGCCCAAAACGGCGTCAGCCGGGAATACACACCGATCTTCGTCAAGCAGACCGCGCCGCCCGCAACTCATTGCCGCGCGGCCGAGGTGCAGGCCGCCTATGTTGTCTTGAAGTCGTTCTATCCGGCACAGCTGAGCCGGTTCGACGACCAGCGCGCGCTGTCGCTCGCCGCATTCGCCGGCGACGATGCGGCGGCCGTCGAGCGCGGCATCGCCTGGGGCGAGAACGTCGCGAACCAGGTGTTGGCATGGCGCGCGCGCGACGGCTTCAGCAACCCGGTGGCGCCCTACACCGGCGCCGGCGCGCTCGTCGGCCAGTGGGAGTCCGCGACCGGCACTACGCTGTCACCGGGCAACATCCCCTTCACCGCGCCGTTCGTTCTGACCAGCAACACCCAGTTCCAAGCGGCGTTTGCGCGGCCATGGGCGAGCCTCGACAGCGCGCAATATGCCGCGAGCTTCAACGAGGTCGCGACGCTGGGCGCGAAGGACGGCTCGCGCCGGACTTTGGACCAGACGCACCTCGCGTACTTCTTCAACGGCTACGCCACGAACGATTACGTCGAGGCGGCGATTCAGCTCGCCACGGCCCACCGCACGCGCCGCGGCGAGAACGCGCGCATCTTCGCGCTGCTCACCGTCGCGATGCACGACACGTCGGTGACCGTGTTCCGCGCCAAGCTCGACTTCGCCATGAATCCCGCCTCGGTCACGTGGCGGCCGATCAAGGCGATCGCGCAGGCGCAGCTCGACGGCAATCCGAACACCGCCCCGGTCCCCGGCTGGTTGCCGCTCATCGCGACGCCGAATCATCCCGAGTATCCAGCCTCGCATCCGGGATCGCACGGCGCCGGCCCGCGCGTGCTCCAGCACTTCTTCGGCGACCTCAACGCCTTCGAGCTGCACCCGGCGTTCAACTCCGTCTTCCCGGGACCCGCGGAGGGCGGGGTCCAGCCGCGGCGCTATAAGCGCATCTCGGACATGGCGCAGGAGGGCATCGACGCGCGTACCTACGGCGGCATGCACTTCCGCGACGCGAGCGAGGCAACCAGGAATGCGGCTGCCCAGATCGCCGACTACGTCCTCGCGAATGGCGCGCAGCGGCTACCCGAGTCGGCCGCGGCCGGGCCAACGCTAATGAAAATCCGGTAGCGGACTCACGCTGACCTCCTGCATTGCCCGCGACAAGGCCCGCCAAGGCTACTTCCTGATCAGCGCGTCGTAGGCCCGGTCGCAGCGCTCGACCTCGGCGCTGTCGGTCGCCGGGTCGACGAACACCAGCTTCTTGGAGGTCGCCGCGCTTTTCAGCGGCGACAGGTAGTGCAGCTGCATGATCAGCGGCTGTCCCTCACGCAGCAGGTATTCGTAGAAGAGCAGCGCCGCATGCGGATGCGGCGGCTTGCGCGAGACGCCGACGCCGTTGGCGCGCCCGATCATCGGCTCGAGCGCGAACCATTCGACCGGCGCGCCCTTGTCCTTCGCCTCGTCGATCATGTGGCTGTAGACGGCCAGGGCGAACGGCACCTCGCCCGACACCACCATGTTGGCGAGCACCGAGTTGCCGTTGCGCACCGAGAAGCCGTTGCGCGCCGCGATCTGGCGCAGGAGCTCGCCGCCTTTCTTCTCCCCCAGGTCCTTGAGCAGGCTGCAGTACCACTCGCCGGCCTTCGCTTCCACGCCGAGCCTGCCTTTCCACCTGGCGTCGAGCAGATCGGCCCATTGCTTCGGCAATTCCTGCTTCTTCACCGCGTTGGTGTTGTAGGCCTGCACGAACACGTTGATGAACTGCGGCGCCCAGCCGCGGTGCTTGGGCACGCTACCCTCCCGCATCTCCTTGTGCAGGCTGGAGGAGACTTCCTGCAGCAGGTTCTCGCGATAGAGCGCCTCGAGCTCCGGCGAGGACACGCCGACCGCGTCGAACTCCCAGCGGTTGGCCGTTTTCTCGGCACCCAGGCGCTGCAGCACCTTCGCCGAGGAGGCGCGCCAGGCCTCGACGCGCACGCCGTAGCGCTTTTCGAAGTCAGCGGCGAGCAGCTTGATCGTCGGCGCCGCGTTGGAAGTGTAGAGCGTGAGCGAGCCTTCCTTCTTCGCTCCTTCCACCAGCCGTTGATGCCGCGAGGGGCTCGCGTCGGCCGCCAGGTCGGCAAACGATTGCGCCCAGCCGGTCGGGGCGGCAACCAGGAGGAGAAATGCGAGCGTCAACCGGTCGATCATGTGGCGTCTCAGGGGTTACAGGAAAATTGCTCTGACCCCTTTATGACGGAAGGGAGGGCGGCAACGTCCAGGCCGTAGAGCCTGCACGCGTTTCCGGCCAGCACCTTCGCCTGGGTCTCGGGCGACAGGTGGCCGAGGTCGCGGCGGATGACCTTGAGGGAGTTCGGCCAGGTCGAGTTCCAGTGCGGATAGTCGTTCGACCACATCAGGTTGTCCTGGCCCCACCGCTCGAGGTTGTGGCCGCAGACCGGATCGTTGAAGAAGCACGAGAACACCTGCTCGCGCATGTACTCGCCGGGAGCCTTGCTGACCGGCAGCGGCTTTTTCTCGCGGAAGCGGCGGTAGTAGTAGTCCCACTGCTGCACCATGAAGGGCAGCCAGCCGGCTTCGTTCTCCACCGTCACGATTTTCAGTTTGGGGTACTTTTCCAGAACACCATAAAAAATGAAGTCGTAGAGCGCGTTGATGACGTCCATGAGCTTGAGGTTGACGCTGCCGCGGTAGTGCTCGATGCCTTTTCGCTCCCGGCCGTGGTAGCTGTGCCCGGTCAGGATGTGCATGCTGACCGGCGCCTCGAGGTCCTGCGCGGCCGCCCAGAAGCGCCCGTAGTGGCCGGAGTGGAACGGCAGGTCCGGATGCGGCGCCTGCCAGATCAGCGCGCCCCTCAGGCCGTTCTTCCGGCAGCGCTCGAGCTCCTTCACCGCGTGGTCGATGTCGTAGACCGAGATCGCCGCGATGCCGATCAGCCGGTTGGGCGCGACGCTGCAGTAGTCCGCGAGCCAGTCGTTGTACAGGCGGAAGCACGCCTGCTGCAGCCCGGCGTCCGCCTGGGCGAAGAGGCCGAGCGCCAGCGTCGGGTAGAGCACTTCGGCCGACAGGCCGTCGAGCTCCATCTCCCGGATGCGCGCGTGCGGATCGCCGCCGCCGGCGCGCTGCTGGAAGCCTTCGCCCAGCTTGTGGGGCGCAAAGACCGGCGCCGCTTCGCGGTAGCGCTCCGGCACG
>Ga0070696_100002474_pt1 | contig 12245 bp, 14 predicted proteins | sample KBSK1253metaG_FD_65474 | JGI IMG/M metagenome (GOLD analysis project Ga0070696, IMG submission 65474) | Corn, switchgrass and miscanthus rhizosphere microbial communities from Kellogg Biological Station, Michigan, USA - KBS K1-25-3 metaG | ecosystem: Host-associated > Plants > Roots >... | reverse complement strand
AAGCGGGTTGGCCCGCGCTCCGCGCGTTCGGCGTCAGCTTTCTGACGTCGAGCGAGTGGGATCCGGTCAGGCGCAACTTCGGCGCGGCGTCCGCGATCTTCGGCACGATAGTCACTTCGATCATTGCCCTCATCATCGCGACTCCCCTCGCGTTGGGCGTCGCGATCTTTCTCTCGGAGTACGCGCCGCGACGACTGCGACAACCCGTGGCCTTTCTCGTTGATTTGCTGGCCGCGATCCCCAGCGTCGTGTACGGGCTCTGGGGCATCTTCGTTCTCGTCCCGATGCTGCGGCAACATGTCATTCCATTTCTCCGAGACACGCTTCACCTCGGCGTGACGCCGCTTTTCAGCGGCCCCGCGTACGGCAACAGCATGCTGGCAGCCGGTCTCATTCTCGCGATCATGGTCTTGCCGTACATCTCCTCGGTCTCGCGCGAAGTGCTGTTGGCCGTCCCACGCTCGCAGCGAGAGGCCGCGCTCGCGCTCGGCGCGACGCGCTGGGAGACGATCCAGAAAGCCGTGCTCCCGTTCGCGAGAACCGGAGTGATCGGCGGGATCATTCTTGGCCTCGGACGCGCGCTCGGTGAGACCATGGCCGTCACGATGCTCATCGGAAATCGCCATGAAATCTCGGCATCGCTGCTCGCGCCGGGGTACACGATGGCATCGCTCATCGCCAACGAGTTCAGCGAAGCGTCCGACGATCTGCATCTCTCGGCGTTGATGGCCGTGGGATTCGTCCTGCTGGTGCTGACGCTCGTCGTAAACGCGCTGGCGCGCTGGCTGGTGTGGAGCGTCGCGAGACGCGCGGGGACGAGAGCGAGATGAGCAGACCACGGGTCGCCCCACCGCCGCCGAGCCCCAGGCCTCCTCCGCGAGGCAGCGGCCCGACAGGCCGGCAGCGCGCCGTCGCCGAACGCACGGTGAAGACGATCCTGCGACGCCGCATCGTGAATGTCTCAATGGGCGGCGTCGTCGCACTCGCGGCAATCATCACGACGCTGCCGCTTCTGTTCATCCTGTTTCACCTGGCGCGCGAAGGTCTCGGTGCGCTTTCCGTCGATTTCTTCACCAAGATGCCGAAGCCGGTCGGCGAAGGACACAGCGGCCTGGCCAACGCCATTGTCGGCACGCTGATTCTGATCGCCGTGGCCTGTGGCATTGGCTTGCCCATCGGTATCGGCGCGGGCTTGTATCTCGCCGACTTTCGCGGCTCGCGGCTGGCGACGTCGGTGCGCTTTCTCGCCGACGTGCTGAATGGAATGCCGTCGATCGTGGTCGGGATCTTTGCCTGGCAGTTCCTCGTGCGTCCCCTCGGCCACTTCTCCGCCCTTGCCGGCGCCGTCGCGCTCGCGGCCATGATGATTCCCATGATCACTCGCACTACGGAAGAGATGGTCAATCTCGTTCCCATTCCTCTCCGTGAGGCGGCGCTGGCGCTCGGTTACTCGCGCGCTCGCACGGCGCTCACCGTGGTCCTCCGCACCGCCACGGCCGGCATCGTCACTGGCGTGCTGGTCGCCGTCGCGCGCATCGCGGGCGAGACGGCTCCGCTCCTGTTCACCGCTTTTGGCAACCAGTTCTGGTCGGTGCGGCTGGACCAGCCGACCGCCGCACTTCCGCTCCAGATATATGCCTACGCCATCAGTCCGTACGACGAGTGGCATCGGCTCGCGTGGGCCGGTGCGCTCGTCCTCATCGCCGTGGTCTTCGTCATCAGTGTCGCTGCCCGCTTTGCAACCCGCTCCCGATTCGGCGCCGGCGCCGGCGATTGAGCGGCGCAGCCCCGCTCGCGGTCGCCCGCGCCTCCAGGCCGACAACCTGACGGCGTATTTCGGTACAACCCCCGCGATTCGCGAGGTATCCGTCGACCTGCGCGATCGCGAGGTGACGGCCGTCATTGGCCCATCGGGTTGCGGGAAGTCGACGTTTCTCCGCTGCCTCAATCGTCTCCACGAGACGGTGCCTCTCGCGCGTGCGGACGGCAGGGTCCTGCTCGACGGGCGCAACATTTACGCGAGTGGCGTGAATCCCATCGAAGTGCGCAAGCACATCGGGATGGTCTTCCAGCGACCGACGCCGTTCCCGACGATGACGATCCGCGACAACGTTGCGGCGGGACTGCGCGTGGTGGGTAAAAGCCTGAATCGCGCCGATACCGACGACGTGGTGGAGCGAGCGTTGACACGCACGGCGCTGTGGGACGAAGTGAAGGACCGTCTCAAGACGAGTGCGGTGGCATTGTCCGGCGGGCAGCAGCAGCGACTCTGTATTGCCCGCGCATTGGCCACTGATCCCGAGGTGCTTCTACTGGATGAACCCACCGCCTCCCTGGACCCGCTCAGCGCACAAAAGGTCGAGGAGCTCGTGTACGAGCTTCGCAAGGACATGACCCTCGTCATCGTCACGCACAACATGCAGCAGGCCGCGCGCGTCTCCGACGTGACCGCGTTCTTCTTGTTGGGCGAGCTCGTCGAAGTCGCTCCGACCAAGACCCTTTTTACGACTCCGACCGATCAGCGCACTGAAGCGTATATCACCGGTCGGTTCGGATGAGCGAGTCGCTACTTCGCACGGACGGCGCAGCCTCCGCCGAGCATCGACCCGGCGCGCGAATCGCGTCCGCCGAGAACGGTGTCCGGCCCGGCACCATCGAGGCCAAGCAATTCTCGTTTTGGTATGGCAAGACCCAGGCGCTCCACGAGATCACGCTCGACATCCATCCGCGCGCCATCACCGCGCTCATCGGACCATCGGGCTGCGGCAAGTCGACGTTCCTGCGATCGATCAATCGGCTCAACGAGCTGATTCCGGGCATCAGATGGGATGGCCGACTGGAGCTCGATGGTGTGGACGTTCACGAGCAGGGCACGGATGTCGTGGCGCTGCGTCAGCGAGTTGGGATGGTGTTCCAGCGGTGGAATCCCTTCCCGAAGTCGGTCTACGACAATGTCGCGTTCGGACCGCGCATCAACGGCGAGCGTGACCCGCACGTGCTGGACGAGATCGTCGAGCGCGCGTTGAAACGCGCCGCCCTTTGGGATGAGATTCGAGATCGCTTGCGTGACAATGCGTTGGCGCTGTCCGGAGGCCAGCAGCAGCGCCTCTGCATCGCCCGCGCATTGGCCAACGATCCCGAGGTCCTGTTGCTCGATGAGCCGGCGAGTGCGCTCGACCCCATTGCAACGCAAAAGATCGAGGAGCTCCTCTTCGAGCTCAAAGGCGAGCTGACCGTCGTCATCGTCACGCACAACCTGCAGCAGGCGGCCCGCGTCTCCGAATACACGGCGTTCTTTTACCTGGGACGCCTCGTCGAAGTCGACACCACTGAACGCCTCTTCACCAGCCCGCGCGAAGAGCGCACCGAGGCGTATGTCACCGGGAGGTTTGGATGAGTCCTGAATCGAGTGCGGCTGGCCGGCAACCGGGCTTCCGCCATTTTCATAGTCAGCTCGATGAGCTCAAGCAGCGGCTGCTCCTCATGTGCGAGCGCGCCGAGTCTCTCGTCGATCTCGCGGTCGAAGCATTGCTCACCCGCGACGCCGGCAAGGCTGAAGCTGTGCTCGCCGCCGATCGGGACGTGGACGAGCTCGAGGTCGAGATCGAGAGCATGGCGGTGGAGCTCCTGGCGCTCCAGCAGCCGATGGCGCGGGACCTTCGGTTCATCATCAGCGCCATCAAGGCGTCCAGCGACCTCGAACGCGTCGGCGATCACGCCGTGAACATTGCGCAGTCGGCGCAGCGGCTCATCGCCGACAAGAGCGACATCACTCCGGGCGGCGCGATCGAGGAGATGGCGCGCCGCGCCCGACAGATGCTCGGTCAGGCGATCGACGCCTTCGTGCGTGCCGACGGCGGCCTGGGGCGCGCGGTGTGTCTGATGGACGATGAAGTCGACAAGCTCAACGACGAGCTGTTTCGCATCGTCGTGACGCACATCCTCGAGGACCCGAAGACGATCTCCATGGCGCTCGAGCTCCTGCTCGTCGGCCGGAATCTGGAACGAGTCGCCGACCTTTCGACGAACATCGGCGAGGACGCCGTGTACTTCGCCGAAGGCAAGCAGATCAAGCACCACCTCGAGGACAGGCCGCGCACCACATAGAGGCGGGCGTTAGTATCTGGGCGGATGGCTTCTGTCGTCGACGTACCCGCCCTTGTGGTCGCGAGCTTGATTGCGCTTGTCGTCACGGTGGCGCTCATGCGAGCGCACGCCGTCGAGAGTCATCGGCGCGGCTGGATCACCGCGGGCATCCTGGCCGCCACGTTATCGGCCATCGGCGTCATCGACCTCGTCCGGGCGACGCCTCGCGAGACGCATTTTACGACGGTCGTCGTCGGTGCGGTGCTTCCCGTGTTGGGCGCATTGGGGATGATCCGTGGGACGAGGGGCGTGAGCCCCTGGATTCGCTGGCCGCTGGTGTTTCTGGTCGCGTTCATCCTCTTGTTCGGCGGCCTCCTCATCGGCGCAACTCTCGCCTCTCGGCTACTTCCGATCTAGCTCTCGGAGGCGTCCTTCCCCACCCACCGCGCCGCCGGCTGTAATGCCTCCGCCGGGCGTCGGAGTCACGCCCGGTCGTACGCCTCCTGGAGCTTCTCGCTATCGATCTTTGTCATCTGAAGCATGGCTCTCATGACGCTCTGAGACTTCTTGGGATCCTTGTCGCCCAGAAGTTTTGGCAGGATGGTCGGGATGATTTGCCAGGACAGACCAAACTTGTCCGTGAGCCAGCCGCATTGGTCTTCCCTCCCGCCCTCGAGAAGCTTGTCCCACAGCGTATCCACTTCTGCCTGTGTCTCACAGTTCACGAAGAGCGAGATCGCCGGCGTGAACTTGTAGTGCGGACCGCCGTTCAGCGCCTGGAATTCCTGCCCCTCGAGCTGGAACGTCGCCGCCATGACCGTCCCCTTGGGTCCCGGCCCTGCGTCTCCATATCGAGAGACTCTCAGGATCTTCGAGTTCTTGAAAATGGACACGTAGAAATTCATCGCCTCTTCGGCGTTGCTGTCGAACCAGAGGAACGGTGTGATTTTTTGCATATCTGTTCTCATCTCGCCGTTTACGGTGAGGTCGGTCGTGCGGCTCGCCTTCTCCCGCGGATGCGCGCTCGCTTGTGTCACCTGTGTTGTCACTTGCCCCTCCCGGCCGACGTGGATGCCAGGAGCGAATCGAGCATTCGGTAGCTCTCTTCGACACCCGTCGCCATCGGCGATCTCAGGACGCCGTCACGAGCCTCCTTCGACGCGTACAACACCGTCATCGTGAGGGTCGTCTTGCCCCCTTTTTCGACCAGGACCGTCGTGTCCACCGCGTCGCCCGGGTACCATGACTCGTCGAACTTCTCCGTGGCGACGAGGCGTTCGGGTCGCGCGATCTCGCGATAGACGCCGCCCATCCCCATCTCGGCTCTATTGGGTCCGCGCCAGACGTAGCGATATTTGCCGCCCACCTTCAGGTCGATCTCGCAGACATCGAGCGTCCATCCCGCCCGTACGCCCAGCCAGCGTTTCACCAGCTCGGGTTTGGTCAACGCATCCCAGACCATGCTGCGCGGGGCGTCGAAGACACGCGTCAAGGCGATCTCCCTCTCCGAGGGCGTCGTGACAACGGTTCCAGCACTCTCCGCGCGTTTCTTCACAGTGTTCTTCATCGGTGATCTCCGTTTATCGCTTGGTGTGTCCGCGTTTTTTCTGGGTCGTTTTCAGCTCTTCGAGAAGGGCGTCGAGGCGCTGGTAGTTGCCCTCCCAGAACCGGCGGTATCGTTCGAGCCATTGGGTGGCTTCCGAGAGCGGCTTCGCCTCGAGCCGCCGCGGCCGTCGCTGTGCGTCCTGGCCACGCGAGACGAGGCCCGCGCGCTCGAGCACCTTGAGATGCTTGGAGATCGCGGGCTGACTCATCGCGAACGGCTCGGCCAGCTCCGCGACCGACGCCTCACCCGAGGCGAGGCGGGCCAGGATCGCCCGGCGCGTGGGGTCCGCGAGCGCGGCGAACGTCGTGTCGAGACGATGAGATATCATCTGTCCATAACCTTGGGGTTGCATAACTGTTAGGTTATATAAGACGCGACGCGATTTCCGTCAAGTCCCTCGCAAGGCTTCCCTAAAAACTCAAACGGCCTACCCGGCACGGGTAAGCCATCGCGAGTCCAGCAAAAGTGCCGCGATCTTTGCGGCACAGTTGCCCCTCCTGGGCTCGAACCAGGACTCTTCTGATCCAGAGTCAGACGTGTTGCCAGTTACACCAAGGGGCAGCGCGTGCTTGATTGAAAGCGATTCCGAAGTTAGCCGCGGCTGAGGGCAGCGGCAACCCTGATTGCCACTCCCACAAACGCGCTTAGTTCTGTCCAGAACACGACTTAGAGCCTCGTCACCGGCTTCCACCCGCATCGCTAGAGGTCGCCTGCTGAGCTCCGTTTTGGCGGCCGCTTTTCTCTTCGCCATTGCGTGTCGTGAGCCGTTTCTCAGGCTGTCTGGCGGGCACCCGCAGACCGAGTCGCGCGCCAGCGCTGCGCAGCTTTTTGTGGCGCTCGCCGCCCGCGTCACCCAGCCGACGCGAGACCAGAAATACGACTCGGCGCGAATCAGGATCGCGCACGCCGCGCTGCTTCCCTCGCGCGTATGGAACGACACTGCGGTTTGGACCGTGATATCTGGCTCGCGACGGACGCTGTTCGTCAGTGGTCATCTGGACAGTGCCCGATACCGGCTCGAGGCCACAAAGACGCTCACGGCGCTCACGCAAGCCGCGGAGTCGCGGCATGCGATCAATCTGACGCGTCTGGCATCCGATGAATACGCGTGGGATACCGACGTCGCTTACTCGATCGGTACGGTCAGCGCGGCAAGCATCGCGTCGCTCGTAGCGGGATTGATCGCCAGCGGAGAAGGACGTGGCGAAGCCGACATTCGCGCGGATTATCGAGCGGCCGCGCCAAGATCTTCCGCGGTCATGGGGCAGCTGTTTACCGTGGACTCGATTCGAACCACGCATCTGCCTGACCATTCGACGCTGGCGACGTTCACGGCCACGATGCATCCGGGCGGAGTCGAAGCGCGGTACCCGAGTTTTGCGCGATATTTGCGCCGCTACGCGGCGTCCGCGAGAATGCGTTGGGAGCTCACCGATCGCGTGGGCAACAGGTATTTCGACTGCTCTGCCGTCGATGGGCGTCTGAACCTTCGCGTCCGAACACTCGACGGCGCGATGGTGCCGCTCGGAGGTCCCGCGCGCTCGATGCCGGATTCACTCGCTCTCCGCGGCGAGTTCACGATGAAGGTACGGCGCTTCACCGTTGGCTTTCGTGACTATCACGCCGACTTCGTCCTGACGCGCGCCGCTCACGAACACGCCTGGAGCGTCGTGACACGACGGGAGCCTGAGTGGGTGTTGCCGCTCGTGACGGAGCATCTCCTTCGAACGCCGTTGCGTCGTCCATTCCAGGGAAGTGGGACGACATTCCGGATTGGAGTGCGGGACGACAGTAGCGCCGGGCAGACGCTGCTGCATCGTCGCCTGCATCTCGAAGTTCAAGAGAGCTTGATTCTGCGCTTCCTCGGCCGACTGGGCTCGACCGCGGTGACAGACTTTTCGGATCGAGTCGAGATCGAACAGAACGCCTGGTTGCACGAGCTGTTCAGCGCCCTCGCCGCGGACGCGAGCCTTCTGGCTCCGCCTCGCGCTTCCCCGCCATAAAATCAAAACGCCGCCGACCTGGGGTCTGCGGCATTCAAGTTTGCCACGCTCGCCGTCATTGGAACTCTACGTCCTACCGAACAGCGGCGGGCATTTATTTGTTGGCTGGAAATATAACATTTCGAGCCTGAATTGCAAAACGAGTGGAGCTGAGGGGGATCGAACCCCTGACCTCTGCAGTGCGATTGCAGCGCTCTCCCAGCTGAGCTACAGCCCCAGAACCCCTTGTCAAGCGCAGCGGGGGACGGTGCAAACCTAGCCAGAATCAGCGCTTCCATCAAGTTGACGAGGCAGCACCGGCTCACGTCACAACGGGGTTCTTCCACGCTTCTGAGTGAATAAGCTTGTCACATGTTCGAACAGCTCAAAGCCAGCGCTGTCCACGAAGCGGCCAAGCGGATCGCGCCGCACATCAAGCGCACGCGGCTGCTCCTATCCGAAGGCCTGAGCCGGATCGCCGGCGGGGATGTGTACCTCAAGCTCGAGAATGAGCAGATCACCGGCTCGTTCAAGTTGCGCGGCGCGCTGAATGCCTTGTCGAATCTTTCCCCGCAGCAGCGGGCTCGCGGCGTCGTCGCGTCCTCCGCGGGCAACCACGGAATGGGGGTCGCGTCCGCGGCCAAGACCCTGGGCCTCAAGGCCAAGATCTACGTGCCTCGTACCGCGCCGGATGTAAAGAAGGAGGGGATTCGCGCGCTTGGAGCGGAGCTCGATGAAGGTCAGCCGGACTACGACGCCGCGATGGATGCGGCCAAGGCGTTTGGTCGGGACACGGGCCGCGAATTCATCAACCCCTGCCTGGGGGTCGACCTGCTCGCCGGGCAAGGCACGGTCGCCCTGGAGATTCTCGACGAGCTGCCGAGTTTGCGCGCGCTGGTCGTGAATGTCGGTGGCGGCGGATTGCTCGGCGGCTGCGCGAGCCTGGTGCGCCGGGAACACCCCGATGTGCGCATTTACGGAGCGCAGAGCGTGAATACGGCCGCGATGTCCAAATCCCTCGAGGCAAAACGGCTGGTGCCAATCGCGAGTGTGCCGACGCTGGCGGACGGCCTCGCGGGGTTGATCGACGAGGATGCCTACGATATCGGGATCCACGCACTCGACGACATCGTGACCCTTACCGAAGACGAGATTGGGCGCACGATCGCCTGGTTCGATCGCGAGCACAAAATGCGGGTCGAGGGAGCGGGCGCCTGCGGCGTTGGTGCGGTCCTGCACAAGAAACTCAAGCCCGAAACGCCGTGCGCGATCGTGGTCTCCGGCGGGAACATCGATGAGGGCCGTTGGCGAGAGGTAATCCGGAAGGTCCCAGAAATGGAATAGCCGCGCTCATCACGCGGCTATCCATCCCTCCTCCCAGGTGCGCTAAGCGAAGTCGGGGAGCTGAGCTCCGCGCCGACCACCTGCTCGCTCGAGCGCCGACGTTCGCGGCCCTCGACGTGCGCGGTGTTTACGCTCTTTCTTCGCCCCTGGCTCCTTCGACTCCACCCGCTGACTGCGAAGGCGTTCGACGTTCGCCGCCCAGCGCATTTTCGCCCCCACGCGAATTCTGGGTCGCTCCGATCGAACTGCCGGAGATCCCGACTTCGCGCTCGCCGCCGACGCCGCGTGTGTTCCCAGCGGTGCTGCCACTCACGGTGTTCTGACGGGCGCCTTCGGTATTCGAGCGGAGGCCCGCGCCATTCTGCGATGCCTGACGCGCGCGCTGGCCGCGCGCTTCGCCGCCCCGGCGGCCGATCGCCGCCATGTGTTCGCGGTTCCGGCTTACTGCCATGCCGCCCTTGCGTCCCGCCGCACGTGCCTCGCCCGAATCGAATTCATGAGCGGTGCCCTTTGCGTGCGCGGCACGACCGCCTTTGCTCGCGATCTCCTTCTGCTTCGCCTGATCCATCGACGCGAAGCCGCGAGCACTCTTCCGGCTGCCGTTGCTGCTGCTCGCGCCGCCGTTGCTCGACGCGGACAGTGGAGAGTTGGAGCTGCGTCCAGCTTCGTTGATGACATCACGCTGGCGCTCACGATCCGACGCCCCGAAGCTGCGGTCGTCGTTGGCTGCTCTATTCGACATTTACTGCTCCCTCCCAGAAGGAAAGAGGTGCCGACGTGAAGTTCGTTCTGGTGGACTGACGCAATGCCCGCGCCACTCCTGTCGAGCTCCCCGGGCTCCCCTTGCTGAATTGCTGGAATGCATAGAAGCAAAGTGCGGGCCGCTACGGACTTAGGGGCCTAAAACCGGGCGACAGGGGTTTCTATATTCACCCCCTCATGTCGCTCGCCCTCCTCCTCTTGGGTACGTCCGCGTCCCGCCCCACGGTCGAACGCAACGTTTCCTCCATCGCGCTCGTGCGAGAGGGAGAAACCATGTTGTTCGATTGCGGCGAGGGAACGCAGAGGCAGATGATGCGCTACGGCGTGTCGTTCTCGTTGAGCGATATTTTTTTCACGCACTTTCACGCGGATCATGTCATCGGCGTCATCGGATTGATGCGCACGATGGCGCTGCAGGGCCGGACTGACGCGCTTCGTCTGTGGGGACCGAAGGGAGCGGGACGTCACCTCAAACGCGCCGAGCAGTTTGGCGTCGATCGGCTGACGTTCCCCGTCGAGATTCAGGAGCTGGATCACCACGAACGCGTCGCACGAAAGGATTTCGCGATCGTGCCCTTCGCGGTGGAACATGGCCCTGGTCCCGCCATGGGTTACGCGCTCGTCGAAGACGACCGCAAAGGACGCTTCGATCCTGAACATGCCCGTTCGCTGGGAATTCCAGAGGGTCCGCTGTGGGGCCGCATTCATCGCGGCGAAGAAGTCACGCTTCCCGATGGACGTGTCGTACAGCCATCGGAGCTGGTGGGGCCACGACGCGCTGGTCGCACGGTCGTCATCACGGGCGATACGCGGCCGTGTGAGAGTACCGTCGAGGCGGCGCGCGGCGCCGATCTTCTCGTGCACGAGGCGACGTTCGGCGATGAAGAGGCGGAGCGCGCCGTGGAGACGGGGCACTCGACGGCCCGTGAAGCGGCCATCGTCGCCAAGCGCGCCGGGTGCCGGCGCTTACTCCTCTCGCATTTCTCCGCGCGCTATTCGCGCGACGCCGCCGAACTCGAGGCGCAGGCGCGCGCGGAATTCCCTGACGTGACGATTGGAAAGGACGGAATGCAGATCGAGGTGGCGTACCAATAGAGGTAATGGGTGATGGGTGATAGGTGGTGGGTGATCGGTGGTGGTCACCCATCACCCACCACCCATCACCCATCACCATTCACCTGTCACCGACCATCGATCTTCAGCCCCTCGCTGGCAGCCCGCGACACCGGCATCGATCGCGCGAAGAGTCGGCCGATGGAGACGTCGTCGATCTCCGCGAGCACTTTGTCCGGTGAGAGTCGGGACGTCACGCTCCGTGATTCAGGGGCCTTGCTGAGATACCAGTTGTACCGATCGCCGTGCGAGCTGCGGCCGTCGGGATGGCGAAAGAGCACCATCGCATTGCTCGAGCCGGGAAGCACTACCTGGACACCCCATGTCGTGCCGTCGGAGGCGCGGTACGTCCTCATCCGACCGGGGTTGGTTGCAATGGTTGGCGACCGGCGTATCCGGCATCTTCATCATGCCAGAACTGCACCTCGCCTTCGCCGAGCCTCCAGCACAGCAACACCTTCCTTCCCGCCATCTCGCTGGGAAAGTCCACCAAACCCATGCGGCGGTCTTTCAGCAGGATACCAAGCTCCTCGAGCTCGCGCTGATACCCGTCGATCTCGTGCGCGAGCGCCTGCGCGTCGCTCTCGAGTTGCTCCGCGCGCTCCCGGGGCTCGTCCGCGCGCGAAGACGAAGCCACGAGATCCAGCTCGAGGATCTTTTCTCGCCACACGCGATGCTGGCGAACGACGTCCTCGACGATCCGCTTCACGAGCGGGAGCGTCCGGTTGGCTTCTTCGACTGTGAATACGCGGGTCATAGAGCAGCCATTCGTGGCCTATTCGCCTTTCTTCGTTTGCAGCTACTCACAAGTTCTCGCGCCTTTGGCACTCTGACAAGCATCCGCCGACAAACTATTTCTTCGCCATGAGGCTGTCCCGGCGCGTTCGTTCCATCTCTCGCTCTTCCAGTCGAACCTGGCGCCGCTGCTCTGCGGCCTGAAATCGACGCTTCTCGTCCGGCGTTTCGGCAACCAGCGAAGGAACCTCGATCGGCCGGCCGTTGCGATCGACCGCGACGAACGTGAGATAGCACGAATTGGTGTGGCGGCGTCGGCCGGTGAGCAGCTCCTCGGCCTCGACGCGCACCCCGACCTCCATGGACGATTTGCCGACGTAGTTGACACTCGCCTTCATGACCACGAGATCGCCGACGAGAATCGGTTCGCGAAAGTCCACGCGATCGATGGACGCGGTGACCACGTTCAAGCGGCAGTGACGGAACGCGGCGACTGCCGCGGTCTTGTCCATCATCGACAACATGACGCCGCCGAACACGTGGCCAAGGTTGTTGGCGTGGTGCGGCATCATGAGCTCGGACGTTTCGTGCTGACTTTCACGAACCGGTTTCGACGG
>Ga0070696_100002471_pt1 | contig 12248 bp, 12 predicted proteins | sample KBSK1253metaG_FD_65474 | JGI IMG/M metagenome (GOLD analysis project Ga0070696, IMG submission 65474) | Corn, switchgrass and miscanthus rhizosphere microbial communities from Kellogg Biological Station, Michigan, USA - KBS K1-25-3 metaG | ecosystem: Host-associated > Plants > Roots >... | reverse complement strand
TCGCGTGCGCGGCCATCAGTAGGCGTCCGGGTCGTCGTCGGAGCGCGCCGTGCCGCCACCGCCTCCGCCTCGGCCGGCGCCACCACCGCGGCCGCCGGTCACGATCGCCACGCCCGAGCTGGTGCCGAGCAGCACGGCGCCGGCGTCCAGCAGGTCGACCGCCTGCGCCGCGCTGCTGATGCCGCCGCTGGCCTTCACGCGCACCCCCGCACGCGCACGCCCGACCAGGTACCGCACGCTCTCCGGGTGCGCGATCTCCACCGTGCCGCTGCTCGCGTTCTTCAGGTAGGCGGCGCCGGCGTCCATCGCCAGGTCGACGGCACGGTCGCGCAGCGGCGGGGGCAGCAGCGGCAGCTCGAGCATCACCTTGACCGGGATGCCGCAGGCCTGGACGACGCCCGCGATGTCGGCCTCGAACTCCCGCTCCATGCCGCTCAGCAAGTACCCGATCTGCACGCCCATGTCGAGCTCGTCCGCCCCCGCCTCGGCGATCGCGGCCGCCTCCGCCGCCTTGCCGGGCGACGTCATGACGCCCACCACGGGGAAGTCGAGCGCCGACGCGACCCGCACCCCGCTGCCGGCCAGCAGCCGCACCGTCGTCGGCACCCACGAGGCGGGCACCATGGCCGCGTTGAACCCGAGGTCGACGGCCTCCTGGCAGTGCACCTCCAGGTCGGCGCGGGTCAGGTCCGCCGCGATGCGCGTGTGCTGGATGAACGGTGCCAGGGTGCGCGGGTCGGCGACCGAGTAGGACATGGGGACCTTCTCTCGGGAGCGGCTCGGTCGGCTGTCGATCAGCCGAGGTAAGGGTCGAGGTCGTCGGGTCGGGGGAGGCCGGGGATGACCTCATCGCGGGTGACCGCGAACGCCCCGGCGGCGACCGCCAAGCGCACGGCGTCCCGAAGGGGCTGGCCGCGCACGAGCGCGACCGCGAGGCCAGCGTTGAAGGCGTCGCCGGCGCCTGTCGTGTCGACGATCGACGCCGGCGTCGGTGCCCGGACGGCGAACCGCCGGCTCCCGTCGTCCGCCGCCTCCCGCTCGCCCGGGCCTGCGTCCACGACGGCGCCGTGCCGACCGCGGGTCAGCACCAGCGTGGCGCCCGGGTAGCGCACCCGCAGCGCGTCGAGCAGACGGTCGGCCTCGCGCCGGTCGCCGCCGGCGCCGTCGGACCGGCCGTCGGCGCCGTCGGACCGGCCGTCGGCCGGGGGCAGCCCGGCGAGCAGCCGCGCCTCGCTGGCGTTGGGGGTCAGGACGTCGACCAGGTGCTCGCAGCCGCGAGGCAGCGCCCGGCCGGGAGCGGGGTTGAGCTGGGTGCGGACGCCGTGCTCGTGCGCCACTCGCAGCGCCTCGACGACGACGGGCTGCGGCACCTCCTGGCTGACCAGGACCAGGTCGCTGGAGGCGATGAGCCACTCGGCGGCCCGAACGTGCTGTGCGGTCAGGTGGTTCAGGGCGCCGGGCGAGACGATGATCCGGTTCTCGCCGTCCGGCTCCACCAGGATCGTGCCGACCATGGTCGCGGCACCGGCCACCGTCACGACCGGACGGTGGTCCACCCCCTCGGAGTCCCAGAACGGGCGGGCGTCCGCGCCCAGCGCGTCGTCGCCGACCGCGGAGACCAGCGCCGCGCGCACCCCGAGCCGGGCCACGCCCACCGCCTGGTTGGAGGCCTTGCCGCCGGGGCCGGCGCTGAACACGGCGTCCCCGATGGTCTCGCCGCGCTCGGGCACCCGGGCGGTTCGCACCGTCATGCCGATGCCGTACCCGCCGACGACGACCACCAGCGGGGACTGGCGCCTCCCCGTCGACCCGGCCGGCTGCTCCATGCCGGACACCATACAAGTGGGCAGACAGGCAGGGGACAGGAGCAGACAAGGCCCTGACAGCGTCGTGCCATGATGCCCGCATGACGAGCGCCCTCCCCCTGGTGATCGACACCGACACCGCGCAGGACGACTGCATCGCGATCCTCGTCGGCCTGCTGCACCCCGAGGTGGACCTGCGGGCCATCACGATGGTGGCCGGCAACGTCGGGTTCGACCGGCAGGTGGCGAACGCGTTCATGACGCTCAGCGCGGCCGGTCGCCTCGGGCAGGTGCCGGTGCACCTCGGCTGCCGCCGACCGCTCGCCCGGCCGTGGATCTCGGCCGAGAACGTGCACGGCGACGGGGCGGGTGGCCTCGGCATGGACTTCGACGGCTGCGAGCCGGCCGACGAGCACGGCGTCGACGCGCTCTGCCGGCTTGCCCGCGAGCACGCCGGCGAGCTGGTGATCGTCTGCATCGCGCCGCTGACGAACATCGCGATGGCGATCGCGCGCGACCCCGACTTCGTCGCGAACGTCGGCCGGCTGGTCATCATGGGCGGCTCGAACAACGGGCGCGGCAACATCACCGCGGCCGGCGAGTTCAACTTCTACGTGGACCCGGAGGCGGCCAAGGCCGTGTTCGCGGCCGGCTTCGCCGACGTCACCGTGGTGCCGTGGGCGCCGCTGACGTTACGGGACGCCGTGTTCAGCCGCGACCAGCTCGCGAAGATCGGCGAGCTCGGCACACCGCTCGCCCGCTTCTTCCGCCAGGTGTGCGACGCCACGCTGGCGTTCGACGAGAGCGTCGGCATCCCCGGCACCACCCACCCGGACTCGCTGTCGGCCTCGATCGTCGTCCGCCCCGAGCTCGTCACCGCCAGCGCCCGGTACCACGTGGACGTCGAGGCCGCCTCCGAGCTCACCCGCGGCTATTCGGCCATGTCGTGGGGCGTGCACGGGCTGGAGCCCAATGCGACGGTGGTCGAGTCTGTCGACGCCGGCGCGTTCTTCGAGCACATCTGTCGGATGCTGGCCAGCCCGGTCACCGCCTCACGGCCGCTGCTCAACCTGCGCTGAGCCGTGCGCCGATGGGTGCGCTGAAACCGGTGGGATCACACCGGTTTCGGTGCACCCACGCGCGCGCGGGCCCTTGCGAATCTCGCGGCTGCGCGTGCGTCACCGGTGAGCCGGTCGGGTCACTCCGAGGCGCTAGCCGTGGCCGAGGTGCCGGCCTGGCTCGAGGAGCCCCGACCGCGACCGCCGCGGCGGCGACGGCGTCGGGCGGACGACGAGGTGCCGGGTGCCGCATCGGACTGGCCGGCGGCCTCGCCACCCGCCGGCGTGGTCGAGCCACCCTGCTCGGCGGCGCGCAGCGCGCCGTGGGTGCGGCGCCGCGAGCGGGTGCCCCGGCTGCCCGCGTCGCCCGAGCCGGACGCCGCGCCGGCGCCCTCGCTGGACCGGCCACCGCGTCCGCGCCCGCCCGGCCGTGACGCGGAGCCGCCGCGGGAGTCCCGCCCGCCGGCGTGACCGTGACCGCCGGCGTGCTTGCCGGTCTCGCCCAGGTCCTCGACGCGCTCGGCGCCGAGGCCGGCGCGGGTGCGCTGCGAGCGCGGCAGCGTGCCCTTGGTGCCCTCGGGGATGCCGAGGTCGGTGTAGAAGTGCGGGGAGCTGGAATAGGTCTCGGCGGGCTCGGGGATGCCGATCGCCAGCGTCTTGTCGATCAGGCCCCAGCGGGGCATGTCGTCCCAGTCGACCAGGGTGACCGCCACGCCGGTGTGACCCGCCCTTCCGGTGCGGCCGATGCGGTGCAGGTAGGTCTTCTCGTCGTCCGTGCACTGGTAGTTCACCACGTGGGTGATGCCCTCGACGTCGATGCCGCGCGCCGCGACGTCGGTCGCGACCAGCACGTCGACCTTGCCGTTGCGGAACGCGCGCAGCGCCTGCTCGCGGGCCCCCTGGCCGAGGTCGCCGTGGATGGCTGCCGCGGCGAACCCGCGCTCGGCCAGCTCGTCGGCGACCTTGGCGACGGTGCGCTTCGTACGCGCGAAGATCATCGTCAGGCCGCGGTCCTCGGCCTGCAGCAGGCGCGCGACCATCTCGACCTTGTCCATGGCGTGCGCGCGGTAGACGAACTGCTTGATGGCCTTGAGCGTCGCGCCGTCGTCGGCCGGGTCGATCGCGCGGATGTGCGTGGGCTGGCTCATGAAGCGCCGGGCCAGCGACACGACCGCGCCGGGCATCGTGGCCGAGAACATCATCATCTGGTGGCGCGAGGGCGCGAGCGCCAGCAGCCGCTCGACGTCCGGCAGGAAGCCCAGGTCGAGCATCTCGTCGGCCTCGTCGAGCACCATGACGCCGACGTGCGACAGGTCCAGGTGGCCCTGCTGCGCCAGGTCGAGGAGCCGGCCGGGGGTGCCGACCACGACCTCGACGCCACGCCGCAGCGCCTCGACCTGCGGCTCGTAGGCCCGGCCGCCGTAGACGGTGAGGACGCGCGTGCCGCGCAAGGCGGCGGCGGTGTCGAGGTCGCCGGCGACCTGCACGGCGAGCTCACGCGTCGGCACGACGATGAGGGCCTGCGGCTTGCCGGCCGCCTCGAGCTGCTCGAAGCCCTCGTCGCCCTTGGCGAGCGTGCGCTGCAGCACCGGGATGCCGAAGCCGAGGGTCTTGCCGGTGCCGGTCTTGGCCTGGCCGATGATGTCGTGCCCGCCCAGCGCGACCGGCAGCGTCATGGCTTGGATGGGGAACGGGGAGACGATGCCGACGCGCCGCAGCGCCTCGACGATGTCGGGGTGCACGCCGAACTCCGCGAACGTCCGCACGGGTGCGGCGGCGTGCTCGGGGGTGCTGGTGGGGTTGGTGTCGGTGGTCGAGATGGTGCTCTCGGTCGTGGTCACGTGTGCCAATCGGTCGGGCGGGGGCCGCGCGTCATGCCGTCGAGGCTGACGGGCCGCTCCGCTTCAGGGGGAGCCGATCGGGGTCTTCTTCTCGCGCGACGGCGGCTCCAGGTAGAGCGGGCCGCGCTCATCTCCGACGCAGTGTGTCCGACCGGGCATCCGGTGTCACCGGCCAGTCTAGCGTCACTAGGGTGACAGCGTGGCGACCAGCGAACCCGGATCGACCGGGCCGGACGGCGACGCGCTGGCCGACCCGCAGTACCGCGAGGCCGTCATCGACCTGCTGGGCGCGCTGGCGTACGGCGAGCTGACGGCGTTCAGCCGGCTGGCGGCCGACGCCGATCTCGCCCCCAGCCTGGCGGACCGGGCGGCGCTCGGGCGCCAGGCGGTCGCCGAGTTCCATCACTACGAGCTGCTGGACGACCGGTTGACCGAGATCGGTGCCGACGTCCGGGCCGCGATGGCGCCGTTCGTGCAGGCGGTGGACGCCTACCACGACCGGACCCATCCGTCGGGCTGGCTGGAGGGGGTCGTCAAGGCGTACGTCGGCGACGGCTTCGCGACCGACTTCTACCGTGAGGTCGCCACGTACCTCGACGCCCGCACCCGCGAGCTGGTGCTGGAGGTCGCGCAGGACATGGGTCAGGCGGAGCTCGCCGTGACGACGGTCCGCGAGGCGATCGCGCGGCACCCGGCCGTGGCGGGCCGGCTCGCCCTGTGGGCGCGTCGGCTGGTCGGCGAGGCGCTCTCGCAGGCGCAGCGGGTGGCCGCCGAGCGCGACGCGCTGGCGTCCCTGCTGATCGGCAGCCCCACCCGGTCCGGCGCCGACCTGGCCGAGATCGGCCGGATGTTCGCGCGGCTGACCGACGAGCACAGCCGGCGCATGGAGCGGCTCGGCCTTTCGTCCTAGACGGTCAGACGAGGACGAGGGCCGCACCCCCGTGGTGCGGCCCTCGTCGAGCCCGGTCTCGGCGGGCTCTGTGCAATGAGCTCTCGTGGTCCGTCCGGCTCAGGTGAGCGTGCGGCCCCGCCCGCGGCCCATGACGCTCGCCGTGATGGCCACGAGGATCACCGCGACGATGATGCTGATGATCCACCGGATCCAGTCGACGCCGTTGGTCTTCTCCACACCGAGCGCGGCAGCGATCCAGTAGCCGACGAGCGTGCCGATGATGCCGACCACGACCGTCGCGATCATGCCGATGGCCTGCCGGCCTGGCATGAACAGCCGCGCGAGAGCTCCGATGATGATCCCGGCGATGATCAGCCCGATGATCGTCCCAACCATGTCGTCCTCCCGATGCGCAGGGTCCCTGCGACCGCTGGCGTGCCGGACCACGGGTCCGCGGCCGGCTGCGGGCCGACGATCAGCCCGTAGGACGAGCGTGGCACGGGTGGTTCGACCCCGCCATCCGAAACCGCGGGTGCCGAGGACCGTTGCGGGGCAAGGACTGCGGCGAGGACGACGCCGATCTCAGAGCGCGCCGAAGCCGACCCGGCGCTCGGTCTCGCTGCCGCACTCGACGTACCCCAGCACGCTGGTGGGGACGACGACCACCCGCCCGCGCTCGTCGACCAGGCGCAGCGTGCCGCCCTTGCCGATGGCGTCGTCGACCTGCTGGGCGACCTCCTCGGCCGTCTGGTCGGACTCCAACGTGATCTCGCGTGCCACGTTCTGGACGCCGATCTTGACCTCCACCGCATGCCCTCCAGGCTCCGTCGTGCTTGCTGCTGCGTGTGTCCCTTATGGGATCAACCCTGCGCGTTCGCGGCCGATTCCGGGCGCTCCGCCTTCGGGAAGTCGCCGATGCCGCGCCAGGCCAGCTGGCCCAGCAGCCGGCTGGCCGCGTCCCGCGGGATCGACCCGTCGACGGAGAGCCAGTAGCGGGCGGTCACGTGTGCCATGCCGGTGAGGGCGACGCCGAGCAGCTTGGCGGCCTCGGCGGGCAGGTCGGTGTCCTCGCGGATGATCTCGGCCACGGCGTCGGCGCACTGGTCGGTCACCCGGTCGACGCGCTCGCGGACCGCCGACTCGCTCGTGAGGTCCGACTCGAAGACCAGCCGGAACGGCTCGCCGGTGCGGCCGACGAACTCGAAGTACGCCCCCATGGTCGCGGCCACGCGCTGCTTGTTGTCCTGGGTGGACTCCAGGGCCGAGCGCACCGCGTCGAGCAGCGCCGCGGCGTGCTGGTCGAGCAGCGCGAGGTACAGCTCCAGCTTGCTGGGGAAGTGTTGGTACAGCACGGGTTTGGAGACACCGGCACGTTCGGCGATCTCGTCCATGGCGGCCGCGTGGTAGCCGGCGCGGACGAACACCTCCTGGGCCGCGACCAGCAGCTGCGCGCGGCGGACGGTCCGCGGCAGCCGGGCCCCACGGCCACGGCTGCTGGCGGTCGTCGTCACCAGGCGATCCTAGTGGCAGTGCGCCGAACGGGTGCGAGCCGTAGCCCGTCCGGGCGCACGCCCCCGGCGGGGCTGACCGCACGTGGTCAGGGCTGCCACACTCGCGTGGGGGAGTGTGGGCGAGCCCCGGTGGGCCCGCGCGTGAGCAGCGACGAGCTGGGACGGTGACGGTGGCCAGGGCGTACGAGGTCGACGCCTCGAGCATGTGCGACGTGCTCAGTGGCGTCCCCGGCGTCGAGGACGTGACCTTGGAGTACGACAGCCGCGGCAACGGCGTGCTGCGCGTGCGGCTGCGGGCCGACGTGGACGAGGACCGGGTCGTCGGTGACGCGGTGGCCCAGCTGCACCGCCACTTCGGGGTCGGCCTGGAGGGCGGACGCCTGCGGCTCACCGGCCCCAGCGGACGGACCGTGGTGGCCGTCGTGGAACCGCACCGTCGGGGCATGTCCCGCTCGGGCGTGCCCGGGCTCGCGCCGGAGCCCCTGAACCGCCCCGTGCCCGAGCGGCGCACGCTGCCGCGCCCCGACCGCACCCCGCCCGGCGACGCTGCCCGGCTCGCCGACCCACCGCCGCTGGCAGCCGTGCCGTCGCCCCCGGACGACGTCGACCCCGACGTCCAGCACACCGGGCAGGCCGTCGTCCAGCACGACGTGCCCGCCATCGAGACCGAGACGGTCGTCGCGCCGGTGACCGAGGGCCGGCTGGTGCTCGACCGGGTCGAGGTGGCGACCGGCCGGCTGGAGCTGTGGGCGACCGTGCAGCTGAAGGCGGGCGAGGTCGTCCACACCGGCACGGCCAGCGCGACGGCGACCGGCAGCGGCGCGCACCGCGCGGTCGTCGCCGCCACGGCGAGGGCCGCCGAGTCGGCGCTGGGCGGCGCCGTGCGCCTCGACGTCGAGGCCGTCGACCTGCTGGGCGTCGGCGCCGACCAGGTCGGGGTCGTCGTGGTCACGCTGCTCACCGACCGGGGCGTCGACAAGGTCACCGGCGCCGCTCTGGTGCGCGGGGACGGCCGGGAGACGCTGGTGCGGGCGACGCTCGACGCCCTGAACCGGCGCACCGAGGCGCTGCAGGTCAGGCGCGACTGAGCACGCGCGTGAGACTCTCGTGCCGATGAGCCGGCATCGGAGCACCGCGAGCCGACCCGCGCCCGGGCGGCGAGCGCCAGCTGACGCCACCCGGACCCGACCGGCGGCGGGTCGTGCCGTGCCTCGTCCGCGCTACTCCCACCGCGTCGTCCGGCGTCGCCGCCAGGTGGTCGCCGGGGTGCTGGCGGTGGCGTTGGTGGCCGGCGGCTGGGCGGTCGGCCGGGCGCTGTTCGGTGCCGGGCGCGACAGCGCCTCGGCGGCCCGCGCTGGGCAGCCCGACCAGCCGGGACCCAGCGAGACCCTGATGGCCAGCACCCCGACGTCCGGCACCGTGAGCCCGGGCACGGCGGCGACGGCGATGCGTGTCGTGCAGCACGGTCCGGGCACGTTCACGGTCGTGCCGGGCAAGGTCCCGGCCCCCGACAAGGGCCCGAAGGCCAAGCGCCTCACCGTGCGCGTCGAGGTGGAGAAGGGCACGGACGTCGACCTGCAGGCCTTCGCGCGGCAGGTGATGGCCACTCTCAACGACCCGCGCTCGTGGGGGCACGGCGGCACGATGACGTTCGCCCGGACCGACGCCAAGAGCGCCGACATCCGCGTGATGCTGGCCAGCCCGGACACCAGCGAACGCATGTGCAAGCCGCTCCAGACGCACGGCACCGAGTCGTGCAGCATCGGCAACAAGGCGATCATCACCAGCTACCGCTGGGCCAGAGGCACTTCTGAGTTCTCGAGCCTCGCGGTCTACCGTGAGTACGTCGTGAACCACGAGGTCGGGCACGTGCTGGGTCATCATCACGAGCAGTGCCCGGGGAAGGGCAAGCTGGCACCGGTGATGCAGCAGCAGACGATCAAGGTGGCGCCCTGCCGGCCGAACGGGTGGCCGTTCCCGTGAGCGTGCCCGCGCTGGTCGAGCCTGGCCCGCCGCTCACGCGCGAGCAGACCGCCCGGTACGCGCGGCACCTGCTGATCCCGGACGTCGGCGAGCTGGGTCAGCGACGCCTCGCCGCGTCTCGGGTGGCGGTGCTCGGCGCTGGGGGGCTGGGCTCGCCGGCCCTGCTGTACCTCGCGGCCGCGGGTGTGGGCACCATCGCGGTCATCGACCCGGACGTCGTCGACACCTCCAACCTGCAGCGGCAGGTGGTGCACGGCGTCGACGACGTGGGCCGGCTCAAGGTCGACTCGGCCGCGGAGAGCATGGCGCGGGTGAACCCGCTCGTCGAGGTGGTGCGCCACCCGGTGCGGCTGGACTCGTCCAACGCGCTGTCGGTGCTGGCGGGCTACGACCTGGTCGTCGACGGCACCGACAACTTCGCCACCCGCTACCTGGTCAACGACGCCTGCGTGCTGCTGGGCGTCCCCTACGTCTGGGGGTCGGTGTTCCGCTTCGACGGGCAGGTCAGCGTGTTCTGGGGGCGCTCGGATGGCGGCGAGCAGCAGTTCCCGTGCTACCGCTGCCTGTTCCCCGAGGCGCCGCCGGCCGGCAGCGTGCCCTCGTGCGCGGAGGGTGGGGTGCTGGGCGTGCTGTGCGCGGCCGTCGGCGCGGCGCAGGGCACCGAGGCCATCAAGCTGCTCACCGGCATCGGGGAGCCGCTGCTCGGGCGGCTGCTCGTGCACGACGCGCTGCAGGCCAGCTGGCGCGAGCTGAAGGTCCGGCCCGACCCGGACTGCGCCGTGTGCGGGCGCGAGCCGAGCATCACCCGCGCGAGCGGGCTGCCGGACTACGAGGTCTTCTGCGGCCTGCCCCCGGCCGGCACGGCCGTCCCCGTCGGCGCGTCCGCGGACGAGGTCAGCGCGACCGAGCTGGCGGCGCTGCTGGCGCGGCGAGAGCGGGGCGAGAGCGACGTCGTGCTCGTCGACGTCCGCGAGCCGGGGGAGCGGGCGATCGTCTCGATCCCCGGCGCCGTCGTCGTCCCGATGGCGCAGTTCGAGTCGGGGGAGGCGTTCACGAGCATCCCGTTCGACCGGCCCGTGGTGCTGCACTGCCGGTCCGGAGTGCGCTCGGCGACCGCGTTGAACCGGCTGCGGGCGGCCGGCCACCCCGACGCGCGGCACCTGGCGGGCGGGGTGCTGGCCTGGGTGGACGAGGTCGACCCGACGCTGCCGAGGTACTGATGGCGGACGTCGCACCCGAGCATGCCGCTGCCGACCTGCCCCGCTACGCCGAGCTGGTCCTCGACGTCATCGACACGATCCCGCCCGGGCGTGTGCTCGCCTACGGCGACATCGCCGAGCTCGTCGGCGAGGGCGGCCCCCGCCAGGTCGGCGCGGTGATGTCGCGCTACGGCTCGCTGGTGCCGTGGTGGCGCGTCGTCCACGCCGACGGGTCGCCGCCTGTCTGCCATGACGCGCAGGCGGCCGCCGCGTACCGGGCCGAGCGGACCCCGATGCGCCCGGACGGCACCCGCATCGACATGCGCCGCGCCCGGTGGGACGGCCGCTGACCGGCGTCGCCTGTCGGGGCCTGTCGGACCCCTGTGGTGTCATCGGTCCATGCCCCCGACCGGTCCCGCGCTGCAGCTGCGGCGCGAGGTGCTGGCCGCCGGCCCGGTCCCTGAGCTCGACCCGGCGCAGCAGCGGGTGGTCGACCACCGGGGCGGCACGCTGCGGGTGCTGGGCGCCCCCGGCACCGGCAAGACCACAGCGCTGGTCGAGGCGGTGGCCTCCCGCGTCCTGCACGATGGCGTCGACCCCAGCGAGGTGCTCGTGCTCGCGCCGACCCGGGTCGCCGCGGCGCGCCTGCGGGAGCGCGTCACCGCCCGGCTGGCCACCACGGTGCGCGAGCCGCTGGCCCGTACGCCGCAGTCCCTGGCGTTCGGCGTGCTGCGCCGCGCCGCCGCGGCCGCCGACGAGCCCGCGCCCCGCCTGATCTCCGGTCCCGAGCAGGACCTGGTGCTGCGCGAGCTGCTGGGCGGGCACGTCGCCGGCGTGGGCGCCCAGCCGCGGTGGCCGGCCGAGCTGGGGCCGGCCCTGGCCACGCGGGGGTTCCGCGGGCAGCTGCGCGACCTGCTCATGCGCGCGGTCGAGCGCGGCGTCGACCCGGTGGAGCTGGCCCGGCTGGGTCGCCGGCACGACCGCCCCGAGTGGGTGGCCGCGGCCCACCTGCTGCAGGAGTACCTGGACGTGACGGCGCTCGCCGCGCCGGGCGCGTACGACCCGGCGTCCATCACGGGAGCCGCCGCCGCGGCGCTCGCCGACGACCCGGTGCTGCTCGACCAGGTGCGGGCCCGAGCCCGGTTCGTGGCGTTCGACGACGCGCACGAGGCGACGCCGGCCGTGGCCGCGCTCGTGCGGGCCGTGGTCGGTGCAGGCGGCGACCTGCTGCTGGTGGGCGACCCGGACGCGACCACCCAGGGCTTCCGCGGCGCCGACCCGGCCCTGCTCACCGAGGGCTCCGGGCCGGTGCTGCGGCTGGCCACGAGCTGGCGGCAGGGGTCCGTGCTGCGCGAGGTGACCGGGCGGGTGGCGCAGCGCATCGGCACGGTCGGCGGCGCGGCCCACCGGACGGTCGGCATCGGTCCGGACCGCCCCGACGGCGCCGCCCGCGTGCACGTGCTGCGCTCGGCCGCGGCCGAGGCGTCGTTCGTGGCCGAGCTGCTGCGCCGCCAGCACCTGCAGCACCACGTGCCGTGGTCCGACATGGCCGTCGTGGTGCGCGGCGGGGCGCGCGCGTCGACGCTGCGCCGTGTGCTGACGTCCGCCGGGGTGCCGGTCGACGTGCCCGCCAACGAGCAGCCGGTGCGCGACCAGGCCGCGGTCGTCCCGCTGCTCGACGTGTTCGAGACCGCGCTGGCCGTCGCGCGCGGCGAGCCGGTGCCGCTCGACGCCGACCGGGCGGTGGCCCTGCTGACCTCGCCGCTGGGCGGCGCCGACGCGGTCGCGCTGCGGCGCCTGCGCCGGGCGCTGCGCGCGGCTGACACCGTCGAACCCGACGCCGAGGGGCAGTCGGCCGGTGCCGACGGACGGCGGTCCAGTGACGAGCTGCTGGTGGCGGCCTTGCTCGACCCGGTGCGGCTGGCCGCGGTCGAGGCTTCGACGGCCGCACCGGCTCAG
>Ga0070696_100002469_pt1 | contig 12256 bp, 13 predicted proteins | sample KBSK1253metaG_FD_65474 | JGI IMG/M metagenome (GOLD analysis project Ga0070696, IMG submission 65474) | Corn, switchgrass and miscanthus rhizosphere microbial communities from Kellogg Biological Station, Michigan, USA - KBS K1-25-3 metaG | ecosystem: Host-associated > Plants > Roots >... | reverse complement strand
TAGGACCCGATCGCCAGACGGACCTGTCCCGGCACCGGCCGCGACGCCGGCATCGCCAGCACGCCGTGGCTCCGCTGCATGAGCTGCAGGATCACCGCCTGCTGGGCGTAGAGGCGGTTCTCGGCCTGGTCGAACACGACGCTGGCAGGCCCGTCGATCACCTCGGCGTCGATCTCATGGCCGCGGTGGGCGGGCAGGCAGTGCATGACGATCGCGTCCGGCGCAACGGAGAGCAGCTCCTTCGTCACCCGGAACGGAGCGAAGACCCGCTCGCGCTCCGCGGCCTCGCCCTCGAAGCCCATCGACGCCCAGACATCCGTGTACACCGCGTCGGCCTCGCGAGTCGCGGCCATGGGATCGTGCCCGATCTCGATCGCTCCACCGTGCTCCCGCGCGAGCAGCCGTGCCTCGTCGACGATCGCGGGGTCCGGCTCGTACCCGGCGGGCGTCGCGACCCTGACCCGGAGACCCGTCGCGGCGCCGCCGAGGAGCAGCGAGTGGCAGACGTTGTTGCCGTCGCCGAGATACGCGAGCGTCCTACCGGCAAGGCCGCCGAGGTGCTCCTGGATCGTCAGCAGGTCGGCCAGCGCCTGGCACGGATGCTCCCAGGCCGACAGCGCGTTGATCACCGGCACGTCCGCGCCGGCGGCGAGCGCGACGAGATCGGCGTGATCGTGGATCCGGGCGACGACCAGGTCGACGTAGCGCGACAGCGTCCGGGCGATGTCGCCGATCGGCTCGCGGCTGCCGAGCCCCACGTCGGCGGCGCTCATCGTGGTGGTCGTGCCGCCCAGCCGGTGGATGCCGACCTCGAACGAGACGCGGGTCCGGAGGCTGGGCTTGTCGAAGAGCAGCGCCGCGTGCCGCCCGGCCAGCGGGCGCGTCACCGCGACGCCCGCGGCCGCCTGCGACTTGAGGACGAGCGCGTGCTCGACGACGTCGGCGATGCCGCCGGCGCCCAGGTCCGTAATCGACAGCAGGTCGACCTGGGGCGCATGGAGCTGCGGGAACGGATGCATGGTCGGATGGTAGACAGTCGTGCATGACTATGCAAGAATTGGATGAGCAGCGCATGTTAATGCAGGACAGAGAGCCGCCACATGCGCTCGCGGCTCTTCACGCCGGATGGAGTCCCCCACTGTGCGCAAGGTCGTCCTCGCCTACTCCGGTGGCCTCGACACGTCGGTCGCCGTCGCCTGGCTCCGCGAGCAGTTCGACGTCGACGTCGTCACCCTGACCGTCGACGTCGGCGGCGGCTCGCTCCGGCCCGGCGCGGCGCAGCGGGCGCTGAGCGCCGGCGCATCGCGCGCCTATGTCGTCGATGCCCGGCGCCGGTTCGTCGAGGACTTCGTCTGGCCCGCGCTGCAGGCAGGGGCGACCTACCAGGGCGTCTACCCGCTCGCAACCGCCCTCGCCCGGCCGCTCATCGCGCAGCTCCTGGTCGACGTGGCCCACGACGAGGGCGCGGACGCGGTCGCCCATGGCTGCACGGGCAAGGGCAACGACCAGGTCCGGTTCGACGTAGCGGTCAAGTCCCTCGACGGCAAGCTCGAGGTCGTCGCGCCGATGCGAGTCGGGATGGGCATGTCCCGCGATCAGGAGATCGAGTACGCCCATGCGCGCGGGATCGAGATCCCGGTCACGCATGCGTCGCCCTACTCGGTCGACGTCAACCTGTGGGGTCGCTCCGTCGAGACCGGCGTCCTGGAGGACCCGTGGGTCACGCCGCCGGCGGATGCCTACGCCTGGACCGTCGCCCCGGGCGAGGCGCCGGCGCCGATCGACGTCACCATCGAGTTCGATGGCGGCGTGCCGGTCTCGGTCGACGGCGTGCCGCTCGATCCGGTCGAGCTCGTCGAGCACCTCAACGGGCTGGCGGGCGGCCACGGCGTGGGCCGCATCGACCACATCGAGGACCGGCTCGTGGGTATCAAGAGCCGCGAGGTCTACGAGGCCCCGGCCGCGGTCGTCCTCCATGCTGCCCACCGGGCGCTCGAGGGCTTGACGCTGGCGAAGGACCAGCTGCGCTTCGGCCGGGTCATCGCCGACGAGGTCGCCCAGGCGACGTACGACGGGCTGTGGTTCACGCAGCTCCAGCGAAATCTTCGCGGGTACGTGCAGGCGACCCAGGTCCCGGTCACGGGCGAGGTCCGGATCAAGCTCGACCATGGCACGGCCGCGGTCGTCGGGCGGCGCAGCCCGAACTCCCTCTACGATCGATCCCTTGCGACGTACGACGCCGGGGATGCCTTCGACCATGCCAGCGCCGTCGGCTTCATCTCGATCTTCGGCCTGCCGCTGCGCACCGAGGCGGCACGGACCCGCAAGGCCGGTGCCGCGCCGGGTCGGTCGCTCGACGGCCTGCCCTTGGAGATCGTGGACCCGGAGGGCATCCCGACCGCCGTTGGCGCCTGAGCCTCGGTGAAGACGTGGGGCGGGCGGTTCGAGGACCGCCCAGATCCGAGCGCGGCCGAGTTCGGCCGGTCGATCGAGGTCGACGCGGAGCTCGCGCTCGACGACATCGATGGCTCGATCGCGCACGTGACCGGTCTCGAGCGCGCAGGCGTGCTGTCCAGTGACGAGGCTGTCGCGCTGCGCGACGGCCTGGCAAAGCTGCGCGAGGAGGTGGCGGCAGGCACGGCGACCTGGGACCCCGCGCTCGAGGACATCCACATGAACGTCGAGTTCGCGCTGGAGGAGCGGATCGGGCCGGTGGCGCGGAAGCTCCATAGCGGCCGGTCGCGCAACGACCAGGTCGCCACCGACCTCCGACTCTGGGCCCGGCGGGCGATCGACGGGATCGACGCCGCCGCCATCGACCTCGAGCGAGCGCTCGTGCGCGTGGCGCGCGCGCACCCCGATGCGGTCATGCCCGCGCACACCCACACCCAACCCGCGCAGCCCGTGCTCCTCGCCCACCACCTGCTCGCCCACGTCGAGATGCTCGAGCGCGATCGGGGCAGGCTGGCCGACGCGCGCTCGCGGGCGAACGTCTCGCCACTCGGCTCCGGCGCGATCGCCGGCGCGGGCTTCCCCATCCACCGGGAGGCCGTGGCCGCCGATCTCGGCTTCGACGGCGTGACCCGCAACTCCATCGACGCCTCGGGCGACCGCGACTTCGTCGTCGAGACGCTGGCGGCGGTCGCGCTGGCGATGGTCCATCTGTCCCGCCTGGCCGAGGAGCTCGTCTGGTGGTCGAACCCGCGATTCGGCTTCGTGCGGCTGTCCGATTCCTTCTCGACCGGCTCGTCGATGCTGCCGAACAAGCGGAATCCGGATCCGGCCGAGCTCGTCCGGGGTCGCGCTGGGCGCGCCATCGGAAACCTGACGGGCGTGCTCGCGCTGCTCAAGGGCCTCCCGCTCGGCTACCAGCGCGACCTCCAGGAGGCCAACCCCGCGCTGTTCGAGAGCTGCCGCGCGCTGCAGGCGTCGCTCTCGGTGCTCGCCGGTGCGATCGGCGAGCTCGTCGTCGACGAGCAGCGGATGGCCGCGGCCGCGGCCGAGGGCGCCGGAACAGCGGTGTCGATGGCCGACGCCCTCGTCGAGCAGGGCGTCGCGTTCCGCGCCGCGCACCACCTCGTTGGCGGCCTCGTCCACGCCGCCGAGGCGCGAAACGCCCCCCTTGACGAGCTCACCGACCGCGAGATCGCCGACGCGCTCGGCGAGAGCGACGACCCCGTGGCACGTGGGCTCGCTGGCGACGCCGCCGCCCGCGCGTCGACGCTCGCCGCGGCAGCGATCCCTGTCGCCGTTGCCCGCCCGGATGTGATCGGCGGCACCGCGCCGGGGCGAGTCGCCGCCGAGGTGACCGCCGCCGCGCGCCGCCTCGGCCTGGACTGACCGCGGCCGCGCGAACGGCGCGGGCGTATAGTCGAGCGATGGACCGACCTGGCCCGCCGAGTCGGGTCCCGGCGAACGGCCGTGCCGCCCGTCGCGCGCGTCAGGCGCAGATCCGCGACCTCGTCTCGGGCGGCGCGATCGGCAGCCAGCAGCAGCTCGCGGACGAGCTCGCCGAGCGCGGATTCGAGGCCACCCAGGCGACCGTCAGCCGCGACATCGCGGAGCTCGGCCTGGTCAAGGTCGCGCGCGGAGAGCGGCACGTGTACGCCTCGCCGGCGGAGCTGTCGTCCGCCCGGAGCATCGATGACACGCTCCTGTCGCGCGTCCTCGCCGACCTGCGGATCGACGTCCGCCGGTCCGGGCTCATCCTCCTACTCGTCTCGACCCCCGGTACCGCATCGATCATCGCCGAGGCCATCGACCGATCCGGCTTCGACGGACCGGTGGGCACGGTCGCCGGCGACAACACCGTCCTCGTCCTGTTCCCCGACGAGGCAAGGCTCGAGGCGTGGCGAGGTCGCCTGCTCGAGCTCCAGGCCGTCGCGGGAAGCTCGCAACGCAACGGAGGACCTCGATGACCGAGACCATCACCCGCGGTGCCGCCAACCAGAGCGGCGCCCACATCAACAAGGACGCGTACAAGGAGGCAAAGGACTTCCTGCCACTGAACGGGCTCGACCACGTCGAGTTCTGGGTCGGCAACGCGCGCCAGGCCGCGCACTACTACCGGGCGCTGTGGGGCTTCACCCCGGTCGCCTACGCGGGCCTCGAGACCGGCGTCCGCGATCGGACCAGCTACGTCATGCGCAGGAACGACATCACGATCGTCGTGACCGGCGCGCTCGGTCGCGACAGCGAGATCGCCGAGCACATCAAGGAGCATGGGGACGGAGTCCACGACATCGCCTTCTCGGTCGACGATGCCACCTCGGCCTTCCGCGAGACCACCACGCGCGGCGCACGCCCGGTCATGGAACCGACGGAGCTCGATGGGGGCGAGGACGGGATCCTGCGGCGGAGCGCGGTCGGGACCTACGGCTCCGTCCAGCACTCGTTCGTCGACCGGCGCGGCTACCACGGCGTGTTCGCGCCGGGCTTCCGCAAGATCAAGAAGCCCGCACGCGCCGCGACCGGGATGAACCTGCTCGAGATCGACCACTGCGTCGGCAATGTCGAGCTCGGCGACATGAACAAGTTCGTCGACTACTACCGCGACGTCTTCGGCTTCGCCCAGCTCATCCACTACGACGACAAGGTCATCCACACCGAGTACTCGGCGCTGATGTCCAAGGTGATGACCAACGGCAACGGCCGGATCAAGTTCCCGATCAACGAGCCCGCCACGGGCAAGAAGAAGAGCCAGATCCAGGAGTTCCTGGACTACTACTACGAGGCGGGGACGCAGCACATCGCGCTCCGGACCGACGACATCGTCGGCACGGTGCGCACGCTGCGCGACAACGGCATCGAGTTCCTGGGGATGCCCCACGCCTACTACGAGCAGCTGCCCGATCGCGTGGGCGACGTCGGCGTCTCGATCGAGACGCTCGAGGAGCTGGGCATCGAGGCCGATCGGGACGAGGAGGGTTACCTCCTCCAGATCTTCACCCGCCCGATCCAGGACCGCCCGACGTTCTTCTTCGAGATCATCGAGCGCCATGGATCGCGGGGCTTCGGCGTCGGCAACTTCAAGGCGCTCTTCGAGGCGATCGAGATCGAGCAGGCGCGGCGCGGGAACCTCTAGGCGAGGCTCCCGCGCCGGTTCGCCGCCTAGGGGCTGATCCGAATCGAAGCGATCGCCGCCTCGGCGGCCGCGCGGTCCGCGGCCGGCGTTGCCGCGTAATCGAGTAGCACGACGACTGCCGTCTGACCCCCGACGTCGACCAGCCAGACTCGCCAGCGGTTGGCGGGCCCGTTGGCATACAGACCTTTCGGCTCGGCAAAGACGTACTGATTCGAGCACGCGAGGGTGACCGGGAACTGGATGTCGAGGCGCTTGCCCGCATACCCGGCCAGGACGGTTTCGGTGACGCCTGATACCTGAAGATCCGCGCGGGAGGAGATCGCCGCAACCAGATCGTCGATGGACGGCGGGCTCGCTCCGGGGCCCGGCGTGTGGGCGGAAGCGTCGCACGGATTGCTGACCACTTCCGGATCGTGGTTGACGGAGATCCCGACCCCGTCCGGCGCGCCTGACGCGCGCGGGCCTCCGAGGAAGAAGCCGCCGAGGCCCTGCCAGCCCTCCGGGGCGGTGACCACGAACGTCATCGGGTCTCCCGGCAGCGCCCTTAGGATGTAGTCGCCGGCGCGGAGCGTTCCATCCGGCAACGGCTTTGCGGTCGGCGCCGCAGTGGGCGTCGAGGTGGGCGGCCCGCCGAAGCTGCCGGTCTTCGGCAGGAGATTCCATCCTGCGATCGCCAGCACTACGGCGGCGGCAGCCGCTGCGATGAGCTTGATCTGCGTGTTCATGAAGGGCCTCCCGTGGAGGCGCCACGGACGCCGCTGCCGCTGACGTCCGATGCGAGCCGCCACGACGTCGATCACCCGATCGGGCATCGTCGACGGTCCATCGTCGAACCAGGCCTTGAGGGTGGGGTCGAGGTCGGAGCGAGCGGTCATCGGGCTGTTCCTCCGACGACGACGCTGCGGGCGTCGGCGTCGATCGCGGCGCGCATGGCGCGGTTGGCGTGATGAATTCGTGATCGGACTGTGCCCGCCGGTCGGCCGAGGATCTCGGCGATCTCGGTGGGCTCGTACCCGAGGTAGTAGCGAAGGACGAGGATCGCCCGTTCCTCGGGCACGAGCCGTCGGAACGCGCGATCCAGCTGGTCTCGGTCTGCAACGCTCAGGAGGTCGTCCGGCGCCGTCGCGCCGTCGAGCGGCAGCACGCGCAGGTTCGCGACTCTGCGGCGCTCCCGCCCTGCCTGGGCGATGCACACGTTGGTGAGCAGCCGGTGCATCCAGGGGTCGAAGCGGGCCGGATCGCGGAGGCTCGGCAGGTCACGCCAGGCGATCACCAGTGCGTCCTGCAGAGCGTCCTCGGCCCATCCGACGTCCCGGAGGATCCGGTGGGCGATCGCAAAGAGCCGGTCGCCGCGCGATCGAACCAGGTCGACGAATGCGACCTGGTCGCCGCGTTGTGCCGCCTCGATGAGATCGAGATCCACGCTCACCACCGCGGGCTGACGCCCGTCGGGGGCGTCGTCCGAGGGTATAGGCGGCCTGCCGCCGTCGAGCGTTGGAAAATCACTCGAGGCTATTGACTGTGCACGCCAGTCAATCAATACTGGCGGACATGTCCCCGCGCAGATACGTGCTCGGGCAGCGCGCACAGACAGCCGCTGCCACTCGGGAACGGATCGTCGACGCGGCGGCGGCGCTGTACCAGGAGCAAGGCGTGAATTCCACGACCCTCCAGGCAATCGCGAATCGCGCCGACGTGTCCCGGGGCACGATCCTCCACCACTTCGGCGGGTCTGGCGGACTGATCGACGCGGTCGCGGAGCGGGTCCTGGAGACTCTCGAGCTGCCGGACGAGCACATCTTCGACGGCGTCACCGGCGACGAGGACAGGCTGCGGGCATACGCCGTGGCCCTGATCGAGTTCTTCCAGCGCAGCACCGGCTGGTGGGCCGTCTTCGTCACCGAGATCGAGCGGCCCGAGCTGAAGGCGCGTGAGGCCGCCTACAACGAGCGGATGGCCCGACTGCAGGCGATGGCGCTCGGCACGCTGGCCGAGGATCGCGAGGTCAACATCGTGGTCGGCTCCCTGATTCACCCGGGCACGATGGGCGGCCTCATCTGGGTCATGCAGCAGGCCGGGCTCGAACCGGCCGCGATCAACGACGCCATCGCCGATGTCGCCGTGGCCTATGTCGACCGGGCGCGGAGGGCGTCCGGAGCGGAGCCGGGGAGAGGGAGATAGGGATGCAGGGAATGATTCGGCAGGTCCACGCCTGGCTGGCGTGGCTGATCGTGGTCGCGATCCTGGTCCAGGTCTGGTTGGCGGGCTCAGCCATCCCGCAGCTGGGCGGGAACGGCGTGTTCACCACGCATCAGAGCTTCGGCTACCTGATCGGCCTGTTCTTCCTGGTGCAGCTGATCGTCGCGTTTGCGGCGAGAACGGGCCGGCGCACGATCGGCGTGGCCGCTGGCTTGCTGGTGCTGTACGTGATCCAGTCATCGCTGCCGTACATGGACCCGGGCATGCCCGCCGTGGCGGCGCTCCACCCCGTGAATGCCCTGGTCATGTTCGTGATCCAGATCTGGTACGCCCGCCTCTCCTGGCGCGAGCGAACCGCCATCGTCGGCTAGCAGGGCTGCGAAGAGGAGGGAGCTTCGATGGATCTCACGCCGTACATCGGCTGGATCATCTTCCTGCACGTGCTCGGCGCGTTCACATTCGTGGCCGGCCACGGCGTCTCGATGTTCGTCGTCTACCAGGTGCGCCAGGAGTCCGACCGAACCAGGCTCGCGGCGCTGCTCGACCTGTCGGGCAGGTCGCTCGCGACCGCGTTCATCGGTCTCCTGCTGCTGTTCGTCTCGGGGATCGTCGCCGGCATCGTCCTGGGTTCGTGGGGCAGGACGTGGCTCTGGGTCGCCCTCGTCCTGTTCATCGTGATCGCGCTCGTCATGACGCCCGTCGGGAGCAACTACCTGTGGAACATCCGTGCTGCGCTCGGCCAGCGGCCGCGGAATGCGAAGCCCGCCGACCCCGATCCCATCCCTGCTACGGACGCTGAGCTCGCGGCGCTCCGCGACACGCGACGGCCGGAGCTGCTGCTCCTCCTCGGCGCGGGCGGCTTCGCGGTCATCCTCTGGCTGATGATGTTCAAGCCCTTCTGACGCTCCGCGGGAGGCGTGTCAGGATGGCCCGCACATGCCTCCCGCAGCAACGGAGGGCGCCGTGCAATCAGCAACGAACCAGTCCGGGGAGCTCACGCTCACCAGCCCCGACTTCGGCGAGGGGCAGCCGATCCCACGTCGATTTGCCTGCGACGGCGATGACGCCTCGCCTTCGCTCTCGTGGTCCGGCGCACCGGGCGACGTGGCCGCGATGGCGCTCGTCATGGACGATCCCGATGCCGGTGGCTTCGTCCACTGGGTCGTGTTCGACATGACCGCCTCGGCCAGTGGCAGCCTGCCGGCCGGGTGGTCGAAGTCCCCCGACGCGTCGCCACAGGGCACGAACAGCTTTGGCCGCGTCGGGTACGGCGGCCCGTGCCCGCCCAGTGGCAGCCATCGCTACGTCTTCCGCCTGCTCGCGCTCGGCCAGGAGCTCGCCCTGTCCGGTGCGCCGAAGGCACAGGAGGTCCTCGATGCCGCCGCCGGCCACATCCTCGCGGAGACGACGCTGACCGGCACGTACCGGAAGGGCGGATGAGGGTCGGGCACGTCCGCGAGCGGAACGGAGCGGCGGGGGCGCCGTGGCGTCTCGCCGCGTCCGCGGGCGGCTCCACGTGGCTCGATCTGGAGATCGTCCGTCGCCGCCTCGTCGCCGCTGACCCCCGCCGTGCCCACAACTCGATCCTGTACCGCCAGCCGATCACGATCCTCGACGATCACCTGGCGCGGGGCCTTCGGATCGATGCCCTGGCCGAGCTCGTCGACGGCTTCGCCGCGCGGGCCGAGGACGACGACGCCGTCCTTGATCCGGCCGACCTCGCCTTCGGCCCGCCGGTCCTCCGGCCGCCCTCGTTCCGCGACTTCTATGCGTTCGAGCAGCATGTCGCGACCATGTGGCAACGCCGCCAGAGTGAGATCCCGGAGGCCTGGTACCGCCTGCCGATCTTCTACTTCTCCAACACGTCCGAGATCCGCGGCCCTGACGAACCCGTCTGGGCCCCGGCCGGCTCGACCGAGCTCGACTTCGAGCTCGAGGTCGGCGCGATCGTCGACACGCCCGCGTTCAACGTGCCCGAGGAGCGTGCTGGGGAGGCGATCGGCGGCTACTTCGTCCTGAACGACTGGTCGGCGCGCGACCTGCAGCGCGACGAGTCGACCGTGCGGCTTGGTCCGGCGAAGGGCAAGGACTTCGCGACGACCATCGGGCCGTGGATCGTCACCCCGGACGAGCTCGCAGCGCGGTGGGCGCAGGGCGCACTCGCGCCGGACCTGGCGATGACGGCGAGCGTCGCGGGCGCTGAGGGACGGGTCGTCGAGGTCACTCGCGGCTCCTGGGGGAAGGCCCGCTACTCCTTCGCGCAGATGCTGGCCCGCGCCTCCGCGGACGTGCACGTGCGCGCGGGGGAGATTCTCGGCAGCGGCACCGTCGGCACCGGCTGCCTCCTCGAGGTCAAGGACCAGACGCTCGGGCGCTGGCTGGAGCCCGGCGACGTGGTCATGCTCGCCATCGAGGGCATCGGCGAGATACAGACGCCGATCGTTGTTCGACCCACGCGCTGACACCCGCGAGCTGACACCCGCGAGCTGCCAACCCGAGATTTGACAGCCTTGACCCACCGAGCCCAGTATTCCCACTATCCCCACTAGATCAGTGGGAAACGTGGAGGACTTGAGCGGCCGTGGTCACCCTCATCGCCATCGCCTTCGCCGGGTTCATCGCCCAGCTCGTGGACGGATCCCTGGGCATGGGCTACGGCGTCACCTCGACGAGTCTGCTCCTGACCGTCGGTCTCGCGCCCGCCCTCGCCTCAGCGTCGGTGCACCTGGCGGAGATCGGAACGACGGCGGCATCCGGCGTGTCGCACTGGCGCATGGGCAACGTGGACATCCGGTCGCTTCTGCTGATCGGCATCCCCGGTGGCGTCGGCGGCTTCCTCGGCGCAGTGGTCCTGGCGAATCTCTCGCTCGACGCCGCCCGGCCGATGGTGTCGCTCGTGCTCCTGGTGCTCGGTGCCGTGATCATCGCCAGGTTCATCCACGGTCGGCGGACCGCCGCGGCGCGCGCAGCCGGCGAGGCGGCGCCTCCCACAGGCGAGCGCCGCCACGGCTGGACGCTCATCCCGCTCGGACTCATCGGCGGGTTCCTCGACGCGAGCGGTGGTGGCGGCTGGGGGCCCGTCACGACCTCGTCCCTGATGGCCGCGGCGCGGATGAAGCCCCGAACGGTGATCGGCACCGTGAGCGGCTCCGAGTTCATCGTCTCGGTGGCCGCCAGCGTCGGGTTCCTCCTGACGCTCGGGACCGCCGGGATCGACTTCGGGATCGTCGCGATGCTGCTTGGCGGCGGCCTGATCGCCGCCCCGATCGCGGCCTGGCTGGTCGGCAAGTTCGACGACCAGGCACTGGCGACGGGGGTCGGCGGCCTGATCATCTTCCTGAACCTCGACCGCGGCCTGAGCCTGTTCGGCCTCGACAAGTCGCTCGGACTGGGCATTCGGCTCACCGTCGCAGCGTTGTCGGTGCTCGTCGTCGGCTTCCTGCTGCTTCGCAGCCGAGCGCGCCGATCCGTCGCCGCCTCGGAAGGCCAGGCCGCCTGATCGGAGCGGTTCGTACACTCGCGGGGTGAGGGTCTCCGCGAGAGCGGACTACGCGATTCGTGCGCTCGTCGAGCTGGCCGCTGCGGGGCCTGAGGCGTCGCTGCGCGGCGACGCCATCGCAACGTCCCAGGCAATCCCGGCCAAATACCTCGAGAACCTCCTCGCCGACCTGCGGCGGGCGCGACTCGTCATGAGCCAGCGCGGTGTCCGCGGCGGGTATCGACTCGCCCGGCCGCCCGCCTCGATCACGCTCGCCGACGTCATTCGGGCCATCGATGGGCCGCTCGCCGGGGTCCGCGACGAAGCGCCGGAGGACGTCGCCTACCCGGGTGTCGCGGGCAGCCTGCGTGACGTATGGGTCGCGCTGCGGGCGAGCATGCGCACGGTCCTCGAGGCGGTCACGCTCGAGGACGTGGCCACCGGCAAGCTGCCGGCGTCCGTTCGCCGCCGGCTGCGAGACCCCGGCGCGTGGAGCCGGCGCTGATGGGCGCGATGGCGACGCCGCCTGCCGGCCCGTCCGCCACTGGTCGTGGCGTCGCCGCGATCGTCCCGCCGCGACTGCCCGAGGGCCTCGACACCCCTGCCCTGCTCATCGACCTGGACGTCGCCGAGCGCAACTCGCGCCGGCTGGCGGATGAGCTGCGATCCCGCGGCATCTCCCTCCGGCCGCATGCCAAGACGCACAAGAGCGTCGCGTTGGCGCGCCTGCAACTGGACACCGGTGCGGAGGGCATCACCGTCGGCAACCTCGGTGAGGCCGAGGTCCTCGCCGATGGCGGCATCGACGACATCTTCATCGCCTACCCGATCTGGGCCGAGGGACCAAAGGCGGCGCGGCTCCGCGCCCTCCATGACCGGCCCGGCATTCGCCTGCTGCTCGGGTTCGATTCGGCCGGGGGCGCGGAGCGACTCGCCGCGGCGGTCGCCGGGTCAGGGCGCCCGCTCCGGGTCATGCTCGAGCTCGACCCCGGCTA
>Ga0070696_100002467_pt1 | contig 12257 bp, 12 predicted proteins | sample KBSK1253metaG_FD_65474 | JGI IMG/M metagenome (GOLD analysis project Ga0070696, IMG submission 65474) | Corn, switchgrass and miscanthus rhizosphere microbial communities from Kellogg Biological Station, Michigan, USA - KBS K1-25-3 metaG | ecosystem: Host-associated > Plants > Roots >... | reverse complement strand
AGCCCGGTGAGGTGAAGAAGGTCTCGATGACCTTGGTCACAGCATCCTCGGTGCCTTCGATGTCGACCGAGCTCGCTGTGTATGCGGTGCCGAAGTCGCTCGGCTTCTTCGCGGACGAGAACCTCGACGTGGACATGATCACGGCCGACGGTTCGACGGCCGCCATTCAGGCGCTCGCCAGTGGCAGCGCCGACGTGTCCTTCCCGGAGGGATCGGCGGTCATCGCGTCGGCCGAGAAGAACATCCCGGTCAAGTCGTTCGCCGGCATCGTCCGCCAGTGGCAGTGGGTGATGAGCGTCCTGCCCAATTCGAGCGTGCAGACCCTTGGTGACCTCAAGGGCAAGAAGATCGGCGTCATCAGCCTGGCCTCCGGGTCGTACATGTACGCCAAGGCTGCCGTCAAGGCCGCTGGGCTGGACCCAGCCAAGGACGTCGAGTACGTGCCGGTGGGCTTCGGCAAGCCGGCGGCCGAGGCGCTCAACAAGGGGCAGGTGGACGCCGTTGCCCTGTACACGACCCTCTACACCGAGCTCGAGGCCACCGGTGACAAGTTCCGGCTCCTGGACAACCCTGCGCTGTTCAAGGACCTCGTCGGTCTGACTTGGGCCGCGAAGTCCGATCGGATCGCCGACGACCCGGACATGTTCGCGCGGTTCGCGCGCGCCGCCTACCGCGGCATCATCTACACCCTGGCCAACCCGGAGGCCGCTGTGAAGATCGGCTATGAGACCTGGCCTGACCTCAAGCCGGCCAAGGGGAACGAGGCCGTCAAGCTCAAGAGCGATATCGACACGATCGTCACCGAGGTCAACAGCTACGTCGTCGATGAGAAGGACCGGTCGACCTGGAAGGACTGGGGCCAGGTCGACACCGCGGCCCTAACGGCCCTGCGCGACTACGCCCGTGAGGGTGGTCTGATCTCCTCCGAGCTGAGCATCGACAAGTTCTGGGACGGGTCGGTCGTCGGCAAACTGACTGGTATCGACACCGCGGCCGTCATCAAGAAGGCGGAGTCGTAGCGGAGACGATGGAGCAGCCGGTCGACCTCATCCAGGGGCCAGTACCCCGCCAGCCGAAGGGTCCGCACGTGTCCAAGACCCCCAGCCCGACGGACCCGCTCATCGAGGTCGACCGGCTCAGCAAGACCTACCGCACGTCCTCGGGTGAGCCGATCGTCGCACTGGATGAGGTGTCGTTCACCATCAAGCAGGGCGAGTTCGTCAGCATCGTGGGTCCCTCCGGCTGTGGGAAGACGACGCTGCTGAAGATCCTCGCCGGGCTCATCGAACGCTCGGGTGGGACAGTCCACATGGCCGGGACACCGGTCTCAGGGCCCAGCCGAGAGGCGGGCCTGGTCCCGCAGGCAGCCACCCTGCTGCCCTGGAGGACCATCCTGCGCAACGTCGAGCTACCCGTGGACGTGCAGCGCCTCAACCGCGCCACGCATCGGCAGCGCGCACGCGAGCTGCTCGACATGGTGGGTCTTGCCGACTTCGCGGACCGCTACCCGTCCGAGCTGTCCGGTGGAATGCAGCAACGGGTCGCCATCTGTCGGGCGTTGGTCCACGACCCTGCCCTGCTCCTCATGGACGAACCGTTCGGCGCTCTCGACGCCATGACGCGTGAGCAGATGGGTCTAGAGCTGCAACGGATCTGGAGCGAGTCGCACAAGAGCGTCGTCTTCGTGACTCACAGCATCCCCGAGGCGGTGTTCTTGGGAGACCGGGTCATGGTTATGGCGCCGCGCCCGGGACGGCTGGTCGAGATCATCGACATCGACGTCGAACGCCCGCGCCGGCTGGAGATGCTGTCCCACGGCCAGATGGGCGGCTACATCGACCGGATCCGCGAGCACTTCCAGGCCAAGGGGCGACTGGATTGACCGGCCTGGACGGGCGTCTGCGCGCGACCCTTGCCCGGATCGCGCAGCACGTTGTCGCGGTGGCGCTGGCCATCGGCGCCTGGTTCGGCGTCATTGCGGTCTTCGCCATCGATCCCCAGGTGCTGCCACCACCAGATGAAGTCCTCGGTGCGTTGATCCGCCAGTTCAGCTCCGGCCGCTTCTGGATGCACTTCGGTGTCACCGGAACTGAAGTCGTGCTCGGCTTCGGCCTCGGATGCACGGTCGCTTTCCTCGCCGGAACCCTGGTCGCGCAGAGCCGGCTCGTCGAGCGGATGCTCTACCCGTGCGTGGTGGCGCTCGAGTCAATCCCCAAGATCGCTCTGGCGCCGCTGTTCGTCGTCTGGTTCGGCTTCGGCCTGACATCGAAGGTCGTGACCACAGCCCTCATCTGCTTCTTCCCCATGTTCGTCAACGTCACCCAAGGGCTGATGGGATCGAGCCGAGCCCAGATCGAGGTGCTCCGGGCCGCCGGCGCCGGCCGCTTGTCGCTCCTGTGGCGACTGCAGCTGCCGAACGCCCTACCGATGATCTTCGCCGCGCTCAACATCTGCGTGATCCTCGCCGTCATCGGTGCGGTCGTAGCCGAGTACGTCGGCGCCAAGGCTGGTATCGGCTACCAGCTGCTGCTGCTGAGCCGCCAGATACGCACTGCGGACGTCTTCGCCAACATCGTGGGTCTGGCCCTGATGGGCTTGCTCGGGCACGCGCTGATCCGCCTCGTCCAGCGACGGTTGGTCTTCTGGGACGACGCCCGGACCGGGTCGGCGGACTGACCAGAGCCATGAACCGACCGCCCACCCGCCCGGGTCACGATCCCCAACGTCCTGCCAAGCCAGCGTGCGAGCTCGACTGTCGCCCAGACCGAGAATGGAGCCCTCGTGAACCAGCGTGAGTTGCTTGCCCACGCGCCGTGTGCGGCGATCGATGTGAGTGCGATGCCCGAGGAGACGAGCGCCAGCCACCGGGAGCCGTGGCAGTACACCTGGCCCGAGGGCACCACCCGCAAGGTCCTGGCTGTCGACGCGGTCACGCAGGGGGCGACGTTCCTACTCCACCTCCCCGGCGGCTACGGCCGGCCGGAGGAGGCCGTGGCGGCCCGCCAGCACGAGCATGGCCGGTTCGAGCGGCACACCTGTCACGAGGAGATCTTCAACCTCGGGGGGAGCTACCGCTTCGGCAGCTTCTACAACTTCCCCGACATGGGTTACCTCAACCACCCGCCACACTGGGTCCACCCGGCCGACCAGTCCACCCCGACCGGAGTCCTGCTGCTCATCAAGAACTCCTGCCCGGTCGACTTCGCCTTCGACCCGATCCCGCCCGACTGGAACGGGCGAGAGGGCATCGGCGACGGCTCCGGACCGCTGGACTGCGCGGCCAACGGGGTGACCATGCTGCCCGTCAACGACGTCCCCTGGCGGAACGTGAAGACGCCCGACGGAGCGGATGCCGGCATGCAGGCCAAACACCTGTGGCACGACGAGAACGGCGGTTGGAGCACCTGGCTGATGAAGGTGCCGGCCGGGTGGCACAACCCGGTCGCCGGCCGCGGCGGGACCGGGGGCGACGAGCTCTTCCTGCTCGCCGGGGACCTGACCCACCCGCGTCACGGCCGCCTGGACGCCCAGGCGTACTACTGCGACCCCCAGTCGGCCGTTGTCGGCGGGGAGAGCTCCGTGGCCGGGTGCGTCGCGATCCGGTGGACTCGCGGCGAGTCCTCGATCGTCCTGCCCGACGTCGCGCCCCGGCCGGACGTCGTGAGGCCGCTATGAGCACGCCCCGGCGGACGGCGCTCACCGGCGCCCTGGTGGTCACGATGGATGCCGAGCGTCGAGTGGTCCGCTCCGGCCACGTCGTCGTCGAGGACGGCAAGATCGCCGCAGTCGGGCCGGGACCGGCGCCCGACGGGCCAGGCGAGGTCATCGACGTCGCCGGGGCCGTCATCCTGCCCGGCTTCGTCAACACCCACCACCACCTCGCCGACTTCCTCGTTCGGGGCACCGCACCCGACTACGCCTACACCGTCGCGTGGACCCGCAGAGACGACCACTGGAGGGGCGCGGCCGCCGTCGGTGAGGCCGAGGCATACGGAGCGACCCTGCTGTCGGCCGCGGAGCTGATCCGCAGCGGAGTGACCACCACGACCGACTCACTCACCGCCTGGCGCGGCCGTCACAAGTCCGAGGGAGCACTGCGCGCCGCCCACGACAGCGGCCTGCGTGTGGCCCACACCGTCGCCTTCATCGACCGGACGACGATGGTCCCCGCCGAGTTCCAGTACGCGCCGAACGAGGCCAGGGCCGAGTACGAGCGGCTGCGGTCCCTGTTCGAACACGACCGCGTCACCGTCGGCAGCGAGCCGCTGTCCCTCCCGCGCTCGAGCGACGAGCTGATCCGGGCGCTGCATGACCCGGACGGCGGCCTGCACGCGATGCACCTGACCTACTCGCAGGAGTTCGCGGACTGGTCCGTGCGTGAGTACGGCCGGACGGCCATCGAGCACCTCGACTCGCTCGGCGTCATCGACGACCGCCTGATCGGCGCCCACCCCGTTTACCTCACCGACGCCGAGATGAGCCTCATGGCCGCCCGCGGCGCGAGCGGGGCCTTCTGCGCAGTAAGCAACATGCTCATCGGCGTCGGAATCCTGCCGTTGCACCGGATGCGCGCCGCCGGCGTGACCATCGGGCTTGGCCTGGACTACCCGAACCATGGTCACAACATGTTCGAGACGATGAAGATGTCGGTCCTGTCGCAGAAGTCACGCGAACTGGACGCGACCCTGGGCTCGGCCGGACTGGCCCTGGAACTGGCCACCATCGAAGGTGCCAAGGCGCTCGGCCTCGCCGATCGGCTGGGCTCGCTCGAGGTAGGCAAGGACGCCGACCTGCTCGTCCTCGACCCGCGGCGCAGCAACCTGCACCCGCCAGCCGGGGTCGTGAATCTGATCGCCTATGCCGGGTCCCCGGACGATGTCCGCTCGGTCATGGTCGGCGGGGAGTGGCTCATGCGCGACGGCAGACTCAACAGGTTCGACGAGCACGTCGCCCGCCAGCTGGCGACGGCGGCGCAGGCCAAGGTCCTCCAAGCCAACGGACTTCCCGCGGACCATCTCGTGCTCCCTGACGGATGGCACCTGACATGACCGCGGTCGGCCGGCCCGCCGGCAGGTCAGCGCCCGGTCAGCGCCCCGCACTCATCCGCCGGCTCGCTCGATACCCCGAACTCGTGCTGACGCCCATGTTCGTCGCTGGGCTTCTCGTCGTGTGGCAGCTGGGGGCGCGACTGGCCGGCATCCCGCAGTACATCCTGCCGGTGCCGAGCGAGATCTTCGACGCCTTCTCTCGTGCGGTCGGCCTCGCATCGGTCTGGGCCAATGTGCGCGTCACGGCATCCGAAGCTGCGCTCGGCTTTCTGATCGCGGCCGTTGCCGGCCTCGCCCTTGCCGCATTCGTCGCCGTCGTGCCGCGGATCGAGCAGCTGGTCATGCCCTACCTCATCGCCAGCCAGACGGTGCCGACGGTGGCGTTGGCGCCGCTCTTGCTCATCTGGTTCGGGTTCGACGAGCCGTCGAAAATCGCCATGGCGGCGCTCACCGCGTTCTTCCCGATCGTCATCAACGCCATGGATGGGCTGCGCAGCACCGCCGGCCCGCGGCACGAGCTGCTGCAGTCTCTCGGCGCGTCACGCTGGCAGATCCTGCGGATGGTGCGGCTTCCGCAGTCGCTGCCCTACATCTTCGCCGGCCTCGACGTTGGCGTCGTCTTTGCCCTGCTGGGCGCGGTCGTCGGCGAGTTCTCCGGCGCGCGGGCGGGCCTGGGTTACCAGGTGCTGCAGTCGAGCTACGCGTTCGACGTGCCCGGCATGTTCGCCACCCTCGTGTTCCTGGCCCTCATGGGGCTGATCGCCCACGGCGCGGTGGTGCTCGCGCGGCGCCGGGTGGTGTTCTGGGCCGCGACCGACCAGGGCCGTGGCTGACCTCGAGGTCACGCGCCGCGACCAACCGGTGCGCGGCCGGACCGCGCTGCTCGCCGTCGACCTGCAGGAGGAGTTCGTCGGCGCGGCCGCGCGCGTCCCGGTGCCGCGCGCGGCGGCCCTGGTGACCGGCATCGCTGCGCTGGCCCGCACCGTCCGTCGCGTCGGCGGCGTCGTCGTCTACACCCGCTTCTCACTGCCTGATGGCGTCCCCGCCGGACGCGCCACGGCGCGGTTCGCCGACCCGAACCTGCATCGCCCACCCGTGGACGCCCTCGCAGCCGGCGTGCACCCTGGGCCCGGTGACATCGTTCTGCGTAAACCACGTCAGAGCGCGTTCGCCGGCACCGGCCTGGACCTGACGCTGCGCCGTCTCGGCGTGGACCGGGTTGTCGTCACCGGTGTCACCTCACATACCTGCTGTCTGGCCACTGCGATCGACGCCGCCGCCCTGGACTACGAGGTGGTCGTCGTGTCCGACCTCACCTCCGCCCCGGCGGTCGTCGTCGAGGGGGTGGAGGTGCTGAGCGCCCCCGCCGCTCACACTGCCGCGCTGGCGTTCATGCAGCACAGCTGCGGGTCTGTCTACACCGCCGCGGAGCTGACCTCCCTGCTTGCCGACGAGATGGGCGCCGAACCGTTCGGGTCGGCAACGGGCCCGCGCCGCGCAGGGGGATCGAGTGCTCATGGCTGAGCTCGGGCCGCCGACGGACCCGCTGGCCCTTGACCCGGCGAGGATCAGGCAGCTCCAGGAGACGCGGCTGGCCAGTCAGGTCGAGCGTCTGCGGGCTCGGCACCCGTACTACCGGCGGCTGTTCGCCGAACTTGGCCACCCGAGGATTGCGTCGGTGGCCGCCCTCGACCAGCTGCCGCCGACAAGGAAAGTGGACCTTGTCGCCGCCCCGGCCGACTTCCGGCTCGAGCCCGCCGACCCACCCGACCCCACCGACGTGGTCTGGGATATCGCCTACACGTCAGGCTCGACCGGGTCACCCACGCCGCTGGTCCACACCGCACGAGACGTCCGCGGCATACTCGCCGCCCAGGGCGCCATGGCCGCGATCCGCGGGATGACAGCAGCGGACCGGATCGCGAACCTCTACCCTCTGACCCCACAACCTCACGGGGCCTGGCTGCGGGCGGGACAGGCGGCCGCCGTCATCGGAGCCGAGCTCGTCGTGGGCCTCGGCGGCCGAGACGTCGGCGACTATGCCGTGACTCGTCGCACCCAAGAGGTGCTCGCCCTGGTCGTCCGGAGCAGGCCGACCGTCCTGTGGGGCGTCCCGTCCTATCTCAAGCACCTGTTGGACGAGGCCATCGAGGCCGGCGTTCACATCGGCTCGGTGCGCATGCTGGCCGTCTCCGGTGAGCCGTGCCCGCCGGCGATGGTCGCCGCCCTCGTGCAGCGGTGCGCGCTGGTCGGTGCCCCGGACGTGCAGGTCTCCAACAGCCTTGGCGCTTCGGAGCTGCAGTGCGGCCTGGTCGAGTGCCAACCCGGCAGCGGCTTTCACAACCCGGCTCCCGACCAGTTCCTGATCGAGTCCCTGGGGGCCGACGGCCGCCCAGTGCCCGACGGTGAGCCAGGGCAGCTGGCCCTCACCCATCTGGACCGCCGCGGAACCGCGCTGTTGCGGTACCTGGTGGGCGATGTCGTCGCCGTGACCACGCAGCAGTGCGGGTTCTGCGGTCGCGCGGGCGGCCGGGTGCTCACCCATCATCGCCGCGAGGGGACCTTGGTCAAGGTTCGTGGGCAGCTGCTCGACTCCGACCTGCTCCTTCGGACCGTCCTGGCCGCTCCCGGTGTCCGGGACGCCCAGATCGTCGTCCAGCCGGTCGACCACGGCGATCCCTTGTCGATGGACGAGCTGCGCGTGCGGGTGTGCCTGCACGGCACCGACGCCTCGACCACTGGCGTCGGGCGGCTGACCGCGGACCTGGCCGCCCATATCCGCGCGGCCGTCGGTGTGCAACCGCGCATCGAGCCGGTCGCCCTGGCCGACCTCTTCCCGACCGATGCCGCGCTCAAGGTACGCCGGTTCATCGACCGCAGACACCAAGAGGAGCAGCGATGAGCGACTTGACAGAACCCGGGCACGCCAGCCAAGCGGCCGAAAGCGGGCACGAGTCGGCGGGCCCGGTCATCGACATCGTGTGCAACCTGTTCACCCCCGAGGTCGTCGCCGGCCGGCCGCCATGGACCGCGGACTTCCTGGGCGCCAAGATCGGCGCACCCTCCCGCACGCTGTCCGGCTTCACCGTCGAGGAGCATGTCGCGATGCTCGACGAGGCCGGGATCGACCGCGCCTTCCTCGTCGCGCCGAAGATGGGCCGCGTCGGGCTGCCGGCCAGCTGGCGGATGGACGTGCGCCACGTCATCGACGCCGTGCAGGCCCGTCCCGACCGGTTCAGCGGGCTCGTCGGCATCGACCCCTACGAGGGAGTGCGCGGGACGACCGAGCTTGCGCGGCTCGTCACGGAATACGGGTTCGTCGGCGCACACTGTTACCCGCACTGGTTCGAGCTCGCCCCAGACGACCGTCGGTACTACCCCTTCTACGCCAAGTGCGTCGAGCTCGACGTCCCCATCCAGACCCAGGTCGGCCACTGCCTGCGGTACAGCCGTGAGCAGCCGCTGCGCAGCGTCGGCCGACCGATCACGCTGGACACCGTGGCCTGCGACCTGCCCGATCTGAAGATCATCGGCATCCACGTCGGCTGGCCGTGGACGGAGGAGATGATCTCCGTGGCGTACAAGCACCCGAACGTGTACATCGGCTCGGATGCCTACGCCCCCAAGCACTGGGACCCTGCCTTCGTCCGGTTCATCGACTCTTGGGGCAGCGACAAGGTGCTCTTCGGCACCGACTGGCCGGTCATCGACCCGGTCCGCGCCCGAAGCGAGATCGACGGGCTCGACCTGCGCGCGACCTCACGGGCCCGCCTCCTGGGAGGCAACGCAGCCGCCCTGTACCGGCTCGAACCGTGACGACCTCGACACCGCGCGGAGCCCCGCGAGCCCCTCACCTCTCAAGGGCGCTCCTCAGCCCGACCCGCGTTCCAGCCGACCCCTTGCGCGGTGACCGGATTCACCCTAGTGTTCGTATCGACAGAACGGCGTACCACTCAACCGAACGCGCCGGCGCTTGGCGGCGCCGAGTCGATGCCGACGAACCGCATTCCCACCGATCTGCCCCTGCCTGCCGCCCGAGTCTCCTAACCCTCCTGGTGCAGCCATCGGCGACCAGCGCGACCGGCCCGGCTGAGCCTCTCGGCTACCAACCGAGCACCGCGAGCGCGTGGCACCGCCACTGGTGACGACGTCCCTGTCGACCGCCTGACCATCCCGGAAAGGACTGCTACCCCGATGATCGACATCGAAGACCGGCTGACGCTGGACGAGCGCGCGTCCGTGGACTTCATCCTGAGCTTGCGCAAACGATGGTCCGACACGGTCTACCCCGCCCTGACCGGCGAGCTCGCCGCGACGGGTGCCACACCGCAGACACCAGCCGAAGCGGAGGAACCGCTGCACCGGCTCGACACCTACCCCTGGTTCAGCCACCTCGAGCGGGTTCAGCAGAAGATGTTGTGGCGGGCGGCCGGCGACGCCGTCATCGCCCGCCGCCCCGAGCTCGTCGCCGAGCTGAACGGCGTCCCGCCCAATGGCGTCGGCACCCTGGTCCTCGACCACGACCTCGAATTGCCCAGCTGGTATACCGACACCGACATCCACGTCCAGCCGGGCAGCTTCTTCTCGCACGACCTGTCTGCGTTCGTCTACGAGTTCGGCGCCCGCATCGTGATGCTCCGGGACAACGACGGCTACAAGTTCCACACCCTCTTCGCCCAGACCGCCCTGCCGGAGCGGCCGGACGCCACCCGCGTCGTCGACATCGGCTGCGGCTTCGGCAAGAGCACCCGCCCCCTGGCACTGCGCTACCCCCGGGCCGAGGTCATCGGGATCGACCTGGCCGCGCCCGGACTGCGGTTGGCCCACGCCGAAGCCGAGCACCTCGGGCTGGCCATCCACTACCGCCAGGGCGACGCGCGATCCACCGGCCTGACCGACGGGTCCGCCGACGTCGTGACGGGCACGATGGTTCTGCACGAGATGCCCAGCCAAGCGATCGTCGAAACGATCTCCGAGGCGGCCCGGGTGGTCAAGCCGGGCGGCGAGATCCACTTCCTTGAGTTCATGCTCACCGGCGACCCCGTTCGGGACGCGACGGTCATCGAGCACGCCGAACGCAACAACGAGCCGTTCTTCCGCCACCTGTTCGCCACCGACACGGTGGCGGCCTGTCAGGCGGCCGGGCTCACCGACGCCCGCTGGACCCCGTTCGACGAACGCAACCTCGGCCTGCGGCCGGAAGGCTGGGGCCGGCGCCCCGAATGGCACTTCCCCTGGGCCGTCCTGTCCGCGCGGAAGGCCGCCTGATGACCGACGAGCTGCAGTACTTCTCAAGCCCGCAGACCGGCAAGCTCGTCGATCTCGTCCTCCAGCTCGCGACGGACCTGCACGTGACCAGCAACCGGGTCCGTGTCCTGGAGGCCGCGCTGGTGCGCGCCGGAACTCTCAGCGATGGACAGGTGGACGCCTTCGAGCCCACCGCGGCAGAGGCCGAGGTCCTCAACAGTTCCCGGGACGCGATCATGAACCGGCTCATGCGGATCATCACCGAGCGTGGGCCCGCCGAGCATCCCCTCCGGGAGCAGTGGGAAGACCAGCTCGCCGCAAAGGCCGGACCGTGAGCCGGCTTCACGGCGCAGCCGCCCTCGTCGACGCCTACCTCCAGGCAAACGAGGACCGGGACCTCGACGCCGCGGGGCAGTACCTCGCTCCGGGCACGGTGCTCCAGTTCCCCGGCGGTGTCGAGTACCACTCCCTGGCCGACATGGTGGACGCCCCCAAGCTCTACGCCTGGGTGCGCAAGCACCGGGACACGTATGCCGTCGCCACCGAGGTGGGCCAGACGACCGTCACCTCGATCGGCCGGCTCTACGGCGAGTGGCTCGACGGGACGCCCTTCGATGGCATCCGCTACGTGGACGTCTTCGTCGTCGAGGACGGGCTGATCACCAGCCAGCGGGTCTGGAACGACCTGCGCGAGCCGGGCTCTCGCTCCGCCTACGAGACCACCTCCGGTGCGCAGCCGGCCACGATCGCACCATCGGCCACCCCTTGAGACGACCCGCGAGCGACTTCACCGGCCGGGTCGCCCTGGTGACCGGCGCCGCCCGAGGCATCGGAGCGACGATCGCTCAGGCCCTTGCCGATCTGGGGGCGACGGTGGCCAGCGCCGACCTGCCCGAGGCAGCGTGGACCCCCCACCAGGGCGGACCACATACCCGGCACGACCTCGACGTCCGCAGCGCGCTGTCATGCGCCCGGGTCGTCGAGGAGGTCATCGACGCGCACGGCAGGCTCGACCACCTGGTCAACAACGCTGGGATCGTGACCAGGGGGCCGGCATCGACGATGCCGGTCGACGAGTTCAGCCGTGTGCTCGACGTCAACCTCACGGGGACCTTCCGGATGGCCCAAGCGGCATACCGCGCGCTCCGCAACGGCGGTGGCAGCATGGTCAACCTCGGCTCGACGAACGGGCACGTCGCGGTCCTGGACACCGTCGGGTACTGCGTGAGCAAGGCCGGGGTCATGCACCTGACCAAGGTGCTGGCCCTGGAGTGGGCGCCCGACGCGATCCGCGTGAACGCCGTCGGTCCGACAATCGTCCCGACCGCCATGACGAGCGACGTCCGGTCGGACGCCGACTACATGCGCGCCAAGCTCGCCAGCATCCCGCTCGGGCGGATGGCCGAACCTCAGGACGTGGCGGACACGGTGGCCTACCTCCTGAGCCCGGCCGCGAGCATGGTCACCGGCCAGACCATCTTCGTCGACGGCGGTGTGACCATCCATTGAGTCACCGCGGGCCGGCCATGGCCACGACACGTCGCGGGCTGCCTTCACCACAGCCCACCGGCCCCGGGCATCCAGCCCGACCAGCCCCGACCAGCCCCGACCAGCCCCGACCTGGAGGCATGATGAGCTCGGACAAGGCCGCCGCCCTCGCGGCCGTCGACACGCACTTCGATGAGTTCGTGGCCGAGCTGCAGCAGCTCTGCCGCATCCGCAGCCGCCGCCAGGAGCCCGACCAAATGGCTGCGGCAGCGGACTTCCTCGCCGGTTCGGTGGCACGCTGGGGCGGCACTGCTCAGGTCCTGCCCTGGCCGCAGTCCCACCCCTACGTGCTCGCCGAGATGCCCGGCGGGCCCCGGCGGCTGCTGAACTTCAACCACTACGACGTTGAGATCGAGCCGGCCGGCGAAAAGTCGGACTGGACCGCGCCGCCGTATGCGGCGCGGATCACCAACG
>Ga0070696_100002466_pt1 | contig 12259 bp, 9 predicted proteins | sample KBSK1253metaG_FD_65474 | JGI IMG/M metagenome (GOLD analysis project Ga0070696, IMG submission 65474) | Corn, switchgrass and miscanthus rhizosphere microbial communities from Kellogg Biological Station, Michigan, USA - KBS K1-25-3 metaG | ecosystem: Host-associated > Plants > Roots >... | reverse complement strand
CGATGAGGCGGGCGATGGCCGCGAGACCGCGCCTCGCCGCGGCCGCAGGCGCCGCCGCCCGCGCAAGCTGCAACAACCGCCGCGGGACCAGCTGCTCGACCCGGTCGCGCAGGCGGACCGCTTTCGCGTAGCGCGGTTCCAGGTAACGCAGGAAATCCATGTAGGTGCGCGCGGTATAGGCCGCGCGTGACCACAACCCGTCTTCCCGCCGGGCGGCCACGCCGTGCGTCACCTCCGGCAATTCCGCCGCGAGCCGTTCCACCACAACGTTCTCGCCCAGCTTGTTGCGATCGTTTTCGTAGACGATGTGGATGCGATGGCCGCGGCGCACGAGGAGCCGCAGCGTCGACTCGTAATTGCGCACGAAGCCGGCATGCATCATCACGAACAGATATCGCCGCGGTCGATTCACTCGGCACCCGCCACGAAGAAACGGCAGAAGCGTCCGTCGCCGATGAAGCCGCGGTCGGAGCCCCACTTGCGGACGTAGGTGAGGGCGGCGCGCAGCGACTCTCCGCGCTCGGCGGCCATGTCCCGAAAGCGCACCTGTTCTTCCGATTCGGTGCGATCGCCGCGGACCCAGGCCAGCATTTCCGCCACCGCCTGCGTGATCTCGTCGCTCGTGTTGTCGATATAGCTGTAGCGCGTGATATTGCGAAGGTCGCGGAGGTAACTCTCGGAGAACAGCTCGCTGATCGTCAGCGGCCGTCCCGTCTGGCGGTCGATGATCCGCTTGAGGATGTACATGCCGTCGTCGCGGATTGGATACGAGCTGACGGGATCGGTCGCGTTGACCGTCAGCAGCGGTGTGTTCGTCAAGTAGCTCACGCCGACCGGGCCCGCTTCGGCGGAGATGAAGAACGCACTGCGCATCAGGCAGTCCACCTCGAGCAGCTGGCTGCGGTTGGCCGCCGTCGCCAGATCGACGACGCCGCGCCGCCGCACCGGCGTCATGCTGGGGTCGCCAATGCGCACCACGGCAAAACCACGATCGACGAGGTACTGCATGGCGTCGAAGTAAGTTTCGATGCGCGCGTTGCGTACCGAGTCGTTGCGCGCATCCGGCTTGGACTCGTGCATCTCGCGGCCAGATTTCCATCCGGCCTCGCGTACGTGGAGCGTGACCATCGGCGCGTCCAGGTCGACGCCGGCGCGCGCGGCCGCGGCCCGAACCTGCGCCGCGGCGCGCGCGGTGAGATGGACCGGCACCCGTGAACGCAGCGTGCGCCGCTGGTAGTAGAGCGGCATGTCCTCGGCGACGACGGTGTTGGCGCCGATACCGCGCTTCAGGCCGCCGATGCGCGTCTTGATCATGAATTGCAGCTCTTTGTTCTTCCCCTGGCGTGCTGCGTCGAACTTCGATTCGAGGTGATGCATCAGCTCGCGCCGGGAGGCCTGCGCCCAGAGACGGCGCGTGGCCGCCGTTGCCGCACGGCGGTCGTCCCACCACCAGCTGACGCGCGCGGCGGCGCCGGTCACGAGGTCGCGCCGGATGCGAACGGCATCGGTATCGACTTCGAACAATGCTTCGGCGACGACTTCTTTGGGACGCACGAAGCAGACGTCGCTGCTCAGCTCGCGCGCCCGCGCCAGCGACATCGCGATCTCGAGGCCCATATGGCCGTACTGCCGCCCGTTGACCCGGGTGACCAGGACGGTGCGCCCGCCCAGCGGCAGCACGCGGCTCAGCATGCCAGCTCTACGGCGTGCAGGTATCGCTCGGCAAAGCGGCGGCCGATGAACCCCTCCCCGAGGAGCTGCTGTCGCGGCTCCCCCTTGCGCGTACGGCGCTCGCCGACAGCCGGCGAGTTGTAGAGGCGATCGGCGAGATCGTGAAACAGGCGCTGGCCCGCCGACGGCTCCGCACGCGCGTCGAGCACGTCGTCCACCATTTCCACGACGGCTTCGACGAGCTCGGCGGGCGTGTTGTCGGCGAACGTGTACCGCTCCAGATCCTTGCGCTGGTCGAAGTACTCCTGCGTCAGCAGCTCGCCGAGCGCGAGCTGCCGTCCGACCGTGCGATCGTGCACGTGCTTCAGGAGGTAGCGATCGACGGCGCGGACAGGGTATCCCCCGAGCACGTTGGTCACATTCACGGTCAGGCACGGAGTGTTGGTCAGCAAGGCGACGCAGTGCGGCCCCGAGTCGCAGCCGATGAACAGCGCGCTGCGGAAGCACAGTCGCAGCTCCAGCGCGTCGGTACGCGCCGCCGCTGTGGCGAGATCGATCACGCCGCGGCGGGCGATCGGCCGCATCCAGCGATCGCCGATGCGCACCACGCAGAAGCCGCGCGAGACGAGCCAGTCGATGGCCGGCTCATACGACTCGATGTCGGCGTTGCGTATCGCGTCGGCGGCTCCCTCGCCCCCGTGCGCCTGCTTGAAGCCTGATTCGCGCACGTGCAGGATCGCGATGCGTGCGCCGGAGCCGATACCAAGCCTCTCGGCGGCACGATCCGCCGCCGCCACGACTGGCGGCGGAAGAGCGAGCGTGAACGGGTGGCGGGCGTACCGGTCGCGGAAATCGAGCCCGAAGTACGTGGGAGCGGCCGCATCGGGCGACACGTGCGCCAGCCGCGCCTTCGCCCGTTTGCGCGCCGGCCGCAGACGCGGGAAGCGTTCCGCCGCGTACGAGAGCAGATCGAAGTGGCGGCGCGCGAGCCACCGCACCGCTGCACCGTCGGGCCCGAGCGCCGAGGCAACATGTCGAACCGCGCCGGCAGCGAGCGCCGCGCGCCGGCGGACACCGCGGACGATCAGAACCTCGCGGCAGGTGACGTCGAACAGCGCGGCATTCGCCGCACGCCGAGGGCGCACGATGAGCAGCGCTGCCTGTTGCGACGCCGCCATGTGCAGGCCCATCAGCAGTTCGAGCACCTGGTGTCCGAACGTGTTCTCGCGCGGCCGCGCGACCAGCAGCTTCTGCCCGCGCAGGCGACTGAGCCGGTACTTCACCTCGGGAGCCTCATTCCCGTGCCACGAACGAATCGGACACCCAGCCGTCGCCGAGGTACGAATCGGAACGTCCAACTTTTTCGAACAGCTTTGATTGACTGATGGACCCGGCGCGAGCCTGGCTGACGAGCGCGCGAAAGCGGAGCTGGCGGGGCGTCGGCGGCGCCGGCGTTTCGAGGGCGTCCGCCATTTCAACGGCCGCGTCGCGAATCTCGTCGGCGGTGTTGTCGATGAGCTCGATGGAGGCCTCTTTCAGCAGCCGGAGCCGGAACCCGTAGACAAATTTCTCGTCGAGCATTTCCTCGAACGGCAACGTGCGGCCCGTCGAGCGTTCCCGCACGCGCTTGACGATGTAGCGATCGTGGGCGCGCAGGGGATAGACGCCCAGAACGTTGACGATGTTGACGGCGAGGCAAGGCGTGCCGAACAACCAGCTGAGGAGGTACGGGCCGGAGTCGCCGGCGAGAAAAAACCGGCTGCGCGACACGCACCAGAAATGGAGCAGCGGGTTGCGCGGCTGTGACGCCAGATCGATCACACCCGGCACCTGCAGGGGCGGCATCGACGAGTCGCCGATACGCACCACCGTAAACCCGCGTGCCACCAATGCGTTCACCGCCGGGATGTAGGAGGCGACATCGGCGTTGCGAATCGCGTCCTTGCCACGGTCGGCGGCCCCACCCGCCGCGCTGCCACGGACGTGCATCGCGATCAGCATGCGGTCATCGGGCACGCCGGCAGCCGCCGCCGCACGCCGTGCCTCTTCTTCGTCGCCGGCAGAGAGACGCGCGCCCAGCGGCGCCTGCGCCGCGTATTTGCGCAGGTCGTGCGACTCGTAGACGGAGCGCGGCGACCGGTGCCACTTCGCCGCCTCCAGTCGCTGCATGACCTCGCCGCCTTTGAGCTTGACCAGATTGCGCGGCGACGGCACGCGACCCTGCGGCGGATGGCGCTGACGCCGGCGCGTGATGATCGAGGCGATCGACAACGGGTGTGGCGAGCTGTGAAAGATCACCATTGCCTGGCACCGGCGCCGTGCCCAGTTCACCGCCGCGTTCCACGCGTTCACTGCAGCATCGGCAGCGGCATCGACAGCGGCATCGCGGACGACGGCCGTGCGCCACCGCCGCATCGCGGCGCCACGAACGGCGCCGTTGACGGCCACGATGCCCGCGCACTCGAGGCGCAGCAGCGGCGAGTCGCGCGTTTCTTCCCGCTCGAGCAGCAGCAGCGGCAATTGTCGCTCCCTGGCCACGTGCATGGTCACGAGCAGGTCGCCGACGAGCAGTCCGAGCGCGTGACCGCGTGGACGCGCCGCGAGGATGTCCTGGCTCCGCACGCGGAGAATGTGCGCTTGCATCAGGCAACCTACGACGATGGCAGCCCGAGGGAGCGCCGCGCGAACGCCTCGCCGACCCACCCGTCGCCGAGGTAGAACGCCGCCTGCACGCCGCGCTTGGTCTGTTTCGCGCGGCCGTAATCGCCGTCGAGAAACGCGGCCACGGCCTCACGAAACGTACGCTGGGCGTCGCCGACCTCCCCGTCGATCAGGGCACCCTCCATCTCCTGCACGGCCTCGCAGATCTCCGCCGGCGTGTTGTCGATGAAGCGGTAGCGGCCGGGCACCCAGCGGTGCTTCACGTGTTCGCGCGTCAACATGTCGGCGAGCGTCAGCTCCCGGCCCGTCTCGCTGTCGACGACGTGCTTGAGGATGTATCGATCGTGCCGGCGCAGCGGGTAGGCGCCGATCAAATGCGTCATGTTGACGCCGATGCAGGGCACGCCGGTGAGCACGCTCAAGTTGAAGGGGCCGCAGTCGCTGGCCACGAAGAAGCGGGAACGCAGCACGCACCAGATCTCCAGCGCCGGGTCGCGATGAGGCGAGGTGGCGACGTCGACGAGCCCGGGCCGTTCGACCGGCGCCATCAGCGGGTCTCCGAAGCGCACCACCGTGTACCCGCGCGACACCAGCCAGTCGACAGCCGGCAGATACGTCTCGATGCGCGCGTTGCGGGCCACGTCTTTCTCGCGATCGACGTAGCCAAGCGACGCCTTGTAGCCCGACTCGCGGACGTGCAGGGTGACGATCGGCCGCTCCGCAGGAATCCCGATCAGCGATGCGCGGCGGCGAACGTCGGACTCGACGGCTGCAGGGAGGCGGATCGGCAGCGTCTGCGTCGCGCAGGCCTGGCGCAGATCGAGACCAAAGTACGATCGCTCCTCGTCAGTGCCGAGCCCGTTCAGCGTCTCGAGCGTGCCCGCGGCCGTCACACGCGGGACGTGCGCACGCCTGGCGCCCGCCAGGATGCGGGCGGCGGCAAGGACGGCGCCGGTGCGCCGCGGCGTGCCGGCGATGCGGCGCACCCCGTCGCATTCGAGCGACGTCAGCGCGGTGTGACGCTCGGGGTTGACCGGCGCGACATACAGCGGCGCGTCGAGGTGGCGCGCCAGTTGAAACGACCACGCCATGTTGAGCGTGGCGTTGCCGTAGGCGTTGGTATCCGGACGCGTCACCAGGAGCCGGCACGGTCCGGCCGACAGGAGGGCGTACTGCACGTCAGGACCGCGACACGCCGGCGAGACAGTAGAGACTCTCGGCGCGCGCGGCCTCGATTCCGGGAATATCGGCCGCGGCGGCGATCACCGCCTCCGCCTCGAAGGACTGCACGGTGAACCCGGCGTGTTGCAGGAGGGTCTGCAGCTCGTCGCGGCTCCATGCGTTCTGGTGGTTGAAGTGATACGACGGCTCGTGACGCGAGACGTGTTCCCGCAGGCGCGCGGCGACCTCATGCGGCGTGGCGGTGCTGGCCAGACGGCGCAGGTCGTCGGCACCGAGCAGCGGTGGACCGTGATAGGCGCCCGCCTCGCCCTTGCGGTTGGAGAAATGGTCGCCGTACTCGTCGTTCCAGAAGCCGCAGAACACCATCGCCGCCCTCGCGTCGAGCGTGTCGGCGACGCCGCGGCGGGTCCACATCGGAACCAGCGACTTCAGCCCCCATCGATCCGGATCGAAGAAGCGCAGATCGCCGGAACGCCAGGAGGCCAGCGCGCGATCGAAATCCGGAATCTTGATCACCAGGCGCCCGCCGTCCGCGATCACGCGGCGCGCTTCGGCAAGCACGCGCGCGACGGTGCGGTCGTCGAGATGCTCCAGACAATGCGACGAATAGACGGTCCGCACCGATCGGTCGCGCAGCGGGAAGCGGCAGTGCTCGTCGAAGCGGAACGGCCTCGGGTTGGCGGGCCCGGGCGCGCCGTCGAGATTCAACCAGCCGGCATGCGCGAACTCCGATCCGCCGCCGATGTTGACCGCGCGCACGGGAAGGAAGTGATTGACCGCCGCGACGATCCGCTGCTGGCGCCGGCGCGTGCGCAGCGCCTTCGCGGCGCGCGCTTCTTTCTCGGCTGCCTGCGCCGCCTTTTCGGCCGCGCGCGTTTCCTTCAGCGCGGCTCGTGCGGCCTTGTCGAGCGCCGGCGCAGCCGCATCAGGAGTGCTCGCGACAGCGGCTGGTTGCGCGACGGCGGGCGAGGATCGATCGGGCTGCCGTCCGAGTACCCTGGCGGCAGTTCGCCAGAGCGGGTTCAGCGACCACGGATACTCCGGGTACGTGGCGTTGAGCCCCGCAAACAGCGGCGCCAGGCGCGATCTCCACGCCGGCGCCAGCGTCACCTCGATCGCCAGGCGGGGACTCGTGGCCGGCGGGATCCCGCGATGAACGATCGCGGAGTTGTGGAACAGCAGCCAGGTCCCCGGAGGACCTTCGACGACCTTCGAGACGCCGTCGCCCAGCTTCAACTCCGTGGTCCCCGAATCGCGGCCTGCGGGTGACAGGTAAATCATCACCTTCAGAATCTCGGGCGGGAAGCCGTCGCCATGCCAGGCGTTCGGTCCCATCGCTTCAGCCGAGGGCAGCGTTTCCAGAATGCGGGTGTTGATGACTCGCCATTCCGTGCCGAGAGCCTGGCGAACCGGCGGACCCAGCGTCTCGAGGAGCCGCGCCAGCGGCTCCATCTTCTCGCGCGAGGGAAGAAAGTAGCGGTGGCCGGCGTTGAGCGTCTTGGCGACCTTGTACACCTTCTCGCTGCGGCGGAACCCCGGAACGGAATCCTCGCCGCGCATGACGATCTGCGGCGCGAGCCGGATCATGGCCACACACGCCTGCACCACATCCACGGGAAGCGTTCCGATCACGAAGCCGTCGCGCGCGAACTCGGCTGACGGCGTCGCACGTGCGGCGATCCGGACCGCTCGCGCGTACACACGCCAGCTGGTGTGAATCGACCACTCGTACCACGTGGGAAACGCGGCCTGCGGAGGTACGAAGTACGCAGGCTGCTCGATGCGGGCCATGGGCTCTTACGTTCGCAGCACGTAGTCGGTCGACATCGTCGCGAGCTGCGGCAGGTACCGCCGCCCCCAGTCCACCATCTCGCGCAACCCTTCGTCCAGGCCGATTTCCGGTTCCCAGCCGACGTCTGTTCTGATGGCGCCGCTATCCAGCCAGTACTGCGAATCCTGGCCGAGGCGATCGGGCGTGACCTCGGCGAGCTGCTCGAAGGGAATGTTCAGCGCGTCGGCGGTTCGCTCGACGAGCTCGCGTATCGAGATCGGGGCCGGCGGCCCCGCGTTGTACACCTTGCCGAGCGGCGCCTTCTCGGACACGAGAAGGATGGCGCGGGCGAGGTCCCGCGCGTGGATGTACGACTTCCTGGCGCGCCCGCCGCCCTGCAGCGGCAGCTTCTGTCCGGTCAGCCCGCACAGCACCGCACGCGGAATCACGCGATGCAGCTGCTGCCCGGGCGCGTAGGCGTTCGACGGCCGGATGATGTTCATCGGGAATTTCAGCACGCTCGCGACCGACAGCAGGTACAGGTCGAAGGCGACCTTCGATGCGGCGTACGGGCTCGTCGGACGGATGGGCGCGTCTTCGCTGGACGGAGCGTTCACCGACCCGTACAACTCGGAGGTGCCGATCTGGATGAACCGCTCGAGATACGTGCGGGACATCAGCTCTTCGGACATCTTGACGAGAGCGGTCGCGTTGGTCTCGAAGAAGTACCACGAGCGCCGCCACGAGACGGCGCCTTCACCCTGCGCCGCGTAGCTGATGATGACTTCCGGCCGGTGCCTGTCGAACAGCTCGAAGAGCCGGTCCTGCTCGTGCACCACGTGAATCTGGTGGTACTCGTACCGTGGATCGCCTTTCCCCAGATTGAGCGAGAAGGGCTCCGGCTTCTCGGGATTGCGCCCGACGCAGATCACCTTCTTCGGGCTGGCGTGATCGAGCAGGTACTGCGCGGTGTGGACGCCGAAGACACCGCCACCGCCGAGCACCACATATGTTTTCATCCTCGCCCGTCCTCTGCTGCCGTCATGAACTTTGCGGCGGCCACGGCCGCCGCGGGGGTTGTGTACTTGCAGGAGCTGCGGCTCCGGCACCACGTCAGTTCACAGGTGTCGAGCGTCCGTTCGCGCAGGCGGCGCTCGAAATCGTCGAACACGTAGTCGATCTCGTCGAACCGCAGCTCGTTGGCCGCCCGCACGATCGCATCCTGGTGGATGAACGCGGTCTCCGAGAAATAGAGATTGATGAAATGTTCGATCTGCGAGCCGTACCGCTGCTCGAAGACCTCGTAGGTCTGATGCAGGTCGCGCGCCTGCGCGCGGCGCGCGGGATCGACGACGCGCGTGTCCGAGCTCGCCAGGTGAATGAGCGGAGGGTTGTTGGCGAAGAGCATCCATTGCCGCGTGGACAGGCAGTGGTGCTGCAGCTCGAGGTCGAAGCCGTAGGGGATGTTCTCGTCGAAGCCGCCCATCGCCCGCCAGACGCGCGACGGGAACGAGGCGGCGACGGAGAAGCGTCCGGTCATGAACCGCGCATCCGGCACCCAGTCGTTCCAGGGATCCCGCGCCATCCCGAAGAGCGCTTCGCCCGCCCGGACTTCCGAGTGCTGCACGCGATCCGTCTTCATCGACGGGACCTCGGCGTAGGCCCGCAACAGCCACTGCAGGTGGGCGTAGTCACCGCGGAGAAACAGCTTGGACAGGGCCGTGTCCAGTTTGTGCTTGAACTGCACGTAGCCGAGATTCAGCAGGCCAAGACGGCCGGACGCGTACGTCGCGCCCCAGGCATTGTCGAACCACCGGAACCAGGAGGGCGGCCAGAGGACGTCGTTGTGCACGAACGTCACGACGTCGCATTCGTCGGCGACCGCGGCGATTCCCGCGTTCATCGCCGCCGCGGATCCCTTCCAGCTGCTCTGCTTCAGGTACGTCACCGGCAATGATTCGCAGAACGAACGGCACACGGCCTCGGGTTCGTAGCCGTCCTCGACCACGACGATGCGCCCGTCGAAGTCGCTGCGCGCCAGCGAGGTCAGGGAGCTCCTGAACACGTCCGAATCGAACATGGTCAGCATCACCACGCCGTAGCGCAGGCGCGAGCGAGGGCCGGATGCGATCGCGCGCGGCGCCGGAGCGGCTGAAGGCACGTCGGCCAGCAGCAGCGCCGCCGCCTTCTTCTCGCCGGCCTCCTCGAGGAAATGCGCGAGCCACACGCGCGACTGATCGGCGGCCAGGCCCGACTGCACGCGCGCGATCAGCAGATCAACCGCGTCGCGCTGGCGCTTCATCAGCCGCAGGAGCAGGCTCAGGCGGACGACCTGCTCCTCGCCCGCACTCGACGTCACATATCCGGCAACCGGCTCCCGCTCCGTCCGGCGGCGCGGCGTCTGCGATCCAGTCTCGATCGCCGGGGTCAGCCATCCGCGCCGTCCGAACGCTGCGAGTTTCAGCGCATGCTCGAGCGCCGCATCCACGAGTGTGGGTGGCGCCGCTCGCCGGCGCCGTTCGCGCAGCGTCGAAAGGATGCGGCGGACGCGCCGTTCGCGCTCCGGCTGGCCACGCATCCGCGCGAACTTCAGGCTGCCGGTGACATCCTGCACCTCGGCCGAGAGGCGGAGCCGCTCGAGCGCGGCGCCGATCGCCGGCTCACGCGTGCTGGACATGCTCTCCCGCGATCGCGGTCTTCGCCGCCGCTCCGGCGTAGGGACAGCTCGCACGGCTTCTGCACCACGTCAGCTCGCAATCGTCGAGCGTCCGCGACGCGAGCCGTCCCACGAAGTCGTCGAATACGAAATCGATGTCGGCGAAGCGAAAAGCATTCGCCGCGTCGAGAATGGCGTCGCGATGGATGACCGTCGATTCGGAGAAGTACAGGTTCAGATAGTGTTCGATGTGCCACCCGTACTTGTTCTTGAAGCCGTCGTAGGTGGACGTGAGGAACTTCGTCCCGATTTCGGCGGTCCTCGCCGCGGAGATCGATTCGGTATCGGAGCTCTTGAGGTGAACGAGCGGCGCATTGTCGACGAACAACGCCCATCGCCTGCGCGCGACGTTGTGATGCAGCAGCTGAAGATCGAACGCGTAGACGAGATCGGGGTCGAACCCACCGAGCTCACGCCACACGCGGACGGGAAATGATGCCGCGACCGAATAGCGGCCGGTCATTTGCCGCAGGTCGGGGAGCCAGTCGATCCACGGGTCTCTGCCGAGGCCGAAGGGGCCCTCGCCCCGGCGGACCTGCACGTCCTGGACGTCGTTCATCAGCGCGGGCAACTCCCGGATCGCCCGCAGCACCCACACCAGATCGTCGTACGCACCCCGGACGAACAGCTGCCGCAGGTCGCGATCGACGCGGGCGCTGAACTGGAGATAGCCAAGGTTGAGCAACCCGACCTTGTCGCCGTCGAAGACGGCATCCCAGACGCGATCGAGCTCGCGGAACCAGGCCGGCGGCCACAGCACGTCGCTGTGGCTGGAGATGACGATGTCGACGTCGGGTCCGAGCGCCCCGATGCCGAGATTGAGTGCCACGGCGCAGCCGCTCCAGGCGGCGTTCTTCACGTAGCGCGCGCCCACCGATTCGGCGAATTCCCGGCATGCCTCGACCGGTTCGTTGCCGTCTTCCGCCACGACGATCTCTCCGTCGAAATCGCTCGCGAGCAGGCTGCGTACCGACGCCCGAAAGACCTCCGAGTCGAACATCGTCATCACGATCACGGCGTAGCGAAGACGGCGGGGCGTGTGCCGCCGCGGCGTGGGAACGTCCGCGGCATCAACCGCGTCGGTCTGCATCGCCGCAGCCGCTTTGCCCTCGCCTGCCTGGGCGAGCCATGTCGCGAGCAGCTCCGTCGCACGCGCGCGCGGCAATGCGGCCCGGTAACGCGACGAGAGCAGCCGGACCGCCTCCGCTCGATATCCCATCAGGCGCAGCAGGAGGCTGACGCGAAGCACGTGCGATTCGGCGAACGACGTCGTCGCGTAGCCGGCGACCTGACGCGGCCGCTGGTCGCGCTGCCGCATGCGTTCCCTCGCGAACGGCAGAATCGAACCGAGACCCATGCGCCGCAGCGTCCCGGTCGCCAGACGGAGGCTGGCGACCACCGCGGCCTGCGCGAGCGTTCGCCGCCAGGCGACTGGCTCCGGAGGCGAGCCGCTCCACTTCCGGTCGGCGTAGCGAACGAGCCGCGCCGCGAACTGCGATGCGCGCGGCCGTTTGGCGAGCTTCGGCGGCCCCTTGAGTCCCGCCTCTTCCTGGACCGAAAGGCTGAGCAGCAGGCGTTCGAGTGCCGCCCCGACACGCCGCTCCTGCCCGTTGTCGATGCACGGGGAAGGCGTGGACGCGGCAGCGCCTTGGCTGGATGACACCTGCGAGGAAACTGGAAAGGCGTTCAGAGCTGACCGATGTACACGTAGCCGGTCGCCATGTTGCGGGACCGCGCCTGCTGAAACTTCGCCCAGAAGTCGGGAGGACGGTAGGTGTACTCCACGGGGACGCCGTCCCACGTGCTGTCGGCGCCCTTCATGCCTTGCCTTCGTCCGGGATGGCGGCGACCGCCATAGGCTCCTCGTGGTCGACCAGCGACGCCGGCGTCGGCGCGACGATCATGTTGGCGAGGAATTCGGCGCGCGGCAGCAGCGGCTCGCCGTCCTCGATGGGCCGGCCGAACTTCACCTGCGGCACGACGCGGTGCCGGGCGTCGATCTCGACGTTGACGAAGACGGGCCCGGCATGGCCGTACGCGCGCTTGACGAGGTCCGCCGCGTCCTCGTTGCGCTCGATGGTCAGCGTCGGGATGCCGTAGGCCTGCGCGACTCTCACGAAATCGGGGAACGCGAGGCCGCCGGCAACGGTCGTCGCTTCGTACCGCCCTTCCAGCCACTGCTCCTGCGTCTGCTGCACCATGCTGTAGCCGTGGTTGTTGATCAGGAAGATCCGGAGCGGCAGCTGGTGCCGCACGAC
>Ga0070696_100002459_pt1 | contig 12284 bp, 11 predicted proteins | sample KBSK1253metaG_FD_65474 | JGI IMG/M metagenome (GOLD analysis project Ga0070696, IMG submission 65474) | Corn, switchgrass and miscanthus rhizosphere microbial communities from Kellogg Biological Station, Michigan, USA - KBS K1-25-3 metaG | ecosystem: Host-associated > Plants > Roots >... | reverse complement strand
TCGAATGGACAGACCGAGGTTCAAGTTTACCGGTTCCCCAACCAGCTTTGCACAGACCACGGTCGAGCCATTAATCAGCAGGAGGCAGGTTGGGAAAAGACCCTGACCGGTTTACCCAAGGAGATGTATGAGTTCTGGAATCGGCAACTTCGCCCGCTGGGATACAAGCTAAGATTTCAGATCATAGACTGGCCAGACGGACTGCCGGGCGACGTCGGGATCACATTGAAATGGGCCTGAGCAGGTGGTGAGAGACTTTTGTCAAAATACCGCAACGTGCTGCTGCAAAAATGCGCCGAGGTCGGTTACCACGCTGAGGCGTGAAAGGCGCTAAACTCTCGTCAGGAGAAGTGCTCATGAGTAAGCAAGTGGATATCTCACCAGCCACAGCGTCTGCAACTTGGCCAATGGACTTCGTCCGTGAAGCCTGGGCGTACGGATTAGATGCTGTTCAACGCCAAATACTCTTTTTTGATGTCATGGCGCAGCGCACGGAAGCATTGAACAGCATGCGGCAAAAGAAGCCCCCCACGTGCTGAAGTTTGACTGCGAGTTGTGCGTGGATGGGCGCAAGCTTCCGCACCCGTGAATTATTTACTCGTCAGGATCATCCCACCCTCTGGCGTCGAAATTGATCAGCGAAAACGCCCGTTCGTTGTCGTCGATCCCCGCGCAGGTCATGGGCCTGGGATAGGCGGCTTCAAAGCCCAAAGCGAGATCGGCGTGGCGCTTCACGCCGGCCATCCCTGCTACTTTATCGGCTTTTTGCCCGAGCCGGTTGCAGGCCAAACCATCGAGCACATTGCGTCAGCCGAGGCTGCGTTTCTGGAGCGCGTAATTGCCCTCCACCCCCAAGCCGATGGAAAGCCAGCGGTAATCGGCAACTGCCAAGCAGGCTGGGCGGTCATGATGGTGGCAGCCAAAAGGCCCGAGCTGTTTGGTCCAATTGTCGTTGCAGGCTCGCCTCTATCCTACTGGGCTGGGGTGCGTGGAGAGAACCCCATGCGCTACACCGGCGGGTTGCTCGGCGGCAGCTGGTTGACCGCTATGATGGGTGATCTTGGAAATGGTAAATTCGACGGCGCATGGCTGGTTAGCAACTTCGAAAATCTCAACCCCACCAACACCTATTGGACTAAGTCCTACAATCTTTATTCCAAGATCGATACCGAAACGCCGCGCTATCTCGAATTCGAGGAGTGGTGGGGCGCCCATGTGATGCTCAATGCCGCGGAGATGCAAGCGATTGCCGACCAACTATTCGTTGGCAACAAGCTCGCAACAGCCGAGATCGTTTCGTCCGATGGCACGACCATAGACTTGCGCAACATTCGGACACCCATTGTGGTTTTCTGTTCGCAGGCCGACAACATTACCCCGCCCCCTCAGGCGCTGGACTGGATTCTTGATCTTTATGAAAGTGTAGATGACATCCGCACGCATGGACAAACAATCATCTATGCCGTTCACCCTTCGGCGGGCCATCTCGGCATCTTCGTTTCCGGCTCGGTTGCCAAAAAAGAGCACGATGAGTTTGCAAGCAACATCGACTTAATCGACGTGCTTCCGCCAGGGCTTTACGAGGCCGTGATGACACCCAAGCAGTCCAGCGATCAAGCCGCCGACCTCGTGACAGGCGATTACCTCGTTCGCTTCGAGGCGCGCACACTCGACGATATCCGGGCTCTAGGCGGCAATAGCGAAGAAGATGAGCGGCGTTTTGCCACTGCGGCACGCGTTTCGGAAATCAATCTCGGCCTTTACCGCACGTTTGCCGAGCCCTGGATTCGGTTGTGGGCCGGTGAGGGAGTTGCCGAATGGATGAGGCGGATGCATCCACTACGCTTGCAGTCTGACGTGTTTTCTCGCGCCAATCCCTTCATGAGCTATGTGCGACATGCCGCTGACAGGGTGCGAGAGCATCGTAAGCCAGTTACACCAAACAATGTGTTCTGGCAGGCGCAGCAATGGACCTCGGATTGGATCGAGACCTCATTGAACATTTACCGTGACACACGCGATCAGTGGTTTGAGACTCTGTTCCATAGCGTCTACGGTTCCACCGCGCTTCAAGCGCTTGTTGGGCTTAAGGGATCCGATCAAACTCCCCGTCGTCGCCCTGGTACCGACTCTACCTACAGGGCCTTCGTTGCTCAGAAAGTCGAGGATTTAAGAAATAGGACAAGCGAAGGTGGACCCCGCGAGGCTGCGATTAGAGCCGCGCTTTATATCCGCATGACCGAAGGAGTAGCAGACGAGCGCGGGTTCCGATTGCTCCAGCGTTTGCGGGAGGAGGCTGGCTCGGGGCTCAGCTTGGCAGATTTCAAGAAGGTTGTACGAGATCAGTTCTTCACCTTGATGCTCGATGAACGTCGTGCTGTAGAGGCGATTCCACACATGCTGGCGAAGGATCCCGAGCTCGCAAAACGAATGACCTCAGTGCTGGGACGTCTAATTGAGGTCGTCGGAGTCGAAAGCACGACAGCGAAAGCGCGGCTGCGCGAGGTAGAGAAGCTTTTGAGCGAAAGGCCGAGTTCAACTCACGATCTGAAGGCGGCGCGCGCAGCTCGGAACGCTAGCGGACAGTCCCAGCCTATTCCGCGTCGAAGAGCCAGCGGGAATGTAGACTAACGCAATCGGTGTACCGCAGTTTACGGGCACGAGTGCAGGAGTGAATCATGACTCAGATCACGCCCTCGCGGCAGCACGAGAAATATAATCGCTTAATTGCAGCCGCTAAGAATGTTCCGCCCCTCGCCACTGCCGTTGCGCATCCTTGTGATGAGACTTCGCTCAGAGGAGCGTTGGAGGCGGCCGAGGCGGGCTTAATCAGCCCAATTCTGGTCGGCCCCAAGAACAAAATCGAGGGAGTCGCGCAAACCTCATCACTCGATCTTGCCGAGGCTGAAATCGTTGATGCGCCGCATAGTCATGCGGCCGCTGAGAAGGCGGTTGAGCTCGTGCGCACCGGCAAAGCCGAGCTGCTCATGAAAGGTAGTCTTCACACCGATGAATTGCTGGCCGAAGTCGTAAAACGAGAAACAGGAATTCGGACTGGGCGTCGTATCAGCCACGTCTTCGTCATGGATGTGCCAGGCCATTCGCACACCTTGTTCATCACCGACGCTGCGGTGAACATAGCACCCGACCTGGACGCGAAGCGCGACATAATTCAGAATGCAATCGACCTGTTCGCCGGACTCGGACTCGGCGTGCCGAAGGTCGCCATTCTTTCTGCAGTCGAAACTGTAACGACAAGCATTCCGTCGACCATCGAGGCGGCGGCGCTCTGTAAGATGAGCGACCGCGGTCAAATCACCGGCGGTGAGCTTGATGGGCCGCTCGCCTTCGACAACGCGATCAGTCCCGAGGCAGCGCGCATCAAGGGCATCAAATCGCCAGTCGCCGGACAAGCCCAAATCCTCGTTGTACCCGACCTCGAAGCGGGCAATATGCTGGCAAAGAATCTGAGTTTTCTTTCACGCGCCGATGCCGCCGGTATCGTGCTCGGCGCGCGAGTTCCGATCATACTGACCTCGCGCGCCGACAATGTCATGACACGCATGGCTTCCTGCGCCGTGGCAACGCTTTTTCGTCAAAGCCAAATTGCGAAACAGCCAATCCAGGCCTGAGCCGTGACCGAAACCATCCTGGTCATCAACGCTGGCAGTTCCAGCATAAAGTTTCAGCTCTTTTTAGTGGCTGCACAGAATGAGGTGCGACGGGCGTTGAGGGGTCAGATCGAAGGAATTGGCGTTCGACCCCGGCTGATTGCTAAAAACACCGAAGGAGAAGCGCCCATTGAGGAGGAGTGGCCGGTGTCGGAGGTGGCTACCGTGCCCCAAGCTCTCGATAAGCTCGTGGCATTTCTTCGCGAGCGGCTAGGAACCCTGCCTGTCGCAATCGGTCATCGCGTAGTGCATGGAGGCCCAGACTATAGCGACCCAACGGTGATCGATGATGGCGTGATTGAGCGGCTCGAGAAATTTACGCCGCTTGCCCCGCTTCACCAGCCCAATAATCTGGCACCGATCCGTGCAGTCAGAGCGCGGCAGCAGCAATTGCTGCAGGTCGCCTGTTTCGACACGGCCTTTCATCGAAATCATCCTGAGATTGCCGACCGCTATGCGCTTCCTGAGCAATTCTATGCGGAGGGAGTCCGCCGCTATGGCTTCCATGGTCTCTCCTACGAATATATCGCGGGGAGGCTCCCCGAGATTGCGCCAGAGATCGCTCGCGGGCGGGTCATTGTCGCTCATCTCGGCAGCGGCGCCTCTATGTGCGCCTTGTCTGCCGGCAAGAGCGTGGAGAGCACGTTGGGCTTTACGGCGCTTGACGGTTTGCCGATGGGAACGCGGCCGGGCCAGCTCGATCCGGGCATTATGCTTTATCTCATGAGCGAGAAGCGGATGAGCGCAAAGGAGATTGAGCGCCTCCTCTATCACGAGTCCGGTCTCAAGGGTCTCTCGGGGATCAGCAACGACGTGCGTGACTTACTCGCGAGCCCAGACCCGCGCGCTAAACTTGCGCTGGACCATTTCGTTTATCGCATTTCACTTTTTGCGGGGATGCTTGCAGGGGCAATGGGCGGTATCGACGGCATGGTGTTTACCGCGGGTATTGGAGAAAACGCGTCTGCCATCCGCGAAGCGGTGGCGAAACGCCTAGCGTGGCTTGGCCTCGATCTTGATCTCAAGGCTAATGCCGATGGCGAAGCGCGCATCTCGCGCGAAGGATCGCGCGTCGCCTGCTACGTCATTCCCACCGACGAGGAGCTTATGATAGCCCGCCACACGCTCTCCGTCCTGCAAGCGCAGCGCGCAAACGCCGCCTGAGGAGAGGCATGCATGATCGATCTTTCAACCTTGCCGCTGCTGAAGGGCCAAAAGGCGCTTGTCACCGGCATCGCCAACGATCAGTCCATCGCTTGGGGGTGCGCCAAGGCCTTTCGCACATTCGGCGCAGACCTTGCAATCACTTATCTAAACGAAAAGGCCAAGCCTTACGTCGAGCCTCTAGCCAAAGAGGTCGAGGCCTCAATTTTCATGCCATTAAACCTCCAGGTCGAGGGCCAGCTGGAGGCAGTCTTTGACGCTATCAAAGGCAAGTGGGGCAAGCTCGACATTTGTCTCCACTCGATTGCGTTCGCTCCGAAAGATGACCTGCAGGGACGTGTGGTCGACTGCTCTAAAGCGGGTTTTTTGACCGCCATGGAGATTTCCTGCTGGTCGTTTATCCGCATGGCGAAGCTTGCGGAGCCGCTCATGAAGGACGGCGGCACTCTCTCCACGATGACCTATTATGGATCGCAAATGGTGGTCGAAAACTACAATATGATGGGGCCGGTCAAGGCTGCGCTCGAATCGGCGACACGCTATCTGGCTGCCGAGCTTGGCCCTAAGAGGATAAGGGTGCATGCCATCTCGCCCGGCCCACTCAAGACGAGGGCGGCATCGGGTATCACCGATTTCGACGAGCTTATTCAGAAGGCGCAATCAAAAGCTCCGGCGCGTAGTCTGGTGTCGATCGACGACGTCGGCGTAGCCGTCGCATTTCTCTCCATGAATGGAGCAAAGCTTATCACCGGCGAGACGCTCTATATCGATGGCGGCTATCACATCATCGACTGAGCATCGACCGGTGATTGATCCCAGCACCTACCTCGCCAAGGAGACTCTCAAGGATGGCACTGAGGTTACTATTCGCGCCATTCAGCCAGAGGACAGTACCGGCGTCTTAGAGAGCTTCGAGAAGCTCGATCGCGACGCGATTTATCGACGCTTCTTCAGCCTGAAAAAGGAGCTGAGCGACGCCGAGGTCAAACAGCTGACCGACGTCGATTTTAGCCAGGTCGTTGCTCTCGTAGTCACCACCAAGACAGGTAAAGGTGAGACGCTTATTGCTGGCGGCCGCTATGCTGTTGAAAACCCTGAGACTTCCCAAGCTGCTGAGCTGGCCTTTCTTACCGACGAAGCTTATCGAGGGCGCGGCATCGCAGGCCTACTTCTAAGGCATCTAATCCGGCTCGCGCAGAAAGCAGGGATCTCGCGGCTCGAGGCGGATGTTCTTGCTGATAATCACCCAATGCTTGCGGTGTTCCGGCGGAGCGGTTTACCCATGAGGCAGCAGCGGGAGGGAAGCGTGATTCACCTTATCCTCGATTTACAACTCGATCGTTCCTGACGAATTCGGCTGTTTCAGTGCGTCGTCTCCTATGATCTCTACATCGCGACTCTTATTTGGCTGTGATGGCGCGCTCAATTTGCCTTACCTTTTGAAGGGATAAATACCCCAGGTGTAGAGGCCGTAAAGCATCAAAAAAAAGACAATCACTATTAGCCATATATGCGTGAGGCGTCCCTCCTCTGCGCGTTTCTCCCGCTGGTTTATCATCGTAAAGCAGCAGACGGGCACGACCGTCAGGACATTAGCGACGAGAGGCGGAGCTATGATTCCGCTTGATCCGTAACTGTTGAGATCTCGCGTACGATCACGGCGTGCTCGATTCTGTCGGTGCCGCTGATGAATCAGACACGTAATGAATCGGTTCTTTGGTAACGGCTTCAGCTGTATCAGGGCCGCGCTTCTGGCTTTCTCGCCACAGCGTACCAGCAATCATCAGCGGATCTATCTTCCGCTCCTGCCACCACTCTCGTTCCTTTGTCGTGTTGTGCAGCTGGTGGTGATGTGTAGCGCAAAGTGGGACCGCGAACTCGTCGCTGACCTTGATACCCAATCCTCGTCGTTGCGCATATTTCACATGGTGGGCGTGAGAGGGTGACCGTCCGCAGATGACGCAAGGTTGGCTCGCGACATAGCGGAGATGCTCCTTGCAGCGAATTCGCTTCGCTTCGCTGATTGCGAGGGTGCTCTTGTCGATTATTCGCCGCGCAACGGGATCATCAGATCTCGCTACACTCTCTTTCTGGGAGGCTTGAGATGCGCCGGCCTGCTTCACAAGGCCGACAGCGCACAACCGAAGATGCGCCACCAGTTTGGTAACAATCCCTGACTCTTCTTTCGAATATCGCTGCAACGTGCGGAGGGTGTCGACGTTCTGTTCCCAGAGGTCGTACAAGAGTTCAATGTCCTTAGCCTCGGTCATTGCTTGACGTAGCAACCAGAGACCTAAGTCACTGGTATTTAGCCGACAAAAGACAATAATTGGCCGAGAGGGTGTCCGCCCAGCCACCTAAAAAATCCTTTGAGCTTCAGTACTTACGTTTTTCAGGCAGGAAAGACCCACACCCGAACGCACACCAAAATCGCGGATTTAGGCGGACAGCTGCAAACAGTCGAAAATGAATGTGGCGCGGAAAGCAGTGTGCACCGCAGTTGAGCTTTGCCATTAAATTGCCGCCGTTAACCCTGGGAGTGCACTGGCCTCGATCGCCCATTTATCGCCGTGAAATTCGGAGCCCGTCTAAAAGCACATATCAGGCGTGAATGCTTGCCGGAGGGCTAGTCCAGCATGGACATTACCGCTCCAAAGAGGGTGCAGAGAGCTCGGCGCAGCCGTTTCGTGCGCTTCCTTGGCTTTATCTCTGCCTTATGTCTGGTTGTGTGTCTGGCGGTGGCAAGTGCCGCAGGCTTCATTCTGTGGAAAGCTTCAAAAGACCTGCCCGACTACGAGGTACTCGCCAAATATGAGCCAGCTGTAACGACACGTGTTTATGCCAACGACGGCAACCTGATCGCCGAATTTGCACGAGAGAGGAGGATCTACGTTCCTATTACTGCAATTCCTAATCGGGTCATCCAAGCATTCATTTCGGCAGAGGATAAGACCTTTTACCAGCATGGTGGTCTCGACCTACAGGGCATCCTGCGCGCTGCGATTACAAATCTGACTGGGCATGGTGACCACAAAATGGGTGCTTCCACCATCACCCAACAGGTTGCCAAGAACTTTTTGCTTTCGAGTGAGCAGACCTTCGACCGCAAATTGCGAGAGTTGCTCCTGTCGGTGCGCATCGAGCGAGCCTACACTAAGGATCACATTCTCGAGCTTTATCTCAATGAGATTTACCTCGGAGGTGGTGCATACGGCGTGGCGGCTGCTGCCCAAACTTATTGGGGCAAATCTCTGCCTGAACTTTCGATCGCCGACTGCGCTTATCTAGCTGCGCTTCCAAAAGCTCCTTCAAGCTACAGCCCCTTCAAAGCGCCTGAGCGAGCGATTGCGCGACGCAATTGGGTCATCGACCGCATGGTCGAAAATGGCTATGTGACGCGAGATGAGGGCGAAAAGGCCAAGGCACAATCGCTTGGCGTGACAAAGCTGCAGACCGGCCCGAAGATCCAGGCATCGGAGTTCTTCGCCGAGGAAGCTCGACGTAACATTCTAGACCTCTTTGGTGAGGACAAACTCTACGGCGGCGGCCTATCTGTGCACGCTACCTTGGATCCGAGCCTTCAGCACATTGCCCGAAAGGTCTATGTCGATGGCTTGGTAGCATATGATCACCGTCACGGATGGCGCGGCGTCGTCAAGAACATTGGCGTCAACCCTGACTGGGCCAAGACGCTTGCTGCCTTAGACGTTTGGCCAGACATTGAGCCTTGGCGCCTTGCTGTGGTGCTAGAGGTTACAAGAGACAAGGCGGTTATAGGCCTGCGAGCTCAGCGCAGGGAAACCGGAGGTCTTGATAAGGCCGAGCAGGGCGAGATCCCGTTCAGCGAAATGCAGTGGGCGCGCCCTAAGCTTAAGATCGGTATGGGTGCTTCCCCTCATTCGGCCACTGAAGTGCTTAAGCCCGGCGATGTGATCTATGTGTCTCCCCGAGAACCGAGGGACGACCAGGACAACGCCGATGGACAATGGTCGCTCCAGCAGATCCCCGCAGTAAGCGGCGCACTCGTCGCAATGGACCCTCACACTGGCCGCGTACTTGCGCTCGTGGGGGGCTTTAGCTTCGGACAAAGTCAGTTCGACCGGGCGGTTCAAGCACAGCGCCAGCCAGGGTCGTCATTCAAGCCCATTATTTACACGACCGCGATCGATAATGGCTATACGCCGGCGAGTATTGTGGTGGATGGTCCGATAGTAATCAGTAGAGGACCAGGCCTGCCTCCCTGGGTGCCAAAAAACTACGAGGCTGGTGAGGCGGCCGGTCCTTCAACGCTACGTTTCGGGATCGAGCATTCGCGCAATCTTATGACAGTGCGGCTCTCCAAAGACATGGGCATGCCGATCATTTGCGCGTATGCACGGAGGTTCGGCGTCTATGACAATCTCATGCCAATTTACCCCATGGCCTTAGGCGCCGGAGAAACTACGCTACTGAAGATGGTGAATGCTTACGGAATCATCGCAAACGGGGGCAAGGAGGTAAAGGCTACGCTGATCGACTATGTAGAGGATCGCTATGGTCGTCCCATTTGGCGTCATGATCCGCGTAATTGCGATCAGTGTTCGGCGCAGGAATGGAAGGGAGAGGATGAACCAGTAATTGTCGATGATCGCAAGCAGATCATCGACCCGATAACGTCTTATCAGATGGTTCACATTATGGAAGGTGTCATTGAGCGTGGCACAGCTCAGAAGCTGAAAGTGCTGCAAAGGCCAATTGCCGGAAAGACTGGCACTACCAACAACGAGAAGGACGCGTGGTTCATCGGGTTTACGCCGGATTTGGTGGTTGGCGTTTATACGGGTTTTGATGACCCGGCGCCACTCGGTCATGGTGAGACAGGGGGGAATGTCTCAGCGCCGGTGGTGCGTGACTTCTTCAAGCTTGCCTTGGCTGATCAGCCCGCCGTTCAGTTCCGCGTCCCTCCAGGCATCAAGCTTGTCCGGGTGAACCTAAAGACCGGTCTGCCTGCTGGCCCAAATGATCCCACCGCGATCATGGAGGCTTTCAAACCTAATGAAGGTCCACTGGCGCAGACATCCGGGGGCGATCAGGAACCGGCTGCTGTCGGTAATGAGAGTCAATCTGCTGGTGATACGACACAATCTCCTGCCGATGCTACGCAAGCACGACCGCCAACAGGGGGGATCTCAGCGGAGGCACCGATAAAGCCCACACGGGAAGCACCCAATCTACTAGAGAGGTTGTTCAAAGGTCCTGGCGGGTTTTAGCTCGCTGATTAAGCGCCGCTGTTTCATCACATTCCATGGGCTGAGGCCGGGCAAAAAAATCTCCCCCAGATAAGCAACGCTACGTTGGCTGCATCGGCCTCGCAATGACCTTGGTCAGGGGCGCAAGAGTTCCGGACTCAGGAGGGCTCTCTTTAGGCCGTTTTCCGGACCGTTCAGTGACCTTTCACTAAGCTGCTTTGGCCACGCGCAGACGGTTTTTGGTAAAAACTACCAGGCAACTACGCACCGCTCATGAGTGACGATGGTAAACTGACCGGCGCTTTTGTTTGTGGGCGTCCCGAAATAGTCACATAGCTACAGGCTACGTCTAGTCGAACGCTTGTTCTAGGGTGTATGGTCGTGCTGCTAAGAGCGTTGCACTAGCCCCGCGCCTCGAGTCTTCCTCCTTCCGGCAGCGGGGCTATTTTTTGGCCTTGCTCGGCTTCGAGCCCAGGCTACCCCATTAACCGTACCTCCAGGCTAGAATTGATCATGCGGTTAAGGGTGCGATTATCGTGGCGAGAATGACGAACGTCTCGAGAGTCTGTGTTCAGTTCTTCGCCGGAACCTCGCATCGCTCCACACCGTTTTCGCAGCGATCACGAATGAAACGCCCGACCGCGGATCGGAAGGAAGAAGGCCCATGAAAAAGTCATTGGCTGTTTATACGGCTGCAGGTGCCCTTGTTGCTCTAGCGATGTTTGCGCCTACCACCGCATCTGCACAGGTCAATATCTACGTTGGCCCTGGGGGTTATGCTCATTACGGATACGGATATGGATATCCTCATTACGGATACGGCTACGGCTACTATCCTCGCTACAACTACGGCTATTACGGCGGATATCCAGGCTACGGCTACTCCGGCGGAAATCCAGGCTACTACGGTGGATATTGGGGCCATGGGCGTCGGGTAGCGCGTCGCGTCTGGCGTCGTCACGAGCGTTGGGGTTGGTAATTGGACCGCCGCGCATCTCCGGAAGCTCCTGACGCATTACGGATGGGCCCAGTCGGAATAGACAGTCAACAGGCGAGGTAGCACAAAGCCTGTTTTCAAGCCAAGGCCAAAGCCAGTGAAGCCGGCGAACTGAACCAAGCGTCATCCGACCTACTTCAGAGATTGTTCAAAGGTTCCGGCGGTCTCTACTGAGGCCCACTTAGCTTTTCCTTCCGCCTCCGAAGCTGTTACGATGCGAGTGGGGATGTTCGCGGCGGTCTCCGAAGGAAGGAGTTACACATGGGTATCCTTGATGACTTGCTCGGTAATGAACAACTTCAGAAACAGTACAAGGATTTTGTTAAACGATACGAACAAGGCGATCCGTCCGAGGGCTACTCCGATCAAGAGGTTCTGAAGCGGTATGGTGAAGTGTCACACGCCGTGCCGGCCGACCAGTACGCTCAGGCGGCGCAAGAGGCACTGGGCAAGCTGTCGCCGGAAGACCGAGAGGAGTTTCTTAAGATGCTTCAGGAGCGAGCCGCGGAGCGCGGTGTGAAGCTGCCGGGAAAGGTGGCATCCGATCCGAAGGATCTGGGAAAGGTGCTCACCGATCTACATGAGAAGCCGGGGCAGCTCCGGGACATCCTCGGCCCTGGCGACGCCCAAGCGCAAGCGTCTGGATCGAATCCCCTCACAGACATGCTGTCGTCCCCGATGGCCAAGGCCGTGCTCGCGGGCATCGCGGCTATAGTCGTCAAGCGCATGATGGGTTCGTCCCAAACGACGTGATGCATCAGCGTAGGATTCAATGAGTACCGGGCCGGGGCCGATCGTCCCGGCCTTTACTTTGAATGCGTCGCACTGCTGAGGTTGTGACCCAAAGCGCCCATTCGCCCCTTGAGTTCTTTCTTAATCGCGCTTGCGGTGTCCCGGGTTGTCCCGCTCTAGGCGTAGTCTCTCCGCTCTCAAGCGTCGTATCTCTTCCTCAAGTGCTTTATTTTTTTCGTCGAGAATGCTCATGCGTGATCTTGGTTCATCGCTGCCGCGCAACTTTTCGAGCGCTGTGCCTACGTCGAGTTTTTTAGTCATGATACAAGCTCGCCGTGTTGATCGTTGCAGGACCTCGACCCGGATGGCCGAACAATAAACATACTATAGGCCCGCACGCGAGAATGCGAAACCACGCAACGAGGGCGACGATCCACCGCTCAGCCTAAGACAAGCTTCAGTGGTGATGGTGGTGGTCATGATCGTGATCAT
>Ga0070696_100002458_pt1 | contig 12286 bp, 7 predicted proteins | sample KBSK1253metaG_FD_65474 | JGI IMG/M metagenome (GOLD analysis project Ga0070696, IMG submission 65474) | Corn, switchgrass and miscanthus rhizosphere microbial communities from Kellogg Biological Station, Michigan, USA - KBS K1-25-3 metaG | ecosystem: Host-associated > Plants > Roots >... | reverse complement strand
CGCTCCTGCTGGATAGCGTCCACCTCCAGCGCGATGATCTGCGCGGTCGGAAACGCTTCGGCGATCGCCCGTGTGAGCTCGGCGCGACCGCAGCCGAGCTCGGCAACGCGGGCGTTCGCGAGTGGCAGCAGCTCGGTGTAAACGTCGCGTTCCGAGCAGATCGTGTGCGAGTCGAGGTCTCGTAGCCGCATCTTCAAAATATCCATCAAGGAGAGATGACGGGCATGGGGGCGCGGCGATTGAATGCGCCTTGATAGCGTTGCATAACTTTTGCCAACTATATGATAAAGACGAATTCCCCGATAGACTGTTAATCCGCAGGTCCCAGGTTCGAGCCCTGGTCGGGGAGCCGGCTCCTTTGCCATTGTCGTAGCGGCCCATCAGTGTCACGTTGCCAAAACACAACGCAAGTCGTGCCAGCGGACATTCTCGCGGGTGTCTAAGGTGGTCGCGGCTTCGTCCCGTCTCGCGAAACTATCGCCGCCTCGCGCGTCGAACTGGTTGCCGCGCCGACGCCTGAATCGGCTCCTCGACGAAGCCACGCAGCGTGGCGTCACCTGGATCGCGGCCGAGCCGGGCGCGGGCAAGAGCACGCTCGCGGCTGCCTGGTCTTCGAGCCGCAGCGGACGCTTGCTGTGGTACCGCGTGGATGCAGGCGACGCAGATCCCGGAGTGGCGTTCGCGTACTTCAAGGAACTTGCGCCCTCAGGCCGTCGCACACGCTCGCTGCCGGCATACCGACCGCAGGACGTGGAGCGACTCGATCTATTCTCTCGCACCTTCTTTCGGTCTTTCTTTGACGTCATTCCCGCTGCGGCTACGCTCGTGCTTGACGACGCGCATGCCGCCAGTGGAACTGATTTCGACGTTTTGCTCGCGGCGGCGGTGCGCGAGGCGCCCTCCGACGTCGCTTTCCTGGTTCTGAGCCGCCACGATCCGAGGGGCATGCTTCTGGAAGAAGTAGCTCGCGGCGCAATTCGAACGCTGCAGTCTGCCTCGCTTGCGTTTACCAGCAATGAAGCGACCGAGTTGCTGGCCGACAGCGTCGATGAAGCCACCGCACGACGCCTGCAGGCGCAGACCAACGGATGGGTCGCTGGGATGCTGCTCCTTGCAAAAGGCGCGGCAGGACCGATACCCGGCGATTCGAGCCCGCGCGAGTGGATCGACTCCTACTTCGACCACAGAGTGATTGCAGATCTCGACAATGCGGAACGCCGGACGCTGGCCGCAGTCAGTCTGCTGCCGCAGGTCGATATCGCGTCGCTTCAAGAAATGGGCTTGGGTGAATCCGCCGTCGACATCCTCGAGCGACTGCGCAGACTTCACTCGTTTGTCACCCGACTCGATCGCGAGCCGCCAACCTGGCGTCTGCACGACTTGCTGCGCGACGCGCTTCGTGCCCGCTTCAACTCCATGGGCGATGCCGCATGGCGACGCGGTGTACGCAGCGCCGCCGCCCGGGTCGCCGCCGATCGGGGTCTCGCGCGGGAAGCCGTGCAGCTTCACCTCGAAGCCGGCGAGACGGGAGCTGCAACCGTCGCAGCCGAACGCTTCTGCCGGGAGCTGGTGAAATCGCACCGGCTGGCAGAGCTCGATACTGTCGTTGCGGCGCTCGGTCCGGCAATCGTGAACAGCAGTCTGGCGTTGCAAATCGCGCTTGGAGAGAGTGCGTGGCAGCGCAACGATGCCCGCGCCGCGGTTGCACGATTCGAAAGGGCGATCGATCTTACCGATGAACCCGTTCCGTCACCCTTGAGCTTACTCGTCGCGGCAAGCACGCTCGGCGTTATCCTCGACGGCTGGCAGGACTATGACGGCACCGAGCGATGGGTCAGTCGGGTCCGCACCCATCTCGCAGCACGTGCGTCGATCGAGGATCTCGATGAGGTACTTCGCATCGACAGCGTCTGCGTGCGCGCGATGAGCATGATCTGGGGCGAGGAGCTTGGCGAGCTTCATGTGCTCGTGGCGCGCATCCTCGACGCGCTGCGGCACTTGCAGAAACAGCTCGCACCCGACGCGGCGGTTGCGGCATCGGGCGTTCTGCTGGAAACGGCCGTGTATCTGCTGACCGACGAGTCGCTGTTCCGCGACGTCGTCAAGGCGACGGCGCCGTGGCTGTTCCACCCAGACCTCGCGCCCCTCGCGAAGGCGGGCTGGCTCAACGCCTATGCAGAACTCGGTCGGCACTGGCCAACGCCCGGGATCAGGCTTCCCGCCGAAAATCCCGTTGCCTGCCTCGAGCTCGCCGTAAGTATTGCGCGAGAGCATGGCGCCCAGGGCATGGCGTTTTCGGCGGCGAAGTCTCTTACCTCGATGGCTATCGCGGAAAACGATCGCCCGTCGGCGCAACGTCGCCTGGTGGTGCTGCGCGAAGTGACCGATCCGCGGCATGTTTCGCAAGAGTGCGTGCTGCTCGAGTCCGAAGCGGGCGTGTTCGCGTTGGCCGGCGAATGGGCGCGCGCGCGCGAAGCGATCGACCAAGCGCTGGCGCTCGCCGAGCAACATAACATTCCGCCGTCGGAGCGCTGGAGCCCTATGTTCGGGAAGTACCGCATCGCCATCGCGAGCGGCGACGCGGCCCAAGCGCGTGAGGCGCTGCTGCGCGATGCCGCGGGATTCCCGGAAGGCATGCGACGCGACTTCGCACTGATCCTCGCCGATGTTGCCGCGGCTGCCCAGGCGTGGCGCGCTTATGGCGCCATACCGGACGCGTTGGTGGCACAGGTCATCCGCCGCGCGCACGAGCATTCGTGGCGCGGATTCGGCACCTGGCTGGCCCCGCTTGCGGCCCGTCTTTGCAGCGACGCATTGCGTCTTGGGATCGAGCCGGAATTCGCGCGCCATGTAATACGCGAGCGCCATCTGTCAGCGCCGACACCGTACGATCCGCACTGGCCCTGGCCGATCCGTGTACGCGCGTTGGGCGGTGTCCATGTGGAGGTCGATGGCGAGCTGCTCGCTTTTGGGCCGCGCGCGCAGCGCAAAGCCGTCGACCTGTTGAAGGTGATCGTCGCCCACGGACCGGCGCCGGTCGAAGCGGCGATCGTGCTCGACGCGTTGTGGCCTGACGCCGAAGGGGGCGCGGCGCGTGCCGCCTTTGACATGACGGTGATGCGCTTGCGCAAGCTCCTGCGCCATGAAGACGCGCTGCGGCTCGACGCCGGGCGCATCGGCCTCACGCCGGGCAGTGTCTGGGTCGATGCGTTCGCCTACGCGCAAGGCGCGACCGATGAATATGCCGGACCCTTGTTTGGAGCCGACGTGGTCGAGCCGTGGTGGGCGGCGGCACGCGAGCGCCTGCATCAGCGTTTCCTTCGTCGAACACTCGAGCGCGGTGAGGCCATCGAGAAGGCGGGCCAGATCGACGCCGCACTCGCCGTGTACGAAGCAGGGCTCGCTCAGGACACGCTCGCCGAAAATCTGTACCAGGGCGTGATCCGCTGCCATCTCGCTGCCGGGCGTGTGGCGGACGCGCTGCGCGCCTATCGACGGTGCCGGGAACAGCTATCGATCGTTCTCGGCGTCGCACCTTCCGCGGCGACCTCCAAGCTGGTCGCCGGGGTTTCCGTGCGGTAGCGCCAAGCCTCCACGGCATTTTCGCCATCCGTTAGACCGCCGTTAGATCGTCGGCTGCAAGCTCTCACCCACGCCACGGCTTGTGGCGCGCAGAGCCGGAATGGACACGTTCGTCGTGCGCATCTATCGGGGTACCCGTGCGTCGGCGCAAGAGCTCGCTGGCACCGTCGAACGCGTAGGCTCGGGAGATCGGGTGGGCTTCTCCGGCCGCGACCAGTTGCTGGACTGTCTACTGGGGACACACCGACGCGGCGACGGTGAACAGAAGCCTGCCGACAGCCAGGGCACGACGGAGCCCCACCAAGGGTGACCCGGCGACCGGAAAGGGCAGTACTCATGACGTTGAACAAGCTCAGATGGCTGTTCGCGCTAGGGATCGCGGGCGCTTTGATGACGACACCGCTGGGCGCCGCGATTTTCAACGTGGACACGACCGTCGATGATGCCTCGTTGACCACATGCAATGATGCGACGTCCAACGACTGCAGCCTGCGCGGCGCCATCATCAACGCCAACGGCCTCGCCGAGTCCAGCACCATCGTCGTGCCTGCGGGCGCGTACGTACTGAGCCAGTCTACGAGTTGCACGTTTCGCACCCACCAGTTCGGCGATTTTGACCTCAACACCACTGCGCTGTGCATCGGTGCCGACGTCACCCTGATCGGGGCCGGCGCAGCCAGCACGATCATCGATGGCAACCTCCTCGGCCGTGTGTTGCTGGTCGGCAACAAGGTGGTCGAGATCCAGGGCGTCACCCTCAAGAACGGGGCGGTGCCGAGCGATACCCCGGGAAGCTACTTGGGAAGTTTGTCCTTCGGAGGAGCCATCAACAATGGCGGGAGCCTGACGCTGGTCGATTCCGTGATTTTGGAGAGTAGCAGCGTGCTTAACGGAGGAGCCATCTCCAACGGCCATTCGCTCACGGTGTTGCGGACCACCATCGCCGGGAATACTTCCGGAGACGGCGGAGGCATCGCCAACATTTCGGTGTTTGAGGTCACCCTGCTTGCAGTGCTGGATAGCAGCATCCGCAACAACCGCGCCGACAATGGCTATGGCGGTGGCATCGGTAACTTCGGCGGTGTCGCTATCGTCAGCGGGAGCACGATCAGCGGCAACTACGCTCGCAATCTAGGCGGTGGCATCCTCAATTACAACCTGACGGGCGTGCTGACCGTCACCAATTCGACCATAAGCGGGAACACCGGCGGTAGCGAGGGCGGGGGCATCTTTAATAATCAGTCCTCTGTTGCGGACCTCAATAACGTGACGGTCACGAACAACTCCGCCGGCCGCGACGGCGGCGGCATCTACAACAGCGCGGGCGCGATCACCGTCGCGAACACGTTGATTGCGGGCAATCAGGCCCCGGGCGAGCTCTCCGGCCCTGATTGCAGCGGGTCGTTCATCTCGAAGGGCTACGACCTGATCCAGAATGTGAGGAACTGCCAGCTCACGGGCGACACCACCGGCAACATCATCGGGCAGGATCCCCGGCTCGGCGTCCTCGCCGACAATGGCGGCGCGACCCCGACCCATGCGCTGAGCAACGGCAGCCCGGCGATCGACGCGGGCAGTCCCGCGTCGCCGGGGAGCAGCGGCGCGGCCTGCGCGGCGTACGATCAGCGCGGATTCTTGAGGCCGCTCGGCGCCGCGTGCGACATCGGTGCGTTCGAGCGGAGCGGAGCGTTCTCGGTTACCAAGATCCTGCCGAGCTCGAGCGGCAATGCGGGCTCGTCGTCCGTGCTGGTCACGGGCAACGGCTTTCTGCCAGGCGCCACCGTCAGACTCACCCGCGCCGGCCAAGCTGCCATTGTCGGCAATCCCGTCCAGGCCGACGTCGGCGGGTCGGCGATTTCCGCGACATTCGATCTGTCCGGCCGGCCCCCCGGCGTATGGGACGTCGTGGTCGCGAACCCGGACGCGACGTCGAAAACTCTGGCCGCCGGATTTACTATCGAAGCAGGCGGCGCCCCGGACCTCTGGGTGGATGTGGTCGGTGTCACGAGGAGAGAGGGTCCTTCGACGCTGACCATCTTCTACGGAAACCGCGGCAAGGTTGACGCGTTGGCGGTGCCGCTGTCGATTTCGGTTTCCGGCCAGTTCGGGCTGACCACCCTATTCACCATCGCTCAGCCCCCCGCGCAATCGGATCAGCGCCTGGCGGATTTCAGTCAGGTTCCGGTCACCGTCCGGGCCGATGCCCAGGACACCTATACGAACCTTCCTTTGCTGCTGCCGGTAGTACCGGCGGGGTTTACAGGGATGCTGCAGATCGTGATCGAGCCGCCACCGACGACGGCCAGTACGCTGTTCGTGAACATCGACTCGCCTTACTTCAACCCGTTACTGGATCCGCGGATCGTCAGCAGTTTTGTCCAAGGTGCGGTTGCCTACGCTCCAGTGGGCTTTCAGGTGACCATTCCGCCTGCGCTCATTCTCGGCCTGGAAGAGTACGTGAGGAACCAGCTTCAACTCGTAGTCGAGCACGGCCGAAGCGTTTTCGTCGCGACCCTCGGCAGCTCGCCGCTGATCTACAGTCACACGCAGCTGCAGATGGACGCGGCGATCGTGGGCGCCATCCGCGCCTTGCACTAGCATGCCGCGCGGCGTCGACAGTCCGGTAGGCACTGCAGGGGAGAACACCGAATGACCCTATGGACGCGGATATCGGGATTGGCCGTGACGGCGTCGATGCTGATCGTTGCTTTCGCGCCGCGACCCGCCTTCGCGCAGCTCTCTTTCGATGCGCAGCACTGCCCGCCGGTGCAAGTTTGCACCGGGGCGCTGGTGGTTCCAGGCTGTTCGTGCCTGAGCAACACCGAAGTCGTCACGAAATGCGCTCCTCACACCAAAGAGAATGGCCAAGTGGAGGCATGGTGCACGGAGATCATCAAGGGTCCCCCTCCTCTTACTCCTCCACCCGGCTGTGACCCCGCGGACATCAATAAGAAGCTACAGAGTGCAACCGGCACCATCGAGTTCGTCTTCGCGCCGAAAAATTGCCAAATAACGGCCGCTCATTGTGAAGCGCTGCCCGGACGCCATCTGCAGGAACTGGCAGATGGGACGAAAGTGTGCGCGCCGAATGCATGCTCGAAACAATGCTCCGATTTTGGCGGGATCGAGTTTTGTTCGAAGTGCATCTTCTTGCCGATCGATCCTAGGAAGAGTGTCGACCCCAACGACAAGATAGGCAAGCTGGGTGCCTCCGCGGCCCAGTTCGTTCGCGGCGACACGCCGCTGAGCTATACCATCCACTTCGAGAATCTGAGCACCGCAACCGCGCCCGCGCAAATCGTCGTCGTTACCGATCAACTCGATCCGCAGCGGGTCGACCTCGAGAGCTTCCGTCTCGGGCCTATCGCCCTCGGAGACAATACGCTGCCGATTGCGCCGGGGCTGAAAGGGTTCACCGGCGGCATGGATTTTCGTCCTGCGCAGAACCTGATCGTGTCGATCGTGGCCACGCTCGACAAGACGACCGGTCTTGTGACCTGGCGCTTCACGTCGATCGATCCGGACACCGGCGAACTCACCGACAATCCGGACGCGGGCTTCCTGCCGCCGAACACGGCGCCGCCCGCGGGCGAAGGCAGCGTCGTGTTCACCGTAATGCCCAAGAGCGGGCTCGCGACCGGCACGGCGATCCGTAACCAGGCAACGATAGTCTTCGACACCAATGCACCCATCCCGACGCCGACCTGGCTCAACACGATCGACAGAGACGCTCCGGCGACGCATATGCTTCCGCTGGCGCGCACGCAAAGCGCACCGACCTTCGTCGTGGCGTGGACCGGAAGTGACGCAGGTTCGGGCATATCGAGCTACACGGTATTCGTATCCGACAATGGGGGGCCGTTCAGCGTGTGGCTCGAGGGAAGTCAATCTTCTGCCGCTTATTCAGGTCAAACGGGGCACACCTATGGCTTTTTCTCGATTGGCGCTGATCAGGCCGGGAACGTCGAAGCGTTGAAGACCGCTGCAGAAACAACGACCCAGGTCGTGTCATCGACAAGCTGCGCGAGCAACGTCAGCAGCCAGGTGCAGATCACCCGATCCGGCTACGGCTACAACTTCGCTACCCAGCGCTTTGTGCAAACGGTGACGCTGAAGAACATGACGACCGCCGTCATCACGGGTCCGATCTCGCTGGTGCTCGACGGCCTGAGTATCACTGCCACGCTCTTCGGTCCTGCGGGCAGTACGGCTTGCGCCCTCCCGGCGGGCAGCCCGTACATCAATTTCACCGGCAATCTCAATCCGGGTGCAAGCGCCTCGACCGTGCTGCAGTTTGCGAACCCGACGCGGGCGGGCATATCCTATGCGACGCGTGTTCTGGCTGGCAGTGCGGCGCGATGAAGGAGCGGCAATGAGAAAATCACCATGGATTGCGCTGTTTTTGCTGGTGCTCGTTGTCTCGGGCAATCAGCGCCCGGCGCATGCGGACGTCACGGGTACCGTCAGTATCGATACATCGGCGCTTTTCGGCCCGTTCGAGCTTGCCTTCATCTTCATCGACGGCAGCGGCACCGGCGATGCCAACAACACGGTCACGCTTGGCAATTTCCTGTTCGGCGTCGGTGGCAGCGCCGGGGGTGTCGACACTCTATTGTCCACCGGCGGCGAAAGCGGCGATTTCAGCTCCAGCGTGCTGCTGACCGACAGCGCGTTTCTGAACATCTTCGCGTCGACATTCACACCAGGCAGTCTGCTCTCGTTCGACTTTGGGTTTTCCACCAATGTCGACGCGGGCGGCACGCCGGACGAGCTCTCGCTCGCGCTTCTGCAATCGGATGGAACCGTCGTCAATACGCAGGATCCGAGCGGTGCGAATTCCCTGTTGACGGTGAATTTCGACGCGGTGCATCCCGGGATCGCCGCGTTCGCAAGCGACCTGACGCAGGCTCCGATCGTTATCGAAGCGTCTGCCGCGCCAGAGCCGGCGAGCCTGGCGTTGCTGGCGACCGGTCTGCTGGTCGCGCTGTGGCCGCTTCGAAGACGCCGAGACTTGCCTCGTCTGCAGTGAGCGCCCCAAGGGCCCGGATGCGCCCGATCGTGTGCGTGCGGCAGTCGAGGCGATCGATTCTGCCGAATCGCGCCGCGTATTCCCCGCGCTGATCCGGCTGCTGGGACGACTTCGACCTCGTCAGGAGGCGCTGCACGACGCTTCCAAGGCCGCGCTCGAGCATAGCCCGCGAGGGCGCCCCGCGAATATACGCGAAAGTGGCAGTAGCTCGGCGTAAACGTCGTCCTCGAGCAGATGGTGCGCGAATTGGGTCGGCCGAGGCATAATCCTTCCTAGCCGTCGGTCCGCTACCCTATCGTCCGCTTTCGTCCAGGAGACTTCGCCATGAACCCATGTTCCGCACTGCTTCGTTCGATGACCGCCGTGATCGGCGCCGCTGCGCTGGTTGCCGCTCTGAGTGCTCCTGTGGCTACGGCGCAAGGGCAGAAAGTGCTCAAGTTCATTCCGCAGGCGGACCTGCGCATTCTCGATCCGATCACGACCACCGCATACATCACCCGCAATCACGGGTACATGATCTACGACACGCTGTTTGCCACCGATGCCAAGTTCCAGGTACAGCCGCAGATGGTGGACAAGTACGAGCTCAGCAAGGATCAGCTGACCTACACCTTCACGCTGCGCGACGGCCTCAAGTTCCACGACGGAGCGCCGGTGCGCTCGGCCGATTGCATCGCATCGATCGAGCGGTGGGCGAAGCGCGACGCGCTGGGCCAGAAAATGGCGGAATCGACCGAAGCCTGGACCGCCGTCAACGACAAGACCTTCACCCTCAAGCTCAAGAAGCCGTTTCCCCTGACGCTCGAGGCGCTGGCGAAGCCGTCGTCCAATGTGCCGTTCATCATGCCCGAGCGTATCGCCAAGACCGACGCCTCCACCAACATCACCGACCCGATCGGCTCCGGGCCGTTCAAGTTCGTGAAGGCCGAGTGGGTGCCGGGCAGCAAGGTGGTCTACGTCAAGAACACCGACTACGTGCCGCGCAAAGAGCCGCCGTCGTGGGCGGCCGGAGGCAAGGTCGTCAAAGTCGACCGCGTCGAGTGGATCTACATCCCGGACTCGGCCACCGCCGCCGCGGCGCTCAACGCCGGCGAAGTCGACTGGTGGGAGCAGATGCCGCCCGACCTGATCCCGGTGCTGGCCAAGAACAAGGAGGTCAAGGTCGAGAACATCGATCCGCTGGGCTCGATGGGCGTGCTCCGCTTCAACTTCATGTATCCGCCGTTCAACAACCAGAAGATGCGGCAGGCGGTCCTCTATGCGCTCGATCAGAACGACTACGTCCTCGGCATCGCGGGGAGCCTGAAGAACGGCCACGCCTGCTATTCCTTTTTCACCTGCGGCACCCCGCTGTCGAGCGAAGTCGGCGCCGCGCCACTGAAGGGCAAGCGCGATTTCGACAAGGCGAAAGAGCTGATCAAGGAAGCCGGCTACAAGGGCGAGAAGATCGTCATCATCGACGCGACCGACCAGCCGATCGTGCATTCGCAATCGCTGCTGACCGCGGAGACGCTGCGCAAGCTGGGGCTCAACGTCGACTTGCAGGCCGGCGACTGGGGCACGCTGATCACGCGCCGGTCGTCGAAGGAGCCGATCGAAAAAGGCGGCTGGTCGATCTTCCACACCTGGCTGGTCGGTCCCGATGTCACGTCGCCCGCGCTCAACTTCGCCGTTCGCGGCTCGGGCCAGAAAGCATGGTTCGGCTGGCCGGACGACCCGAAGATCGAGGAATTGCGCGACGCGTGGTTCGCGGCGACGGATCCCGCCAGCTCGAAGAAGGCGGCGGAAGCGGTGCAGCTCCGCGCCTTCGACTTCGTGCCCTACGTTCCGACCGCGCAGTTCATCCTGCCGACCGCGTATCGAACGAATCTATCCGGCGTGATCATCGCGCCGATCACGCTGATGTGGAACGTCGAGAAGAAATAGAGGCTTCCGCGCTTACGTCCAGCCTGCCAGGCGGCGGATGATCGCCTACATCGTCCGGCGCCTGTTCTCGACCATCGTCGTGATGGCGGTGGTCGCGTTCGTCGTGTTCTCGCTGCTCTACCTTACGCCGGGCGACCCTGCGGCGATCATCGCGGGCGACATCGCGACCGACGAGGACATCCGGCGCATCCATGCCCGGCTCGGACTCGACGATCCGTTCCTGGTGCAGTTCGGGCGCTGGGTCTGGTCGCTGGCACACGGCGATCTGGGCACGTCGATCTTCACCAACCTCCCGGTGACGCAGCTCATCGGGCAGCGCGTCGAGCCGACGCTTTCGCTGACGCTATGCACGCTGGTGATAGCGATCCTGGTGGCGGTGCCGCTGGGTGTCGTCGCCGCGGCCAAGGCGGGGTCGTGGCTCGATCGCGGCGTGATGTCGTTCTCGGTGCTGGGCTTCTCGGTTCCCGTGTTCGTGTTCGCCTATATTCTGATCCTGACCTTTTCGGTCCAGCTCGACTGGCTGCCGGTGCAGGGTTATCGCAGCTTCCGCGATGGCGTATGGGAATGGCTGCGGCACCTGATCCTGCCGAGCGTCGCGCTGGGCACGGTCTACGTCGCGCTGATCACGCGGATGACACGCGCCAGCATGCTCGATGTGCTGGCGCAGGACTACATCCGCACCGCGGAGGCGAAAGGGCTTGCGCCCAAGCAGGTGCTGATCGGCCACGCGCTCAAGAACGCGGCGATTCCGGTGGTGACGATTATCGGCGTCGGCGTCGCGCTATTGATTAGCGGCGCGATCGTCACCGAGACGGTGTTCGCGCTGCCCGGGATCGGCCGGCTCACGGTCGACGCGATCCTGCGGCGCGACTATCCGATCATCCAGGGCGTGATCCTAATTTTTTCGGCGATCTACGTGCTGGTCAATCTTGCGGTCGATCTGTCGTACGTGCTGTTCGACCCGCGGATACGTCTGACATGAGCTCGGCCACACTCGCTCCGCCGCCGATCGCCGGCAAGTCGCGATCGATGTCGCCGACGTGGAAGCGATTTCGCGACGCGTTCCGCCGCCATCCCACCGCGCTCATCGGCGGCGCCATCCTCGTCGCGATGGTCGTCATCGCCATCGCCGCGCCCTGGGTGGGAACGGTCGACCCGCTGGCGGTATTTCCCTCGAAGCGGCTGCATCCGCCGTCGGCCGAGTCCTGGCTCGGCACCGACATGCTCGGCCGCGACGTGTACAGCCGCGTCGTGTACGGCGCGCGGGTCTCGCTGATCGTCGGCCTTGCCGTCGCGGCGCTGTCGACCCTGCTGGGGCTCGCGATCGGGCTCGTCACCGGTTACGTCCGCCGGCTCGACGCGGTCGTCATGCGCATCATGGATGGCCTGATGTCGATTCCGTCGGTGCTGCTTGCGATCGCGCTGATGGCACTCACCAAGGCCTCCATCGGCAACGTGATCGTCGCCATCACGCTGGCGGAAATGCCGCGCGTCGTGCGCCTGGTGCGCAGCCTCGTCCTGAGCCTGCGCGAGCAGCCCTATGTCGAAGCCGCCATCGCGGCCGGCACGACGCTGCCGCGTATTCTCGTCCGGCACATCCTGCCCAACATCGTCGCGCCGCTGCTGGTGCAGGGAACCTACGTCTGCGGATCGGCGATGATCACCGAGGCGATCCTGTCGTTCATCGGCGCCGGCACGCCGCCCAACATCCCGAGCTGGGGCAACATCATGGCCGAAGGCAGGAGCCTG